>Ga0066388_100003395_pt1 | contig 10302 bp, 11 predicted proteins | sample PanSoiMetaGPlot6_FD_64539 | JGI IMG/M metagenome (GOLD analysis project Ga0066388, IMG submission 64539) | Tropical forest soil microbial communities from Panama analyzed to predict greenhouse gas emissions - Panama Soil - Plot 6 (Hybrid Assembly) | ecosystem: Environmental > Terrestrial >... | reverse complement strand
CGTCTTCGGCCGGAACGCACAGCACGCAGCCGACTCGCCGACCGTCAAGCTCGGCGATCCACCCGCGCTGTCCCGGCCGATCAGGATCGGCTGCGAAGTCGGCTACGATCCGAGCGACGAGGGCCTCGAAGCTGGAGTCCCAGCCGTACTCGGCCGCATAGATCTCGCCGTGGGCCTGCACCATCCAGCCCAGATCACCCGGCTTCCCCACGGGACGTATCGCGATCGACGACTCGCTCATGGCAGCTCCGCACATCGTCTTCCCGGCCAGCCGCTCGGGTGCTACTGAAACAGTCGTTTCAGTAGCAATGTAGCATCGTGAACATGACGACGCGACCCGGGTCCACGTGGCCTGCACCCCCTCGGCCCACCTCCGCGCGCCGGGAGGAACTGCTCGACCGCGCCTACTGCTACGCGGTCGCGCACGGGCTCGCCGACCTGTCGCTCAGGCCGCTCGCGGCTGCGATCGGCACCAGCCCCCGGGTCCTGCTGTACCTGTTCGGGTCAAAGGACGGCCTGGTCAGAGCGTTGCTTTCGCGTGCCAGGGCCGACGAGCTGAGTTACCTCGACGCAGAGCGCGCGAGCGCTCAGGACGGCCTGGCCGAGGTCGTCGCCACTACCTGGCGTTGGCTCGCGGCCGAACCAGTCAGGCCGCTGCTCACGCTCTGGACCGAGGCGTACGCGCGATCGCTGGTCGAATCCGACGGGCCATGGTCGGGCTTCGCCAGACAGTCGGTCGCCGACTGGCTGACCGTCCTCACGGCCGCCCAACCCACTCCCGATGCCGAAGATCCCGACCTGGCGGCAGAGCAGACGCTGGCTCTCGCCGTGCTGCGCGGCTGCATGCTCGACCTGCTAGCGACCGGCGACACCGACCGCGTGACGGCGGCCGTGGCCCGCTACCTCCGCCTGACTTCGAACACTGGCCACGAGCGCTACGTTGATGCCGATGAATGACCTATCGCACCACGCGCCAGGTCCGCAGGCCACCGCATCGCGCGAGATCCAGCGCCGCCTCGAGTTGCGCGCTGACTGCACGCGCTGCTTCGCGCTGTGCTGCGTCGCTCCCGCGTTCTCCGCATCGGCGGACTTCGCCATCGACAAGGCTGCCGGCCAGCCGTGCCCGAACCTGGGCGCCGACTTCCGCTGCTCCATCCACGACCGGCTGCGGCCGCGCGGTTTCCGGGGCTGCGCGGCGTTCGATTGCCTCGGTGCTGGCCAGAAGGTCGCGCAGGTCACCTTCAGCGGGCGAGACTGGCGCGCCGACCCGAAGCTCGCGGCGCCGATGTTCGCAGCCTTCGCGGTCATGCGCCAGCTGCACGAGCTGCTTTGGTATCTCAACGAGGCGCTGGCGCTGGCGCTCAGCCCAGCTGATTCGTTGCGCGCGGAGCTTGATGAAGCTCTCGCTGCTACCGAACGCATGACGAACTCGGGCAGCGACGAGCTGGTCAAGCTCGACGTCGATGCGCATCGCCAGCGGGCCAATGCCGTCTTGCTCCGCGTTAGCGAGTACGTGCGCGAACGCGGCCGCGGCGTTCATCGAGGTCCCGATCTGCGCGGCGCCGATCTGACCGGGAAGGACCTGAAAGGCACCGACATGACCGGGGCGTGCCTGCGTGGCGCGCTATTGATCGGCGCTGATCTCCGGGCCGTCGACTTGAGCTACGCGGATCTGACCGGCGCGGACCTGCGCGGCGCTGACCTCTCGGGCGCGAACCTGGAGACGAGCCTGTTCACCAGCCAGCCGCAACTCGACTCAGCAAAGGGCAACTCGACCGCGAAGCTGCCGCCCAGGCTCAGCCGCCCGTCGCATTGGGCGACAGCCGGCTGAGCCAACCCGTCGCCTCGAACTAGTTTGGGTATGGCTGGTCCGGTTAGGGGTGGCTCATGATGGCGCACGGCATGACCGGCTCACGTCCTCGTATCGTGATAGCTGGCGCTGGCTTCGCCGGCTTTCACGCCGCCCGCAGCCTGGGCAGGCTTGCCAGGGACAAGCTCGACGTGGCCCTGGTTGATCCGACTGACTACTTCCTTTACCTGCCACTGCTGCCTGACGTGACCGCCGGAATCCTGGACCCGCGAACAGTGGCTGCCCCGCTCGCGTCCGCTGGGCGTTCGGTGCGCCACGTCCTGGGCGCAGTGACCCACATAGACCTTGGCGGCAGAAGGCTGACCGCGCGCGATCCGGACGGCAACCTTCGGGCGATGGGCTATGACCACCTGGTGGTCGCGCTGGGTAGCGTGAACAAGCTGCTGCCGGTCCCCGGAGTGACCGATCACGCCCACGGCTACCGCAGCCTGGCAGAGGCGATCTACCTGCGCGATCACCTGTTGCGCCAGCTTGAGATCGCGGACCTGTCGGATGATCCGGCGGAGCGCGAGGCGCGCTGCACCTTCGTTGTGGTCGGCGCCGGATACACGGGCACCGAGGTGGCAGCCAGCGGCCAGCTGCTGACCAGGATCGCCGCCCGCCGCCGCCTTGGACTCAGTGGCCAGAGGCTCCGCTGGATCCTGATCGACATCGCGCCGCGGCTGATGCCCGAACTCGACCCGCGCCTGTCGGCCACCGCCACCAGGGTGCTGGCGGCACGGGGCATGGAGATCCGCACCGGCACGAGCGTCGAGCACGCCACTCATGACGGGGTGCAACTATCCGACGGCGAGTTCGTGCCCACGCGATCGCTGATTTGGTGCGTGGGCGTTCGCCCCGACCCCATGGTCGAACGACTCGGGCTGCCAATGCAGCACGGTCGGCTCACGGTGGACGAGTACCTCACGGTGCCCGGACATCCCGAGATTTACGCCTGCGGCGACGCGGCCGCAGTTCCCGACCTCACCCGGCCCGGCTCGATCACCGCGATGACGGCTCAGCACGCCGTACGTCAGGGCGCGCTGGTCGCGAACAACATCGCCGCCTCCTACGGCATCGGACGAGCACAGCGTCGTGCGTACCGGCACCGTGACCTTGGCTTCGTCGTGGACCTCGGCGGCACGCAGGCGGCGGCGAACCCCCTTGGAATCAGGTTGTCCGACCTTCCGGCCAAGGCCGTGACGCGCGGCTACCACCTGCTGAGCATGCCCACGAACCGGATCCGGATCGCCACCGACTGGGCGCTCGACGTCCTGCTCCCCCGCCAGCTAGTGCAGATAGGACTGGTCCGCGGTGGCGCGGTTCCGCTGGCCGCCAGCAGGCCTGAACACCCCACTCACGAAGCAGGCGCCGCCGCGCGCGAAGGAAGCTGACCTCACGGCGGTCCTATCGACCCAAAGATCGTCCGGGCAGTCACTCCGTTCCCTGCCAGCCCGATCTGAACGACCGTTGGCTGGTGCCTTCCGTGCACGAAGACAGCAACGTCGAGCAGTCCCTCCTGGTAGATGGACGCCGAATAGCAGGCCCGCACGCCGTGCAACTTCCTGCATCCGTCGAACCGCGAGGAATCCATGCGGGCGGCACGCCCGGCACCGACAATCACACCTTGATGAAGGGTGCCGGGGCCCATTACGTCGGGCGTTAGCGCACATCGCAGCCCGCTGACCTTCCTGGCCGTGCTGAGCTGCACTGTCCTTGGGTTCATCGAGTAAGCGCCCCGGCAGTTGCCCCAGATAGTGGACCTTTCCACCCGCCAACTCGCGGGAGCGGCGAATCTGATCCCTCCGAAGTGATGCCAGCGCCAGTGAGGTGGAACCGGGAACTCGGGACCGGACGCAAGAACGACGGACAGCGGCGAGCGCGCGAGGGTGGCAAGCACCCGGCTGGCCAGAGGACCTCGGGCCGCAACCAACACATGCAGGGTGGGCACGACGTAGGACAAGAATCCAGGCTGGGCTGGAACGCGTACCACGGGAATGCCATTGATCACATCCGTCGAGCCCACCGGGTGGCTCCGGTTTCGTGGTTCAAGCAGGATCGCTGCCATGTTCGGCGCCTGACGACACCGAGGGTTCCTGACAATTAGGCTCGTAGAGGCGTTGCCGAGTACCACGTAGCCGGACACCGTGCGATCGCAGACCACCCTGGTTGATACCCGCCAGTCAGAGGGCGCCGAAATCTGTGCGTCGCCATTCGCGAGACGCGCCCAGCCCCTCGGAGTCGCTGTGTCCGTCGGCGGCACGGCGCCCGGCTTAACCGGTCCCGGCCGAGCCGCGCGGCCGGACGAAAGCAGTGCCAGCGGAAGCGTCACGGCCGCCGCAAACGCCACGGCGCTCATCGCGGATGCTGTCAAGCGGCGTCGAATCCGCGCCCGGCGGATCCGCCGGGCCAGGTCGCGCAGCAGCGTTGCCGACTCACCGCCCGGCCGCTGATCGGCCGCCGCCCTCTCGGCGGCGGCGACTCGGGCGCGCATTTCCGCCCGCACCAGGTCTTCAATGTCGTTCATCGCGTCCAACCTTCCAGCGAGATCGACTTGCGCAGCCGGTCCAGGCCGCGCGCGGCATGGGTCTTCACCGCGCCAGGTGAGCAACCGAGGACAGCGGCGATGTCTGCCTCGGTCAGATCCTCGAAGTAACGCAGCACGAGTACGGCGCGCTGCCGCGCCGACAACTCCAGCAGCGCGGGCCACAGGCCGTACCTGTCCTCGGCCGCTTCCAGCTGGTCGTTAGACGATCCGTCGGGCACCGAGGCGAACGGCACTTCGCGGTGCCAAAGCCGTCGCCGGGAGGACAAGAAGGTTGAGACGAGCACCTTGCGCGCGTAGGGCTCGAGCGCGTCGGCGCTTCTCAGCCGACGCCGACGAAGATATGTTCTGGTTAGCGCCTCCTGCACCATATCCTCGCCGACGTGCCAGTCGCCCGTAAGCAGATACGCGGTCCGGCACAGCGCCCGGCCGCGCGCGGCGACGAACTGGCCGAACTCCTCGTCCAAGCGATCACCTCACCGTTATGACGACCCACCAGACGCCATTGGTTGACGAATGAGCATGCCCGAAGCAAGTTCGTCGGCGAGCAAGCGACGCCTGCTTTGGACGCAGCTGCCGCCTAAGGTCAAGACGGCAGTCGAGAACATGGTCGGCGGCCAGGTCGTGGCGGCAGCAAACCGCGAAGGCGGGTTCTCGCCCGGCCTGGCTTCGCGGCTGACGCTGGCCGACAGCAGCATGATCTTCGTCAAGGGCATCGACGCCGGGGCGTGGCCCGAGCAGGCAGCCATATACCGCGTCGAGGCGTCGGTGTCGGCGGCACTCCCCACCGCCGTTCCCGCGCCGCGGTTGCTTGCTTCGCGCGACGACGGCCATTGGGTCGTGCTTGTCTTCGAGTACATCGAAGGCGCCGAGCCTGATCTGCGCCGCAGACCTACCGAAGCTTTCCGTGTTGCTGCCGCCCTCGAAGAACTTGCCCGCACGCTGACGCCTTCCCCAATCGTGGCCTCGTCCGATCACCCGAGGCTGGGCGGCTGGGCTAACCTCGCCAGCGACAGCGACAGCCTGGCCCGCCTGCCCGGATTGTCGCCATGGGCAGCGACCAACCTCACCACGCTGATCGCGCTCGAAGAAGCCGGTCTCGCGGCAGCGCGAGGAACCTCACTCGTGCACTTCGACGCCTACCCGCACAACATGTTGCTGACTGATGACCGCGTCCTGTTCGCTGACTGGCCGCACGCCAGACTCGGCGCGCCGTACGTCGACCTGATCTTGTTCGCGTCGAGCGCGGCCGCCGCCGGAGTCGATCCCGAGTCCATTGTGAGCGGCCATGCACCAGCCGCCGAGACCGCGCCGGACGTCATCAACGCGGTGCTCGCCGCCCACGCCGGGTTCTGCGTGGGCGGGGGCCTCAACCCCGTATCGCCTGGGTTGGCGCCGATTATCGCTGCCAAGGCCGAACTCGGTATCGCCGCGACAGCCTGGCTGCAGCGCCGTCTGGCGCGCAAGACGAGAATTGCCTGGTGAGCAACCTGCGGCGGATCCAGCTCGCGCTGGCGATGGTGCTCGGCGTGATCCTGGCAGGCACCATCGGCTATATCGCGCTCGGGTTCGGCGTGCTCGATGCGCTGTACCAGACGGTCACCACGATCACCACGGTCGGGTTCCGCGAAATCCACCCGCTGAACACGGCCGGGAAGGTATTCACGATCGTGCTGATCCTCGCCGGGGTCGGCACCGCCTTGTACGCGTTCAGCGTCGTGCTAGAAATGCTGGTGGAGGGCCACCTGCGCCGCCACTTCGAAAGGCGCCGGATGGAACGCAATATCGCCCGGATGACCGGGCACACGATCGTCTGCGGCTGGGGACGGGTAGGCCGCGCTGTTGGCAGCTACCTGTCCGGTCAGGGCGCGGAGGTAGTCGTGGTTGACCTCGATCCGGCGCGGGTGGCCGAAACGCCATTCCCCGCGCTGATCGGCGACGTGACCGATGACGACGTGCTGCGCAAGGCGGGCGTTATGCGGGCCAGGGCGCTCGTCGCCGCGATCAACACCGACGCGGAGAACGTCTATGTGACCCTCTCTGCGCGGGCGCTCCGGCCGGACCTGGTGATAGTCGCGCGTGCACGCAACGAAGAGTCGGAGTCCAAGCTGCTGCGGGCCGGGGCTACCAGGGTCGTGAATCCGCAGCGAATCGGGGGCCAGCGGATCGCGGCGGCAGCTATGCAGCCCAACGTGGTCGAGTTCCTCGACGTGGTGATGCATGACGGCAGCCTGGAGTTCCGGCTCGAGGAGGTCGCGATCCGGCCCGGCTCCAGGCTGGCCGGACGTACGCTGCACGAGGCGGAGGTCGGCGACAGCACGGGCGCGCTTGTGCTCGCACTCCGGGACCACGACGGTGTGTTCCTCGCCAATCCCTCGATGCAGACGACGCTGGACGTCGGTCATGTGCTGATCGCTATCGGTACGGAGCAGCAGCTCTCCGAACTGCAGCGGGCCGCGCACGGCACGGGCGAGGCCGGACGTGGCGGCATCCAGCGATAGCCACGAGATCAAGCTGTCCGGCGGCAATGTGGGCGGGGCGGTACGGGTCGGGAACACCGTCCGGCGCCAGCAGGGGCCGTGGACCCCGGCGGTGCATGCGCTGCTGAACTATCTGCATGGCCGGGTGCCCGCGATCCCGCAGGTGCTCGGCACCGACGACCAGGGCCGAGAGATTCTCAGTTACCTGCCCGGCAGGGTTATCGACGCCGACACCGAGCGGCTTAGCGACGAGCAGATCGTCTCGCTGGTGCGCTGGACGCTCGGCTTTCACCAAGCCATCGCCGGATTCACCCACCCAGGCCCGTGGCGGTTCTTTCCGGTCACGCAGCCGTCGCTGATCTGCCACAACGACATCGCTCCGTATAACGCATGCTTCGCCGGTGACGAGGTGACCGGCGTCTTCGACTGGGACCTTGCCGGACCGTCGACGCCGCTGTTCGAGCTTGCGTTCATCGCCTGGAATTGCGTTCCGCTCTGGCGCGACATCGGCCCGGACAACGCCGCCCAACGGCTAGGCCTGATCGCCTTGGCCTACGGCGAGTTCACGGCCAGCCAGATCCTCCATGCCGTACCTGACCGGATCCACCGAATGCTGGAGTGGATTCCGGTCGCAGCCGCCGCAGGAGACGACGGAATGGCGAACGTGATGAGGGCGGGCGAGCCAGGCCGCTCGGCGGCCGCCCTGGCCGGTCTGGTCAGCAGGATTCCCGCCATGGACCGGCTTCTGCTCGATCAGCGATTACGGCGACCGCTGCGGCGGAACGGATTCGGCGCCGAGCTGCAGCTCGGGAGTCACGAGGTGACCCGAGACCGATTTGCCCGATCGGGCCAACCACGACCCGGATCAGCAACATCAGCAGCCGCGGCTCAGCTCCGCTGCCTGAGCTGCCCGCCACGGCGCCGACGTGATTGCGGCCGGATCGAGTGGCCTGTTTGCTCGAGTGCGCGGGGTGGGTTGCGTGAGAGGCGATCAAAGGTTCGATGGTCACGCCTCGTCGTTGCAATTCACCGCCCTGAAGGAGTGGACGAGCTGGTCAGTCTGGCGTCCCGCTGCGGCGCGCCGACGGCATCGGCCTGCCAGTGCCAGGTCGCGTCCAGCGCAGCCGGGCCTGGTACGCGCAGAACGCTGGGCCCGCAGGCCGGCGATCGAATTCTTGAGCAGTTCAGCCAGCCACATAGGGCCCCTCGTGGTAACCGCGCGCACCAAACAGCTAGGCGGACAGCGCAGGGAACAGGCGGGCCGCGTTTCCGCCGAGGAACAGACCTCGAGCCTCATCGTCGAGGCCGAGCTCATCCAGGCGCTTGAGCGCGTGAGCCGGGGTGATCATCGGGTAGTTCGAGCCGAAGAGGACCTTGCGTCTGCCGTGACCGCGCATATACGTGACGAGCTCGGCCGGGTACCGGTGCGCGACGTAGGCGGAGGTATCGATGTAGACGCTCGGGTACTTGGTGGCCAGCGCGATCATCTCAGCTGTCCACGGGTATCCGATGTGGCCAGCCACGATGACCAGGTCGGGGAAGTCCAGGGCGACGTCGTCGAGATACGGAATCGGCCGGCCGGTCTCCGATGCCCTGAGCGGCCCGGTGTGTCCGGCCTGGGTCATGAACGGGATTCCGAGTTCGACGCACTCGGCGAACAGCGGGTAATACAGGCGGTGGTTGGGCGGCAGCCCCCACAGCCATGGCACAACGCGGAGGGCCCGGAAGCCCAGTTCGCCGACCGCCCGGCGAAGCTCGAGCACAGCTTTCCGGGGATTGCGAATGTCGGCGGAGGCCACGCCCTCAAGCCGGTCCGGATGCGCCCCGACCCAGGCAGCGACCTCGTCGTTGCTGATCAGCGGGCCGTCAGGACCGTACCAGGCGCTGATCAGCCCGCGTTCAACTCCAGCCTCGTCCATGGCGGCCAGGGTGCGGTCCAGGCCGATCTCCTGATCTGGCAGCTGACCAATCCATCGCCAGAGCGAGGTAAACATTTCGTGCTGCAGCAGCCGCCGGGTCGGGTGCTGCATCCACACGTCAATGACCGTCATGGCGCAATCCTCGCCTACGCGCAGGAAACTGTGCTGCCTTCCCGGCCGACACCGGAATAGGCTGCGGCCATGGTTCCCGCCAGCCACCTGCTCGCATTCGCGCTCATCGCATTCGCGCTGATCATCGTTCCCGGGCCAAACGTGCTGTTCATTATCAGCCGCTCCCTGATGCTTGGCCGGACAGCCGGCGTGGGCACCGCGCTGGGCGGCCAGATCGGGGTCTATGTCCAGGTCGCGGCGGTGGCGTTCGGTGTCGGCGCGGTGGTCGAGCGCTCAGTGGCCGTCTTCACCGTGATCAAGCTGGCTGGTGCCGCGTACCTGGTGTACCTGGGCTTGCAGGCGCTACGGCATCGCCGGGCACTCGCAGCGGCTCTCGGTACTCAGATGGAGCCAAAGACGATCCGTCGGATACTTCGTGACGGCTTCTTCGTAGGTCTAACCAACCCCAAGGCCATCGTGTTCTTCGTCGCCGTCCTGCCGCAGTTCGTCGACCGTTCAGCCGGCCATGTGCCTGCCCAGATGCTGTTGCTCGGCGCGATCTTCATAGCGATCGCCGTGGTCTGCGACAGCACCTGGGCACTGGTCGCCGGCACGGCGCGGGCGTGGCTCGCACGCTCGCCGCGACGCATGGAGATCATCGGAGGGACCGGCGGGCTGGTGATGATTGGCATCGGGGCCAGCTTGGCCGTGTCTGGCCGGAGCGACTGACTCAGATGGACATCAGGGAAGTCAACGCCAGGGTCATCGAGCAGTTCCGGGCCGGAGGCGAGATCGAGGGTATGCATCGCGCCCGCCTGCTGCTGCTGACCACGACAGGAGCCAGGACCGGGCAGAGTCGCACCACGCCCATGATGTTCCACCAAGACGTCGACCGCCTGCTCGTGATTGCTTCCAACATCGGGGCGCCGCAGCATCCGGACTGGTATCTCAACCTGCGCGCCAACCCGCTCGTCCTTGTAGAGATGGGTGACCAGCGGTTCGACGCGATAGCGACCACGCTGGAGGGGAGCGAACGCGAACGGCTCTGGACAATGCTCATGCGGAACTATCCGTTCTTCGCCGAGCACCAGGCCAAGACCTCGCGGGTCATCCCTGTCGTCGCACTGACCAGACGGCCATCCGATCGCATCGGCTCGTAGCGGGGATCCGCTTGCAATCCGCGGGTAGGGTCGCGTTTTCAGGTCAGGTACGGGTCAGGCCGACTTGAATAGCTCCGGCCGCATGGCGTCGTCCACTTGAAGACGCCAGGCGAGAGCTGGGTCACTGACCAGCCAGGATGCTGCTTCAGTTGATGATGAGATCGACATTTTCCATCGATGTTGCACGGACAGGTTAGCCCGCCCTGGTCGTAAGGGACACCATGGTCAAGGTCGCACT
>Ga0066388_100003394_pt1 | contig 10303 bp, 7 predicted proteins | sample PanSoiMetaGPlot6_FD_64539 | JGI IMG/M metagenome (GOLD analysis project Ga0066388, IMG submission 64539) | Tropical forest soil microbial communities from Panama analyzed to predict greenhouse gas emissions - Panama Soil - Plot 6 (Hybrid Assembly) | ecosystem: Environmental > Terrestrial > Soil... | reverse complement strand
TGGTCATCGGGACGTACCGGGACGTGGAGGTCGCGGCCGGCGACCATCCCGCGCGCCAGCTGCTGGCCGAGCTGGCCGGGCAGGCCGAGCTGCTCGAGCTCACCGGGCTGACCGCGGACGAGGTCGGGCGGCTGGTCGAGAAGGTGTGCGGCGAGCCGCCGCCGACGGCGCTGGCCCGGGCCGTGCACGACCGCACCGCGGGCAACCCGTTCTTCACCCAGCAGATCGCACGGCTGCTCGCGGCGCAGGGCGGTCCCCTCGACCGCGCCCCGGTGAGCGGGGTGCCGCCCGCAGTGGGCGACGTCCTGCTCCGACGCCTGGCCCGGCTGCCCCGTGAGGTGGTGGACCTGCTCGCCGTCGCCGCCGTCGCCGGCAGGCACGTTCCCGTCGCGACGGCCGCCGCCGTGGCCGGCCTGCCCGCCGAGGCCGCGCTGCCGCTGCTCGAGAACGCCGTCCGGGCCGGCGTGCTGGAGCAGGACGAGCCAGGACGCGTCCGGTTCAGCCACGACCTGTTCCGTGAGGTCCTCTACGCCGGCCTGCCGGCGGCCCGGCGGTCGGCGCTCCACCTCACGGTGGCCGGGCTGCTCGAGCAGCACGCCGGACCGGCCGCCCCGGCGGCGGAGATCGCGCACCACCGCAGCATGGCGTGGCCGCTAGGTGACCGCGACCGCGCGGTCACGGCGCTGGCCGACGCGAGCCGCGAGGCGACCGCCCGCACCGCCTTCGACGAGGCGGCCGCCCACCTGCGCCGCGCCGTCGAGGTCGCGGGTGGCGCCACCGCCGCCGACCTGGAGACGCTGTGCGAGTACGGGGACGCGCTGCGGCGCGCCGGGCAAGGCGAGGACGCGCAAGCCGTGTGGTCCGTGGCGGCGGCGCGCGCCCGGGCCGACGGCCAGGTGGCTGTGTTCGCCCGGGCGGCGTTCGGCGCCCACCGGGTCGCGACGCTCACCGACTCCTCGCGGTCCGGGGTGATCGCCCTGCTCGGGGAGGCGCTCGCCGCGCTGGACAGGGAGCTGGACAGGGAGAACGCCGATGCCCGCGCCGGGCGCTGGCTGCTATCGGCATCGCTGGCCCGCGAGCTGGCCGACGGTCCCGACCGTGATCTTCCCCGCGCCGTCGGGCTGGCTCATGACGCGGTCGAGGGCGCCCGGGCCGCCGGTGATGCCGGGACCCTGGCCTACGCGCTGTTCGCGCTGGCCGACGTGCGCTGGGCGCCGGGCACCGCGGCCGAGCGGCTCGAGATCGCCGGCGAGCTGGCGGCCGCCGCGACCGCCGCCCGCGAGACCGAGCTGGTCCTCGAGGCGCACCTGTGCCGGCTCGTGGCCCTGCTCGAGCTCGGCGACCCGTCCTTCACCGTCGAGCTCGTCACCTTCACCAGGCTCGCCGAGCAGGTGGCCATCCCGCGGTACCTCTACCTGGCGCGGTCACGGCAGGCGACGGCCATGTCCCTGACCGGCCCGTTCGAGGTGGCCGACCAGCTCATCGAAGCCGCCGCCGCCTACGGCGAGCGGATCGGCGAGCCGGACACGTGGGGCGTCCAGGCCAGCCAGCTGGCCGGGCTGGCGTACGTCCGCCACGACTGGACCCGGCTGAGTGAGCTGGCCGAGGAGCGCGGGCAGGCGCTCATGCCGCCCGAGTTCACCCTGCACTTGCGGGCCTGGCTGCTGGTCGAGGCCGGCGACCAGGCTCAGGCGGCGGTCCTGGTGGCGTCGATTCCCGACTGGCCGACGACCTACCGGTGGCGTCATACCGCGATGCTGACCAGCGATGCCGAACTCGCCGCGGCCGTGGGAGACCGGGACAGGTGCGCCCGGCGGTACGAGCAGCTGCTCCCCATGGCGGAGGAGTTTGCCGTGGTCGGCGCGGCGGTATTGACCACCGGCCCGGTCGCGCTGCAGCTTGGCTTGCTCGCGGCGGCGCTCGGGCGCTGGGACGATGCCGTGGCCCACCTCGACGACGCGGCCCGGCGGTGCGATCGGCTCGGCGCCGCGCTGCTCGCCGCCCGGGCCCGGACGGAGCTGACGCGCGTCCGGGCGGGGCGGGCTGGCGTCCGGGCGGGGCGGGCCGGCGTCCGGGCGGCGCGGGACCATCCGCCGCCCGGCGACGACGACGGCGGCAACGTGTTCCGCCGCGACGGCGACATCTGGACGCTCGCCTTCGGTGGCCGCAGCGTGCCGCTGCGCGACGCGAAAGGGCTGCGCGACCTCGCCGTCCTGCTCGCCGCGCCCGGCCGGGAAGTGGCGGCCACCGACCTGGCCGCCGGGGTAGCCGGCGAGGTCGGAGGGCCGGTCCGGGCCATCGCCGCGCTGGGCGCCGACCCGGTCCTCGACGACCAGGCCCGGGCCGCCTACCGGGCCCGGCTGGCCCGGCTCGACGACGAGCTGGCCGAGGCCGATGCGCACCAGGACGCAGAACGGTCGGCCCGGCTGGCCGCCGAACGCGATGCGCTGATCGACGAGCTGGCCCGCGCCACGGGCCTGGGCGGGCGGCGCCGGCGTCTGGGCGATGTCACCGAGCGGGCGCGCACCACGGTGACGGCCCGGATCCGCGACGCCATCGGCCGCATCGAGCGGGCTCATCCCGAGCTCGGCCGGCACCTGCGGGCCAGCATCGTCACGGGGGCGCGATGCGCCTACCGGCCGGCCGAGACCGTGCCGTGGAGCATCTCACAATCGTGAGGCCCGATCTCACGCCATCAGGGCAAGTCTCGAGATTCGAGGAGGTCATGATGGCTATCGACGAGCAGAAGCTGGAACAAGCCGTCGGCAAGGTATTCGGTGAGCTGGGGGTGGCGGTTACCGGGCCGCTGGTCGTGCTCGGTGACCGGCTGGGCCTGTGGGCGGCGATGGCGGGCGCGGGCCCGGTGACGCCTGCCGAGCTGGCGGCCAAGACGGGAACGGTCGAGCGCTACGTCCGGGAGTGGCTCCGCGGGGTGACCGTGGCCGGGTACGCCGGGTATGACCCGGCCACCGGCGCGTTCGCGCTGTCCGACGAGATGGCCATGGTGCTGGCCACCGACGACAGCCCGGTGTCGCTGGTCGGCGTCTTTCCCGGGTTCGTCGCGATGTGGAGCGACCTCGGCACCATCGAGGGCTTCTTCCGCACTGGCGGCGGGATGAGCTGGGGCGACCACCACCCCGCGCTGAACGACGCCCAGGCGCGTTTCACCCGGCCGATGTACCGGGCCTCGCTGGTCGACGGGTGGATCGCCGCGCTGGACGGCGTGACCGCCCGGCTTACCTCCGGCGGCAAGGTCGCCGACATCGGCTGCGGCCAGGGCACCTCCACGATCATGATGGCCGAACGGTTCCCGGCCTCGTCGTTCACCGGATTCGACCACAGCGACGCGGTGATCGCCGCGGCCCGCAAGGCGGCCGACGACGCCGACCTGGCCGACCGGGTCAGCTTCGAGGTCGCCGACGCCGCCGGGATCCCTGGCCACGGCTACGACCTGGTCTGCTTCACCGACTCCCTGCACGATCTCGGCGACCCCGTGGCCGCCGCCGCGCACGCCCGCTCGGCCCTGGCGCCCGGCGGGACCGTGATGGTGATCGAGCCGCTCGCCGCCGATCGTTTCGAGGACGACCTCACCAACCCGTACGCCCGCGTCGGCTACGCGATCTCGACGCTGGTGTGCACGCCGTCCTCGCTGGCCCAGCCCGGCGGCGCGGCCCTCGGGGCGATGGCGGGCGAGACCAGGATCCGGCAGGTGCTGGCCGACGCCGGCTACACCCGCGTGCGCCGGGTGGCCCGCGAGGCCGCGCCGATCAACATCGTGCTGGAGGCCCGGCCATGAGCGGAGCGCTGTATCTCGGCGCGGCGCACTTCGACGGGGACCCGGCCGAGCTCCTGCCGGCCTACCACCGGATGCTCGGGCGGTTCGGGCTCGACGCCCTCGACGTGCACCTGTGCATCACCACGGACGACGGGCTGACCGTGTTCGACGCCTGCCCCACCAGGGCGATCTACGAGGAGTTCACCAAGAGCGACACGTTCCTTGGCGCGATCGCCGAGGCGGGGCTGCCCGCGCCACGGGTCAGCGGCCTGGGCGATATCCAGGTCGCGCACGTCCGGCAGGCGATCGGCCCGTGAACGAGGAGCTGTCGCGGCTGGACGCCACCGCCCAGGCCGAGCTGGTCCGCACCGGCCAGGTCACGCCGGCCGAGCTGGTGGAAGCGGCCGTCGAGCGCATCGAGGCGCTGAACCCGGCACTGAACGCGGTCGTCACGCCCGTCTTCGAGCAAGCGCTCGACACCGCCCGCGCCGGCCTTTCCGCCGGCGCGGGCGGCGGTCCGGCCGGCCCGTTCGCCGGGGTACCGTACCTGCTCAAGGACCTGGCCTGCGAGATGGAGGGCGTGCGCTTCACCGAAGGTTCGCGGTTCCTGGCCGATCACGTGTCCGCCTTCGACTCCGAGCTTGTGGTGCGCCTGCGCCGGGCGGGCCTGGTCATCCTGGGCAAGACGAACACGCCGGAGTTCGGGATGGCGCCGGCGTGCGAGCCTGTGCTGTTCGGCCCGGCCCGCAATCCGTGGGACACCGAGCGCTCCACCAGCGGGTCCAGCGGCGGCTCGGCGGCCGCGGTGGCGTCGGGCATGGTGCCGTTCGCCCACGGCAACGACCTCGGCGGCTCGCTGCGGTACCCGGCGTCCGCGTGCGGTCTTTTCGCCCTCAAGCCGACCCGGGCCCGTAATCCGCTCGGGCCCGAGTACGGCGACGTGGCCGGCGGCGGCGCGGTCGAGCACGCGCTCACCCGGACGGTCCGGGACAGCGCCGCGCTGCTGGACGCCACCTCCGGCCCCGCGCTCGGTGACCCCTACTGGGCGCCGCCGCCCGCGCGCCCGTTCGCGGCGGAAGCCGGGGCCGACCCGGGTCGGCTGCGCGTGGCCTGGACGACCCGGACTCCCGACGGCGACCTCGGCCACCCCGACTGCGTGGCCGCCGCCGAGCACGCGGCGCGGCTGTGCGCCTCGCTCGGCCACGAGGTCACCGCGGCCGACTGGTCCTTCTTCACCCCGCAGGTCGGTGCGGCCATCGGCGTCGTGATCTACGCCGCCACCGCGTGGATCCTCCGCTACTGGATCCGCCGCCTCGGCCGCGAACCCGGCCCCGACGAACTCGAACCGCTGACCCGGGTGCTGTGGGAGGCGGGCGAGAAGGTCACCGCAGCCGACTGGCTGCTCGCCACCGAGGACATCCAGCGGTTCAGCCGAGCCGTCGCCCGGTTCTTCACCACCGCGGACGTGTTCCTCACGCCCACGATGTCGACGCCGCCACCGCCGATCGGCACGATGTACTCGACCCCCGAGGATCCCTGGCGGTCGCTCAGCGTCAGCGGCCAGACCGTCCGCTACGCGGGCGTGGTGGCCAACATCACGGGCAATCCCGCGATGTCCGTTCCGCTCTGGTGGAACGAGACGGGCCTGCCGATCGGTGTGCACTTCCTCGGCCGGTTCGGCGACGAGGCCACGCTCATCCGCCTGGCGTCGCAGCTCGAGACGGCCCAGCCGTGGGCGGGCCGTCTGCCCGCGGTCCACGCCGCTGGCGCTGGTCAGCGCCGTCGATCCGGCTAGCGATCCGCACGCGGTGTATCAGAACGACTGCGAGCCCGCTCTTACCGGGTATGCGCGGCAGCCACGGTGCCGCCGCAGTCGACGGTCAGCCAGATTCATCCGGGGGGTTACGTATGGATGAGCCGAGCCAGGCAACGCACGCCAAGGACGAGTTCTTCTCCGCCAGTATGTACATGTTCCACGTCACGGGGTTCCCGCCGCCGCCCGGTGTGCTGACCCGCAAGGCGGATGCGCCTTCAGGCGCGCGGCTCGATGTGTGGCGTACCGACCCGGCCAGCGCCCGGCACATTCCCGGCCCGGGCACCGAGGGCGTCGCGTTCAGCACGCCGGCCTTCTCGATCGTCAACAGCGGCAACAGGACCCTGCGCACCCCGAAGAGATCCTGGAAGATCACCCTCCGGGACGCCCCCGGCGGTGCCGATCACCTCGCCGGGATGACCTGCGTCAACCTCAAGTCCATGTACAACGATCCCTCGCAGATGCGGGAGGCGCTGGCCTGGCGCCTGTTCCGGCATGCGGGCATTCCCGCGGCGCGGCACACCTACGCCAAGCTCGCCTTCGACGCGACCTACTACGGCCTGTACTCGGTCATCGAGCAGGTGGACAAGAGGTTCCTCAAGGATCATTTCGGCCGCAACCGCCGGGGCAACCTCTACAAGGCCTACTGCGGGGACGTCGGATGCGCGACCCTGGAACACCGCACCGGCCCCGATGGCGACGACAGCGGGCGGCAGTATTACAAAGTCGCCGCGGACGACGACCGGACCTACCGGCTGAAGACCAACGAGGACGACCAGGACGCCAATACCTACGATGACCTGGCCCAGTTCATCAGGACGATCAACGGTGCGGGACTCGGCGACGCGGAGGGACGTTTCGACACCGACGCGTTCCGCGAGTCGGTCGACGGCATCACGAACGCGCGCGCCTTCCTCAGGTGGGCGGCCGTCAACGTGCTGCTCGGCAGCTGGGACAACTACTACGCGACCCCGTCCAACTATTACCTGTACAACTCCGGACGGCTGGGCGCCGAAGACGACTTCATGCAGTCCCCGTATTTCACGTTCATACCGTGGGACTACGACAACTGCCTGGGCATCGACTACTTCGGCACGAAATGGCAGTACACCCACATACTCGACTGGCCGTCCAATACCAGGCACTACTGGCGCGAGCGCGCGACCTCACGCATACCACTGGTGCAGAACCTGCTGCGTAACCGCGACTACCGGCAGTATTACCTGGACTATCTGGAGTGCCTGCTCGACACGCAGTTCAACCCGGACGCGTTCAGCCTGCAGATCGCGGCCGGTTCCGGCGGCGGCCTGTGGGACCGCGTGTCCCAGGCTGCCTACCTCGAGTCGGCGACGCCCTACGGCCAGCCGTTCACCGGCCGGCAGTTCACCAACGACGAGGTCTACCTGAGCGGCTGCCAGCAGAACGAGCTCAGGCGCGGCCAGGAAAAGACCGAGGGCATCATCCACTACGTCCGCATGCGGCACGACAGCGCGCGCCAGCAACTGGAGGAGCTGCGGAAGCAGACGCCGCCCGCAACTGACCGGGCAAGCTTCCCGGGCACGACGGAATCGCTGCCGGCAGCGGCGTGACGGCGGCACAGCGCAGGAGTTCAAGGAGGGGTATGGCCGTGGTTGCCACACAGACACCGATGCAGCAGCTGGAACTGGTCAGGGAGGTGAAGATCTTCGACGTGCTCCCAGGCTCACCGGATCCGAGGCTGGAAGCCAGCGGCGTGCTGGCCCTGGACGGGCTGTTCTACGTCATCTTCGACAACCTGCCGCACATCGCCCGCATCAGCCCGGACCTATCCGGGGCCGACCGGGACAATCACATGATCATCGAGGAAGAGGGGCAGCCCAGCGGCTTCGAGGACATCGCGCATGACTCCTCGTCCGGCCGCTTCTACGTGCTGATCGAATCACTGCCCCGCGAGGGCGGCACGTTCATGGCCGCGGTTCAGGAGTACGACGAGAACTTCCGCTTTACCGGCACCGCCTGGCTGGACTTCCCGCTCGACCGGCCGAACAAGGGTCTGGAGGGCCTGACCTGCGTGCACCGCGACGGGCAGGCCTACCTGCTCGGGTTGTGTGAAGGCAACAGGTGCAAGGGAGGCGACGCTGGCCGCACCCCGGGAGGCGGCCGCATCCACGTGTTCCGGCGCGGCCAGGACGACTGGGAGCGCGTGGACATGATCCGGCTGCCGGAAACGGTGCTATTCGAGGACTACAGCAGCATCGCGGTGGCGGGCGACCGCATCGCGGTCGTGTCCCAGGCATCCTCGGCGCTGTGGCTAGGCCACCTCGCGGCCGACAGCTGGCAGGTCACGGACGCAGGCACGAGCTACGCGCTCCCCCGGGACGCGGACGGTAACGTCGTCTACGGGACGGCCGAGGGCGTGTCGTGGATCGCACCGGACCAGGTGGTCATGGTGTCGGACAAGGCCAAATCAGATCAGGATCCCCGATGCCGGGCCAAGGACCAGTCGATCCACGTCTTCCGTATCCCGTCTTAGCCCTGAAACCTGCCGGTGATCAGACGCTCCCGGCGAGGTACTCGGAGAGCAAGATCGCGTTCTCGCCGATCACCGAAAGCCAGTAGTTCATCCGCTCGGCATTGGTCGTGTCCCGCCATCGGGCAAACAGCCGCGACGCGTCCGCCAGCGGCAGCCGGCCTTCGACCTGATGGATCTCCAACGTGAAGGACGCCTGCCGCGGATGGCACGCCTCGGTGGCCGCCCACACCACGGACGCCAGGCCGGCCGGCCCGTACATCATGCTCAGCGACTGCCGTCCGGCGTAGCTGAAGGGAATCGGCAGCCGCGTCAGGAACGTGAAGTGATCAGAAAGGCCGGCGATCAGCGGGTGCCCGTCGTGCAGATGGAAATGAACGCGCTTGCCGAGTGCGCCGATCGAGCGGATGACGTCAAGCACGTCCCGCACGGCGCCCTCCGCCGCGTCCTGGACGTCTGCGGCAAGGTCAGGGAGCCGGCCGTCTCCGGGGCTAAGGCCAGAGAGCCGCAGGCCGCGATGGTGACGGTTGAACCTGGCGGACGCCTGCCTGATGCCGACGTGGCCGATGTCGATGCAGCAACTGACTCGTTCGGTGTCCCGGAGCCGTTCCGCCACCTCGACGAACCAGCCTGGTTCGGAGCCCGCGGCGTACTCGAGAAACACCAGGGGCGAGCCTGGCCGCTCGGACAGCCGCGCATCAAGATCCCGCATCACGTCAAGCAGGTCGTCTGTCCGGGTCGCCATCTCGGCTTTGTCATGGACGACAAAGCCGGCGACGCGGCCGGTGAAGCGGCGTGCGAATTCCCCGACGAGAGCACGGTCCTGCTCGCCGAGAATGTTGATGCTGCGGTTCAGGTGGACCATGGGGAGGTACGTGTGGGCGGGCACGAACTGAAGGATCCACTCAAGCTCGTCTGGTGTGTCGGCGTAGAGCTCGGCGGCCAGGCCCATTTGGGCGAAGCGCAGCCTGGCTAGCTCGAGGAGCGCGTTATCCCCTGATACGCGCCGCTGGAACAGGCCGTGAACCGGTGCAGGCGTCTGGAGGTTCGGGCCGCCTTCCGCGGCGCCGGGCTGGCCAGGGCCCTCCTCGCCCGGGCGGGCGACATCCATGATCCTCACCTCGTAGCCTCGATCAGGCCCAGCTCGCTGGCGTGAATCCGCGGCCGTGCCGACGCTGCGGCACTGGTAGTGAACGTTACCTTGCGGGAAGGTGGTGATGGACTTCCGGCTCTGCGCGAGTGCGCTCCGACCCGAGAGGAACCGCCGATGGGAAGGCTGGACGGCAAGATCGCGATCGTAACCGGCGCAGGCCAGGGCATCGGGAAGGCGATCGCGGAGAAGCTCGCCGCGGAGGGGGCGACCGTCGTGGTCAGCGACCTGGACGAGACCACCGCCAAGGCGACCGCGTCCGCGCTGCCTGGCGCGGCCGCGGTCCGCGCTGACGTGACCGACCGTCAGGGCGTCCAGGCCATGGTCGACGGGATCGTGCAGCAGTTCGGCCGTGTCGACGTCCTCGTCAACAACGCCGGCTGGGACAAGGCCAGCGCGTTCGTCGACTCCGACCCGGCCGACTGGGAGCGCGCGATCGCCGTCAACCTCTTCGGCGTGCTGCACACGTGCAGGGCGGTGCTGCCGCTCATGGCCGGCCAGGGCAGCGGGGCGGTGGTGAACCTGGGCTCGGACGCGGGCCGGGTGGGCTCGTCTGGCGAGGCGGTCTACTCCGCGGCCAAGGGCGGGGTTATCGCCTTCACCAAGTCGCTCGCCCGGGAGATGGCGCGCCACCAGGTCAGGGTCAACTGCGTCTGCCCCGGCCCGACCGACACCGCGCTGTTCGCGTCGTTCGCGGGGCCGAAACTGCGGGAGGCCCTCACCAGGGCAATCCCGTTCCGGCGGCTCGGGCATCCGACTGATGTCGCCAACGTCGTAGCGTTCCTCGCCTCGGACGAGGCCTCCTTCGTCACCGGCCAGACCATCAGCGTCAGCGGCGGTCTCACGATGAGCTGAGCCGGCTACGCCGCCTGTGAGTCAAGCCTGAATGGGAACCAGGATGGGGGCAGTGTGCCGGGGGGCGTGTTCGAGGTACTGGCGGACCAGTTCCTCGCACTCTTCGGGTTTGTAGACCCGGGCGGCGCCGCGATCCGCGGGCCCGGCGGGCTGCTGCTGTTTCTCCTGGGCGGAGCGGGCGTTGGCGAAGCAGACGTAGAT
>Ga0066388_100003393_pt1 | contig 10304 bp, 5 predicted proteins | sample PanSoiMetaGPlot6_FD_64539 | JGI IMG/M metagenome (GOLD analysis project Ga0066388, IMG submission 64539) | Tropical forest soil microbial communities from Panama analyzed to predict greenhouse gas emissions - Panama Soil - Plot 6 (Hybrid Assembly) | ecosystem: Environmental > Terrestrial > Soil... | reverse complement strand
CAGACGCCGCCATGGCGACCCTCGGCGGCCAGCTCAAGCGCAAGGAGAAGCTGAGCGGGCGGCTCGCGGACGCGCTCGCGTGGCTCTACCTCGGGTCGGCGACGGTGAAGAAGTTCTGGGACGACGGGAAGCCCGAGGCGGACGTGCCATTCCTCGTGTGGGGTTGCGAGAAGGCGCTCTACGAGATCGAGACGGCGCTCGTGGGAGTGCTCGACAACCTGCCGAGCCGTCCGGCGGCGTGGGTGTTGGGCGCCCTGATCTTTCCGTTCGGCGCGCGCCGCCGCCCGCCCGGCGACCGGGTGAGCGGGCAGATCGCCCGCGCGCTGCTCGACGACCGGGAGGAGCGCCTGCGGCTCACGCGCGACATGTACGTTCCGCCGCCGAGCGATCCCGGGCTGGGGCGGCTCGAGGCCGCGCTGGATACGATCATGGCGGCGGCACCCGCGCAGCAGAAGGTGAAGGCGGCGATCCGGGCGCGGACGCTGGCCCGCGATCCCGAAGCCACGCTCGTCGAGCGCGCGGTCCAGAGCGGCCTGATCGACGCGGCGGACGCGAGGAGGATCCGGGAGGCCGAGATCGCGCGGGACGACGTGATCCAGGTGGACGAGTTCGAGGCGAAGCAGTACGCGGAGCTGCATCGGTAGGGGCTCACGTGAGTTTCATGAACACGAGAACCAATCGGTAGACGGCCAGCTTCGGCATCTCGAGCAGCACCATCTTGCGCGGGCGAGGATGCCGCCACCAGTCCTCCCGCTTCACCGAAGACATCTCCTCCGGAACAGCCGTGAAGAAGCACTCGATCCCGCAGCCGCGCAGCGAGCGCTGGAACGCGAGCGCCGACCGTCTCAGGTGCGGCGCGTTCGATATCACGAGCACGGAGCGCCACCCGGCTGAGCGCGCGACCTCGGCCACGATCCGCGCCTCGCTCAGCGTGCCGAACCTCCCGAGCTGGACGGGTGCGCACGCAGTCTTCGCCCCGGTGAGGGTCACGAAGAAGTGTCGCTTCTTGGGCTCGACCTTCGGCGCGAGCGCCGCGAGCCCGCCGTCATCGCGGAGTCCGAGCTCAGGAAACCTCCGCCATTCGAAGCGCGCCACGCTCAAGACGAGCGTGGGCGCGAGCCCCTCCCGCCAGAGACGAAGTCCATATGTCTTCCGTTCCGGCCTCCCGGCCAGCACGAAGATCGCGTCCGCGGGGTGAGGCGGGTCTTGGATGCTGAAGAAATCGAACCAGGCACGGGCGAGGCGCATCCGCAGACTATACCCGAGCGATCGCGTGTGCTAACGTGCGCCCCGTGACCTCCCGCCGTCCCTCTGCGAACCCCCGCCGGAGGCCGAGGGCACTCCTCGCCCTCGAAGACGGCGCTTTGTTCGAGGGCCGCTCCTTCGGACGCCTCGGCGAGACCACCGGCGAAGTCGTCTTCAACACCGCGCTCTGCGGCTACCAGGAAGTCCTCACCGATCCCTCCTACGCGGGGCAGATCGTCACGATGACCTACCCGCACATCGGGAACTACGGTGTGAATCCCGAGGACGTGGAATCGGCCAAACCCCAGGTCTCCGGCTTCGTCGTGCGGGAGGTCTCCACCGTCGCTTCGTCGTGGCGGGCGGGGGGAGAGCTCGACCGCTACCTGGACGAGGCGGGGATCGTGGGGATCAGCGACATCGATACCCGCGCGCTGACCCGGCACCTCCGAACCCACGGCGCCAAGCGGGGGATCATCTCCGCGGAGGTCCTCGATCGCGACACGCTCGTCGACCGGGCGCGCGCGTCGCGCTCGATGGTCGGGCTCGATCTGGCCCGCGAGGTCACCTGCGCGCGGCCGTACGAGGTCGCAGCCGAAGCGGCTCCGAGCGCGGGGCTCGCGGCGGGGCGCAAGGGGCGCCCCTTCCACGTCGTGGCCTACGACTTCGGGATCAAGCAGAGCATCCTGCGCATGCTGGCGCGCGCGGGGTGCGACGTCACGGTGGTCCCGGCCACCACGTCCGCCCAGGAAGCCCTGGCGCTCGGGCCCGACGGGATCTTCCTTTCGAACGGCCCCGGCGATCCGGAGCCGCTCGCCTACGCGATCGAGGCGGCGCGCGAGCTGATGCGCACCCGTCCGACGTTCGGGATCTGCCTCGGGCATCAGATCATGGGGATCGCGTGCGGGGGATCCACGTTCAAGCTCAAGTTCGGGCACCGCGGCGCGAACCATCCGGTGCGCCACGAGGAGACCGGGCACGTCGAGATCACGTCCCAGAACCACGGCTTCGCGGTCGACCCTTCGCTCTTCCGGAACCGCGAGCTCCAGCTGACCCACGTGAACTTGAACGACGGGACAGTCGAGGGCTTCCGGCACCGCGACCTCCCCGCCTTCTCGGTCCAGTACCATCCCGAAGCGAGCCCCGGTCCACACGATAGCCACTACTTGTTCGAGCACTTTCTAGGCCTGATGTCGACCTGGTCGCCGCCGCTGCGCCCCGCGCGCCCGGAGCCGGCCCGGGTCCTGAACCCGATCTGAGGCGATGCCGAAAGACCCCTCCCTCCGCTCGGTCCTGGTGATCGGGTCCGGGCCGATCGTGATCGGCCAGGCGTGCGAGTTCGACTATTCCGGAACCCAGGCGGTGAAGGTGCTCCGCCGCGAGGGAATCCGGGTCTCGCTCGTGAATTCGAATCCCGCCACGATCATGACCGACCCGGAGTACGCCGACCGGACGTACGTCGAGCCGCTCACCCCCGACATCCTCGAGAAAATTCTGCTTCGCGAGCGGCCCGACGCGGTCCTGCCGACGGTCGGTGGGCAGACCGCTTTGAACCTCGCGGTCGATCTCTCCCGGCGCGGCGTCTTCGACCGGCTCGGGATCCGGCTGATCGGCGCAAGCCGCAGGGCGGTGGAGGTCGGGGAAGATCGGCGGCTGTTCAAGGAGGCCATGAGCCGGATCGGCTTGGACCTTCCGCGCAGCGGATTTGCGAGGAATCTCGCCGAGGCGAAGCGGGTGCTGCGCGAGACCGGGCTTCCCGCCGTGATCCGGCCCTCGTTCACCCTCGGAGGAAGCGGTGGGGGGATCGCGTTCAACCGGAGGGAGTTCGAGGAGATCGTCCGCCGCGGCCTCGACCTCTCGCCCGTGCATGAGATCCTGATCGAGGAGTCGGTCCTCGGCTGGAAGGAATACGAGCTCGAGGTCATGCGTGATCACGCGGACAACTTCGTCGTGATCTGCTCGATCGAGAATTTCGACCCCATGGGGATCCACACCGGTGATTCGGTCACCGTGGCACCCGCGCAGACCTTGACCGACCGGGAGTACCAGGCCATGCGGAACGCGGCGCGCCGGGTGATCCGGGAGGTGGGGGTCGAGACGGGGGGCTCGAACATCCAGTTCGCGGTCGACCCGAAGACCGGGCGGATGGTGGTGATCGAGATGAATCCCCGGGTCTCGCGGTCCTCCGCGCTTGCCAGCAAGGCGACCGGCTTCCCGATCGCCAAGATCGCGGCGCTCCTCGCGGTCGGATACACCCTCGAGGAGATCCGGAACGACATCACCCGGGTCACCCCAGCCTCCTTCGAGCCCGCGATCGACTACGTCGTGGTGAAGATCCCGCGCTGGGCGTTCGAGAAGTTCCGCGGCGTGAGCGCGAGCCTCGGAACGCAGATGAAGTCGGTCGGCGAAGTGATGGCGATCGGGCGGACGTTCAAGGAGGCGCTCCAGAAGGGGCTCCGTGGGCTCGAGATCGGCGCGAGCGGGTTCACCCGCGAGGACCTGGACGACGAGCGGATCCAGGAGAAGCTCCTCACGGCCGATCCCGACCGCATCTTCTACGTGAAGCGCGCGCTCGACCTCGGCTGGCCGCACGAGAAGGTCCACGCGATGACCGGGATCGATCCCTGGTTCCTCGACCAGATCCAGCAGATCGTGGAGCTCGAGCGCGAGATCGGCCCCGATCCGGACCGCGACACGCTCCTCGAGGCGAAGCGGATGGGGTTCTCCGACGCGAGGATCGGCGCGCTCGCCGGCGGAGGCGAGGCGGCCGCGCGCGTGCGCCGCGAGCGGATGGGGATCCGTCCCGTCTACAAGCGGGTGGACACGTGCGCGGCGGAGTTCGAGTCGTTCACCCCCTACCTCTACTCGACGTACGAGTCGGAATCCGAGGCGGACCCGGGATCGGGGCGCAAGGTGCTGATCCTCGGGAGCGGGCCGAACCGGATCGGGCAGGGGATCGAGTTCGACTACTGCTGCTGCCACGGCTCGTTCGCCTTCCGCGAGGAGGGCTACGAGACGATCATGCTGAACTGCAATCCCGAGACCGTCTCGACCGACTACGACACCTCCGACCGGCTCTACTTCGAGCCCCTCACGTTCGAGGACGTGATGAATGTGGTGGAGCTCGAGCGCCCCGACGGCGTCGTCATCCAGTTCGGAGGCCAGACGCCGCTCAAGCTCGCGCTCCCACTCCACCGGGCCGGGGTCCGGATCCTGGGCACGAGCCCCGATGCGATCGACCTGGCCGAGGACCGCAAGCGCTTCAAGGCGCTCCTCTCGTCGCTCAGAATCCCGCAGCCGGAGAGCGGCACCGCGGTCTCGCTCGCCGAGGCGAAGGAGATCGCCGCCGGCATCGGATACCCCGTCCTCGTCCGGCCGTCGTACGTTCTCGGCGGGCGCGCGATGGCGATCGTCTACGACGAGAAGCACCTCGACGGCTACGTGCGCGAGGCGGTGAGCGCTTCCCCCGAGCATCCGGTGCTCGTCGATCGGTTCCTGGAGGACGCGTACGAGGTCGACGTCGACGCGGTCGCCGACGGCGAGACCGTCCTAATCGGGGGCATCCTCGAGCACATCGAGGAGGCGGGGATCCACAGCGGAGACTCCTCCGCGGTGCTCCCCCCGTACAAGATCGCCGAGCGGCACCTGGAGCAGATCCGCGACATGACGCGCCGCCTCGGTCTGGCGCTCGGGGTGCGGGGGCTCATGAACGTGCAGTACGCGATCCACCGGGACACCGTCTACGCCCTGGAGGTCAACCCCCGCGCCTCGCGCACCGTCCCCTTCGTGAGCAAGGCGACCGGGATCCCCCTGGCGAAGGTGGCCGCGCGGATCATGGCCGGACGGTCGCTCCGCGAGCAGGGCTTTGCCTCGGACCTCCGGGTGAGCCGCTTCTTCGTGAAGACCCCCGTGTTCCCGTTCCTCAAGTTTCCGGGGAGCGACATCCTCCTCGGGCCCGAGATGAAGTCGACCGGAGAGGTCATGGGGATCTCGCACGATTTCGGCATCGCGTTCGCGAAGGCGCAGGCAGCGGCGGGAAACCTGATCCCCACCGAGGGGACCGCGTTCATCAGCGTGAACGACCTCGACAAGGGGGGCGTGCTTGCCCACGCGCGGGCGCTGCGCGAGATCGGGTTCCGCCTCATCGCGACCTCGGGGACGGCGGAGTTCCTGCGCGCGCAGGGGGTCGAGGCCGAGGTGGTGCACAAGGTGAACGAGGGACGTCCCAACGTGGTGGACCGGATCGAGAGCGGCGAGGTGTCGCTCGTGATCAACACGCCGCTCGGGAGGGAGTCCTTCTACGACGACGCGGCAATCCGGACCAACGCGCTGCTCCACGGCGTGCTCTGCGTCACGACGCTCACGGCGGCCGCGGCCACGGTGCAGGCGATCCGCGCCTTGAGGCGTCACTCGGTCGCGGTCGCGAGCCTGCAGGAGATCCACGGCGAGACGGATGCGCCGCGCGCTTCGGAGGAGCCCGCCCTCCTCGCGCGCCGCGCGTGAACGTCCTGATCGCGGGCGGATCCGGGTACCTCGGATCCGCGCTCGCGGAGCGGCTTCGCGCCGCGGGGGAGGGCGCTTCGATCCTCACCCGGGGCCCGAGCGACCCCGAAGGCTCCGTTCCGCGCTACCACTGGGATCCCGAGCGAGGCGCCTTCGACCGGAAGGCGCTCGAGGGGGTGGACGCCGTCGTCAACCTCGCGGGGGAGAACCTCTCGACCGGACGATGGACCGCATCGCGCCGGAAGCGGTTCCACGCGAGCCGCGTCGGCGCCACGCGGCTTCTCGTGGAGCGCCTCGCCGAGGCCGATCCGCGTCCGCGGACGCTCGTGAGCGCTTCGGGGGTCGGGTACTACGGAAACCGCGGCGAGGAGCCTCTCACGGAAGCAAGCGCGCCCGGATCGGGATTCCTCGCGGAGCTCTGTCTCGCGTGGGAGGGAGCGGCGGCGGCGGCCGGCGCCGCCGGGATGCGCGTCGTGATCACGCGATTCGGCGTGGTGATGGGCCCGGGCGACGGGGCCTTGGGGATGCTGATCCGGGTCTTCCGGCTCGGCATCGGCGGCCGGCTCGGGAGCGGGCGGCAGTGGATGAGCTGGGTTTCGCTCGAGGACGCGATCGCGGCGCTCCGGATCGCGCTCGCGCGCGCCGACCTCGCCGGCTCGGTCAACGTCGTCGCCCCCGAGCCGGTCCGGAACGCCGAGCTCGCGCGCACGCTGGGGCGCGTGCTCCACCGCCCCGCGATCCTTCCCGCGCCCGCGCTCGCGCTGCGTCTCGTGTTCGGAGGGATGGCGGACGAGGCGATGCTCGCGAGCGGGCGCGTGCTCCCGGCCAGGCTTCCCGCGCTCGGGTTCCGCTACGCGCTGCCGACCTTCGAGGAAGCGGTGCTCAAGGCGGTGGCTACGGCTTGATCCCGAAGACGATCATCGCGCCCGCTCCCGCGACGAAGGCGGCGCCCAGGATGGTCGCGACCGTGTTGCGGTAGGTTCCCGTTCCCCTCCAGGCCGCGTAGCCCGCCTTCGCCGCCGTGTTGGAGAGCGCGGCGAGCGCGATGCCCGCCGCGGCGGTCTCGGGCGGAAGCCCTCCCCCCGCCATCGACGAGAGGCTCAGCGTGATCGCGTCCACGTCGGCGAATCCGGCGAGGACCGAAGCCACGATGAGCCCGGCGCTCTGGAACCAATGGCGGGCGGCCTGCACCGCGAGGAGCACGAGCGCGAAGATGATCGCGAAGCGGATCGCCTCCACGAGGCGGAATGGATTCGTGAGGCCGGGCTCGCCGCCGTCCGTCCTCGATCCCGCCCGGCGCATCAGGAGCGCGATCGCGAGCGTCCCTCCCAGGAGCGCCGCTCCCAGGAACGGGGCGAGGCGGGGGACCGCCGACGGCCCCGCCACCGCGGCGAGCACCGCCACGCGCACGAACATGAGCATCGAAGCCATGCCGGCCGCGATCGCGAGCGCCACCGAGCTCTTGGGGGCCTCGCGGGAGCGGGAGGCGAAGGAGACCGCGACCGCGGTGCTGGAAACGAGCCCTCCGAGGAGGCCGCTCAGGTAGAGGCCGCGCCTGCTGCCCCACAACCGGACCGCGAGGAACGCTCCGAAGGAGAGCGCGCTCACCAGCACGACGACGGTCCAGAGCTTCCGCGGATTCCACACGTCCCAGGGGCCGTACCCGCGGTCCGGGAGAAGCGGCAGGATGACCGCGGCGATCACCGCGAGGGTCAGCGTCGCCCGGAGCTCCTCGCGGCTCATCGCCTGCGGGAAGGACTCGAGACGCTCCTTGGCGGCAAGGAGCACCGCGATCGTGATCCCGATCGCGCCGGCCAGGACGAGCGCCCCGGTGCCCGCGATCGCGCCGATCCAATAGGTCGCGAGCGCCGCGCTCTCCGTCGTCGTCCCGATCTCGTGACGCGAGCTGCTCCGCCAGTACGCGACGAGCGCCAGCCCGGCGACCGCGAGGAATCCCGCGATGACCGCGGCGCCGATCTCTCCGGTCGCGAGCGTGAGGCTCGCCCCGAGGATGGCGAACAGGGGATAGGTGCGCACGCCCGCGAACATCGGGTCGCGTCCCGCGTGCGACGCACGCTCGCGCTCCAGCCCGATGAGTCCGCCGAGCACTCCGGCGACGAAGACGCGAAGGAGCGCGACCCCGGGCTGGGCGATGAGGTCGACCGGCTCGATCACGCGTTCCCGCGGAGCAGCCGCCGGAGCACGTACGGCAGGATGCCCCCATGCTCGTAGTACCGGACCTCCTGCGGGGTGTCGAGGCGGACGACGGCGGTGAAGGTCTCCGGACCGCGCGCCGGATCGGAGCGGTGGACGCGCACGGTCACGCTCCCGGCGCGATCGGCTCCCGAGCGGACGGCAGCGGGAATCCCTTCGAGGTCGTAGACCTCGCGTCCGTCGAGGCCCAGCGACTCCGCGCTCGTTCCGGGTTGGAACTGGAGCGGCAGGATGCCCATTCCGATCAGGTTGCTGCGGTGGATGCGCTCGAAGCTCTCGGCGATCACGGCGCGAACGCCCAGGAGCTTCGGGCCCTTGGCCGCCCAGTCCCGCGAGGACCCGGAGCCGTACTCCTTGCCCGCGATCACGAGGGTCGGCACCCCCTCGGCCTCGTAGCGCATCGCCGCGTCGTAGATGGGAAGCGGGGTCCCCTCGGGCAGGTGCGCCGTGAAGCCTCCTTCGACGCCCGGGACGATCTTGTTTCGGATGCGCGTGTTCGCGAACGTGCCCCGCACCATGACCTCGTGGTTTCCGCGGCGCGAGCCGTACGAGTTGAAGTCGAGCGGCTGGACCCCGTGCTCCATCAGATAGCGCCCGGCCGGGCTGTCCTTCTTGATCGATCCCGCCGGTGAGATGTGATCGGTCGTCACGCTGTCCCCCAGGTAGGCCAGGACGCGCGCGCCGCGGATGTCCTCGACCTTCGCGGGCTCGAGCGGCATCCCCTCGAAGTAGGGAGGCTGCTTCACGTAGGTCGAATGAGCCTCCCACGCGTAGCGGCTTCCCTCCGGCACCGGCAGGTTCCTCCAGGTCTCGTCGCCGGTGTAGACGTCGCGGTACGTCTCGCGAAACGTCTCGGTGCGCACGGCCGCGCGGATCGTCTCGTCGATCTCCTTCTGGGTCGGCCAGAGATCGCGCAGCATGACGGGCTTGCCATCGGAGCCGGTCCCGATCGGGTCGGTGGCGAGGTCGAGGTCCATCGTCCCCGCGAGCGCGTACGCCACGACGAGGGGAGGGGACGCGAGGTAGTTGGCCCGGACTTCCGGATGGATCCGCCCCTCGAAGTTCCGGTTGCCGCTCAGGACCGACGCGACCACGAGGTCCTCGTCCTCGATCGCCTTCGAGATCGGAGGGGGCAGCGGGCCGCTGTTTCCGATGCAGGTCGTGCAGCCGTAGCCGACCGTCTGGAACCCGAGCGTATCGAGATAGGAGGTGAGCCCGGCGCGGTTCAGGTACTGGGTGACCGCCTTGGAGCCGGGCGCGAGGCTCGTCTTCACCCACGGCTTGGTCCGGAGTCCGCGCTCGACCGCCCGCTTGGCGACGAGGCCCGCTCCCACCATCACCGATGGGTTGGACGTATTCGTGCAGCTCGTGATCGCCGCGATCACCACCGCGCCGTCGCCGAGCGGGAAGGACGAGCCTCCCATCGTGACCTGGGGCAGGGTGGCGACCGCGTGGCCGATGGAGCCGTCTCCACCTTCGGCTTCCCAGCGTCCCAGCGTCGTGCCTCCCGGCGCATTCGCCTTCGACGCCCGCAGCGAAGGGAGCGCTTCCGCGAAATTCCGCCTGGCGTCGCGGAGACGGAGGCGATCCTGAGGCCGGCGCGGGCCGGCCAGGCTCGGCTCGACCGAAGCGAGATCGAGCGAGAGGGTGTCGGAGTACGAGGCCTCCCTCGTTCCCGGAGCGTGGAAGAGACCCTGCTCCTTCGCGTACGCCTCGATGAGACGGACCTGCTCCTCAGGGCGCCCGGTGAACTCGAGGTAGCGAAGCGTCTCGGCATCGATCGGGAAGATCCCGCACGTGGCGCCGTACTCCGGCGCCATGTTCGCGATCGTCGCGCGGTCCGCGACCGGCAGCGTGGCCAGTCCCGGCCCGTAGAACTCGACGAACTTCCCGACGACGCCCTTCTTCCGCAGCATCTCCGTGACCGTGAGCACGAGATCCGTGGCGGTGGCCCCTTCCGGCAGCGCGCCGCTCAAGCGGAACCCCACGACCTGAGGCACGAGCATCGACACCGGCTGTCCGAGCATCGCCGCTTCCGCCTCGATGCCTCCCACGCCCCATCCGAGCACGCCGAGTCCGTTGATCATGGTCGTGTGGGAGTCGGTCCCGATGAGGGTGTCCGGGTAGGCGCGCGGAGGATTCCCTTCGCCCGCGAACACGACGCGCGCGAGATACTCCAGATTGACCTGGTGCACGATCCCCGTGGCCGGGGGGACGACGCGGAAATTCCGGAAGGTCCCTTGGCCCCAGCGCAGGAAGAGATACCGCTCGCGATTCCGCTCGAATTCTTTCGTGGCGTTGAGTAGGAGCGCCGCGCTCGACCCGTACTCGTCGACTTGGACCGA
>Ga0066388_100003392_pt1 | contig 10304 bp, 11 predicted proteins | sample PanSoiMetaGPlot6_FD_64539 | JGI IMG/M metagenome (GOLD analysis project Ga0066388, IMG submission 64539) | Tropical forest soil microbial communities from Panama analyzed to predict greenhouse gas emissions - Panama Soil - Plot 6 (Hybrid Assembly) | ecosystem: Environmental > Terrestrial >... | reverse complement strand
GGGTCGTCTCCTTCCCTCCAGCTGGCGCCTTCGATTTCAACGCCCGCCCGTGGGCGGCTAGCATGAAACGCGCGCTCGGCCGCCCATGTCCGGTTACGACGAAAAAGAGAAGATCGGCCTAGCTCTCTTCAGCCCGGTGGCCTCGCTCCCGTAAAGGCGCGCTTGACGAAATAGGCTTGCTTCGCTGGGCGGGTGACCGAGGCGCGCCTATAACGTCTGCATCTCGAACTTCGCGGATGTCTCTTGCGCCCCGATAGTCTTGTCCACCGGTGTGCCGCGATAGACTATGAACTTGCCCGCCTGGGGCTCCGTTCCGGTCAGCGCCTTTATGGTCGAGCCGTGGGTCACAACGACGAGAACGCCAGGGCCGTGCCACGAATCGAGGATCTTTCTGGCTGCGTCGAGTCGCGCCCTCGAGATTTCATCGCTGCCGTCGCCTTTGATGTTCTGAAATGCCGCCGAAATATCAATCGGTCGCAGCTTCATTAGCTTCGCGGTTTCCACGGTCCGGCAGAAGGGAGACACGAGCACCCTTTGGATCATGAATCTATGTTCGCTGAGCTTCGCTCCCATGGCCTCCGCTTCTTGGCGCCCCGCGTCGGACAGGTTCCGCTGCGCGTGGCAGTCGCCAAATCGGAAATCTGCACCGTCCGTGCCTTGATCGGCGGGCGCATGGTGGATGAGCACGACCTGAGCGCTTCCCGTCCCCGCCTCGTGGGATGGTAGCGTCAGCCCGAACAGGCCGACACCCGACATGATCGCGAACACGCCACCGAACATGTAGACGCGCATGGTTACATTCCTCCCGTGATGCGGCGAGCTTATGGAGAAACTGCAAAAAATCATCGTTTTGAATGCCTAAAATTGTACCGAACGGCCGGCGCAGCAGCGGCTCGAGATACAGACGACCAACCGTCGGCAACAAGGATGCTGGATGCTGTCCGGTTCATCATGTTTGAGGCGGGTCCGCGGTGCCAAGCTCTTCCCGGAGCCGATCACGGTCGGCGATCTGGAGCTGCAGCAACTGCTCGAACTCTGCAAGCAATTGGCGCGCTGACCTTGTTTTGATGCGGGCAAGTTCGAGTTCTGAAAAGGCGGCTTTTTGCTGAGCGATAATTTTCTCGCTGCGCGCGATCCGTTGCTCGGCTCGGGCGAGGTGTTCTTCCCAAAGGGCGCGGTCGGCAAGCTCGGACATCACGACCGATCGATCCAAACCGGTAAGCCGTCGCGCTGGTCGATCACCTCGATCTTGGCGGCCGGATTGCGCTGCTGCAAGAACCTCGCGGTCGCGATCGCGGTCTCGCGATAGGCGCAATGCGTCCTCGCCTCGCAGTCCACCTTGATCGCAAATTGCGCGCCCGAGGCTTCACATGTCATCGGAACCGCTTCCCCCACATCCGCTCCATCGCCTGCTCGCCGGGTTCGAGATGCATAAAATTGTACAGGAACCCTCAACCAATGTGGAAGTCTTCTAATGTAACCACGTACCGCGGGCGGGCGAAGGGCACGTTCGCAAAGGAGGCATCCCATGAAGTCTTCTATTGCTCGTTTCCTGCGCGACGAGTCCGGTGCAACAGCCATTGAGTACGGCCTCATCGCCGCTGGCATTTCCGTCGCCATCATCGCGACTGTGAACACGCTCGGTGGCCAGTTGAAGAACACGTTCTCGAACGTGTCTAGCCAGCTCGGCAACGCGGGCAAGTAGCTGCATCCGCCTGACCCTGGAAGTCCCGGCTGGCTGCTCGCTTCGCCGGGACTTTGCCCATGGGGCAAATGGCCCTTAGAGCCAATTTGGTATTACACTCAATGTGAGGGGTTGGATCAGTGAGCGCAGAGGCAGATGCTTATGTGATGGACGCCGAAACATTCGGTATGCTCAGGCGTCTGGCAGGAAAGCTCCGCGGAGACGGTCCCCTTGTCGGCGACGAGCGTCGTAACCTTGCGAGTCGGATGAACGCACTGCTGCAAAAGGCAAGGCCGCAGAACGCGCAGCAAGGGCGATGGGATGTGAGGCCCGAGAATAGCACAGGTTCCGACTCGTCGAACGATAGGTCGTGGACAAGCCAACCGTTTGGAAAGATGTAGTCCTTTTCTGTGCGCCGCTCGTCAGGGGCTACTGGTTGCTGCTGCCCAGGTCTTTCCGCAGCCGGTCGCGGTCCGACTGTGCTAGCAATTCGCCCGCGGTCCTCCACAGACGCCGAACGCACCTGGCCCCTCACAGGCGATACGGCGAGCCTTGAGGAAGCCATGGACGCATTGTTGGCGACCTGGAGGCGCTGGCAGCAATGGGCAGGTGTGCGCGATGCGTAGATCGTGCCCGAAGCCGACCACGCATTTAGGTGCCGGGGTATGCTGGGCGCCCGCACCGGCCGATTTCTATCCACCGCAAATGAAAGTCCCGGCGAGGCGGATGGCCTGACCGGGACTCGACGCGCGCGCCCCCTTTGCTGAATTGAAGCGGACGGGGTGAATGGATACCCGATACCGCTTAATACATCGGCAATCATTTCGAAACAAATCGAGCTAGATCGCGCGCGCGAGGCGCGGTCGTTGTGTTCTGCCCACCCGCCCTACACACCGAGCCTTAAGACCCCACATGCTAGAACCAGACCTGTCTCCTCCGATCCATTTGGGGAGGGGATTATTCGGCAAACTGTCCCCGGCCGCGGCTCCCATCCCGGCCGGGATTTTTCCGCGGTCAGCATGCCGATTAGCGCTCCTGGGGCCAATCCCGGGCAATTTCAAACGCGGCCGGCGGCGCTCCAGTAGCCCTTCATCTTTGACCTAACGTCAAGAAGGGCTCATCAACACTTTTCACTGGTAACTGGGAAAAAACAGCGAACTCTGTCGCCAGTAGTCAATTTTCGTGGAGAGTGCACCGGGTAACTCCCAAGTGTCTCAGTCGCTAGCATCGCGATTCCCTGATTGGTGGAACAGGGAATTTCAAACGGCAAACAGGGCGGCGCCAACGCCGATCAGGGTTTTCGGTGGGCACAGTGCGCCCTTGGGACCGGAATGGATCAGACATGCTCAGGCCTGAGAACAGCTGCGCCCTCCCCCCTTAGCCGCTGCCGGCCTGCCCCGGCCTGATGGCGCCATCGGGTCTCAGGGCCTCAGCCAGCCGAACCGGCTGAGGCCCTTGGCATTTCCAGCTTTGGATGAGAAAGGGGGGATGCCAGCGAGCCCAAGCCTACCCGGCACATTCAGGACGGTAATTGGACCTTGGTCCAACTGGATGAAGCCGCCCTTCCCGCGAATAGTTGCGTATAGCTCAACCGAATGTAGTGCAGCCGCGCGTCGAGGGTCTTATGGAATCGCCGGTCGTCAAACGTTCGATTGTCATCGCCGGTCGCAAGACAAGCGTCAGCCTGGAAGATGCTTTCTGGAAAGGCCTTAGGGAGATTGCGTCAGATCGTCATCTCACATTATCCGCATTAGTCGCTGGCATCGACTCGAAACGCAGCGGCAACTTGTCGTCAGCTATTCGCCTCTTCGTGCTCAATCATTACCGCGGCATGATCGGCACGCCAGAATCCCGGAGTGCTCACTCCGAGACTGCAAAGATTCGGTAGCAGCTATCTGAAGCTGGTCGACGCACAAAATGATAGGCAGGATTTTCGGCTTCGGGTGAGGAGCGTCGGAGCCGCCCGGCTCTCACGGGCAGTCGATGTAGGCATTTTCCCCAAAGCAGACATTCGCGAGCGAACGTGTCAGGTCCGCTTTGCGCCATATTCAAAAATCCGGCGACAAGAATACCAGCGGCATTCGCCGGCCATCCGCCTGGCGTTGCGTGGACAGCTCAACCAGAGGGAACTCACCGGGGCATCAGCTTGTTTTATCGTTGCTACCCCACGCACTCGCTAGCCACGTTGGCCACACTGCACCAGAGTGGACTAACTCAATGGCCTGCAAATCGACGTCTTTGTTGTGCGCCCTAATTGCTGCTCTGCTCTTGTCATTTGCTGCCCATGCAGACTCCACGCGTACCTATGTGTCCAGGTCGGGAAGCGACTACAACCCATGCACCGCTAGGCACCCCTGCGCGTCTTTCCGCGTCGCGCTTGCGCTCACCCTCGCAGGCGGCGAAATCTTCGTACTCGACTCGGCCGACTACGGCCCAGTGACGATCAACAAGGCCATCACGATCACGAGCGAGGGCGCCGTCGCCGGTATTCTGGCGACCAATGGTGCGGCGATTACCATCAGCGCAGGCGCCAACGACGTGGTCAATTTGCGAGGGCTGGAGATTGACGGTGCGAACAGCGGCGCTATTGGTATCCAATTCACTTCCGGAATGGCCCTCACGATCCAAAAATCGCTCGTCCGCAATTTTGCGAATTCCGGCATCAACTTTGCGCCGAACGGTGCGGCGATGCTGTTCGTTTCCGATACCTCCGTGACGAACAACGGGACCAATGGGATATTCGTGTCAGGCGGACCGGCAGCCGTGAACGGTGTGCTCATCCGGGTGATCGCCTCGGGAAACGGAGTAGGAATCCTAGCTTCCGGCAGCGGAGCGAGTCTTGCCGTTACCGATACAGTTGCAAACAATAACAACTACGGGATTGGCGCTCTGTCCTCGGCGGTGATGGTTAGGAACTCAACGGCAAGCGCCAATACGATCGGTGTCGCCGCCGATCAGGTGGGAGCCATTGTTCGCGTTGGGCAATCCACCATTACCGGCAATAGCGTGGGTTGGCAGGCGACCAATGGTGCGCAAGTGCAGAGCTACGGCAACAACATTGTTAACGGCAACGCGACCGATGGAGTTGCAACAACAACCCTTCCGCTCCAATAGAACTCTGTCGGCCCCGTCGGAGGCGTCTAGCCTGATCCGCATCTCGCTGATACTCACGCACGTTGAAAATTGCACTCATCTTTCGACAGGCATGTTCCATTTTGCAAACAAGCGGGCGCGCCCTAAAGCGAAACGGCCACCGTCATGATCAGGGTCGGGCACGCGCCGCGTGCTTGATGCCATGGACCACCTAAAATCCGACGATCGGGTCCAACAACGCTAGGCGCCCGACCCGAAACCGCAGTGCGGATGTCCGCAACGCCCCGTAACCGGACAAGCGCGACCGCCTACCGCTTCCGTCGCCGCTAGCGCAGCGCCTACACAAAAAAGAGGCCGCCAGATGCCTCTGGCAGCCCCTGTCACGAAGGTCCCGTCCGTGTTTGCGCGAAAGCTACATGCCGCTCCCGCGAGCCTTGGCTTGCCTCAGCTTGGTGATCGATGCCGCTTTCGCTTTATCGATCTCCCATCGATCGCGTCCGATCGACACTAGACAGTAGCTGGGCTGGTGCAGTCACCAAAGGGCTGATCGGAGTCGGGCGGAAGTTGTCCCCGCTGTCCCCGGTATACCCAACGGGCCCACCTGGCCGGCCCATTATCCGCAGCCGCACCCGCGTACTGAAGCGGCACCCGGGTGGCGATTACTAGCTCTTTCAGCGTCAAGTGCCCCAAGGGGAAACTTGCCGACTGCCGAGCCCGAGAAGAGTTTCTCTCAAGCCCCTTAGGCTCACGAGCCAAGGAGGTTTCCTCTCAACGACTTGTCCCGGCGGGGCCCCATCGACCGCCGGGACTTTTCACGGTGCTGGCGCATCCGTCACCGCATCCGTGTCGTGAAGCGGCATGCGGAGGGGATTGGTAGGCGGCTCGATCACCAGCGCTTTGGGAGGCTCGGGTGACTGGTGTCGAGCCGCCAGACCGCCCAACCCCCGTAGATCGGCGGCCTTCGATAAGCCCACCATGACCAATTTAATGAGGCCTTAAGGAAACGGGGCGGCTTCGCGGCTTCACTGTGGCGCGGTGTGCGCCTCGATCTGCGACGAGATTCTCCGCAGCTACGGCAATGCGGGAAGTATCTCCAGACGCCCGGTGCTCCGCGCATACACACCACCGGGCAAGGTGACACGCGCAATATCGCGATAGAGGCCCGGTGCGAATAGGCGTGTCTCGCGTGGCGTGAGGAGAAATCGCACCAGCCCGTCAAGGGGAGATACTATCGTCACGCCGGGGTCGCCGGTCTTCTTGGCCAGCATTTCCATGCCCTCAGGTGTGACGATCTGCCATCTAAGCATGACGCGCGGATCAGACACGTCGAGCGGACTTCCGTCGGCTGCGAGAAAGCGCACGTGCCGTACGAACGTATCGCCCGCAAGGACGCACAGCGAATCCACGCTGAGCGGATTTTCCTTCTCGACGCGAGCGAGCTTCTCCTCCATCCGATCAGCCTACGCCAGGGCGGCGCGGCGGACAACGCAGGCAGCCGGGCGCGGCTCTCTTTTGGTTAGCCAGATGCAACTCGTGCCAGAGTACAGGAGTCGTAAATCCGACTGACGCTTCATTCCTTGCCTCAGCGGAACACCACCGCTAGCCATGTGGGTGCGCGAAGTGGGCCGACTTTCTTCCGCCGGCCGGCTCGGTGGGCTTACTGCCCCCGACTGGTGGGACGAGCCTTAGTTCAGCGAAACCCACAGTTTGATGAGCGGCCACTGCCACCCGCCCTCCTTAAACGAAACGACCCGCTGTTCGGTATCGCCGTCAGACCACTGGGTCTGGAGCACCTGGGTCCAGACCTGGGTGAGCATATTCGGGTACGTCCATATCTCCAGGACGTATGCCAGGTCGGGTTCTGCCTCGGCAAAGGCCAGCGCATTGGAATACGATCGAGGGTCTGGGATGTGCCGGATGCGCTGAAAGGGCGTCCGATAGGCGATCCGCATGCCTTGCCAGTCGGCCACGACCAACCGCACGCCGCCAATCGTCTCCCAGCGCCCACGCTCACGAACAACTCGTACGGCAGCATCCCGCAGCCGCCATACGCGGTCATCGGCAGACATGACACTGCGTCCCGTTCACTCCCGCAAAAGTACAAACGGCGGACTGCGAGGAATAGTTCCGGGCGGGGCTCGTCTCCGGGCTGCCGGCTTGGTCGTGGCAGCGTATAGAACCCCGGCCAGACATAGAACGCGCGTCAATCCCTCGCGCTCATGGATCCCGACACGGTGTTGATCTCCGAGATGCGCGTCGCCCAGTTGACCCCACTGGTGCGTGTCCCGCCGCACTGGCCGAAGGGCGTCAATTCGTACTGCGCCAACGTGCACGTCTGCGCGATGTACTCCGACGCGATCCAGATTGAGTTGCCATCGACGGCTGCCGCGCCATAGTCGCCCCATCGCGGGCGAGTACTGAAGGGGCGATACTCAGTGAAACCGTCCTCGGGACCCACACCTTCGGCTGCGACGTGGATGTCGCCAGCGCCGACCTTGGCGTCGACGCCGACGTAGGCGGCGGTTGGGAAGTGGTCCTGGCCGACCAGTGTGAAGGCCATCACGCCCCGTCCGCTCGGGGTCACGGCCAGCGCAGGGTAGATCACGTTGTTACCCGGCACCCCGATGGTGCCCTGTTTGAAAACGTTGCTCGAGTGCGGATTGAGCACGAAGTAGGCAATGCCCGCGTGGCTCTCGTTGTTCAGTAGGACAGCAGTGGTGAGCGCGCCCCACAGCTTGCCATTCGCGAAGGTCACCTGCTGCATGCGCGAGTCGTCGCTGGCGACGGGCCGTTCGGGATTGAGGAACGGACCGCCGCTGCTGATGCCGAGCCGACGCCAGCAGCCGAGGCCAGTGGGCGTTGCCAGCGCGGTGTCGGCGAGGCAGTCGCGCAGCGGCAAGCTGTCCGATGCCTTTTGCTCCGACAGAGGCGGTACCGCGTATGTCAAGGTCGGCACCGTTCGCACGGAGAGTGCAAGCGCCGAAGGCATGGAATCGATCGCCTGTGTATTCGACACAGCCCAGACCAGTACATGGTCGGAACTACGCGTGATTGACAAGACCGCGTCCGAGCTGAGGAAGAACTCGGTGCCGCCATCCCCAGTGTCATAGATGCCGGCCGGCGAGTGGGCCGGCATCACACTGAAGCCGGTCACCGGCGAATCAACCGCCGTATCGAACAGTACGATGTTCACAGCCGGCGCGCTGGCGGCCCAGGCGCGCTTGGAGAAAGCATAAATCTGCGCTCCCCGAAAACCGGATGCGAAGAAATTGAACCCGTTGGTGGTGACGAAGAATGCGTTAGAGTCCGCGCCGATGTGCGGCTGGTCGCCAAAGCAGGGCCCGTGGACGTTGCGGCCGCTCACGCGAGCGATGCAGCCATGGTCGGGCGTCCCCTGCGTGCCATCGTTCTGGAGCGGGACACGGTAGAGCGTCCACGCGCCGAGCGGGCTCGGCGTCTGGCTCACGGCAATTTCGACATGGTTCACCCCCGTGCGGTTGTCGGTAGCGGGATCGACATCGAAGCTCAGGGCCACATGAAACCACCGCTGCGTGTCCGAGTCGAAGTAGCACGAGGGATCATTGATATCCGGGCCGAACGTGGTGGGCAGCCCGGGATGGCGCTGGATCGCCGCCGGGTAGCCGTAGAACGTGTTGAGATCGATCACGCCGCTCAACGGAGTGCCGGCCGTGCTGTAAATGCGGAGCGCGGCGTTGACGCTCTCGAGCACGAATCCGTTCCCGACGCAGAGCCCCTGGTCGGGCGGCTCCCATTCAAAATTGCTGCCGCCATTGGCAAGCCGCTGGTCGTTCTCGTTGAGTCCGTCGAAGCTCACCCTCAGCTCGGGATTCGACTTCGCCCGTCGCGCCGCCGTGGCAGGCACCCCCTGTCCCGCTCCGGTGCCGACCGTACGGTTCACGAACGGACGCGGGTTAAAAACTCCGGCTATGTCCGCCCCGCCCTCGTCGTCTTCGTCGCCGCCGAGCAAAGCAAGTGGGATCTCAACATTGCCTGGTTCGCCGCTTCCGGGAGCTGCTGCTTGCGGCATCGACGTCCCGGCACTGAAGACCCGGAAGGTCGCTGGCTCCGCCACCGCCACCCCAGCCGTCAAACCGCACACGAAAAAGCACACGACGGACAGACCTGTCCTTGTAGCTGTCATGCTTGCCATTGGTTCTCTCCCACGATGCGCGCGATGGTGTCTCTTCCACGCCCAGCGGCAACCGGACCATGGTGCGCGCCAGCCTCGATGGAAGGCTTGCGGCAGCAGGGTGCGCCGGCAGAGCGTCAGCGCTTGCGGTCAGATCGAGAAAGTTTCGTCGGGTAGGTTCATTCCAGTCACTCCGCGGTGTGCAAGCCAACGGGGACGGCGCGAATAGATTAGCCGGTTTCTTGAGATCGCGGAAGCGCAATATATCGGTTATTGGCGCAAAGCGGACGTTCATGGCTGGCGTCGATCATGTCCGCTTCGCGCCACATCCAGACATCCGAGAAACGACAAACCCCGGCGATTGGGCCGGGGCTCTGTATATCCTCCATACCTGTGGGGTCAGGCTGCCGCTTCGGTCTTCCGCTTGCGTCGCGACCAGCCGAGGAGGCCCGCGCCCGCCATCATCAGGCCCGGCAGACCAGCGCCAGCGATAGGGCCGGGAACTGCTGACGCCACTTTAACGGTTCCAGTTTCCGACATGATTTGTATTGGGCCGCTCGCTCTGATCTCGAGAGTTGACGCGGACGTGGGGGACGAACATATGGTGCTGACATCATTGAAACACAGGAAGTTTATTCCTGATCCCGGCTGAGGATTCTCAAAAACAACGAGGGAAACGTCGGTCGCACTGAAGTTGAAGAAAAGTCCGCTAGCAGTTGCTGTAAAAGCGCTTCCCACCAACAACAGCCGCGAATTGTTGCCGCTAAAGGGGCCCGAATCGGTGAACGTCGAGAATCCATCATTTAAAACGAGAGACCAGTCGTGAATATTTGCTGCCTGCAATATGCCGATTTTGCCATCCGTTTCAATGAAACCGGTCACGGAGCCTGCTCTGTTCAGAGTTGCCGGCACTCCTGGGATCGTGAGGTTCACGTCGTATATGATGTCTGCATGGACAGCGGTAAAGCCGAGCAAGAGCGGCCCGGCGATCAGTCCCAATATCGGCGATTTTCATCGATTGTTGCCCCCGAATCGAATCGACCATAGATTGTGTAACGTTGGTCCATGAACTGAAGTAGAGTCAAGGTGGAAAACGCGGACTTAGGTTGAGTTCACTTCACCGCTTGTCCCCGAAGCGGACATTCTTGCGTCAGAACTTGTAGCTGACGCCGAGCGGCGCCTGCGGGAGTGCGCCGTCTCGCCCGGCTGCCGCTTTCGCCTGAGGGCCTCGGTTGGGTCTTCGAGGCAGACCGCCTGCTAACCGAGTAGCGTTGAACAATTCACCCAGCTTGCCGATCTGGCGATGGTCCCGGCCCTGTTGGGGCTTGACGTTGATTTCGTCGCGCGCGGTGACGGATAGCCGTCGAGTCCGGACGC
>Ga0066388_100003391_pt1 | contig 10304 bp, 5 predicted proteins | sample PanSoiMetaGPlot6_FD_64539 | JGI IMG/M metagenome (GOLD analysis project Ga0066388, IMG submission 64539) | Tropical forest soil microbial communities from Panama analyzed to predict greenhouse gas emissions - Panama Soil - Plot 6 (Hybrid Assembly) | ecosystem: Environmental > Terrestrial > Soil... | reverse complement strand
GTAGCTGCTTCAGTCTGCGCTTCGTCAGCGTCTCGTCGGGGCTGGCCGCAATCCCATTACACCACCGATGAATCTGGCGCACGGTGATGCGTTGACATGTGGGGCGGTTCTCTGACTTGAATCGCAAGGTCGGTTCCCAACGCCACGGCGTCGGCCCAGCCTCTTCCGGAGAGCCGACATTCCCAACGCAGCCGCTTCGTACACCCATTCGGCGGTCACATCGACAGAATGGCGGATACCGGACGGACCGCGGAAGCTGACCGTGCACGTGCGAAGCGCCACGGCAGCCGAGCCTAACACATTCGTCTTATATTCGCCTACCCGGAAATGTGGGCGTGACGCATGGTCAGCGACGGTGCTGGATCACACGGCTGGTGCTCGTGCGCGACCAAGACCAGCACACCTGCGCGACGGCCGCCTCTACCATCGCCACCACGCTCGCCTTCAACTCCCCGCGCAGTTCGTCGCGCCGCACACCGCTAGATAACGAATCCCTCGTCCACCGCTTACGTTTCACCGAAGAATCCGCGGTCGGCCGAGTCGTATCGAATGGGTCCGCCGCCTCCTCTCCACAGTTGTGGCAATGATTCGAGGACCAGGAGGATCATCGATGCAGATTGCAACGATGGGCATTGACATTGGAAAAACCTTTTTCCATGTTGCGGACGTCGCCAACCTCCCGCGTGCATGGTGGGGATGGAAGCCTGCCGCGGGGCTCATCATCTCGGGCAACGGCTGGCCACGTTTAGCCACTCCGTGCGTTTGATCACGAGATGGCTCCAGGGCGAGGGCATCACTCGAGGGAAACTGATTGCCGGCTGCCTCGAGGTCATCGACTGGCTCCGAGGAAGTGTCGTGTGGCCTGATATCACGGCCTGGCGCGACAGCATTCTCGTCCTCGAATTGTCGGAAGAGAGCATTCCATCGAGCGCTGTCGTCCGCATGTTCCGATCGCTGGCCGCAACCACTGCGCTCGATGTCGTGCACGGCATTCTGTTCGGCCGGCCGTATGGCCATCCGAAGGATTTCGATGCCTATGACGGCGCCCTGCTCGCTTCGCGCTGTGAATCCGGCCTCGGCACGATCCCTCTCATCGCGCGCATGGATGTCGGACATACCGACCCGATGATGACGATTCCGTACGAGATTGAAGCCGAGATTGATTGTGAGCATCGCCAGTTGCGCTTCATGACGGCTGGCGTCGGCTGATCGTCGCTCGGCTCGGCGACGACGCGGTGGATGACTACTTCGAGAGCTGCGCGGGGAAAGGCGACCGGACGCGGTATCCTAGGCCGCTCGTGAACAGTGTCACCGCGACAATCGGACGCGACAGCGACGGCAGCCGGCCGTTCTTCGCGGCGATGGCGACGGGCGTCATCGCGATCGTGGTCTATGGCTTCAGCTTCACCATCCGGAACAACCTGTTCCGTCCGCCGTACCCCCGGCCGTGGATCCTCTACGTCCACGCGGTGGTCTTTTCGACGTGGGTGCTGGTGTTCGGCGTGCAGACTGCGCTCGCGTGGTCGCGGCGCGTCGCCCTTCATCGGCGGCTCGGCGTCTACGGCCTGGCGTTCGGAGCGGCGATCCCTCCGCTCGGCGTGGCCACGGCCGTCGCCATGACGCGGCTGCGTGTCGCGCACGGCGAGCTCGACACAGCGGCAGCCATCCTGATCCCGCTGTTCGACATGGTCGGGTTCACGATCGCGTTCGGTCTGGGCGCAGTATGGCGGCGGTGGCCCGAGTGGCATCGCCGGCTGATGTTCGTGGCGACGTGCACGTTAACGGCCGCCGCGTTCGGACGGATGCCGTTCCTCGACTACGGCGAATGGTTCTACGCCGGCGTGGACGCGCTCATCGCCATCGGCGTGGCGAGGGACCTGATCGTTGTTCGCGACGTGCATCCGGTCTATCGCTACGCCCTGCCGACAATCGTCGCGGGTCAGTTGCTAACGGCGTACGTCCACCGTCTGTCGTGGTGGACGGCCAGCGCCCCGTCCCAGTTTCACTAAAGTCAGCCAGCTCTCGGACGTTGTTTTCACGCGACGGCGGCACTCGATACCCGTTGTCGAGACCGGCGCGCGCGTTTACAGCGCCGGGCGGACGTGCTCAACCGCAGTACGCGTACGCGTACCGGTGCTCCTGCGCGTGCCCCACCGCGACGATCCCGGACGGCACCATGTGCGAGCTGCCAATCACGTTCGCGAGCAGTTCCTTGTAGACCGCGTCCGACTTTCCTTCGGTCTTCCGCGCGAGGCTTCCGGCCAGGCCCTGCGTCGACTTATCGCAGACGGCGAAGTGCACACCCAGTTTGATCAACGCGTCGAACGTCTCGTCTCGGCGGTCGGCCGAGTTGTAGAGGTTTTTCATCACCGCGGCGTTGGTCTTCGGATCCGTAGGCAGCGACGCGCCGTACTTGCTCCAAATCGCGTCGGTGAACGCGAACGCCGTCGCGGCGTGGCGCAGGCAGACGACGATCGCGACCTCGTTGCTCTCGAGGCCATACCCGCTCTTGCTCGTGGTGATGATGTTCGAGGCGAAGTGCAGCGCCTCGCCGACGCCGCGAGCCGAGACCGCATCCAGGAACGTGCGGTGCTTGCCCGGAATCTTGTCGAACCATTCGTCCTCGGCGTGGCGGGTCGCCTGCCAGGCGCCGCTCGACGTTCCCTGGGCCAGCGCCGTCGACGCGCTGGCGCCCAGGGCCGTACCGGCCGCGATCAGTCCGCCGCCGAGCCTCGAGAGAAACGATCGCCGCGCAGAGGGAGAAGGGATGTCGGAGCGCTGCATCTGGACCTCACTTCGACGGGCCGCACACCGGCCGCCGAACCAAGGCAATAGTAGGCGCCTTCCGCGCGCGCGGTCAACGAACGACCGGTGACGCGTCGCCGGCCGGCCACGGCGTACTGGAAAAATACCCCGGGAATCGCCGGGCGCCGCCCCGGCTGTTCGGCGCTCCAGGAACTGCCGGCGGTGCCTCGAGCGATGTCCGGATCAGCGCGTCTTTCTCGTCTGTCGACAGTAGACGCCAGCGGTTTCCGGGCACGAGCCGCTGCCATCGCACGACCCGCACGCCTGCAACGTTTCTTTGCCCTCGCGACACCAGAGCGACGTCGGGCCGCGTTCGCACACGCCCATTCGGGCGACGCGCGACGGCGCCTCCGAGCGAGTCGTCATCGGACAACGAGAACATGTCGAACGAACAAACCGTTGAATTCGCCGCGCTGGGCATCGGCGCGGCTGGCAATCCCGCGCTCGAACCGGGCGTCCACCTGCGCTGGACGTTCGATCCCACGGTGCTGGGATTCCCGTCGAGCGGCTTCAGGGTCGATCGCCGCCCTGCCGCGGACGTCAACCTGGATCCAGGCGGACTCGTCGGCGTGTCGTTCGTGAAGGTCACGAAAGCGGTCGTCGGCGCGCTGACGCTCGAGTCGACCGCTCCGATGTCGACGGCCACCGATCCGGTGCTCGGCTACGCGATCACGCTGCCGCCGCAGGCGGAAGTGACGATCCGCCCGACCTCGGGCACGGTGATGCGACAGTTCCAGATCGACGAGACCCACGCGAGCGGCACGCTCTCGCTCACCGCGGTCGATCGCGGCGTCGTCGTCGATTCGAAGACCTCGATCGTCACGGGAAGCCGCCGATCGCTACGTGTGATCGCGGACCGGTTCGAATCGGTCACCGTCAAGACGAGTTCTGCGGCTGCGATCAACCAACTCGCCTGGATCTCGGCGGACTTCGATCTGGCGTCGGGATGGACCGCGATCACCCCGCCCATTCTGCTGCCCGCGAATTGGACCGAGGCGAGCGTACGCATCCCGCCCGCGATGCGCCCGCGCATCGAGGACGGCTACGACCAGATCCAGCAACTGATCGATGCGCTCCCGTCGGGAGCGAGCGTGCTGCGGTCCGCCGAGCAGTCGTTCCTGCTCCAGCCGCTCAAGCTGCTGCTCGGCCTCGCGACCGCGCCGGTTGCGGCGCGCATGCTCGGCTTGTACTTCGCCGACATCACGGCCGTCTCGGGCACGCGCTACGACTACCGCGTCGTCGGGCTCTGGCCGATGCCGCGGACCTTCGTCTGCTTCGGCCTGCAGTCCGATCGCGCGCCGGCGGTGCGAACGCCGGCGAACGTCACCGCGGTCGCTCGCGCGAGGTCGAGCGGATCGGTGAACGGCGTCGCGCAGGCGCCGTCGATGGGCGTGGATCTCGCGTGGGCGATTCCCGACAGCGGCGACATGCTGCGGCCATCGTCCGCGGTTGCCTATCAGGTGGATCGCGCGCTGCGCACGCCGACGGGTACTTTCCCGACGCCGACGCGCCTCACCCGCACACACCCGGTCGCGCCGTGCCGCGTGAACGGCAACTTTCCGGCGGCGACGTTTCGCGATTCGAGCACCGGCAGCGGCGTCTTTCGATACACGGTGAGCGGCGTCGATCTGTTCGGGCGCGAGAGCGCGCCCTCGACAGCGGTCGACGTCGAGGTCGCCGACACGCGCAGCGCGCCGCCGCCGTTCGACGTCACGGCCGACGTCGACCAGGCCGCCGGCGGCGTGCGGCTGCGCGCCGGCTGGCGCTGGACGCCCGCGCTTCGCCGCCAGGCGCCTGACGCCGTCGAGTTCCGCGTGCTCTACGACACGAGAGACATTCATGCGGACGTCGATCGATCGCGCGCGGACACCTGGGAAGGGACGTTCGCGACGGTGCCGGTCGGGCTGAACGTGCAGCACACGCTCGCGCCGACTGCAGGTTTTCCGCTGAGCACCTCGCTCGCCAGCCCGGTCGCGTATGCCCTCGTCGGCGTGTGCACGGTGGATCGCGCGGGAAACCTCGGGCCGGTCTCGCCGCCCGTCACCGTCGCCCTGCGGCGACGCGAACTTCCGGCGGCGCCCGCGTTCGGCGGCGCCTCGAGCGCGGCGGTCGTCTACGCGACCGCCGCGGACTACCTGGGGAAGTCGCGCTTCACGGTGACCTGGACGAGCGCCGATCCCGACCTCCTCTACGACGTGTATCGCGCGTCCGACGAATCGATCTTCGCGGTCGCGGGCCAGGCGATGGGACAGACGTTTCACCGCGACGACTACGCGCGCGACGATGCGCTGCTGCAACTGGCGCTGAGCGCCACCTGCCTGTCCGCGTTCACGCGCGTCACGGCGACGCCGGTGCAGGGCGCGGCCGGCGCGGCGCTGTCGTTCTCCGACGTGTTCGACGGACGCGCAAACCGCACCGCGTACGGGCGCGGACGCACGCATGAGCTCGTCGAGGCGCGAATGATCTACCGCGTGCTCGCCGCCGACCGCGCCGGCAATCGCAGCCCGCTGTCGGCGGGCGGCGTGCTCGTGCACGTCCGCGACGTGACCTCGCCGTCGCGGCCGGCGGTCACGCGCGTGATCGCCGGCGCGTCACGCGTGACGATCGAGTGGCAGAAGAGCCGCGACGAGGACTTCGCCGCATACCGGCTGTACCGCGCCGGCACCGCCGACGCCGCGGCCGACGCGCGCACGATGGCCCTCATCGCGACCATCGCCGACGGCGATCCGCGACTGCGCGCGACCGCTCCCGGCCGGCTCGCGTTCGACGATCCGGTGCTGCCGCTCGTCGACGTCTGGTACCGTCTCACCGCCGTCGACTTCGACGGGAACGAATCGCTCGCCACCGATGCGCGCCGCGGCCGCGCCTACGAGGACTGACCGTGCCGCCGGCCGCGCCGATTCAGGGATTCATGGCCGCCACGCAGGCCTGGAACAGCGACGACGCCGATCCAAGCCACTGGTTCCTGCGCGCGGCGATCGAGGGCCCGGTTCAACTGTTCGCGTGCTTCGACGCGATCGTGTCGACGACGATTCCGTCCGAGCGCTCGCCATCCGACATCGGACCGCTGCTGCCGCTGCCGGCCTCCGATCTCCTGCCCTCGACGGTCAGCCTGTTCTTCGAACCGGGCCCGGCCGATCGCGAGAGCGTCGACGCGGCGATCACCACGGCGAACCTCGGTTCGCGTCTGCTCTGGGTCGGCTTCCACAACGTCGCGACGACGGCACTCAGCACGCAGTTACTCGGCGAAGTGCAGCAGGCGCAGCGCGACCCGAGCCAGACCGCGGATGCCGCATTGTCGGCGTTCGTGCTCGGCTATCGCAGCGTCGTGCTCGCCGGCGGGCAGGCCGTCGGCTCGCCCGCGGCCACCGGCTCGTCGGACCTGCGCGTCGAGATCACCGTCGTCACCGACGACGGAAGCGTCGACCCGGTGCTGTTCTTCTCGGCGCTCGCCGCGCGAATGGCCGCCGATCAGGCCGCGCTCACGCAGACGTTCTGCGACCTCGTCGGACGCGGCTGGCCGGCCGTCGAGTCGCTGACCGACGGACTGACGCGGCTGTACCCGACGGCGGTACTGCTCGCGCTCGCGCGCGACGGCGGCGCACCCCTCGACCACATTCGGATCGCACAGAAAGCGCTGTATTGGCCGCGACTGCTCGCTGCCTCTGGCCGGTCGGCCGAATCGCCGTTTCAGTTCGTGCGCGACGACTTCATGAATCCGTTCGCGCTCGAGGCGGTCGTCGAGTACTTCCTCGGATGGCCGGAACCGGAGCCGGCGCGCCCGGACAACGAGCCGCTCCCGGAGCCGCCCGCTCCCTACCGTGTGAACCTGAACGATGGCCGGCCGCACCTCGTGATCATCGAACCGTTTTCGCACCCGCGTCTCGGTTCCGTCGGCCTTCCCGGACCCGACTACCGCTGCAATCCGGTCGGGGCGCTGAAGACGAAATGCGACCGTACGTCACCCGCGTCGCTCGGCGCCGACGCGTGGGACGGCCTGCTGTTCCTCGTCTATGGCGGACGCGTCCTCGGCTGGTACCGCTGGGCGAGCTACACGGGAAAGAAGTACGAAGATGCAGGCGCAGGCAACTGCGCCGACTCGCGCTCGATCGCCGGCAACCGCCAGTACTTCTTTGTCGGGTTCGCCTCGGATGACGCCTCCAAGAACATGAGCCTGCGCGTCGCCGACGACGACGCCTTCGCGGACGACGTGATCGACGGCGCCCGACACTATTTCCGCTCGAGCCTCGCGGTATCCACACAAGCCAGGGTGCGCCTGCACCACGGCTGGTGCAACGACATTCGGAACGCACTCAAGTGGAGTGGATCCGCTGGCTGCCTCGTCTCGCCGTCGTACTACGCGATGCGCAGCCGGCTCATCGAAGCGTACTCCGACGATCACGGGCTGTCGGCGCCACTGGAGCGCGTGCGCGTCGCGACGACACAGGATCAGTCGAAGAAGTTGTACGGCGTTGACGAGGTCGAGGCCGCATGGGGTGGTGCCATCAGCGGCGGATTGTGGCTCGTTCATCCCGACGAGCCGACGCAGAAAACGTGAGGACGTTGTGTATCGACTGTACGCGAAGGCCAGCCTGCTGCTCTCTGCTGACCAGTGGCCGACATGGATTCCATTCAACGACGACATTGCCGCCCTGCTCGACAAGGCCTACGTCGTCGAGCACACGGTCACGGCATCGGAGACGGCGATCAGCCTGCTGGTCAAAGTGCTGGTCGAAGGCGAGGTCGCGTTCTCGCTGCCCGGCCTCGACGCCGTGTCGCTCGTCGTCGGCGTTCCGGAAGTGCCGCTGCCGCCACCACCGCCGAGCGGCAGCGACGGCGAGCCGGGGGATCCGGACGACCTCTACGTCTACGAACCGGCGGCGCCGGAAGGATGGACGGAGCTGACGTTCGCGGTTCGCCTCACGGCCGAGGAGTTCGTCTTCCGCGTCGTCGATCTCAGCACGGAGCTTCGCATCGATTCCTCACTGCTCCGCCAGCCGGACAGCGATCAGCCGGCAGCGATCGGACTGCGAGGCGATCTCGTCTTCGCCAGCGGCGACGAAAACGTCACCTTCGAGCCGGCCGCCGATTTCCCGCTTCCGCCCTGCGAGATTGGCAACACCGGCATCGTCGTCTCTGCCGCGAACGTCGTCTTCGACGCGTCGACGGTCGAGAGCCCGCAGGAGATCATCGACGCCGGTTTCGATGCGTCGTTCGTCGGCGCGTACTTCGGCGAAGCCACCATCGAGCTTCCGCTGCAGCGCGTCGGCGACGATGGCAGCGTGTCGCCGGATCGTGTGACCGTGGCGTTGAACGACGCCGTGTTCGGCAGCGGCGGCGTCTCGGGCGGGCTCGCCGCGTCGGGGCTGGGCCTCCGCGCGTCGCTGATCGGGTTCGACTTCGTCGTCGACGAGATCGCGATCGACATCAGGCAGAACGCGCTCGTCGAGGCGCGGCTGTCCGGCGATCTCACGATCCCCTTCTTCAAGAACGAAGCGGGTGGACCGCTCACGCTGCGCGTCGACGCGTCGCTCGACCTCGACGGCGACTGGTCGGTGGCGATTTCAGCGCAGCAGGCCAACGGCGGCAGCGTCGACGATGGGATCGTGACCATCCCGTTCGGCTCGTTTGGATCGTTGTCGGTCTCGACGATTGCGCTCGGCTCGGTCGACGGCGTCGGGCAGATCACGATCACCGGCACGCTGGCGCTCGCGCCGCAGGCCGGCGTCGCCCTTCCCAGCGTCTCGATGACCGGCCTGACGATCGACACGGCCGGACGGATCGCGATCGAAGGCGGACGGCTGGACCTGCCGCAGCCGAAGCGAATCGAGCTGGCGCATCTCTTGTCGATGGAAGTGTCGCGGGTCGGCTTCGGCCAGGACGGCGCCGAAATCTGGGTATCGCTCGACGGCGGCATCTCGCTGCCCGAGCCGCTGCCGGTGTCGGCGAGCGTCGACGGCCTGCGCGCTGCGTGGCTTCCCGGCACCTCGCAGGTGACGCTCACGCTCGACGGCATCGGCGTCGCCTTCGAGATTCCCGACGTCCTCACGTTCTCCGGCTTCGCCGGCGTCGACTTCGCGCGATCGCAGGTGAGCGGCTCCGTCGACGTCGCGCTGCTGCCGATCGGGCTCGCCATCGACGCCGGCTTCGCGGTTGGCGCCGAGAACGGCGTCCGCTACTTCCTGTTCGACGTCGAGGCGGATGTTCCCGTCGGCATTCCGCTCGGCCCGTTCGTCGGCCTGTTCGGCGTCTCCGGCATGTTCGCCTACAACCTGCTCGCCAATCCCGAAGGGCTCGACTGGCTCGAGTGGTTCGAACAGCGCGAGGCATCGCCCGATCCGCTCGAAGGGTGGGTTGCGCAGAGCGGCGCGTTCGGCCTCGGCGCCGGCGTCACGCTCGGCAGCCTTCCCGACAACGGGTTCACCATCGCCGTCGACTCCGGCCTCGCGCTGCTGCTGCCGGGTCCGGTGATCTCGCTCCAGGGGGAAGGCAACGTCCTCAAGCCGCGATCGGATCTCGAGACCGGCGTGCCGCTGTTCGACGCCCGGGCGCTCTTCGATGGGCCGGCGAAAGAAATCCAGCTCTCGCTGTCGGCGAGCTACGAGATCCCGCAGGTGCTGACGATGCAGGGCACGGCCGCCGCGTTCTTCGATCTCGACGACGGCTCGAACTGGTTCATTCACGTCGGCGAGAAACCACCGGATCGCCGGCTGCGCGCCGATGTCCTCGACGGCATCTTTCACGGCGATGCCTACCTGATGATCGAGCCCGACCAGGTCGCAATCGGCGCATCGGTCGGGCTCGGCGATTCGTGGACGTTCAGTCCGGTGACGGTGACGATGGAAGCGGGGATCGACGCGTCCGGAGCGGTGTCGTGGTCGCCCCAGCACTACGACGCGTCGCTGGCGCTCCACGGCCAGTGCTCCGTCGCGGTCGGTCCGCTCGAGATCGGCTACGCGTTCGAGGCCGACGCCGAAGGCGACGCGCCGAGCGACGAACACATCCTGTTCAACATCGACGGTCAGATTCTCCTGCCCTGGCCGCTGCCGGACGTCGAGATCCAGACGACGCTGAGCTGGGACTCGCAGACGGTTCCCGCGACGGTCTCGCCGATTGTCGCCTCGATGCAGGCGTTCGAGTACCGCGCCAGCGAGGGATCGGCGCTGGGCGAGAGCGAGACGACCGCGCCCGTGGTCGGCATGGACGCGTGCTTCGCGATCGCGTTCGGCCGTCCCGTGGCAGACGAAGTCGGGGTCGGCAACGTCGTCCCCAACGCATCGGCCGGCATCGACGAGGTCGGAAAGTACCGGCTCGAGTATCGCCTCACGAACGTGCGCGTCGAGAAATGGAACGAGGCGAAGGGCACGTGGATGGGACCGCTCGAGGTGCAAGGCAGTTGGCAGAACGGCGGCGGCACTCAGTTGTGGATCGGACCGCGCTCGCCGTTTGCCGGAACGCAGTGGCTCGTCGAGGAAGGGTCGGGCGCGACGAGCGCCACG
>Ga0066388_100003388_pt1 | contig 10305 bp, 7 predicted proteins | sample PanSoiMetaGPlot6_FD_64539 | JGI IMG/M metagenome (GOLD analysis project Ga0066388, IMG submission 64539) | Tropical forest soil microbial communities from Panama analyzed to predict greenhouse gas emissions - Panama Soil - Plot 6 (Hybrid Assembly) | ecosystem: Environmental > Terrestrial > Soil... | reverse complement strand
CCATGACGAAGCGTTCGGTTCTATGGAGCCTGGCGGTCGTGGTGCTGGTCGCGGCGCTGTGTTCGATGGCGGGGGCCGAGGAAGATCATCTGGTCGGATACCAGGTGAAGGATCTCGACAAGATCAAGCCCGGCGGTATGTACACGGTCACGAACCAGTTCGGGACGACGACGTGCCAGCTGAAGACGGCGAAGTTCTTCCTCGTACGCGGCGAGAAAAACGCCGGCGATGATCCGCGCGGCGGTCCGGCCGGGAAGTTCATCTGCTACAAGGCCAAGTGCGACGGCTCGTTGCCGCCGACCAAGTCGTCGACCGACCAGTTCGCCAGTCACAATCTGGAGACCAAGAAGGTCAAGATCATCTGCGCTCCGGCGCAAGCCGATTGCGAGTCGGTGGTCGGCGGGTTCTGCTGGTTCCTCGGCCAGATCGGCGACAGCTGCGACAAGGTGTGCACCGACAGCGATCGGACCTACGACACGGCGACCGACGCGTACGCCGGCAGCAGCGGCATGCTGGCCAACTGCACGGCGGTCATGAACGACATCGGCGTTGCCGGCGTGGGTGTCGACAACGGCGCGTGCGCCGACGCCGTCGGCTGTTTTACGACCGGCGGCATGATCATTCGCTGCACCGCGCCGCCGACCACCGCGGCAGCCTCGAACGTGGTCGACGTGCGCCTCTGCGCCTGTCAGTGAACGCTCCGGGGGACGGCCCTCGCGGCGCGCGCGCCGCGAGGGCTGTGGGGTGCCACGGCGGCGCCTCAGCCCGCGCCGCGCGCCGCGATGGCGTCGATTTCCACCCGCGCGCCCTTCGGCAGGGCGGCCACTCCGACGGTGGCGCGGGCCGGGTACGGCTCGCGCGCGTGACGGGTGTAGATGTCGTTGACGGTGGCGAAGTCGGCAAGGTCGAGCAGGTAGACGGTCGTCCGCACGACGTTCGCAAATGTCAGCCCCGCCGCCGCCAGCACCGCCTCGAGATTCTTGAACACCTGCTCCGCCTCGGCGGCCGTGCCGCCCGCGACGAGGGTGCCGCTGGCCGGGTCGACGCCGATCTGACCGGACAGGAAGACGAAGTCGCCGTGCTCGACCGCCTGGCTGTACGGACCGATCGCCGCAGGCGCGCGTGCCGTCGAGATGGCGGTCAGGGCCATCCAACCGTAACCGCTAGCCGCCTCACCGCTAACCGCCTGAGCGACTCAGGCGGCCTTCCTCACCCGCCCAGAGCGCAGGCAGCGCGTGCAGACCTTGATGTACTTGACCGTACCCTCGAGGTTCGCGCGCACCCGCTGCAGGTTCGGATTCCAGCGCCGCTTGGACTTGTTGTTGGCGTGGCTGACACTGTTGCCGACCGACGGACGCTTGCCGCAGACTGCGCACTGTCGCATGGAGAGACTCCTTCGTTGTCCGCCGCCGGTCGGGCAACGGACTGAACGTCGTTAGCTAGCACGGGCAATACCCCCAAGCAACGTGAGGCGAAGCGCCGGCCACCCGTGCCCGAACAAGAGACTCGATCAGTTGGCGGAGTGGAGCCTGAGCCATCTTATCGGGTACGGGCACAGGCACGGGCGCGGGGTGGAACCTGAACCCATGCGAATTCCCCTAGCCCCCGACCCTCGATTCGTGACAGGAATGCGCGGCCGATGCGCGACGACCACCGCACCCCCGAGGACTACGCCCGTTACGTCCTCGGCCTGCTCGTCGCCGTCTATGTGCTCAACTTCCTCGACCGGCAGATTCTGTCCATCCTCGCCGAGCGCATCAAAGCTGACCTCGACCTCACCGACGCGCACATCGGCTTTCTGTACGGCACCGCCTTCGCGGTGTTCTTCGCCCTGTTCGGCATCCCGCTCGGCCGTCTGGCCGACGCCTGGATTCGCACCCGGCTGATCGCGGTCGGGCTCGCGTTCTGGAGTCTGATGACCGCCGCGTCGGCCTTCGCGCGCGGATTCGGTCAGCTGACGGCGGCGCGCATCGGTGTCGGCATCGGCGAGGCGAGCGCCAGCCCGGCGGCGTTCTCGCTGCTGTCGGACTACTTTCCGCCGGCGCGCCGCGCCACCGTCTTGGCGATCTACTCGAGCGGCATCTACATCGGTGCCGGGCTCGGCCTGTTCATCGGCGGCCTGATCGTCGACCGCTGGGATGCCGCGTACCCGGTCGCCGCGGCGGCGCCACTCGGCATGCGCGGCTGGCAGGTCGCATACCTGGCGGTCGGACTGCCCGGTCTGCCGCTGGCGCTGTGGGTCTCGACGCTGCGCGAACCGCGCCGCGGCGAGAGCGAGCTGGCCGCGGCTGGCGTGCGCGCCGCCGCAGACGCCGGCGCGACCCGAGCCCGCCACCCGGCGGCCGGCGCAGAGCAGCAGGGCTCCCCGTTCCTGGAGTTCGCCCGGGAGCTGCGCGCGGTGGTGCCGCCGTTCACGCTGCTGAACCTGGCGATCATCGGCGCGGGACGCAGCGCCGTGCTGCGCAATCTCGGCGCCGCTGCCGGCATCGCCGCCGCGACGTGGCTGTTGATCGCGGCGCTCGGCACGCCGGCGCAGTGGATCGCACTCGGCGTCGGCGCGTACGCCGCCGTGTCGTGGTCGCAATCGCTGGCGCGGCGCGACCCCGGCGCGTTCGCCATGATCTTTCATACGCCGACGCTGCGCTTGACGGCCGTCGGCTTCGCGCTGCTCGCCTTCACTGCGTACGGCATCGGCTTCTGGGCGCCGCCGTACTTCATCCGCGTGCGCGGCGTCAGCGAATCCACCGTCGGCCTCATCCTCGGCGGTGGCGCGGCCGCGGCCGGCTGGCTCGGGGTGACGACTGGCGGACTGTGGGCGGACCGCTGGCGGCGCACAAACATCGCCGGACGGCTCTACGTCGGCATCGCCGCCGCGGTGCTGCCGCTGCCGTTCGTCATCTGGATGCTGCACACCTCCTCGGTCGGGCTCGCCTTTACGCTGGCAATCGTCGCCAACGCCGTCACCTCGCTGTGGATCGGCCCCGGCGCGTCGACGATTCAGGATCTCATCGCGCCGCGCGCACGCGGCACCGCGACGGCGGCGTACCTCCTGGTCGTGACCTTCATCGGACTGGCGCTCGGCCCGTACACCATCGGCCGCTTGAGCGTCGCGCTCGGCGACCTGCGCACGGCGATGCTCGCGGTCTTGCTGGCCAACCCGGTGGCGCTGATCCTGCTGCTCCTCGCCACCCGGCATCTCGAACGCGACGAGGCGCGGATGCGGAAGGCGGCGTAGCCCCCGATCGACACTAGCTTCGCATGCGTTCGAGCAAGCGGGTGGTCGAGTAGCCCTTGGCGAACGGCAACGATTTCACCACTCCGCCGCGCGCCAGCACCAGCTCGGCGCCGACGATACGGTCGATGCGCCAATCGCCGCCCTTTACCAGCACGTCGGGCTGCAGGGCGCGGATGAGCTCGTAGGGCGTCGCCTGGTCAAACACGGTGACGTAGTCGACCATCTCCAGCGCGGCCAGCACCTCAGCCCGATCGCGCGCGCCGACCAACGGCCGCCGCGGCCCCTTGCCGAGCCGGCGCGCCGAACGGTCGCTGTTGACGCCGACAACGAGCAGATCGCCGAGCCGCCGCGCCGCGCGCAGATACCGCACGTGCCCCAGATGGAGTAGGTCGAAGACCCCGTTGGTGAAAACGATCCGCCGCCCGGCGCGACGATGGGCGGCAAGGCGGCGACGGAGGGCGGGCAGAGGGAGGAGTTTCGCGCTGGCGTTGTCCCTACTACCCGCCATCTTGCTTCGGTCGTGCGCCGCCATTGTCGGATTTCTTCGCCAACTTCGTCAGCATGGCTACCAGGCGGAGCAACAGTTCGCGACCGGCGGCGAGCGTCGACGGCTCGCCGCTCCCGATTCTCGCGAATACGTCGAGAATCGCCGCCGACTCCGTCGCCGAGCGTTGTGCTACCCGGTAAAAGCGCGCTTTGTCACGGCTTGAGAACTCGCCGGCACCTTCCGCGATGTTCAAGCACACGGACGTTGCCGACCGGTGCAGCTGATCCGCCAAATGGGATCGGCCACGAGGCAATTGCGCGATGATGTCGTCTGCCCGGACGACGAAATCGAGCGCCACTTGGTACGCATCGAGCCGCTCGTGGTCGAACCCGCGCACGATGCGCGCACCGTACCCGCAGCTGACCGACCGGGCAATGACTGCCGGGCCTGCAGGCGAGGACACTGGTTCCGCGCCACAAACCCGCTCCAGCCCGAACCCGATCCCGATCCCGGACCCGAATGAAACAAATCAGGTTCCATCAGCTGCCCATCCGAGTTGATCGGGCGGGGTCGGGGTCGGGTTCGGGATCGGGTTCGGGTTCTAGGCGGTACTCGAACGGTCGTTGCGGGTGTGTTAGGTAGCCGCATGCCCGACTTTCGCCGCCGGGCGGTACGGGAGAGCATGACCGTCCGCCTCGACGTCAGCGGCATGTTGCACGATGCCATCGGCGCCGACGGCTTCACGCGCGGGGAGATCGAGGGGTTGGCCGAACGGGCGGGCGAGTGTGCGCGGGCGCTGCGGGCACGCCGCGCCGCCGGCGAATTGCCGGTGCTCGACCTGCCGCAGCAGACCGAGGCGGTGCGCCGCATCGGCGCCCTGGCGGCGGCGGTGCGCGACGAGGTCGACACGCTGGTGGTGCTCGGCATCGGCGGCTCCGCGCTCGGCGGCCGCGCCATTCTCGAGGCGTTGGCGGACGGCAAGAAGCGGGTGGTGGTGGCCGACAACGTCGATCCGTGGACCTTCGGGCGCTTGCTCGACGACCTCGACCTGACACGCACGGCGTTCAACGTGGTCAGCAAGTCGGGCGAGACGGCGGCGACGATGGCGCAGTTTCTGGTCGTGCGCGATCGCCTGCTGCGCGGGCTCGGCGCCATCGACTACAAGCCGCGCGTCATCGTCACGACCGACGCGGAGCAGGGCAGCCTGCGCCAGATCGTCAACGACGAGGGCTTTCGCGCCCTCGACGTGCCGGCGGGCGTGAGCGGCCGCTACTCCGTGCTGACGGCGGCCGGCCTCTTCCCGGCGGCGGTGGCCGGCGTCCGCATCGAGGATCTGCTCGCCGGCGCGGCGTGGATGGACGGCCGCATGCGCTCGGACGCGCTGGCCGAGAACCCGGCCTACTTGCTGGGGGCGCTGCTCTACCTGGCCGAGACCAAGCGCCACAAAGGCATCGTCGTGCTGATGCCGTACACCGATCGGCTGCGCGCCTTCGCCCTCTGGTTCGCCCAGCTGTGGGCGGAGAGCCTGGCGAAATCGGCCGACATCGAGGGCAATCCGACGCACAGCGGCCAGACGCCACAGGCGGTGGTGGGGGCCAGCGATCAGCACTCGCAGTTGCAGCTCTATCTCGACGGGCCGCCGGACAAGGTGGTGGTCTTCATCCGGGTCGAAGATCACGGGCGCGAGATCGAGATTCCCAACGCCTACGGCGACCTCGAGGGCGTCGGCTACCTGAGCGGCAAAGGGCTGGGCGAGTTGCTCAACATGGAGCAGCGCTCCACCGAATTGGCGTTGCACAAGCGCGGCCGCATGACGCTGACGCTGTCGGTCCCGCAGCTCAACGCCTTCACGCTCGGACAGCTGTTCTACCTGTTCGAGGCGGCAACGGTGTTCGCCGCCGCGCTGCACCGCGTCAACAGCGGCGATCAGCCGGCGGCCGAGGAAGGGCGGCGGTTGACCTTCGGGCTGGCCGGCCGCAAGGGGTGGGAGGATCGGGCCGAGGAGGTGCAGCAATGGCTGGCGAGCAAGGGGAGCCGGGATATCGTGTGAGCGAGGCACCGGCCGCCGCCGCTCCCGGCGGCCGGCGGGTGCGCGTGCTGCCGCCCGAGATTGCCGACCAGATCGCCGCGGGTGAGGTCGTCGAACGACCGGCCTCGGTGGTCAAGGAGTTGGTGGAGAACGCGCTCGACGCCGGGGCGGGCCACATAGCGGTCGAGCTCGAGCAAGCCGGCAGCGCGCTCATCGCCGTGCTCGACGACGGCGAGGGCATGAGCGCCGAGGACGCGGTGTGCGCGTTTCAACGCCATGCCACCAGCAAGCTGAGCGCGGTCGAGGACCTGACGCGCATCGCCACGCTCGGCTTTCGCGGCGAGGCGCTGGCGAGCATCGCCGCGGTGTCGCGCACCACGCTGGTGACGCGCCAGCCACGCGTGCTCGGCGGCACGCGGGTGGTGGTCGAGCACGGGCGCACGGTCGAGGTGCGCGACAGCGGCGCACCGGTCGGCACGCGGGTTGAAGTCGCCGATCTGTTCGGCAACACGCCGGCGCGGCGCAAATTTCTCAAAGCGCCGGCCACCGAGGTCGGGCACGTCAGCGAGCTGATCACGCGCACCGCGCTGGCGTGGCCGCAGGTCGGCTTCGTCTTGCGCCACGGCGGCCGCGTGCTCATCGAGTTGGCGGCGGTCGAGGACGACGCCGAGCGCGTCCGACAGGTGTTCGGCGCCGCGCGCGCCGATGCCATGTTGCCGTTCGGCAGCCGCGCCTCGGGCGGCACCGTGTGCGGCTGGCTCACCGATTCGCATGTGAGTTTTCCCGGCCCGCGCCAAGTGTACACCTACGTCAACCGCCGCTACGTGCGCGACAAGCTGGTGACCCATGCCCTGCTGGCGGGCTACAGCACGCTGCTCATGCACGGGCGCTACCCCGGCGCGGCGCTGTTCCTCGACGTGCCGGTGGAGGAGGTCGACGTCAACGTGCACCCGGCCAAGTCCGAGGTGCGCTTTCGGCGCGGCGGCGCGGTGCACGAGCTCATCGCGCAGGCCGTGCAGGCACGCCTGCGCGATCAGGGCCGCGAGCTGCACCGTCCGATCGCCGGCTTCTCCGTCCCGCCGCCGCCGCGCGCGCAGATGCCCCTGCACATGCCGGCGCGATCGGGCGGCGCGCCGTGGCCGGGCGGCTCGCTGCGGCTGGTCGACGCCGAGCCTGCGGCGGTCGTCGGTCGTCCGTCGTCGGTCGTCGGTCGGATCACGCCGGACGCCGACGACCGACGACCGACGACCGACGACCAACCGCAACCTGCGGGCTTCTTCGCCGGCCTACGCGCGGTTGGCCAGGTGCTGGAAGGCTACCTGATCTGCGAAGGCGCCGATCAGCTGGTGCTCATCGATCAACACGCCGCACACGAGCGTGTCACGTTCGAGCGCTTGCGCGCCGCGTACGCCAGCGGCCTGGTGCCGCGCCAGCAGCTGCTGGTGCCGACGGTGCTCGAGGTCGGGCCGCGCGAGGCGGCGCTGCTGCGCGAACAGATCGACACGCTCGACGGCGTCGGCTTCGAGATCGAGCCGTACGCCGGCGGTGCCTTCGCCGTCCGCGCGGTGCCGGCGCTGCTCGCCGACACCGATGCCGCCGTGCTGTTGCGCGACGTCACCGAGGACCTCGCCGACATCGGCCGCTCACGCCGCGTCGAGCAGGCCGCCGAAGCCGTCCTCGCCCGCCTCGCCTGTCACAGCGCCGTGCGGGTCGGCCACCAGATGGGCGCGCAGCAGATCCGCGCCCTGTTGGTGGCCATGGATCACGTCGACTTCTCGGGCAACTGCCCGCACGGCCGTCCGGCCTACGTGCTGCTGTCGCGCGGGGATCTCGAGCGCTGGTTCAAGCGCACGTGAAGAGGATAGGCGGTTGGCGGTTGGGCGGTTAGCGGTTACGGGTTCTCTACCCTAACCGCCAACCGTCTAACCGCGTAACCGCCTTCCCAACGAAATGGCCAACCGAACCAAATCGCGTGCCGCCACCCCCGCATCGGCGCGCGTCGCCGCTGAGGCCAGCGAGGCGCGTCTTCCGACGACTGCGACAATGGCGGCTGCGATCAGTGTCGTCGCCGCCGTGCTCGTCTACCTGCCGGCGCTGCGCAATGGCTTCGTCTGGGACGACCCGCTGGTGCTGCAGCAACTGCGCGCCATACGCGCCTGGGGCGATCTGGTCGTCCTGCCGCCGGAGGTCCCGCGCTACTACTATCGCCCCTTGATCTTCGTCAGCTACCTGATCGATCGCGGGCTGGGCGGAGAGACCCCGTTCTGGTTCCACCTGTCGGTGATCGCGTTCCATGCGCTGAACTGTCTGCTGGTGTTCCGTCTGGCGGCGCATCTATTCCCGCACGACCTGGCCGTCGCCGCGACCAGTGCCGTGCTGTTCGCCGTCTTTCCGACGCACGTCGAATCGGTGGCATGGATGGCCGGCCGTTCGGACGTGATCGTGTGCACGTTGCTGCTCCTGACGGTGTTGCTCGCGCTGCGCCGCGAGGCGATGTGGAGCGCCTGGCTGGGCGGCGTCACCTACCTGCTGGCGCTGCTGGCGAAGGAAGTGGCGATCAGCGGCCTGCTGGCGGTGCCGGCGCTCGACTGGTTGAGCGCGGGACGATTGTACTGGCGGCGCTACGTCCCGCTCGTGCTGGCCAGCATCGCCTACTTCGCACTGCGCCAGCAGAACCTCGGCGCGTTGGTCGGCGGCGCACCGCTGCCCGTCGCGCCAACCCAACTCGCGCTCGACCTGCTCGGCGGGATCGGCTTCTACCTGCTCCGCAGCCTCGTGCCGCTCGGCTTGTGCGCCTACGTCCCGACCGTTCCCGATGGGGCGATCTATCTCGCCGCCGGCGTCCTCGTGCCGCTCGCTGCTGCGGCGCTGCTGTACGACGCGCCGCCGGCGATGCGGCGGCGGCTGGCGTTCCTGCTGCTCTGGTTCGCGCTCACGCTCGCGCCGTCGTTCACGGTGATCGTCCGGCGCAGCGGATCGGCACCGGTGGCGGATCGCTATCTGTACGTTCCCAGCGTCGCCAGCTGCATGCTGTTGGCATGGGCGATTCTCTCGCTGGCGCGGCGGGCGCGGTGGCCGGAGCGATGGACGCTGGGCGCGGTCGCCGTGCTGGCGGCGGTATTGGGAATCGACGCAGCCACCTATGCGCGAGTGTGGGCCGACAACTTCACGTTCTGGAGCGATGTGGCCGGCAAAGCGCCGCACAGTGCACTCGCACAAGGCGAGCTGGCGCGGGCGCTGCTCGACCGCGGCCAGCTCGGCGACGCCGAGCGGACGTTGCGACAAGCACTGGCGCTGCCGTCCGACCCCGAAGGGCGCGTCATGGCGTACAGCAACCTCGGGCTCATCTATCGACGCACGGGACGCTTCAGCGACGCCGTCGATGCGTTCGAGTCGGCTTTGCGGATCGCGCCGCATCCGTCCCTGCACCACAATCTGGCGATGACGTTCATGGCGATGGCCGAGCAGGAGCAGCGCCAGGGGAATGCGGCGACAGCGCTCGACCACGTGCGCCAGGCGCGCAGCGCACTCGAGGCGGCGCTCACCCTGCAAGCGGCGCCGGGCGGACAAACCTTCCTACAGCAGTGGGATCCGGCCAAGACGCACGTGCTGTTGGGGCAGGTCCTCAACTCGCTCGGCGATCGGGCCGGCGCGCGCGAGCATCTGCAAACGGCGCTGCGCCTCGAGCCGAGCGGGCCGGTTGCGGATGTGGCGCGCCGCTACCTCGAACAGGTCCGCCCGTGAGCCCTTGCCCTCGCCCCAGCCCGTGCCCTAGCCGTGATGCAATAGGTCAGATTCGCCCCGTGCTGTCCGCTCACCCCATCCTGGCGCTCGTCGGTCCGACCGGCAGCGGAAAGACCGAGCTGGCGCTGCGGCTCGCCCAGCAGCTCGACGGCGAGATCGTCAACTGCGACTCGCGCCAGGTCTATCGCCACCTCGACATCGGCACCGCCAAGCCGACCGCGGCAGAACGCGCTGCGGTGCCGCACCATCTCTTCGACATCGTCGACCCCGATCAGCCGTTCGATTGTGCCCGTTACCGCGACCTGGCGCGCGCCGCGATCGCCGACATCGGCGCGCGCGGCCGTCGCGTCGTGCTGGTCGGCGGCACCGGCCTCTATCTCAAGGTGTTGCGCTACGGGCTGATGCCCGCGCCGCCGCGCGATCCGGCGCTGCGCGCGCGCCTGCTCGCGCTCGAGGAGGCGGAGCCCGGCGCCCTGCACGCGCGCCTGCGGCGCATCGATGCCGCCGCCGCCGCCCGCCTGCACGCGCACGACCGTGCGCGCCTCATCCGCGCCCTCGAGGTGTGCGAGCTCACCGGCGCGCCGCTGAGCGCCCGGCAAGCGGCGCATGGATTTCGCGCCGCCGAGCTCGACTGCCGGGTGGTCGGCATGACGATGGAGCGCCGCGCCCTCTATGCGCGCCTCGACGCGCGCTGCCGGCGCATGGTGGAAGACGGTCTGCTCGAGGAGGTCCGCGGCCTCTGGCAGCGTGGCTACGGCCCCGAGCTGGCCCCGCTGCGCAGCATCGGCTACCGCGAGATCGGCGCCCACG
>Ga0066388_100003387_pt1 | contig 10306 bp, 10 predicted proteins | sample PanSoiMetaGPlot6_FD_64539 | JGI IMG/M metagenome (GOLD analysis project Ga0066388, IMG submission 64539) | Tropical forest soil microbial communities from Panama analyzed to predict greenhouse gas emissions - Panama Soil - Plot 6 (Hybrid Assembly) | ecosystem: Environmental > Terrestrial >... | reverse complement strand
GGGTGACGGTGGCTGGATCAACGGCGGTTTTTTTGTGGTTTCGCCGAAGGTCGGAAACTACATCGAAGGTGATGCTACAGTGTGGGAACGAGAACCCATGGAACGGCTAGCCGCGGAGGGACAACTTGGCGTGTACTTCCATCATGGCTTTTGGCAGCCGATGGATTCGCTGCGTGACAAAAATTACCTAGAGAACCTCTGGGATTCAGGCAAGGCACCCTGGAAGATTTGGACATAGGCATCGATGGCGATGGGAAGTGCGCGCCGATGAAAGTCTTGATCACCGGCAATCTTGGCTATGTAGGGCCTGTTGTCGTGCGCCATCTACGGCGGAAGCATCCGCAGGCGCGTCTAATTGGATTTGACAGCGCATTCTTTGCGCTTTCGACCTCGGGAGCGACGGTCTTGCCGGAGCGCTCCCTCGATGAGCAGCATTTCGGGGATATCCGCGAAATACCAGAAGCGCTGCTGGATGGCCTCGACGCCGTTATCCACCTCGCCGCCGTGTCAAACGACCCCATGGGTAACAAGTTCGAGCGCGTGACCGAAGACATTAACTATCGCGCCAGCGTCGACATCGGGAGAAAAGCCTGCAAGGCAGGCGTTTCTCATTTTGTCTTCGCCTCGAGCTGTAGCGTATACGGTTTCGCTCCGGGCGCGCCGCGTAAGGAGTCGGACGAGCTCAATCCGCAGACCGCCTATGCTCGTTCCAAGGTGAACACTGAGAAGGCGCTGGCGGAAATTCGCGACAACAACATGATCGTGACCTCCCTTCGGTTTGCAACCGCATGCGGCATGTCGGACCGGCTGCGCCTCGACCTGGTACTGAACGACTTCGTTGCCTGCGCGCTGGTACTCGGCGAAATCAGCGTTCTTTCCGATGGCAGTCCGTGGCGGCCGCTGATCGATGTGCGCGACATGGCCCGCGCGATCGAGTGGGGAATAATGCGCGAAGCGAGCGCAGGCGGCGGTTTTCTTGCCCTAAATGTGGGCTCGGACGATCGAAATTATCAGGTCAAGGGCCTGTCCAGCGCGGTCGCAGAAGCGATTCCCGGCACGACCGTGAAAATCAACAACACTGCGCAACCCGATACGCGCTCCTACAAGGTCGACTTCTCCCTCTTCGGTTCGTTGGCGAAGAATCACCAGCCGCAAGTCACATTGCGGCAGTCGATTGATATGTTGGCAAGGGGACTACGCAGCATGTGTTTCGCCGACCTGGATTTCCGAAATTCGGCCTATATCCGCCTGAAGGTCCTCGAGGCGCATATCGCTGCGGGCCGGCTCACCCCGGACCTGCGTTGGTCGGCGCTGATACCTGACGAGGATCCTGAGATGAAATGTCATCCATCCGTCAAAGGATGCCTACGCGCTCGAACTCAAGCGGTGCGATGACTATGGTGGCTTTTTCAGCCGGGTATTCTATTTAAATAAATTCAAACACCGGCCTCTGTTTCTTACATCGTACACAATGAAAATGGGTGTGGGCGAAGAAACGAAGTCGAGCGTGTTGGAGCATTTAACAATGAGCCGCTGCGACCCGCTTGCTGCCCACAAGTACCTAGGGCTCTGGCGATGCATGGACACAATGCGGGATCAACAGGTCCTTGAGCAGCTTTGGGCATCGGAGGCGCTGCCGTGGAGACACTGGTGAGCCGTGTGCCTGAGGAGGCTGCGGGACGACTGCGATGTCGATCCTGCGGTCAAAACGATCTTATGCGAGTCCTTGATCTGGGTCGCTTACCGCTTGCCAATGCTTTGTTGTTGACGGAGCAGCTACACGAGCCCGAGGATCGCTTTCCGCTGGAGCTTTTTTTCTGCCCGCAATGCGCGCTGGTGCAGATCGGCGAGACCGTGCCGCCCGAGCGGCTGTTTTACGACTACGCCTATGCGTCGTCCTTCTCTGACACCATGGTTGAGCATGCACGTCTTCTGGTCGAAGCGCTGATTGGGAGCCACGGTCTCGGGCCCGGAAGCCTCGTTGTCGAGATCGCGAGCAACGATGGCTACCTGTTGCAATTCTACAAAGCGCGCGGCATCCCCGTGCTCGGCATCGAGCCGGCGGCGAACATCGCTGAGCTCGCAACCGCTAAGGGGATTCCCACGCTGACCGAGTTCTTTGACGAGAAGCTGGCCCATCGCCTCGCCGCGCAAGGCCGATGCGCGGATGTGATTCATGCCCACAACGTCTTCGCCCATGTTCCCGACCCCAACCGTTTCGTGTCCGGGATCGCCGCGCTGCTGGAGCGCAGCGGCATCGCCATCATCGAGGCGCCCTATGTGCGCGACCTCATCGAAAAGCTCGAGTTCGACACCATCTATCACGAACATTTCAGCTACTACTCCGCGACCGCTGTGGCAGGTCTTTGTGCCAGACATGGGCTCATCATCGCGGATGTCGAGCACGTGCCGATTCATGGCGGTTCGCTGCGGCTATTCATTGCGCATGCAGGAGAACCGGCATCGGCGCGGGTCATTGATCTGCTGTCTGCCGAAAAATCCGCCGGGCTACTGGCGTTCGATTACTACCGCGATTTCGGCCGCCAGGTCGCTGCACTGAAGGAAGACTTGCTTGCGCTGCTATGGCGCCTGAAGGGCGAGAGAAGGAGCATCGCCGCCTACGGCGCTTCCGCCAAGGGCAGCACGCTGATGAACGCATTTGGCATCGACGGGAGATTGATCGATTTCGTGGTTGACCGCAGCTGCCTGAAGCAGGGCCGCTTTACGCCCGGCAACCGCTTGCCCATCCTGCCGACAGAGGCGTTGCTCGAGCGCCGGCCCGACTACGTCCTGCTCCTAACCTGGAATTTCGCCACCGAAATCCTGGCGCAGCAGCGGGAGTTTCGGCGCTTAGGCGGCAAGTTCATTGTGCCCGTACCTCAGGTCAACGTGGTTTGAGCTTCATCGGGGCACGGGAATCTCATCGCGCAATTGACAAAAGCGATCTCCCGCCGAAACTTAGTCGCTGATTTTTTTGAGCCTTGCCACTGGTTGAGGCTCGGATGATATGGCATATCGTCCGGCCGATCTGATATGAGGGTGTTGGATGATGTCGACGCGCATCCCGATCGCCGGTCCGTGGATCACCGAAAAGGAAATTCGTTACGTCAACGACGCCGTTGCGAATGGCTGGTATGGCAATGCGGCCAAATATCAGACGGAATTCGAGCACGCCTTCGCGGCCTTTGCCGGCCGTCGCCATGCAGTCTCTCTGCCGTCGTGCACCGCGGGCCTGCATCTTGCACTGCTGGCGCTGGGTATCGGGCCAGGCGATGAGGTAGTCGTCCCCGACGTGACCTGGATCGCCACCTCGGCGCCTGTGAGCTATGTGGGCGCCACCCCGGTATTTGCCGATATTGACCGCGTGAGCTGGTGCATTACCGCCGCTAGTCTCGAAGCCGTACTTACGCCCAGTACGAAGGCCGTAATAGTGGTCGATCTGTACGGCAACATGCCCGACCTCGATCCCATTCTCGATCTTTGCCGCGATCGCAATGTGGCGGTGATTGAGGATGCGGCCGAGGCGGCAGGGGCGACCTACAAGAACCGTCCTGCCGGCTCGTTCGGCGCGTTCAGCGCCTTCAGCTTCCACGGCTCCAAGACCTTAACGACCGGGGAGGGCGGCATCCTGCTGCTTGACGATGACGCTGCTTATCGCGAATGCCTGATCCAACGCGACCACGGGCGGGCGCCCGGCGATACGATGTTTTGGAACCATACCATCGGGCAGAAATACCGCATGTCCTCCATGCAGGCGGCGCTCGGCCTCGCGCAGCTTGAGCGCTTGCCCGAGTTGATCGAGCGCAAGCGCACAATCTTCGATTGGTATAGCCGTGCGCTCGGAAACGTTCCGGGGCTTACGCTCAACAGCGAAGCGCCCGATGTTCTCAATGTCTATTGGATGGTGACGGCAATTGTCGATCCGAAGCTCGGCTGGACCAAGGAAAAGCTCATCCCGGCGTTGCGCGAGCAGAACGTCGATTGTCGGCCCTTCTTCTACCCGCTGAGCATGCTGCCGGTCTACGAATCGTTTCCCAGCGCCGCCGCGGCGCGCGCTCGCAATTCGGCCGCCTACGCGGTTGCACCCTACGGGGTCAACCTGCCGAGCGCATTGACACTCACGCAAGAGCAGGTGGAACAAGTGATAAACGAGTTGAAGAGACTGTTGGACCAAGCGTAATCACGTGCTTCCTTCGAAAGTACCGTAACGTTTGTCCCGGAACGAATTGAATCCTCGAAACTCATCATTCATGCTGGCACGGCGACTAATGTTGGGAACTTAGTGAGTTCAGGCGGCCGCTGCAGCGGTACATGCTGATCGGGCGGTCAGTGGAGATCAGTTTGGTCGGAGATGTTGGGTCTGAGTCAGCGCGCCGAGTAATCATTTGGGGAGGGACAGGGCAAGCAAAAGTTGTCCGCCCCATCCTCGAAGCCGACGGATTTCGGATTATCATGGTATTCGATAATTGCAGCAGCATTGCCTCGCCCTTTGCAGACGTTCCGATGGGCGGGAATGGGGATGCATTTGTGAGCTGGAGGACGGCAAATCCGGGAGATTTCTCGTTTGTAGTATGCATTGGCGGTACGCGAGGCCGCGATCGCGTTGCCATTTTCTCTCAATTGATTAGCCATGGCCTTTCGCCGATAACCGCCATTCACAGGACTGCCTGGGTGGCAGCGAGCGCAACCATCGGGCGAGGATGCCAGATCCTGGCAATGGCGGCGGTGTCTGAGCACGCGCGCCTCGGGGAAGCGTGTATTGTCAACACTAACGCGACGGTGGATCATGATGGCGTACTTGGGGATGGAGTGCACATTATGCCGGGAGCGACCGTTGCCGGTGAAGTGACGATCGGAGAATTCGGTTCCGTCGGAAGCAACGCCACGGTGCTGCCGCGCACGCGCATCGGAAAAGGGGCGATCGTAGGCGCGGGCGCCGTGGTTACGCGTGACGTCCCCGATTACCAGGTGGTCGTTGGTTGTCCTGCACGCGTGCTAATGAAGAAAGTGGGTTCTGCCGCAGAGAACCCATCGGGCGATCGCTTCTAACCGACCAAACTGACCGTTCCTCACGGCAGGAGCTGGATTTTCTGGACCGAGCGAGGCATGGTTGGAAGAAATTCGGTTGTTCTGGTAGCTGCCAGCCACGTCCCGGCGTGGCAGTCCAATTTGGCGCCTTTCCTTGGGGGATCGATCGCCTGCGATGCTATTTTCCCCATTGAAGATCCCTGGGCCGTTGGTCATCGAACTCGAAAAGCTGGAAGATGATCGAGGTTTTTTTGCGCGCTGGTTCTGCCGCGATCTGTTCATGGAGCGGGGCCTTTGCACGCATTACCCGCAGTGGAGCGTGTCCTTCAACCACCACCGCGGCACGCTTCGCGGTCTTCACTTCCAGGCGAGCCCGCATGAAGAGACCAAAATCGTCCGTTGCACCCGAGGGGCGATATTCGACGTGGTGGTCGACCTTAGGTCGGAATCTCCCACACGCGCAAAATGGGCGACGGTCGAGTTGACTGTCGACAATGGGGCATCCTTGTACATCCCGGCTGGTTTTGCCCATGGTTTCCAGACTTTGACCGATGCCGCCGAAGTCGTCTATCACATCTCGGAGCCCTATCGTCCTGAGGCCGCGCGCGGGGTCCGCTGGGATGATCCCGATCTCGCCATCGTCTGGCCGAAGGCCACAAACCGGGTAATTTCCGAGCGTGACCGAGCGCTGCCAAGACTGCGTGACCTATGACCTAGTCCTGTCGCGTTTTGCTTTGTTTCCATTCTTGCATCGAAACCAACAATCAAGTAGTTGCTCATGCCATCGAAAAAGGGTCAGGTATTCGGCCGAACTGTTTGACCATCAGAACCGGGCGGGGTTATCGGATCCGCAATGCGAGAGCCGCGCTTCGACAATCGCTGAAGGGCAGGCTAGATTATCTTGAGCTCCCAGGCATTTATATAGGTGGTTTCGCTGAGTACGAAACGTCAAATCGACTAAGAAATGACTCCGGATATTTCTTTTGCTCTGTAAACCCCGATGTTTATGCTGCTGTTGCGTTGTCATCCGCGTTAGACCAATATGTTTACCTGAACGAGCCGCTGAGCGTTTGCGGAGCTTCGGCGCACGGCATCGGCGCCTCTAACTTTGCATTTTCGACTAATTCATCCGCGAGTACAAAATTTTGGGACGAGCAAGAGAAAACCTTTCACCCGTCCCTTGGAGACGGCCGCGTAAGATCAATCCAATTTTTTGTGTATGAAGATTTCTGCAGACGACCCATCTCCATCACAGCTCCGCTTGCACTTCAACGGCGGAACAGCTGGCGATAAGCATAGCTCATTCGGGGGACACCCGGAGTGGCTACTCCCGGACCAATGTTACAGATTACTGTAGAAAAATAGCGGAAGATCAGGGGATCACTTTCAATCGGTGAAAGAGTCTGCACGCGGAATCTTGTTCCGAGATAGAGTGGAGCGTGCTCCATCCAACCATGTCCCCGTTAGCACCCTGCAGATGCTGACCAACTGCGTGAAAGACACCGCTTGAACATGACTTTGCTTAAATCGCTGCGGCAGGCTCCAAATCGAGTGATTCTTAGAGTAGCGGATTCTCCAGGAGCGCGAGTGGTCCACGAGTTCACAGGCAAGCATCTCCTTGATTCAGAAAAAATAGCTCGTCTGCAACCAATCTCCGACGATTCCAGAGTCGTCTTGCTGCTTTTGCCGCACAGCCCGGAATTGTTTCTCCTCCAGATTGGTCTTACGCTCTGCGGCAAGGTGCCAGCCGTTCTTCCCTGGCCAACGACCCGTGTAGATGGCCAGAAGTATCAACGCAATCTCCTGCACCAATTGGGTCAGCTGCCGGCCGACCATTTGATCACATTGCCGCGTTTAGCTGAGAATCTGCAGCTTGGCGTCGGTTTTCCGGTTTCTGGATGCCAACTCGCGAATAGCAGCCGGTTCCAGACCATGTTCATGGAGCGCTTCACCGCCGAAGCTCGGCCTCAGCCCTTTACCGTTCGTAAGCAGCCTCTTCCTGAAGATGCGCTATTTCTCCAATTCTCGGGGGGTACGACGGGAACACAGAAATGCGTCGTCGTGACGGGCGCGATGCTTAGGGAGCAGGTGTGTCGTCTTTCGGAGGCATTGGCACAGGGTCCATCGGACGGGGTTGTCTCCTGGCTTCCGCTGTATCATGACATGGGCCTCATTGCGTGTCTCTATTTTCCTCTTTGCGTTGGCATTCCGTCGTTGCATTTTGCCGCCAGCGACTGGCTGCTAAGGCCCGAGCTATTGTTTCGTTATATTCAGGAATATCGCGCTTCGCTGTGCTGGCTTCCAAACTTCGCTTTCTCGTATATGGCACAGCGCAAAGAGATGATGGAAAGTTCCTATTCCCTTGACCATGTTCGGGCCTGGATCAACTGTTCTGAGCCGGTGCGCCGCAAGTCGGTCCGCGACTTTGCCGAACGATTCGCCGACTGGGGAGTTGCTCCAGGCTCTTTGCAGTCCTCTTATGCTATGGCTGAAAACGTCTTTGCGGTCACGCAATCGGCTCCTGGCAAATCCCTGCCTACAGTCGTCCGCTCCCAAGTCAAAGGAGCCTCGTTATCCTCCCAGTCCGACGCGTTTGAGCTTATCGACGATGAATATGTTTCTTCCGGCCGTTGCCTCAAAGGGATGCGCCTTAGAATCATCGGAAAGGACGGGTTGCCCTGTCTGAATTTTGTGGCTGGCGAGATCCAGCTTCAAACACCCTGCCTGTTTGAAGGTTACTGGGATCGTGATGGATTTCGCCGTGACGCGTTCACCGAAGATGGATGGTATCGCACCGGGGATTTCGGGTTCGTGGCGAATGAAGAAGTCTTCGTTATCGGCCGGATGAAGGACATTATCATCGTCGCCGGTCAAAACATCTTCCCCGAAGATGTCGAGGTCGTCACGTCTCAGGTTGCCGGAGTCTATCCGGGTCGGGTCGTCGCATTCGGCGTCGATAACGAGGAACTCGGAACACAAGGCATTGGCGTCGTCGCAGAAATGAGTGGGGAGTTCGATTCTACTAAAGTCGATCACATGGAGAAAGAAATTCAGAGCCTGATCGTCGCTTCGCTTGGCATAGCGCCGCGCTTCGTCAGGGTGGTTCCACAGCGCTGGATCGTCAAGAGCACAGCCGGCAAAATATCGCGCCGCGATACTCGCAACCGTTTTCTCGAAGAGGAGCAGGCGTTCCGTGCCATGGAGACACAAGATGCTACCGGATTCTGAAACGATCCGACAGGCAGCGCGCGAGGCAGTCGTGGCGGTCGCGAGGCGGGCGGTTCGCGATGACCAATGTGTCGTTTCCACCGGTATAGTGGACTCGCTCTCATTGCTCAACCTGATCGCCTTGCTGGAGAAGAAGCTGCAGATCCGCATTCCGACGGAACGGGTTCAGCCGGAGGACTTCGATAGCGTCGAGATCATCCTTGAGACTCTCGAAAGAGTCGCGACATGAAGAATCCTAAGCTCCAAGCTGTGCTTGCGCTCGCGCTTACGTTCGCGGCTCTCTGGGGCTTGCTTGCATGGGACCCCTTCCATCACCTGAGAGATGTTTTCGTGAATCCGGCACAAGAGAGCGCCAAAGTTTTATCTGTGTTCACTGATCCAAGCACGCAAGAGGTCAGCGACGGGCAAAATCCCCTGGAAAGCCTCCGCAAGCTTGAATCTAGCTGGTGCAACGTTTCCAAAGATAGGCGCTATATCCTCACGGGAAACTCGCAAACCTTTAGCGTGCTGCTTGCCCCTTCCGAAGCACCCCAGGCGGAAGCCGATCGTACGTACCCAGATCTCCTCCTCGACCGGCTCAATGCCGCCGGCGCCAACGTCCATGGTTATAGGCTGTCCGCTCCGAATATCAGCTACATGGAGGTCTTATGGTATTTGAACTATCTGCTCGTGCATCCCTGCCTGATCCCGGGCGAACTCGTTATCCAGTTGAACTTTGAGACATTTCGGAAGACCGGTGTCCGGGAAGGGATGCTCGAGCTCTTGGAAGATCCTGACTTCGCGTCCGCCATCGAGCAGGAGGCCCGCTCGAACGCGCCCTATGCGAACACGTTCCAGCAGGCCATCGATCAGTATGAATCGCGGATCGCGAAGGAGAAGGGCAGTCAAGCATCGTCGATTAGCAAAACGGGGTTTGCCGAGGCTAGGGGGGCCGGAAACGTGCTGGAAACGAAAGCGCGTACAGCGCTCGACCACCTGTCCTTATTCAGATCGCGCGGGCAGTTGAAAGCCGAACTGCTCGATTTCCTCTATCTAGCAAGAGTAAACTTGCTCGGCATTACACCTACCACCAAGCGCTCTCTTGGGGGCGGCCCGTTGATGATCAACCTCAGTTCGCTCGAGAAAATCGGCGAACTCTGCAGGCGCAACGGCATTCGGCTCGTATTTTTCAACGCTCCGCAGAATCCTAATGCACCGCTATATCGAACGTCTGCGGATCGCGAGCAGTATCAAGAGATCATTTCCCGATTAGCCCGCAAATTCGGGCAAGGCTACTTCGATTTCGAAAACAGTATTCCAGGGCCCTTGTGGGGTGTCTGGATCGACGGTCCTGATCCGATTCATTTCGGGCGCGCTGCTCACCGCCGCCTCGCGGACTTGATGTTTGAGCAAGGCCTGATCTCGGAGAAGAAGTGATGCAGTTTAACTCCTATTCATACCTGTTGCTCTTGCTAGCCACCGTCCTATTGTTCTGGAATTTACCAGTACGATTCCGCCATGCCTACGTGCTCATTTTGAGCATACTGTTTTATGCGTCGTGGAACGTCTATTTCCTCATTATACCCGTGACCATGTGCGTCATCGTGTTCTGGTCCAGCAGCAAGATTCGGGAGGGAGGCTTCGGCGGTCGGCGGGCGCTCTGGTTGGGGGTTGGAGCTATCGTCGCGATCTTGGGTATTTTCAAGTACGGACATTTTGTCACCGAGAACCTCAGCACTCTAAGTACCTGGTTAGGACTGGAGCCACTTCCGCTGGCTTGGCGTTTGGCTCTGCCATTGGGCATCTCGTTTTATTCGTTTGAGGCGATCAGCTACCTTCTCGACACTCGGCAGGGCCGCGTAAAATCGGCAAGCTTCCGCGACCTTTTCCTGTTCATCATGTTCTGGCCTCATCTTATCGCAGGGCCGATCGTTCGAACCCGGGAGCTGATTCCCCAGTTGAAATTCGACAAACCGTTCGAATCTCGATTTGTCTTCTCGGGACTTGACCGCCTGCTTCTTGGGCTAGTGCAAAAGAATCTCATTGCGAACACGATCGGCGGCTGGGTCGA
>Ga0066388_100003385_pt1 | contig 10307 bp, 5 predicted proteins | sample PanSoiMetaGPlot6_FD_64539 | JGI IMG/M metagenome (GOLD analysis project Ga0066388, IMG submission 64539) | Tropical forest soil microbial communities from Panama analyzed to predict greenhouse gas emissions - Panama Soil - Plot 6 (Hybrid Assembly) | ecosystem: Environmental > Terrestrial > Soil... | reverse complement strand
GTAGAGGTGATAACCGCGCCGAGTGCCCCGGCCCGTCTTGAAGGTCGGCGTAGGCGGCAAGTGAGCGCCAGACGGCGGGAAGTCGCAGTCGTCGAAGTCGACGACGACGAGGCCATTCGACGGCTCTCCGCAGAAGACTCCGACGTTTACGGCACCGGCGTCGAACCACAACCGCAGGTGATCCTCGTCGGCGCCGCGACCAGCGAGCGCCCTCGTGCTCGAGGTGCCGTGGGTCTTGCGGATCAGGTCGCTTGCGGGTGCCTTACCGCGGAGCGGAAGCAGAGAGAAGCCGCGCTCGTGGTAGTCGAGCGCGGCGTCCAGGACGCTCAGGCTGACCACGCCAGCCTCTTCGGGCCCTGCGCCGAAGCCATCGGTGCTAGTCGCGGCGCCGATTTTCCCGATCCGAGTCGTGGAATCGCTGACGTGACCCTCGAACTCGATCACGCGGCCTCCTCGTCGATCGCAGCCGCCGAACCCCGATCCGAGTCGGCAGAATCGGCCTCAGCGGCCATCTCGTTGGCGGCCCGGAGGGCCGCGCCGCGCCGCTGCCGCTCCTCCTCGCTCAGCACGCGCTGCTTGGAAAGGAAGCTGACGAAGCTCCTCGGCAACTCGAACTCCGCCCATCGAGAACGGCCATACCGTCCCTCCTTGACGAGCCGAGCTGCAGGGTTCTTCTTCAGTCGGGTAATGACAGAACGCTGCGACGTGTAAACGGTCGCGAGCTCGTCGGCGTCGTTCAGGATGATCACCGTCTCGCGTTCGGACGCGGTGAAACTCACCGTTGAACCTCCCATCTCACGCGGCCATCGGGGCCGCTATCCGTTGCCCCAGAGCGGGGCCGCGTCTTTTTGGCACCGTGCGGATAGGCCGGTTGCCGGCGAGTCCGAGCCCTTCCTCGGCTCACTCTCCTGACGCGAAGACCACGGTAACAGTCGCCTCGGACGTCACGACCGCCCTCTGACCGCGTTGAAATACCTGCAAATACGCCACTTTGCTTGAGGTCGTCTTCAGGTGATCAGGGACGCTCCTCGGCGATCGTCGCATGCCTCGACCTGAAGCCTCAAGCCGTGCCTCAGGAGAACCGCGGACTGTGCCCAGGGGCACCGCAGAGGCACGGCTAGGCACAGCTAGGGCACTGCCTGTCACCTACCTCCAGGCTATGTCTGAGCCTGCCTGGTGCCTATCTCCAGCCTGCCCCGCGCCTATGTCGACGAGCCCCAAGCCGTATGCCAGAGGCTGGCTAAGGCAGGCAAAAGCAGGCTGAAGTACGGGGTGGAGTACGGCTGAGATCGGCTGAAGCGTGTCTGGGCCGAGGCTTGAGCGGTTGTCGAGCGTGCCTCCTACAGGTGACAAGCGGTTCTCGGAAATCGATTTTCCGCACCGAGGGGTACGCTCGAGACCCGCTGAGACACGCTCAGCATGCATTTGCAGTGGGCCAGCAAGTCGATAGCTAGCCGGGCGCATACCTCGAGTGGAGCTCTGACGCCTGCTAAGACATGCTGAGACACATAAAGAGAGCCAGGGGAGAGCCGCCCGGGTTTCAATTACGCGCCGACGGAGGCGCGCAAGGCATCGTAAACACGAGGTGGCGAAGAACGGTTAGCGGCAGCGCAGCGACCCACCAACTCCCCTAGTTGGCGGTCATACGGCCACTCGACTGCTCATGGGGGCCCGGGGCATGTGGTCGGATCGTGGTCGGGTTGACCGGCTTAACGGCGTTTCCAAGCCGATGCGAAAGACCGGACGGGGCGCCGGAGGGTCGCGCAGTTAGTGGATGGTCAGATGCGGAGCGGAATCCCAGCGAGCTTGAGGCGCAAGCTCAAAGGCCACCGATGGGGGTGGCACCCCACCGCGCGGAAATCGCGGGTCGGAGTCACGCCGCCAAGGCGGGAAGCTGGGGAGCGCGACCACGATCGGCAGAGGGTGGCACCCCGCCGCGCGAGATTCGCGCGTTTGAGTCCCACCGTGCGCCAGCCGCCCTTGTAAGTCAACGGGAGGGCCACAGCGAGCAGTGGCCCTCCCTGCTTTAGTCGCCTTCCTAGAGTCCGAGTGCGCTCGTTATGACGTCGCAGCCGGCCGTGCCCGACTCGGCATCGGGGTGCGGCCCATTGTCGAGGACGATCTGGCTGCTGAGAAAGTTGCCGTCGCCGTCGAAGGTCACTAGGAGCTGGGCGTAGCCCACGTCGCGAAGTAGGAGAGGGCCCTGCGGAGTCTTGATCTGCTCGGTCAGGCCCTTGTGTGTGTCCAGTTCGGTCCAGCCCCCATCTGGGTTGATCGAGACGAGACTGGCGGTGAACGGCCCCGCGAAGTTGATGACGACCATGTTGCCGTTGGCCGGGTTCGTGTAGGTGTCGGTTCCTGTCGTGGTGTTCCCGTAGAAGATTCCCGGCTGGTTAGGCGTCAGCCACTCCGTTCCCTGTGCGGCGAAGGTGCCGTCCACGGTCGCCCCGGTGCCGCAGAAGTCATCGTTGGTGAACGTGCCCGAGTAGCTGAAGTGGTTGACGGTCGGATTTGCAGCCAGCGCGCCGGTCGAGACGACGGCCAGAGCGACGACAACGACCGCGCACACGAGGAACGGGACGCGCCACAGATTTCCTCGCCCCGTGAGGCTCGGTAGAAATCTCATACTTGCCCTCCTTCTCCCCCCGGTGGGTGGGACAGTCGAGGAAGAGGGCCTGCCGCCCCAGCCTCGGCTTGTTGGGTGAGTGGGATTTGACGCGTTCGATCGTCGCCGACGCCACTACGCAAGCAGTACGAAGCGGCTACGGTCACGCCTTGCTCGACTTCCGGATCCTGGGGCCGCTCGAGGTCGAGGAGGAAGGCAGATGGCTCCGACTCGGCGGGCCCAAACAGCGGGCTGTGCTCGCGATCCTGTTGCTCGACGCGAACCGCGTCGTACCGGTCGATCGGCTGGCCGACGACCTCTACGGAGACGCGATGCCTGCGAGTGCGCTGACTCAGATCCAGGCGCAGATCTCACAGCTCCGGAGGCTGCTCGATCCGGCTCGTGAGCCAGGCGCGGCGGCCGCACTCATCGAGACGCGGGCTCCCGGCTATCTGATTCGCCTGGCGCCCGACCAGCTGGACCTGCGCCGCTTCGAGCGGTGGACCGCCGAAGCGGCCGAGGCTCGCTCGCAAAGCGATTTCACGACCGCGTCGCGCCGGTTCCGGGACGCGCTCGGCCTCTGGCGGGGACCGGCGCTGGCCGAGTTCGCGCGCGAGTCGTTCGCGCAGTCGGCGATCGCCCGGCTGGAGGACCTGCGGCTCACGGTTCTCGAAGACCGTATCGACGTCGACCTCGCGCTCGGTCTACAGACTGAGCTGGTCGGCGAGCTCGAGGGGCTCGTCTCCGAGCATCCGCTCCGCGAACGAATGCACGGCCAGCTCATCCTCGCTCTGTACCGCACCGGCCGGCAGGCCGAGGCGCTCGACGTCTACCGGACGCTACGACGTGCCCTCGTCGACGAGCTCGGCCTGGAGCCGACCCGTGCCCTCCAAGAGCTCGAGCGACGGATCCTGACGCACGATCCCTCGCTGGAACCGCAGCACACGGCTCTCGAAGTCGCCGCACCGGAGCGAAGCCTGCTCGTCGTCGCTTCGAGCGACGATCGGCTCGGGACCCTGCTGAGGTTGGCCGAGCCGCTCGCCAGAGAATCGCGGCGAGAGCTGATCCTGACCCGGCCGGTAGGTGACGAAAGCGAGCTTGCAGCAGCGGCGGCGGCCACCAATGCGCGGCGACGCGAGCTCGGGGTGCCGGCCCGGGTTGCCGTCTTCACCGGGTTGGACGCGGCCGGCGACGTGGTTCGTCTTGCCGACTCCTACGACGTCGAGCTCGTCCTGCTCGACGCACCGGACAAGCTGGACGAGGACCGTCTGTCCCAGGAGCTAGCGAGCGTCCTCGAGCACTCGCCCGCCCACGTGGCCATCCTGCCCGGCTCAGGTTTCGACCTGGACTCGGGCAGCGGGGTGTTCGTCCCGTTTGGCGGAGGTGAGCACGACTGGGCGGCACTGGAGCTCGCCGCCTGGCTGGCCTCGTGTGTCGGCGGTTCAGTGACGCTCATCGGCACCCGGGGCCGACCCAACGAGAGACAGCGTGACGCGAGCCGCCTCCTTGCCGACGCGTCGATCGCCGTGCAGCGCCTGGTTGACGTCGACACCGCACCGGTCCTCGCCGAGCCCACCGAAGACGCGCTCGTCGAGGCGGTGGCAGGTGCCTCTGCCGTCGTGGTCGGAATCTCCCCGCGCTGGCGCAGCGACGGGATTGGCGCAACCAGACGAGCCCTCGTACGCGCGGGCGCGCCGGTCGTGCTCGTCCACCAGGGCCTGCGCCCGGGCGGTCTGGCGCCGCGCGACAGCCGCACGCGCTTCACCTGGTCCCTGCAGAGCTAGGACTTCCGCACGCAGAGCGCGCCGAGGTCGAGGACGGCGTAGGCGCCCTGGAGGAGCGTGCAGCCGACGCTCTGCGAGACGTACTCCTCATACACGACGCTCCCGTACACGGCGAAAGGCGCCGACCGCATCAGCGCGGTGTCCAGGCGCCGGTACGCCCGGGTCCTGGCCTGCCCGCGCAGCGCGCGCGCGCGAATGACTCGCGCACGGAAGGATGGGCGGTTCCACGGGCCTGGGCCGAGGGCCGAGCCGTTGTCGCCACTCGCGAGGGCCAGATCGAAAAAGGGCTCCGCGTCGCGCTGCGGCCAGCTGCCGGCGCCGCCGAGGAGGATGTCAGCCTGCCTGATCTTCGGGTCGTCTTCGTACCGACTCGGGCAGCGGTCCGTCTTGACGATCGAGACTGCGATTCCGATCTTCGCCAGGTCGGATCTCACGATCTCGGCCACCCCGACATGTGCGCTTCCGCATGGGACGTACAGGACGGCGTGCCGCCTTCTGCTCCCCGCCAGGCGCCGGGCAGCACGGAGATCCGGACCGCGCAACGAATAGAAGCGCCCGGCACGAAAGCCGGGGACAGCCGGCGGCACGAGCTCGTCGGCCGGAGCGTCGTCGACCGCAGCCGCGAGAGCGCGACGATCGAGTGCATAGCTCACTGCCCGGCGCATCCGCAGGTCCCGAAACAGGGGGCGCCGCGCGTTGAAGACGATCATGTCGACGAACGGCTGGGGCTCGCGGAAGTACCGTTGCTCGCCCCGCCGCGCTGCCGAGCTCCCTGGGCCGAAGCCGCGGTCGAGGGCGCCGCCGGGCGTCAGCAACGAGTTGAAATCGAAATCGGTCGGTAACAGGTCGATCTTCCCGTCGTCGGTCTCGGCGACCGCTTGCGGAGTCGGCGTGCCGAAGCGGAAGACGATGCGTGCGGAGCGGCGCGGGCGGGTCCCTGCGTAGTTCGGATTTCGCAGCAGCACCGTGTAGTCGCTGGTCATTTTCGAAGGGTAGTAGGGCCCGAGAGAGGGGATCGGACCGGTGGGTCCGGTGGGGACGACGGGCTGGGAGAGAGGGACCGGGCAGAAGGTGAAGAGTGAGATCCGCTCGAGGAAGTCTCCCGACGGCCGAGCGAGCGTGATCGAGAGCGAGTTTCCGCGAGCCGAGATCCCCGAGATATGGGCCGCCTTTCCGGCCCTGAAGGCCGGCACGCCGACGATGTCCGACGCGAGTTGGGCTGCGGGGGGCGTCTGGATCCTCGGCGACAGCGCCCGCTCGATCGTGTGGCGGAAGGTCGCCGCGCTCACCGGCTCGTTGGACGGCGGCGAGAATCGGACGCCACGCCGGATCCGGAACGTGTACGTGCGTCCGTCTGGCGAGAGTGTGGGCATCGCGACGGCAAGCTCGGGCTCGAGCCGGCTTCCTGCGGCGCCCGGCGCGTCTGGGTAGTTGAGGAGGTTGGCGCAGGCGGCGTAGAAGAGCTGCAGGTTCTGTGGATCCAGCTCCGCCGTCGAGGGGTCGGCCTGGGTGAAGGTGCCGGGCGTCGAGATCCGGAGCTCCTGGCCGGCGACGGGTGGAAGCGGTGGTACGGCGCGCTCGGCACCGGCCCAGAGCAAACCCCTGTGGTAGCGGACGGCGCCGGTCGGCGACGCTCCGGTGTGCAGCACGCTTCGCGCGCCTGAGCTCGGATCGAGCACCGAGACCTCGTTCGCAGCGCTGTTTGCGATCCACAGACCCCCGCCCCCGAACGAGATCCGCTCCGGATCCGTTCCCGCCGCGTTTGCCCTCGTAACGCTCAGGTCGCTCTCGCTGAGCTGGAAGACCGTTCCGTCCGGGGTAGTCGACGCCCAGACGAAGCCGCCGCCGGCCGCCAGATCGCTGAGCCAGCCGTGCAGCCTCGTCTCGACGATCCCATTGTCGACCGGGTCGATCTTTGCGACCGCGCCGTTCCCTCCGCTGGCCGCCCAGGCTGCTCCGTCCGCGTAGACGACCCAGTTGACCGGGTTGTCGGAAACCAGAATCCAACGCAGGACGCGTCCGGTCTCCGGATCGATCCGCGCCACCTGGTCGTCGCGCGCGAGCCACAGCGAGCCTGCGCCGTAGGCGATGCCCGCGCCCTGCCCCTGTACCGCGAAACGTCGGAGCACCTTGCCGCTGCGCGCGTCGATCCGCAGGACGCTGGAGCCGCCGTCCTGCGTGAGCCAGAGCGATCCGGCCCCGAGCGCCATCCGCCCTCCCGGGCCCCAGGGCAACCGGAGGGTCTGCGCCACGCGGCGCGCCTTCATGTCAACGCGCTCGAGGCGTTGTGTGCTTCCGGAAAGCACCCAGGCCGACCGACCCGTGAAGACGATATCCGAGGGCGCCCCAAATTTCCCGCCGAGCGCGATGTGGGACACCACGCGGCGAGAACGAGCGTCGATCAGATTGAGCGCGTTCGGCTCCAGGCCGATCGCAGGCGGGCGCGCCGTCCTAGCGGTTCCGCTCGAGGCAAGAATGCCTCCTATCGCGGCACCGACCGCGGCCGCCAGGAGAGCAGCGCCGAGGACGAAATGGCGGCGCCGTGGCCGTCGCCTCGGAGCGAGAGGCTTCCCGGCGAGCCCTGCCCGGGCGGCGTCCACGAGCGCGCCGCACGTCACGTACCTGTCGTCGGGTGACTTTGCGAGTGCAGTCGCGAAGACGGTGTCGAGGCTTGGCGCTAGCTCCGGCCTGAAGTCGGTGATCGGAGACGGAGGCTCGTGCAGGTGGGCGAACAGGATCGACAGCTCGGTCTCGCCGGCGAATGGACGCTCGCCTGCGAGGCACTCGTAGAGGACGCAGCCGAGCGAGTAGACGTCGGCGCGGCCGTCGATCGTCCCGCCCTCGATCTGCTCCGGCGGGACGTAGTCGATCGTGCCGACGAAGCCGCGATCGGTCGTCAGGCTCGAGACCGAGGACACGTGTCTGGCGAGGCCGAAGTCGCAGATGTAGGCGTGCTCGCTTCCGTCCTGCGTCGTGACGAGGATGTTGCCGGGCTTCACGTCGCGGTGCACGAGGCCGGCTGTATGAGCCGCGTCGAGAGCGTCGGCGATGTGTCCGATCAGACCGAGTGCTCGCTCGGGCTCCAGCCTTCCCTCGGCGCGGAGCAGCTGACGCAGGTCCGTGCCCTCCACGTACGCCATCACCAGATACAGGAGCCCCTCTTGCTCGCCCGAGGAGAGAGTAGGAACGATGTTCGGGTGCTGGAGGCTGCTCGCGAGCTGGGACTCGCGGAGAAAGCGCTGCCGGAAGCGATCGTCCTTAGCGAGTTCGGGCAGAAGCAGCTTCAGCGCGACTCGCTGCCCGTCAGACGTTCTCTCGGCCAGGTAGACCGATCCCATGGCGCCTTCGCCGACGAGGGAGACGACCCGGAAGCCGGCCACGATGGTGTCGCTGGCCACCTTTCGCATTGCTCCTGAGCTTCGCAAGTGCGGAGGCGAAGCTCAAGATGGGTCGGTCTGGCTCCAGTGCTCCGGGTGGTGCGAATATGTGCGACTACCGCCGAAAGAGCCGACGGGCGTTGTCATGCATGATTGTCAACATTCGGCGGCGAGAGCCTTGATGCGCATTGTTGAACTGGAGTGCTAATGCGTTCGCAAGCGCTTATGACCAGGAGCCGGCCGCCTGTTCGATCGCGCGGGAGCGCTAACAACACCGCATCACAACCTCGATAGTTGGCGGTCGCCGGGCGAGGCCGGATGAAAAGCGGCGTCGCGACGCGTGGTCGGAAGTTGGTCGGATCAAATCTTGATGTAGCGGCTTTCGCTTGAAACCCTCCGCCAGGGAGTGGGTGGTACCCCCGCTCGAGCTCGCCCGAGATCAGAGTCCCCGCTGGCAGGGCTATCCGGTCGCCGTACAACGTGGGAGACTTTGCTCGGCAGGTCAGTCCGGGGGGAGAGAGGACCGACCAACTTGAGAGTCTCTTTCCCCAGCACTATACGAAGCGGGTCTCTTAGTAACCACACCTCTGTCGACTTTGTCCGCTCAAATAGCCGCTTCGGCACGAAGGATCCTTCTGCGGCGCCTGATTGCCAGACCACCTGCGCCGAGCAGCATCGCGCCGCAGGCGAAGCCGAAGCCGAGTGCCGCGTCGAACCACTGAAAGCCTGCTTGGGACGCCGAGGCGACAACGGTGCGCACGGTCAGGGGCGCTCCTCGAGCGCCGGCGACTGGACCGACCACATCGCAATACTGGTGGCAGGTGGTCGCCCTCGTGCCCGACGACCCGTTCGAGCTGGGCCGAGGCGACGCAGCGATTACGGTGCGCGCAGCCGTGGGTCCGCGTCGGGCTCCGATTCCCGGGGCAACCTGGTCGCAGTACTGGTGGCAGGTACTGGCGCTCAGGCCTGCGGCGACTCGGCCAGTCGGGGCGGTGAGGCGGTGGCCGGCGCTCGTGGCCGGAGCGAGAGCCAAGATCGCGAGCAAGGCAGCGCCGCTCATGACGAGTTGCGGGATCCGAATAGACATCGCTTCTCCTTTCGCCGGGTGAGCTCGCATCAACGGCTTCCAGCCTCGGGCGCGTGGGTAAACCGCCGCTTGCGCGCGGTTAATTCACGCTTGCCCGGGCGCGGCAACCGGCGATGAGCGGCCGGCTCCGGATCGGCGTCCTCGGGCCTTTCGAGGTCGCTCGCAACGGAAAGTCGGTCGAGATCCCACCGGGAAAGGCGCGCGCGCTCCTAACTCTGCTGCTCCTGGATCGGGGCAAGGTTGTCCCCGTCGACCGGCTGGTCGAGCAGCTCTGGGAGGGGCGGCCGCCACCGAGCGCGAGCAAGCAGGTTCAGGTCTACGTCGCGCGCCTGCGCAAGCGCCTGGGCGACGGCCTGCTCGTCACGAGCTCGCCCGGGTATGCGCTTCGAATCGATGACGAGCAGCTTGACGTCGCCCGTTTCGAGTCGCTCGTCGAGAGCGCGCGCGGCGAGCAGGCCACGGCTGCCGCGACGCGGCTCCGGGAAGCGCTCGCGCTCTGGCGCGGGCCAGCGCTTGTCGACTTCAGCTACGACTCCTGGGCGCAGGAGGAGATCCGGCGGCTCGAGGAGTTGCACCTGGAGGCGGTCGAGGCGCGGATCGAGGCCGACCTGGCGCTAGGACGCCACGAGCAGGCGGTGGGCGAGCTGGAGTCGCTCGGGCACGCACATCCGCTGCGCGAGCGCCTGCAGGCCCTGCTGATGCTGGCGCTCTACCGCTGCGGCCGCCAAGCGGAGGCGCTCGAGGTCTACCGCTCGGCCCGGCACCGCCTCATCGAGGAGCTCGGGCTGGAGCCGAGTCCCGAGCTGCAGCAACTCGAGCGGGCGATCCTCGAGCACGATCCCGCGCTTGCGGCGCCGCCCCGGGCGGGGGATCCCGCGCAGCATCGGGAGCCTTCGGCTTCACATGCGACGACTATTCGAGAGAGACGGGGTCGTCTGCTCCTCCTTGCTGGCGCGGTTGTGCTCGCGGCGGTCGCTGCATTCGGCGGGATCCGCATGTCAGGCAGCTCACGCGCCCTCGCCGCTTCCGCCGACAGCGTGGGCGTCATCGACGGGAAGGGAAACACTCTCCGCGCGGTTGTCTCGGGCGGTGGCATCCCGGGCGGCATCGCCGCAGGTGCCGGGGCGGTATGGGTCACGGACACGGGCGGCGACGCGCTGTTGAGGATCGACCCCAACCGGCGAACGGTCGAGCGCATCCCGGTCGGCCACGGCCCAAGCGGCGTCGCCGTTGGCGACGGAGAGGTCTGGGTCGTCAACCAGCTCGATCGAACCGTCTCGGAGATCAGTCCCCGCGCACTGAGGCAAGTGGACAAGATCGGCGTCGGAAACGGAGCGGGTCCGATCGCCTTCGGTGACCGGTCGGTCTGGGTTGTCAACCAGACCGACGACACGATCTCCCGGATCGACCCGAACGCCGGCAAGGTCGTTGCGACGATCCCGCTCGGCGCCGGC
>Ga0066388_100003384_pt1 | contig 10307 bp, 5 predicted proteins | sample PanSoiMetaGPlot6_FD_64539 | JGI IMG/M metagenome (GOLD analysis project Ga0066388, IMG submission 64539) | Tropical forest soil microbial communities from Panama analyzed to predict greenhouse gas emissions - Panama Soil - Plot 6 (Hybrid Assembly) | ecosystem: Environmental > Terrestrial > Soil... | reverse complement strand
GCGACGCGCAGCATGCAAGAGGACGAGTTCTGCCTCGACCCCACGCGCATGACGCTGGTTTGTGGCACCGCCGGGTTCGATGGCACGCAATTCAAGGGACTGCTGGCAAGCCGCTACAACATCCAGCTCAACAAGACGTCACGAAATTCAATCCTTCTGCAATCCAACATCAACAACACCCGCAGCGACGTCGCTCACTTGATCCGCGTCCTGGTGGAGATCAGCAGCGAAATCGATCGGCGTTTGGCTCAAGGCGGAGCCAACGTGCGGCAGGCGTTCGATGCACGGGTGAAGAGCCTGATGACGGATGTGCCAGATCTGCCGAACTTCTCACATTTTCACGAGGCTTACCGGAAGGATGCGGGCGGGCGGACCAACGAAGGCGACATCCGCGCGGGGTTCTACGCAGCCTACGATGCCGCCCACTGCGAGTATATCCGGCTTGCTGATCCGGAAATCGATCGCCGATTGAAAGAGGGGCCTGATCTCGTCTCCGCCAATTTCGTCATCCCGTATCCGCCGGGCTTCCCGATCATGGTGCCAGGTCAGGTGATCACGCGGGAAACGATCGACTTCATGCGCAAGCTCGATGTGAAGGAGATCCACGGTTACAGCGCGACCGAAGGACTGAAGCTTGTGCGCGCTGGGAAACTCGCGAAGCCCACCGGCGCGACCGTAAAGCGAGCCGCATGAGTATCGTCGCAACGAAACCGGCCATCGGCGAGGTCCGACGCCGTCTGGCATGAGCGAACGGGTGAGTGTCATGATCGAGTGGTTCTTCCAAACGCTTCGAACCTATCCTGAAATCGCTGTCTTCCTTTCGTTGGCCCTCGGCTATTACTTCGGCTCCTTTACCTACAAGGGTCTTGGGCTTGGGGCAGTGACCGCGACGCTGATTGCCGCAGTCATCATCGGCCAGATTGGGATCACCATTTCGGGTCCGCTCAAGCCATTTTTCTTTCTGATGTTCCTGTTTGCCATCGGCTACGCTGTTGGCCCGCAATTCGTGCGTGGCATCGCGCAGGATGGAATTCCGCAAGCAGTGTTTGCCGCGGTGGTCTGCGTCTTCTGTTTGGCGGCGGCCGTTATCGGCGCCAAGATCGCCGGTTATGACGTTGGCTCGGCTGCAGGCCTCTATGCGGGCTCGCAGACGATCTCGGCATCGATGGGACTTGCGACCGATGCGATCAACCGCCTGGGCCTGCCGGCTGAAGAAACCAAGAAACTCCTGGATGCGATGCCGGTCGCTTATGCCGTCACTTACATTTTTGGCACAGTCGGGTCCGCGATCGTAATAGCGCTGATCGGCCCGGCTCTGCTTGGGATCAATCTCGAGGAGGCATGCAAGCGCTACGAGGAGGCGCACGGCGGCAAGAAGTCGTTGGGCGGTCCCGGCACAGCCTGGCATCAATTCGAGGCGCGGGCCTTTCAAGTGCGGGTCGGGGGCCCGGTCGTCGGCAAGACGGCGCAAGAGGCAGAGGCGCTGCTGCCCGAGCAGCGGGTGTTCATCCAGCGTATTCGACGTGATGGCAAGATCCTGGACGCCACGGCAGACACTGTGATCCAGGCGGGCGACGTCGTGGTCGTGGCTGGCCGGCGTGACGTGCTGGTCAACGTGGTCGGCAGCGCAGCAGTCGAGGTTGATGATCGCGAGCTGCTGGCGATGCCAGTGGAAGGCGTCGATGTCTACGTCACCAGCAAGGACGTCGATGGAAAGACACTGGCCGAGTTGGCCAAATCCTCAGCAGTGCGCGGCGTGTTCCTGCGGAAGATCACGCGCGGAGCCACGGCGACCGACATTCCGATTCTGGCCAGCACGCAGTTGCAGCGTGGCGATATCGTTAACCTCGTCGGACGGACGCAGGACGTCGCAGCCGCGACCAAGCTGCTCGGCTACCCTGACCGCGCAACCGATGTAGCAGATGTGGCTTTCATTGGGGCGGCAATCGCCATCGGCGCATTGCTCGGCGCGATTGTCTACAAGATCGGCAGCGTGCCGCTCACGCTGTCCACCTCCGGCGGCGCGCTGATTGCCGGCCTCTTCTTCGGGTGGCTGCGATCGGTTCGACCAACCTTTGGACGGATTCCATCGTCCACCGTGTGGTTCATGAATTCGGTCGGCCTGAACGTGTTCATCGCCGTCGTCGGCATCTCCTCCGGGCCGGGCTTTGTCGCTGGTCTGCACCAGCTCGGTTTCAGCCTGTTCCTCTGGGGTGTTGCTGTGACGACGGTACCGCTGATCCTGGCGATGTATATCGGGAAATATCTGTTCCGCTTCGATGACGCCATCCTGCTTGGATGTTGCTCGGGCGCGCGCACCACGACGGCCTCGCTCGGCATGGTCAACGACATCGCGAAGAGTCAAATCCCGGGCCTCGGCTACACCGTCACATACGCGGTTGGAAACACTCTGCTGACGATCTGGGGAATGGTCATCGTCATGTTGATGACCTGAGAGCAAAGGAAAAGAGAGCGCGCTCTCTGCGCCATCACACCGGGTTCACAAGGAGCGAGTCATGGCTGACATCCTTACATTGCGCAAGTTTGAGACGTTGAGCCCCTTCGAGATCAAGGACGAGCTGATCAAGCTCGCAAAAAGCACGTCGCGGACCACCCAATCCGCGTTCCTGAACGCCGGTCGCGGCAACCCCAACTGGGTCGCGACCAAGCCGCGCGAGGGCTACTTCCTGCTCGGCCAGTTCGCGCTGACCGAGTGCACACGGGTGATGGACCATCCGGCCGGGATCGGCGGCATGCCGCAGGCGAAAGGCATCGCCGATCGCCTCGATGCCTGGCTTGAGAAGCAGAAGACAATGCCGGGCGCGGAATTCCTCTCGTCGATGGTGCAGTTCGCGGTCAAGACCTTCCGCTTCGATCCCGATGCGTTCGTGCACGAGCTTGTCGATTCGATCATCGGCGACAACTATCCGGTCCCCGATCGCATGCTGGTCCACAACGAGCGCATTGTGCAGGAATATCTGATGTGGGCGATGTGCGGTCATCCGCGCCCCGTCGGCAAGTTCGATCTTTACGCGGTTGAGGGTGGCACCGCCGCGATGTGCTACATCTTCAAATCGCTGAAGGCCAATCGCCTGCTGTTTCCCGGCGATACAATTGCGCTCGGCACGCCGATCTTCACGCCCTATCTCGAGATGACGCATCTCGAGGACTACGATCTCAAGGTCGTGCACATCGCGGCGCCGCAGGAAAACCGCTTCCAGTTCAGCGATGAGGAACTCAAGAAGCTCGAGGATCCGAAGATCAAAGCCTTCTTCATTGTCAATCCGGGCAATCCCACCGGCATGGCGCTGAGCAAGGAAACCATCGGCAAGATCACCAATTTGGTGAAGAACAAGCGACCGGATTTGATGCTGCTGACCGACGATGTGTACGGAACGTTCGTCGACGACTTCCGGTCCTTGCTTGGCGAGCTTCCGCAGAACACGATCGGGGTCTACTCCTATTCGAAATACTTCGGCGCCACCGGCTGGAGGCTCGGCATCATCGCCATCCATGAGAACAACATCTTCGACAAGATGATTGCCAAGCTGCCGGATGCGCATGTGAAAGCGCTCGACAAGCGTTACGGCCCGCTGACGCTCGAGCCGCGCAAGATGAAGTTCATCGATCGCATCGTGGCCGACAGCCGAGACGTCGGTCTCAACCATACCGCCGGGCTATCGCTCCCGCAGCAGGTGATGATGTCTATGTTCTCGCTCTGTGAGCTGATGGATGTGAGAAAGGAATATCAAAAGGCCTGCAAGGAGATCGTTCAGCGGCGCGTGTGGGCAATGATCGAGAGCATGGGACTCCAGCTTACTCCGAATCCCAATTACGACGCTTACTATGGCCTCATCGACTTCGAGTTCTGGGCACGCAAGAACATAGGCGACGAGGCGGTCGAATACCTGAAGGAGCATGTTCACCCGCTCGATCTCGCATTCCGATTGGCGGAAGTTCATGGGATCGTGCTGCTCAACGGCGGTGGCTTCGAGGCTCCCAACTGGTCGCTGCGGGTCTCCTTGGCGAACCTGCCGGACGAAGCATACGAAGACATCGGACGCGGCGTTCGCACCGTTGCGCGCGGTTACCGAGACGCATACGAGGCGTCCAAGACCGGACATGTCAAAGAGGCGGCTGAATAGTCATTCGGGCTTGACGGTCCACATCTCGGAGGGCGCGAACGCGGCAACTCAAGCTTCTTTCCACAACTAACTTGAGGCGAGTTCACCGCTACCGGACATGTCGCGATGCTAGCCTGGCTCGAGCAGTTCCTGGTCCGCTACCCGGAGCTCGCGCTATTCCTGGTGATCGCGGCCGGCTACTGGATCGGAAGCTTCAAGATTGGGGCGTTCAGCCTCGGCCCGGTCACAGGCGCTCTTTTCGCCGGCCTGTTCGTGGGGCAGTTCGCGCATGTGCCCGTCTCGAGCATGACGAAATCCTTTCTGTTTCTGCTGTTCCTGTTCGGGATCGGCTACTCGGTCGGCCCGCAGTTCATGCAGTCGCTCAAACATAATGGGCTGAAGCCGATGCTGCTGGCCGTCGTCGTCTGCATCACGGGCCTTGCAGCTTCGATCCTCGTCGCCAAGCTGCTGCGGCTGGATCCGGGTTTTGCGGCTGGGCTCTTGTCCGGTGCTCTGACCCAGAGCGCCGCCATGGGAACGGCGACGGATGCGATCAACGGGTTGGCCCTGCCCGAGGCGGAGCGCGGACGGTTTGTCGCCCACGTCGCAGTGGCGGATGCGGTCTGCTACATCTTCGGCTATGCCGGCGTGATCATCTTCTGCACGATGGTTGCGCCAGTGCTCCTGAAAATCGACCTGAGAACGGAGGCACTGAAGCTCGAGCAGGCATTGGGAATGACCCGCGCCAAACCAGGCTTGGCATCCGCCTGGAGGAAATTCGAGCTGCGCGCCTATCGATTAGTTGCGGGATCCCCCCTTGCCGGATTAACCGTCGGCGCTGCCGAAGCGCGTGTGCCCGAGCATCGGCTGTTCATCCACCGGCTTCGCCGAGGAGAACGCATCCTCGAAGCAGAGCCCGGCATGAGGCTCGAGGCGGGCGACCTGATCGCGCTTTCTGGGCCGCGTCAGATCATCGTCGAGATGGTCGGACCTCGCGGCGAGGAGGTCGAAGACAAAGAACTGCTCGACATCCCGGTCACGCTCGCCGACGTCCTCCTGATGAATCCGAAGCTTGCCGGCACGAACCTCGGGGATGCGTCGAGGGAAGATTGGACGCGTGGCCTCTACCTGCGATCGATAATGCGCGGCGGTCAGGAAATCCCGACCGCGCCCGGCGTCATGCTGCAGCGCGGCGATCTGCTTCGCGTCGTCGGCCCGGAGCCTGTCGTACAAAGGGCAGAAGCGAAGATCGGCGCTATCGTCGCTCCCAGCACAAGTATCGATTTCGTCGTGTTGGGACTCGCGATCTTCCTCGGTGGCGTCGTTGGCGTTCTGGTGACCTTTTCCGTCGGAGGCATCAAACTCTCGCTGAGCACGAGCGTCGGCGCGCTGCTCGCTGGACTTCTGGTCGGTCATCTTCGCACTCACTATCCGCTGTTTGCGCGGATCCCCGATGGCGCCATCGCCCTCATGACGTCGTTGGGACTGGCGGCTTTCGTCGGGCTGACCGGTATCCATGCCGGGCCGATCTTTCTCTCGGCTCTGCGGGAAGCGGGCATCGGGCTCCTGTTCGGCGGCATGGTGGTGACCCTGTTGCCGCAGGTTATCGGGCTGTTGTTCGGCCATTTCGTGCTGCGGATGAGCCCAATTCTTCTTCTCGGGGCTTTGACGGGATCGCAAACGGTGACGGCGGCGATGGCCGCCATTCAGGAGCGCTCGGGGAGCCCCGTCGCGGTCCTGGGCTATACGCCGGCATATCCGGCCGCGAACATCCTGCTGACGACTTGGGGCACGATCATTGTTCTTGTGATGGGCAGTTGCAGCGAAAGCGGCTGATTGTGAAGGCCGCACGCGCGCAATTCTGGTCCGAATTACGCGGACGGACAGCTCTCATGCTCCTTGATCCAGGCGACGGACAGCTCCCAGACGACTGCCAGCACAATGGGGCCGAGAAATAACCCACTGATCCCATAGGAGATGGTACCCCCGACAACTCCGATCAGAATGATCAGCATGGGCGCATCCAGTCCGCGTCCCATGACGAGGGGCCGGAGCACGTTGTCCAGCAGACTGACCGGAATCATGTAGCCGGTGAACAACAAAGCCGTCGTTGTTTCAAACGCGATCCAGCTCCAAATGATCAGCGGGATAAGAACAATCGATGGGCCAATCTGGATGATCCCAAGCACAAGCACGGCGGTCGTGATCAGGCTGGCTCCTGGAATTCCGGCGGCCATGATGCCTAGTCCTGCAAGGAATGCCTGCAACACTGAAATGCCAATAACGCCGCGTGAGACAGCTCGGATTGTGGCTCCGGCGACTTGCAGGAATCTCTCGGCACGTCCGGTGGCGACTGTGTGCAGGAAGCTTCTTAAGGCATTGAGTAGGGAAGGCGCCGGCGAAAACAGAAATCCCGCGACGACAATGGCGATAAGGAACTTGATGATACCGGTACCAGCCTCGGCTGCGATTTGAACCAGAAAGCTGCCCAGCGGTTTCAGTTGCGGAGCGATTTTGGCCAATGCTGCCTCAAGATTGGTCGAAGCGAGATCCCAGAATTGGTAGATCGGCTCACCGACCAGCGGCCAACTCTTCACCGTATCAGCCGGCGGCGGCAGCTCCAGAATTGAAAGATCAAGCCGCTCCGACACTGTGTGCAGACTCTCAATCAGGCCCAGAACAAGCCACGTCGCTGGTCCGATCACGATCAGCAGGTTGAGGAACGTCAGCAGAGCGGCCGCCAATCGGCGCCGCCCGCCCAGCCGATCGACCATCCAATCGTACACCGGATAGAGCGCGACCGTCAGCACGACGCTCCAGATCGCGATCGTGAGGAATGGTCTAACCAGGAAAAATGACCAATAGAGAAGGAGGCCAAGAACGCCAAGCCGGACCGCCAGCTCGACGAAAGTCGCCATGAGCTGATCGGGGCTGCGTGAGTTTTTGTCCTCAGCTAGCACGGCGTCTCTCCCGAGCGCATGTCCCGGAAAAAGCCTGCCCCGGACTTGATCCGGGTGGGAACCGGTTTTCCGATAAGGACATGCGCCAAATCAAAGGAATCGAGAGCACGTGTTCCAAAAAATATTACCCTGTCGATTGGTCGGGGACTGCTGTCCTTAGGGAGAGGAATACTGTTCTTAAGGATAGCACCGCCAGGCCCTGCTCACGCACGCATCCGCACACGCCGGCTTCCGCGGGGAGCCCTACGAATTCGAAATAGGCATTTGACCGAGTGTATATAGTGCCTGTCCTTTTGTATTAGCGCGAAGTTCCCGTGTATTAGCGCGAAGTTCCCGCCGGCCTGATAAAAACAAGAAAATGCCAAAACGGTGCCGAGGAGGCTCGACGATCCATGAGTTGGGTTGGTCATGTCGCGACGAGTGCGCCCGAGATTTTTGTTTTTCTGGCGGTAGCCATTGGAACATTGCTCGGGCGCGTTCGCATCCGCGGGTTCGCTCTTGGCGTTCCCGCCTGCATTCTGCTGGTCGCCGTCGTGCTCGGACAGCTCGGGACCATCGTCATCCCGTCGCTGCTTAAGTCCATCCTTTTCGGCCTGTTCGTGTTCACGATCGGCTATCGCTCCGGCCCAGAATTCTTTGCCTCGTTGAGCCTGCAGACGCTTTCGCAGGTCGCGCTGGCGCTCGTGATGGGAACATGTGGGCTCATCATTATTCTCATCTTTGCCTATACGCTGCATCTCGATCCAGGCACCGCGGCCGGGGTTGGCGCCGGCAGCCTGACACAAACATCGATGATGGGAACGGCGTCCGGCGCCTTGGAGCAGATCGGGCTCTCGGCGGACGCGCTGAAACAGCAGCAGGCAAACATCGCAGCGGGGTACGCGGTCACATACATTTTGGGCTATATTCTGGTTTTGCTCTTTGTCCCCTTCGCGGCGCCGTTGCTGATGGGCGTCAACCTCAAACAGGAAGCGGCAAAACTCGAGGCTGCGCTGTTGGGCGGTGCTTCCGCAAAGCCGGGCAATCTTCTCTATCGAAAATTTCAGGTGCGCGCGTATCAGGTGTCCAAGGCCGCCGGCCGGACCGTGAGCGAAATCGAGCTCGAAATCGGCCGACGCGCGGTGGTCGAGCGCATTCTCCGCCACGGCAAAGACATGGAGCTGCGCCCGGACACAAAGCTCCAAGCAGGCGATGAGGTGCTGCTCGCCGGGCCCTCGGCCGTGATCGTTGCGGCTACGTCGCTGATCGGACCGGAGATCGAGGGCGAGCATGTCATGCGTTCGGTTCCCGGTGAGGTCGTCGATGTGTTTGTGACGGCACGTGCCCTGCACGGCCGGACATTGAACGACATTGTCGAGCAGTTCGGCGACAAAGCGCGTGGCGTTTTCCTGCGGGCATTGACCCGCCGGGGTCAAGACGTGCCGGTAACGCCAGGGACGCAAATCTACGTGGGCGACGTCATGACGCTTGTCGCGCTCAACGAAGATCTGAAGCGGGTCGTGCCGATGGTCGGTCAGCCATTGCGTTCCAGCGACCGAACCGACATTGCATTTCTCGCCACCGGTCTGGCGATTGGTTGGTTGATCGGACTGCTCGGCTTTGTGATCGGCTCGGTTCCGCTGACCCTCGGCGGGGGCGGGGGCGCGCTGGTCGCCGGGCTGGTCTGTGGCTGGTTGCGCTCGCACCGACCAACGATGGGGGCGTTCCCGCCACAAGCGCAGCAAACCCTGAGCGATCTCGGACTCGGCGGGTTCATCGCCTCCATCGGCCTCGCAAGTGGACCGGCCGCCCTGGCAGCGGTTCTAGCGCATGGGCCGATGCTGCTGGGTGTGGGCGTGATCGTCACTTTGACGCCCATGATTGTCGGCACGCTGTTTGCGCATCGCGTTTTGCGCATGAACCCGGTCATCGTTTGTGGCGCGCTTGCTGGCGCAATGACTGTCGACGCGGCCGTGGCTGGCACGTGCGAGGTCGCGGAAAGCCAGACCCCGGTGCTCGGCGTGGCTGTGCCTTATGCGGTCGCCAACGTGGTTTTGACGGTGCTCGGACCGATCATTGTGGGTTTGACCTTCGTTGCTTGAGCGAAGGCACCTGAGCAAAGGGTTCCGACCAATTGCTATTTCATCGCGGATGTCTCTATCGGGGGCCGGAACAGAACGGTGTAGTCGACGATGAATCGGAATTCCGGCTGCGTCCCGCGCACGTTGCCGTTCTGCCAGACATTCGCATATTGCGTCTTGATGCGGAGACCTTTCAAGGGGCCGTCCGAGGGGCGGTATTGGATCCACAGGTCGAGTTCGCTCCGGTTAGGTATTGTCAGATTGGTGGCGGGGTCGAGCGCACCCCAGCCCTGGGTGTACCAGGCCCCCGTGGTCAGTCCGGAAAGGCCGACATCCTTGAAGGCATAGCCGAAATCATAGGCCACGCTGCCACCAAAGGCTCTTTCACCGGCGTTGTCGAACGATATCTGCTGCATGTCGGTATAGTTCGGCTTGGTGCCGAACGGCGAGAAGATCTTGGACTCATCGCCGGTGATCGAACCAGCGAGGAAGAATGTCCACCCGACATATGACGTCTGAATTTTTGCGGAAGCCTGATAAGTGTGGAAGGAGTTGCCGGTGAGCAGCTCGGCTCCGACGCTTGACTGATTGATGATGTTTGCACCCATGCTCCATTTTGGCGCGTCCTTCGGCGTCTGAAAGACATACTCCGCCTGCGAGAACCCCGTGTTGACGAAGTCAGGCAGGTAGTAGTCCATGAATATGGTAGAAAACCCGGCGAAAGGCCGATATTTGATCATCCCGAACGGAGTGCCGTGGTTGGCGACATTCCCGCCCGCCATCGCGTCCGACATCGAAATGAAGTCGTTCGAATCCCGCTGCTTGATATTCCAGAGATAACCGGCCGCATAGTCATAGTTGCGATCTTTGTCCGGCAGCGTGACCAGCGTGGCGCCCTCAAATGTGTTCGGCACCATACGATTGTCCTGCGGATTGATGAGCGGGGTATCCACCAGTTGACGACCGCCGCGAATTTCCTGATCGACGATCTGGATGCGCCCATAGATCTGACCCAGCATGCCGAGCGACTTTTGGTTCGTGTTAAGCAGCTTGGTGCCGCCCTCGTCCGACGGAGCAAAAATTGGCTGCGAGGTGTAATAGGCGGCATGGACCCCGAACACGTTGCCGATCAGACCTGATCGCCACGCGATCCAGCCTCCGCC
>Ga0066388_100003383_pt1 | contig 10308 bp, 9 predicted proteins | sample PanSoiMetaGPlot6_FD_64539 | JGI IMG/M metagenome (GOLD analysis project Ga0066388, IMG submission 64539) | Tropical forest soil microbial communities from Panama analyzed to predict greenhouse gas emissions - Panama Soil - Plot 6 (Hybrid Assembly) | ecosystem: Environmental > Terrestrial > Soil... | reverse complement strand
GCGCGCGGCTGAGCCGGATCCTTAGGTCTCTACTATCTGGGCGGACGCGAAATCTATTTTAAATTTGCGAGATCAACGTGTCGGCAATTGTGGCCGGCGTTTCGGCGACGGCGATGCCAGCTGCTTTTAATGCTTCAATTTTTCCTGCAGCCGTTCCCTTGCCTCCAGAAACGATCGCGCCGGCGTGACCCATTCTTCGCCCGGGTGGCGCGGTCATTCCCGCGATGAACGCGGCGACCGGTTTCTTGCAATTGGTTTTGATCCACGCCGCGGCTTCTTCCTCCGCTGAACCGCCGATTTCGCCGATCAAAATCATCGCGTCGGTATCTTTGTCATCATTGAAAAGTTTCACGGCATCGAGGTGCGACAAACCGCTGATTGGGTCGCCGCCGATTCCGATGCAAGTCGATTGGCCGTAACCACGCGAAGTAAGTTGCCAAACCGCTTCGTAGGTGAGTGTGCCTGAGCGCGAGATCACACCGACCTTGCCCTCGTTGTGGATGTAACCGGGCATGATCCCTATTTTGCACGCGCCTGGCGTGATGATTCCCGGACAGTTTGGTCCGATCAGGCGTGTTCGTTTCCCGCGCATCTGCGCTTTCACCCGCATCATGTCCATCACCGGAATCCCTTCCGTGATGCAAACAACAAGATCGACATCGGCGTCTGCGGCTTCGAGAATTGAGTCTGCCGCGAACGCAGCGGGAACAAAAATCATCGAGACATTACAGTTCGTTTTCTGTTTCGCTTCCCAAACAGTGTCGAACACTGGAATTTTTTTGTCGAACATTTGGCCGCCTTTTCCCGGCGTGACTCCGGCGACGACATTCGTCCCGTAATCGATGCACTGCCGGGTGTGAAACGCACCGGCGCTGCCGGTGATTCCCTGAACCACGAGCCGCGTGTTTTTATCAACTAAGACAGACATGATGAGAATGCCGAATGACGAATGACCAAGCTCGAAGGAATGACGAAGTTCGAATGACGAAACGTCCTGCCGCTATATCGGCGTTACTTTCGGGCTTCGACATTCTGGCTTCCTTCGTCATTCGACATTCGTGCTTCGTCATTTTTTCCTCCTGTGAACCACCAGTTTGTTGCCGTCCGGATCGCGGAACTGCGCCATCCAGCAAACCGGCGTTTCGGATTTCTCGAGATCAAAGGTCACGTCGCGCTCTTTTAGTTTCGCGATGGCCGCGTCGATGTCTTCAACCTCAAACGCGACGGTTGTTCCCTCGCGGGACGGTTTCCATGCCGGATGACAGCCAACTCCGATTGTCACGGGCCCAAGATCGTACTCGACCCACGCGCCTTCCATCGCCGTGGTCGTGGGCTTTAGCTCGAGCGTTTCCTGATAGAATTTTCGCGCGCGTTCCTTATCTGAAACGGCGATGGCTATAAACGCTACTTCGTTTGTGATCATGGGCAGGGTTCCTTCTCGTTTTCTGGTTTTAGTTTGTGGATGATTAGTTTGTTGCCGTCTGGATCCTGCACCACGGCCATGTGGCAGCACGGACTTTCGAATGGTTCGGCCGCGAAGCGCACATGCCGATCTTTCAATCGCTTGATCGCTTCGTCGAAATTCTCTATTTCAATCGCGACGCTCGTTCCGTCGGCTGACGGTTTCCATTGGTCTCCGACACTCCCAATCGCCAACGTGTCGTCGCCGATCGCATACTCGACCCATTTCCCGTGGCCCATTTCGTCAGATGTTTCTAATCCGAGAACGCCTTCATAAAACTCGCGCGCCCGTTTCATGTCGGTCACCGGAATTCCAACAAACGCGATGTTTTTAATCTTCACGGGTAATTGCCTCGTGCTTGAGCCAATCGACAAGTAATCCTGTCACTTTCGGATCGAATGGCGCGCTCTTTCCTTTGAACGCGTCGGCAAAACTCAAATAGTGCTGAAAGGTATGGCCCATTTGCGGGACTTCATATGAAAACGCCAACTGTCGGTTGGTGTTGACGTAGGTTGCGATCAACCCGGCGTCCTCTGGACTCATGATCCAGTCGTAGGCGCCACGTAACGCGTAGCTGGAAACTTTCACGCGCGACCACGCCGCCGCGATATTTAATTTTTGCAGCTGTTCATAAAACGCGAGCGGTCTTCCATAAAGATGGGTGTGATCTTTGCCTTCCGGCCACAATTCTTCCAATTGTGGTTGCTCTTTTAGAATCGCATCAACGGCTCTGCCGTTGATCAGCCATTCATAATAAAGCGTTGCGGCGTTTTTCATTCGGTCGGTCACTTCGGCCGGAGCTTTGCCCATCAAAATGGACCGTCGGCGTTCAATCTCGAGCATGTGCTCGAACCAAGTTTTGGCCCAACCTCCAACCGAAATGTAACCGCGCACCTGCGCCTGTTCCGCGTCCAACTCCGGAATGAGCGGTGCGAACCCGCCACCGTTACTGATGCCGAGAATGTAAACGCGATTCGAGTCAATGAAGTCGTAATTCTTGACCGCACGAAAAGCAGCGCGATAACCGGCAAGCTCCGAATCGAAATCGGTTTCGCTGCAAACACCTTCGCTGTCGCCGATTCCTTGCTTATCAACGCGGAAAAGACTGAAATCTTGAACTTGAGCGAGACCACGAAAGACAAGTCCGCTCGCGTCTTTCGTGTCCGCCGGTGCTTCCACCGAATCGCAGCTCAACCACCCAGCAACGAAGATCAGCGGCAACTTTCCTTTGGCGTTGCGTGGCTTCGTGATGATCGTCCGAAGCCGTTCGCCGTGCGGAGTGGTAACCGAATCGTAAATGACATCGACGTTCGGATAGCTTTCCCGCGGGCTTTTTGTTTTGCGCGGAAGTTCTTCCGCGCAAACTGCCACCGCAATAAGTAGGAACGCGATTGTCGATCTAAGTTTCATTTCACTTTCGCAACCGCGACCGCTTTCTGCGCGGCGTCGCCAAGATCGTCCGCGGTGATTAGCTCGACGCCGCTTTCCTTGAGCAGGTGTTTTCCCTTCTCGACGTTCGTTCCTTCCAGCCTAACGACCACGGGAACCGAGAGCTTCACCCTTTTGGCCGCGTTGATGATCCCCTGCGCAATCACATCGACTTTCATGATCCCGCCGAAGATGTTTACCAGGATCGCTTTTACTTTTTTGTCCGCGATCAGAATTTTGAAAGCCTCGGTCACCTGCTCTTCAGTCGCTCCCCCGCCAACGTCGAGAAAGTTCGCCGGATTACCGCCATAAAATTTGATAATGTCCATCGTAGCCATTGCGAGACCGGCGCCGTTTACGAGACACGCAATATTGCCGTCAAGGCCGATGTAATTCAGTCCATGCTTTGAGGCTTCGACTTCGCGTGGATCGTCCTCGGCGATGTCGCGCATCGCGGCGATCTCCGGATGTCGATAAAGGGCGTTGTCATCGAAATTGAATTTCGCATCGAGCGCGAGCACGTCACCCTTCTTGGTCACCACCAGCGGATTGATCTCGACCATGGAGCAATCGCAGCCGACGAACGTTCGATACAATCCGTCGAACAATTTCGTTGCCGCCTTTGTTTGTGATTGTTCGAACCCGAGCTGTTTCGCCAGTTTGCGCGTTTGAAATGGTTGCAGGCCGGCCAGCGGATCGATCGGCTCGCGAATAATTTTCCCCGGCGACTTGGCCGCGACGGTTTCGATTTCCACACCGCCTTCAGTGCTGGCGACAATCAGCGGAGCAGCGGTTGCGCGATCGAGCAGGATCGCAAAATAAATTTCGCGCGCGATCTCGGCCGATTCGACCACCAGAACTTTGCGCACGACGCGGCCGGCAGGTCCGGTTTGAAGCGTGACCAAGGTCTGTCCGAGCATTTTGCCCGCAATTTCGTGCGCATCTCTCGATGATTTGACGAGGTGCACGCCGCCTTTGAATCCGTTTTTGAAAGTCCCCTTCCCTCGCCCGCCGGCGTGAATTTGCGCTTTCACCGCCAGATCGACATCTCCCAGTTCGCGCGCGACTGCTTCCGCTTCATCCGGCGTTGTCGCGACCTTTCCGCGCGTTGTGGCGACGCCGAATTTTTGCAGCAACTCCTTCGCTTGATATTCGTTAATATTCATCGCGCGGTAGCGAGCAAAGCCTTGAAATGTGCGGACGGCAATCGAAATTCGGTGCGCATGGCCGCGCACGACGAGATCGCAGCAAAGATCGAGAATGCAATGGCGAGTAAGCAACTGCCCGCACCTGCGGCTGACAACATTCGTGCGCTGTTAAACAGCGATTCATCCGAGTTTTATTGTCGAGTCATCAGCGAACTCATTGCCGGAGGACATTGGGACGAGCTGAGCGATCGCTTTTATAAGACTTTGGAGTTCGGGACCGGCGGACTCCGCGGGCGCACGATCGGAAAAATCGTGACCGAAGCCGAACGCGGCAACGCCAGAGCAGCCGAGCGTCCGCAATTTCCCTGCGTCGGCACGAACGCGATGAATTTCGCAAACGTGAACCGGGCCACTCAGGGTCTGGTCGCTTACGCGAAAGAATGGCACGCGAAAAATAAGATCGAGACGCGGCCGGAAATTGTGATCGCGCACGACACGCGATTTTTCTCGAATGAGTTCACCGAGTTGGCGGCAAAGGTTGTCGGCGAAAACGGTTGCGACGCTTATATCTTCGACGGGCCCCGTTCGACGCCGGAATTGTCATTCGCGGTTCGGCATCTGAATGCGACCGCCGGAATTGTGATCACTGCCAGTCACAATCCGCCACATGATAACGGCTATAAAGTTTATTTCGCCGACGGCGCGCAAGTGATCGAGCCGCATGCCAGTGGAATTATTGAAAAAGTAAACGCGATCGAGAGCGAGAGTTACGAACCGCTCCCGAAAGATCGGCAAGGCACCGTGACGACGCTAGGCCACGAAGTCGATGAAGCCTACATGAAGCGCCTCGAAACGCTGATTGTCGATCGAAGGGCTCTGAGCAGCGCGAAATCGCTGCGCATTGTTTTCACACCTTTGCACGGCACCGGTGCCGTCGCTCTTAAACCATTGCTGCAGCGACTCGGTTTCAATTTCGAAGTCGTTCCGGAGCAAGAAAAATTCGATCCGCGTTTCTCCACGGTGAAATCTCCAAACCCGGAAAACGCCGAAGCGCTAGCGCTCGGAATCGAGCTCGCGCGGAAAACGAAGGCCGACATTGTCATCGCGACCGATCCTGACTCCGACCGGCTCGGCGTAGCAGTGCGCAGCGCGAGCGGCGAAATGAAATTGCTCAGCGGGAATCAGATCGGCTCTTTGTTGGCCTACTACCGACTCAAAAAGTTTTTCGATCTTGGGATCCTGAACCAGGAAAACGCCTCGCGCGCCGTCGTGATCAAAACTTTCGTCACCACCGATCTACAGAAAGTCATTTCAGAACATTTCGGTGTGCGTTGCGTTGAGACTTTGACCGGCTTCAAATATTTCGCGGCCAAGCTTGAGAATTACGAGCGCGCGTTGCCGCCTGAAATTCGTAAGAAATACCGGCAACTTTCGGAAGAAGAAACTCGCGCTGCGCGATTGACGTACTCTTCGTTCTACGTTTTTGGCAGCGAAGAAAGTTACGGATATAGCGGCGCGGATTTTGTCCGCGACAAGGATGGCAACGCCGGCGCGATCATGTTTTGCGAAATGGCCGCCTACGCGAAGTCCCGCGGCCGGACGCTCGATCAATTGCTCGACGAAGCCTTCGCCGGTTTCGGCTACTTCGAAGAGAAGAATGCGTCGATTTACTTCGAAGGGGCCGAGGGCGCGGACAAGATTGCGCGCTTGCTCGAATCGTACGCGAACAATCCGCCGACAGAAATCGCCGGCTCGAAAGTCGTTGGCATCACGGATTTCGAAAAGCAAAGCATCCGCGACGTGGAAGGCGACGTGATTCCGAAACAGAAGATGTCGATCTTCGAGCTTGAGGATAAAACACGGATCGCGGTTCGCGGCTCCGGAACCGAACCGAAGATCAAGTATTACAACTTTGCGCAGCGACGACCCCACAAAGGAAAATTTACCGAAGATGAATTGGCCAAAATCAAACGCGCAGTGAGCGAGCAACTGGAAAAAGTGTGGGGTTTTATCGAAAAGGATGCGCACGCGCGCCTGAAATGATAAGCTGCGCGACACTGGCAGCAGGCGTCGACCGAAGTCTTCCCATGCATCGCGAAATAAATTTAAGCGGAGGCGAGATCACACTCTTGAAAACGATGGGCCTTTCCGGCGCGCCGGTTTACGGCAAATTGCGCCGTGTTTCGCTTAAATGCTTCCTACGCCCGCGATTTGCGAGACGCGCTGACTCCCGGTCCTCGGCGCGAGCGCGAGGGACGTCGTCGACGCCGCGGCTGAATTTGCGCGGTGATTAACAAAGCGCTTCGCCTTTGGCCATGGCTCGCCGCGATCGCGAGCGGTTTGCTTGGGGCCGCGTGCTTTCCTCCTTTCAATCAAAGCTGGCTCTGCTGGATCGCACTGACGCCCCTCATCGTGGCAATTTGGTTTTCGGGCGCAAACTCACGCCGGCGCTGGTTGCACAATCTCTTATTCGGTTATCTCGCCGGTGCTGTTTTTTTCGCCGTCACGTTTGGCTGGCTCGGCGCACTCGGCGATTTGTATCAAAGCTTTTTTCTGCACGGACTCTCGTTGCTATTGTCGATCTATCTCGGACTCCACTTTGCATTTTGGGCTTGGTTCGTCGGGTTAATTAGGCCGCCAGCTTTCATCGCTTCCTGGCGAAATCTGCTGGTGGCGTTTCTAGCCGCGGCCGCGTGGGTCACGCACGAATGGACGCGCGGATGGCTCTTCAGCGGATTCGGCTGGAACGGCCTTGGGGTGGCACTTCATGCGGAGTGGCCGATGATTCAAATTGCTGAATTCACCGGCGTTGTCGGATTATCGTTTGCGATCGCGTTCGCAAACATCATCGCCGTGACCACGCCGCTCCGCCTTTTCACTGAAGCACGCACACACCGGATGCGACCGCATTTCGATCTCACGCTCACGATGATCGGCATCATCGCGCTGCTGACATTCGGTTTGCATCGCGCCCAACGTCCTTTGCCGGCAAAACCGATTCGCATCGGCGCCGTCCAGGCAAGCGTTCCGCAATTGCAAAAATTCGATCCGCGGTTTACCGGCGAAGTTTTCGAACGCTTCCGGCGGTTAAGTGAAATCGCGGTAAGCGCAAATCCCCCGCCAGATTTGTTGGTCTGGCCGGAAAGTTCGATGCCCGATCCGGTACGCGATCCGGCCACCGAGAGCTATCGTTTCGTCCGCGATTTTCTAACTGCGGCGAAAACGGATTTGATGCTCGGCACGCTCGACGTTGAGGACGGCCACGATTACAACGCCGCGGTGCTCGTTTCGAATGCTGGCGAGCGGGTGCAAATTTATCGCAAGATGCATCTCGTCCCGTTCGGTGAATACATTCCGCTGCGACATTCCTTTCCGCTTTTCGCTGCCATCGCGAGCAAATGGGTGCCGGGCGATTTTACGCCGGGCACTGAGCACACCGTGCTCGGGCAGACTAACGGCGATGTCCGTGCCGCGCCGCTGATTTGTTTCGAAGACACGGTCGGCGACCTAGTTCGACGATTCGTTGTCAACGGCGCCAATCTTTTAATCGATGTAACAAACGACGGTTGGTTTTTGCAGTCGTCCGGTTCGCGCCAACATCTCGCCAACGCGATCTTTCGCTGTGTCGAAAATCGGCGGCCGATGATTCGAGCTGCGAACACGGGCGTGACTTGTTTTGTGAATGCGTTCGGCCGCGTGACCCAAGTTTTGCAGGACGATACCGGCAACACTTTTACGGAAGGGGTTCTGAGCGGCGACATTAGCGTACCGCAAGATAGACAACTCACCTTTTATGCCCGCCATGGCGAGCTGTTTGCCCAATTGTGCGCGGCTGTGACGGCAATTGCAGTCATCTTCATTTTCGTTAGGCGAAAGCAAACGTGATATAAATCAGCGATGGCCGTTCAACTTCCACTTGATCGTTTGCACGAATTGTGGCCGCAGGAATTGCGCGGCGTGCGCGCCAGCGCGCTGCTGCATCCCGCGTCTGTTTCCTCAAAGCTCGAACACGCCTCGCGAGTCCTTGAGCGGCTAAACGGGGATTTATTTCAGCTCAGCGCCTTCTTCGGTCCGCAACATGGATTCCTCGGTCAGACCCAGGACAACATGGTCGAATGGACAAGTTACGAACACCCGCGCCTGCGCATTCCTGTTTACAGCCTTTACGGAGAACATCGCGAGCCGACGCCAGAAATGCTCCAGGATATCGACGTTCTCGTTGTCGATCTTCAGGATGTCGGTTCGCGTTATTACACTTTTATTTGGACGCTCTATCTTTGCATGCGCGCGTGCGAGAAGCGCGACGTACACGTTGTCGTTCTCGACCGGCCGAATCCAATTAACGGCGTCACAATTGAAGGATCACCGATTGAGAAAGGTTACGAATCGTTCGTTGGCATGCATCCAATTCCGGTGCGTCACGGCAAAACGATTGGCGAACTCGCCAGCCAGTTTCGTGACGAGGCGTTTCCGAAATGTCGATTGTCGATCTTGCCGACGAAAAATTGGGAGCGCGCGATGTGGTTCGATCAAACCGGACTGCCATGGGTAATGCCGTCACCGAACATGCCGACACTCGACACCGCGACGGTTTACCCTGGAATGTGTTTGCTCGAAGGGACGAATATTTCCGAGGGTCGTGGAACGACGCGGCCGTTCGAAATTTTCGGCGCCCCGTTCATCGACGCCAAATCGTTTTGTCGAGAGCTGAACAAATTGAAACTGTCAGGTGTGTTTTTTCGGGAAAATTATTTTCAGCCGACATTTAACAAATTCGCCGGTGAGCTTTGCGGCGGCGCGCAAATTCATGTGCTCGACCGCAACGTTTTTCGTCCGTTTCAAACCGGCGTTGAAATCATTCGCTGCATTCGAAAATTATACCCGGAGTCATTCGCGTGGAAGCAACCGCCTTACGAATACGAGCGCGACAAGCTGCCGATCCAGATTTTGCTCGGTGGACCGGCCGAGGATTTCTTCGGCGAGTAAAAAGGATCGGCGTGCCTTCACCTGAATCCTCTGCCCCAGGGAGAGGAGGCAGCAGACATTGGCGCCCGCGCGATTTTTCCTCTCGCTCGGAGAGAGGAAGATGCGAAGCAGCAGATGAGGGTAAATCCGGACAAAAAGCACTTGTTGCGCATCTTAATTCAAAAGAGCGATTCGCTGCTTCGACGCGCGCAGTAATTCGACTTCTGATAGGATGTTCGTTTTCAATTTCGCCGTTCGCGCGCGCCGACATTCCCTGGCCGGAAGTTGTACAACGACTCGCCCACGAAAACGAAAAACTGGCGCGACGTCCCGGCGGCCATGCCGGGGAATACTTCATCGTCTGCACACTTTATTACACGCCGAGGGAATCCGGTTTCACGTTTGAGCGCGGCTTTGACGCGACTCGAGTAACGAAATCCGGATTGCACGGCCGAACTTATCCGCGCGATTTTATTCGCTCGGTGAAGAAGGAAGGCTACGGTCGAATCGTCACGCCGGTTAACGGTCACAACTACATTCGTTACAACGGGGGCGATTCGTATAGCTACTCATCGGCCCCGAGTGGTGGCGGCGGAACATTGGTCGCGCGCTTTTCCGCAGCGGCGAAACCGCAAGCGGACTTGCATCGTGGTCTTGTGCTCGAAACTCCTGCAGCCGAAGTCGAGCGCGTTTTCGGGAGCACGCGCTGGAAAATTATGGACACCGGCGGCGGTTTGCGACGCTGGCAGCTCGATTGTTACTACGGCGAAGACGAACCGCTCGGGCCCGGAAAATTCATGGCGCGCCCGCGCGCGACCACTTTTGAGTATGCTTACTCGGTCGCGCGAGTGAGCAAATGAGTCCGTTCCCGATTCGGTTGACCTTTCACGGCGACCTGCCGTTTTTCCTGGGCTCAAAAGCTTCCACGGTAGAACGCCAGTTATCCGAGAAAACTTCGGTCAAGGACGTAATCGAAGCCTGTGGAGTGCCGCACACCGAAGTCGATCTGATTATCGTCAATGGTGTGCCGGTGGATTTTACCTGCGTTGTTGACCGCGGATCGAGTATCGAGGTTTATCCAGGCGGCACACGCGGAATTACTTCTTTCGCAGAAAATCGGCTGCAACTCACAGAAATCAGAAGCTTTGTTGCCGATGGACATTTGGGGAAGCTTGTCCGGGATCTTCGCCTTCTCGGCGTCGACGTCGTTTACGATCCCGCGGCCGGGGATCGACAATTGATGACGATCGCCGCCGGCGAGAACCGCGCTCTGCTGACCCGCGACCGGCGTTTGCTGATGCATGC
>Ga0066388_100003382_pt1 | contig 10312 bp, 8 predicted proteins | sample PanSoiMetaGPlot6_FD_64539 | JGI IMG/M metagenome (GOLD analysis project Ga0066388, IMG submission 64539) | Tropical forest soil microbial communities from Panama analyzed to predict greenhouse gas emissions - Panama Soil - Plot 6 (Hybrid Assembly) | ecosystem: Environmental > Terrestrial > Soil... | reverse complement strand
CCGGTCACCATCAAGACCATCGAATGCGCGATCGCGGACCGGGCGCGCGAGCAGGGCTGGATCAAGCCTGAGCCGCCCGCGGTCAAGACCGGCAAGCGGGTGGCGATCGTCGGGTCAGGACCGGCCGGCCTCGCCTGTGCCCAGCAGCTCGCGCGCGCCGGTCACGACGTGCACGTCTACGAACGCTACGCCAAGGCCGGCGGACTGCTGCGCTACGGGATTCCCGATTTCAAGATGGAGAAGAACCTGGTCGACATGCGCGTCGCCCAGATGCAGGCCGAAGGTGTGCACTTTCACTACAGCGCCGATATCGGCGTTAACGTGCCGGTCACCGAGCTCGACACCTATGACGCAATCGCACTCACCGGCGGTGCCGAAAAGCCGCGCGATCTGCCGATCGCGGGCCGTGACCTCGACGGTGTCCATTTCGCGATGGATTTTCTCCCCCAACAGAATCGCCGGGTCAGCGGCGAACCGATCGGCAACGTGGCGCCGATCCTGGCCAAGGACAAGCGTGTGATCGTCATCGGGGGCGGCGACACCGGCTCCGACTGCATCGGGACCTCGATCCGCCAAGGCGCGGTCTCAGTCACGAATTTCGAGCTGCTGCCGCAACCGCCGCTTCAGGAGAACAAGCTCCTGACATGGCCGGATTGGCCCCTGAAGCTGCGGACATCCTCGAGTCACGAGGAGGGTGCGAAGCGGGAGTTTTCGGTGCTCACGCAAAAATTCTCCGGTCGCGACGGCAAGGTAGCGAAGCTGCATTGCGTGCAGGTCGACGACAAGATCAAGCCGATCTCAGGCAGCGAGTTCGAGATCGAGGCCGAGCTCGTGCTGCTGGCGATGGGCTTCGTCCATCCGGTGCACGAAGGCATGATCAAGGACCTCGGCGTCGAGCTCGATCAACGCGGCAACGTCAAGGCTGATACCGACGCCTACCAGACGTCGCGCCCGAAGATCTTCGCAGCCGGTGACATGCGGCGCGGCCAGTCGCTGGTGGTGTGGGCGATTCGCGAAGGCCGTCAGTGCGCGCACGCAATCGATAAATTTCTGATGGGGCAAACAAGTTTGCCGCGTTAAGCGGCTTGCCGGAGCCCGCCCGGGTCGCGCTTGCGCGCGGCCGCCGCGGCGCGGCTGCGTCTCAGCGTCCGAAGAAAAAGAAGAAGGGCGACTGCTGGCGATACGAGTATTGCTGCTGGACGCGTTGGCGCGCATGCGCAGCTGCCGCCTGCTGTTGCGCCTTTGCCCGGGCGGCCGCCGCAGCCGCGCTTTGCGCCGTGTTTGCGTCGGGCTGCTGCGTGGCCGTGCTGGCTACCATCGGCGTCATCGGCATTGTCGTGGTCGCCACAACGGGATCCGAGCCGACCGGCGCGGGGGCGCGGCGCGGCCATGAGAAGTCGTCGGCGCGACCAGCGGGGGCCGGCATCGGATCGCCCTTGACGAGAACACGCGTTGCGACCGCGTCGGTGATCCCCTGTTGGGGCGCGCCGCCACCCAGCAGCTGATCCGACTTCGATGAGTCAACGCTCGCGTTCAGCGGTACGACCGGGCCCGCGAGCGGACGCGGCGTCCCGCCACCTGGTTGCTGCGAAGCCACCGGCGTGTCCGGCAGCGGCTCCGAGGGCAACGGAACCGCGATTCGCCCGGTGGGCGTGAGCGCGCGCTGGATCTCGCGCTCGACGTAGTGCGCAAGCTTGCGGGCGCCGGCCGGCGTGAAATAGACGCCGTCAGGCGCACGCAGACGTCGGATCTGACCCTCATAGTCCGGGCCCTGCATCGTGAAGCGCCCAGCGTCGTCGGCAAACCCGTCCCAGATGTCGATGTACGTGATCCCCGCCTTCTCGGCGTGGCTGCGGAACAGATCGTTGAGATATTGCATGTCCGCGGTCGAACGTGTGCCGAGTATCGGCGGCAGCCCGACCCAGAACACCGGCACTCCCTTGCTCTTGAGCGCGGCGATCGTCTCATCGATGCGCTTGCCGTAGAGCTCGGCCCATTTGTCAGTCTTGAACTCGTAGGTCGCGGCCGGCGTTCCCGGATCAGCGGCGGCTGGGTCAGCCGCATCGGGCGTCCCCGCCGGTTTCGCTTGATCGGCCTGTTGCCCTGCGTCGGGCTGGCCAGGTTTGTTCGGGGCTGGCTGCCCGGGCTTGGCGCCCGCTTGCGGGTTCGTAGCCGGCTGACCGGGCTTGGCGCCCGGTTGGGGCGCGGGTCGCGGAGGCACCGCCGCCACGTGGATCGCATCGCGATCGGAAAGCCCGATCATCATGACGATAAAATTGGCCGGCTGATTGGCGAGCATCTCACGCGCCGCAACCGTCCAATCGACACTGTTGCGCGGATCGTGGCGGCCCGGATTGAAGATCAGGCTCGAGAACGTGCGATGCTTACGCACGATCGCCATGTCGGGCGTATCGGCATAGGTCTGATCGAGGCCGTAAGCGAGCCAGTCGGCCATCGAATCGCCCATCACCACGATGGTCTTCTGCTCGGCTGGGACGTCCTGGTCAGGCTTGGCCGGCGCCTGCGTCGGCGCGTGCGCGTAATCGCCCGCCTGACCGCCTTGCTGCGCGGGCCGCGACTGCGCCCGCGGCCGCACGCGCTGTTGATTAAAGAACGGCAATTGCATTGAGCGACGCCCGCGGGAACCGCCGAAAAACGGGAAATTGTCGAAGAATTGCGCTGACGCCGGAGTTGGCGCGGCGACGAACGTGCAGGCGAAAGCGAGCTCCGCCATCACCAGCAGCAGGCAGGTTCGCAGTCTCACGGTCATCCGCTTACCTTGCTGTTACCCGGATTTCATAGCACGTCGCGAGCGTGCGGTGAAATATCGGCCAATTTTGGTGCGCTGCGGCGTTACGCAGCTACTGCCCGCGCAATCGGTCCAGGACCGAAGCCGACGCAAAGCCATCCGGCGGAAGCCCGACCGAGGCCTGATATTTCATGATCGCGGAGCGCGACCTGCCGCCCAGGCGACCGTCGGGGTCGCCGACGTCAAATCCGCGCTGCGCCAGCAGCTGCTGCAACTCGTAGCGCTCAGACAGCGTAAGCACGCGCTCGTCGCGCGGCCAAGACTGCACGAACGGCCCCTCACCGCGGAACCGGTCGGCCAGATGGCCGATCGCCAGCGCATAAGCCTCGGCCGGGTTGTATTTCATGATCACGCGGAAATTCTGCAGCATCAGAAACGCCGGACCGCGAACCCCGGCGGGCACCAGCAAGTAGGCGCGGTCGGTGGCGCGCGGAAACGCCTTGCCGCCGGCCCGTGTGATGCCGAGCTTTTGCCAGTCGGCGATCGTCATCGAGCGTGAACGGTCCGCCAGCATGTAGTTGAAATCCGCCGGTACGACGACCTCGTAGCCCCAGGTCTGCCCTGGTAACCAGCCATCGAGTTTGAGGTTGTTGGCGGTCGACGCGATGACATCGGCGACCGAGTTCACGACGTCGCGGTGGCCATCACCGTCAAAATCGACTGCAAAGCGTTTGAACGTACTGGGCATGAACTGGGTTGGGCCGAACGCGCCGGCCCAAGAGCCTTTGAGCGCATCGGGCGCAACGTCGCCCCGCTCGAGGATTTCAAGCGTCGAGAGAAACTCGTCACGGAAATAGGCTTGCCGCCGGCCGACGCACGCCAGCGTCGCGGTCGAGCGCAGGACCGAGCGATCGCCGCCCATGGTTCCGTAGTTGGTTTCCACGCCCCAGATCGCCGCTACGATGCGACGGTCGACGCCGTAGGTCTTTTCCATCGCGTCGAACACCGGCTTGTACTGCGCCAGCAACTCGCGTCCGCGCTGGATGCGCGCGTCGCTCACGAGCAGATCCAGATAGTCCCAGAATGACTTGGTGAATTCCGGCTGCTGGTCGAGCAGATCCATGATACGGAGGTCGGGCGTCAGATCGCTGGTGGCCGTCTCGAAGGTCGCGCGCGAAACCCCGCGACGCGACGCCTCCGGCCACAGTCCGGCGATGCAATTCGAGAAGTTCGCCGCGGCGGCCCGGATTGCATCCGAGGTCATCAACGGATGTCCTGACGCTCCCGATTCGCCGCTCCATTCGCGGGTGCCGGAGGCAGTCGGCGGAGCCGCCGTGGCTGCGGCCGGCTGGCCAAACACGTTGCGAAGGTCAAATCCCTGCGCTCCCGCCGGGCCGGCAACGAGCACCGCGGCCAGCAAAAAACTGCTTGTCCAAATCGGCTTTGACATGGCGACACCGGTTGGCAATGAGGCCCGAACAATACTCACACAAGAACAGACACGTAACTTGGTTAGAAGAAGCTTAATGTGGCGAAATGAGGGGGCAAAGCCCCGTGGACGGGGATTTAGCGGCGGAAACGCAGCGACAACAGCGCCCATCCGCTGCGTACGCCGGTCCTGTAGACTTGTCGGGGAGGCCGTGGTTTGGTCCGGCCCACTGCGATGAATTTGGACCTACGCATCTGTCATGGCCATTCGCAAAGCCGTTCTCCCAGTCGCCGGTCTCGGCACCCGCTTTCTGCCCGCCACCAAGGCGATGCCGAAGGAAATGCTCACCGTTGTCGACCGTCCGCTCATTCAGCACGTGGTCGACGAGGCGCGCGAGGCCGGCATCGAGCATTTCATCTTCGTGACTGGCCGCAACAAGAGCGTCATTGAGGACCATTTCGACCGGCAGTTCGAGCTTGAAACCACGCTGACCGAAAAACGCCGCTACGGCGACTTGCAGGTGCTTGCGAGCGAGTTGCCCGAGCCGGGTCAGATGAGCTTCACCCGCCAGCAGTCGCCCCTTGGCCTCGGCCATGCGGTTTGGTGCGCACGCGAGATCATCGGACGCGAGCCGTTTGCGCTGTTGCTGCCCGACGTGCTGGTGCAGGCCAAGCGCGGGTGCCTGGCGCAAATGATCGACGCCTACAAGCAACTCGGTGACAAGGCGAACCTGGTCGCGGTCGAAGAGGTACCGCGCGAGCGGGTGTCGATGTACGGCATCGTCGGCGTCGGAAAACAGAACGGAACCGCGTTCAAGATCACCAGCATGATCGAAAAACCGCGGATCGAAGATGCCCCCTCCAATCTGAGTATCACCGGCCGCTACATACTGCAGCCGGAAGTGCTGGATCTGCTCGGAACGCAGACGCGCGGCGCGGGCGGTGAAATCCAATTGACCGACGCCATGCTACGGCTTGCGCAAACGCAGCCGTTTTTCGGGCTCAAGTTCGAGGGCAAAACCTTCGACTGCGGATCCAAGATCGGATTTCTTGCGGCCAACATCGCCTACGCACTAGCCCGCGACGACATTGCACCGGCGTTGCGTGAAGAGATCGGCCGGCTGTTGGGCTAGCTAGACCCGATTGTGCTAGATTTGGCGGCGAGCGAGCGGGGGTCGGATGCCGAAACACAAGCCGCGACAAAAGCCGGCCGAGCCGTCGGGACTACTGCTGTCCGGGCTGCGTACGCTCGAAGCCGAGGCTGGCGGAATTACCGCGCTGACCTCCGCAATGCAGGACGGGCTCGGCCCGGCGTTCATCGCTGCGGTCGATATGGTCCGTGCCGCGCGCGGTCGCGTCATCGTAACCGGCATGGGCAAATCCGGCCACGTCGGCAACAAGATCGCGGCCACACTCTCCTCGACCGGAACGCCGGCGTTTTTCGTGCACCCTGCCGAGGCAAGTCACGGCGATCTTGGCATGATCACCCGCGACGACGTCATCATGGCGTTGTCTTGGTCGGGCGAAACCGTCGAACTGAAGAACCTGATCGACTATTCGCGGCGCCATCGGATCGGCCTGATCGCCGTGACGGCCGATCCGGGCTCGACCCTTGCCAAGGCCGCCGACATCGTTTTGACGCTGCCGCAGGCGCGCGAAGCCTGTCCGCACAACCTGGCCCCGACCACCTCGTCACTGATGCAGCTTGCACTTGGTGATGCGCTCGCAATCGCGCTCCTGGAAAGTCGCGGGTTCACGGCGTTGGATTTCGGCGCTCTACATCCGGGCGGGCGGCTCGGCGCCGCGCTCAAGTCGGTGCGCGACCTGATGCACAGCGGCACCAAAATTCCGCTGGCGCGAGTGGGCAGCGCGATGTCCGACGCGCTTGTCGAGATGACCGCCAAGGGCTTTGGCTGCGTCGGCATTCTGGATCGGGGCGCGCTGGTAGGCATCATCACCGATGGCGACCTGCGCCGGAAGATGCGCCCCGATCTACTCAAGATCAAGGTGGACGACGTGATGACGCGAACGCCGAAAACCGTTCGGCCGGACCAGCTCGCAACCGAAGCGCTCGAAATCCTCAACTCGTCGAAGATTACCGCGCTGTTCGTCGTCGAGGCGTCGGCGCCGATCGGGATCATCCATCTTCACGACCTTCTGCGCGCCGGGGTTGCCTAAATTGAGCCGCGGCCTTTCCGACACAATTGCCGGCGACTAGCACCGTCAAGATCGACGACCCTCCAACGCATCGAAGCCCAAGCATCACAGGAGACCTCATGATCCGCGCTACCGCACTTGTCCTGTTCGGCCTCGCTTTTGTTCAACCTGCCCTCGCCCAAGCGGTCATTGGCCAAGAGTCCGGACAAGACAACGGCAAGAGCTTCTTTGATGTCGTAAAGCCTGACGATCTCAAGAACTTCTGCATCTTTCGCAACGAAGCCTACTCGATCGGCGCGTTCTCGTGCGAAGGCCGGCAGGCCAACGTGTGCGCGGGGCCGAACGATGCGCCCCCCGCCGGCACCAACAACATGGGCCGCGCCTACTGGAAACCGCAGAAGGCGGATCAGATCTGCGCGCAGTGAGCCGTGCTGGCGCGCATCGCAACGTCCGCAGCGACTTCGCGTGGCTGTGGTCGGCGCCAGCTGGCGCGGCCGGCGCTCAGACCCATCCCTTGAGCTCGCGCTCGGCGACCGCCTGGATCACCGCCATCCCGGCGGCGCTGTCGTTGAGGCACGGCACGGCGAAAAAATTGACGCCGCCGTTTCTTCGAAAAACGTCGGCGTTCTCGATCGCAATCTCTTCCAGCGTCTCCAGGCAATCCGCCGAGAAGCCGGGCATGACCACTGCGAGGTTGCGCACGCCTCGGCGCGCGAGTTGCTCGACTGTCTTGTCGGTGTAGGGGGTGAGCCATTCGGCGCGCCCGAAGCGGGACTGAAACGTCAGAAGCAGTTTGTTCGCGTCGTAGCCGAGCCGCTCGCGCAACAGTCGGACGGTTTCGGCACACTGCAGCGGATACGGGTCTCCCTGATCGGCATAGTCCTTGGGAATGCCGTGGAACGAGGCAAGAATCAGCTCGGGCTCGAACGCCAGTCCGGCGAGCGCCGCGCGCAGCGTGGAGGCGATCGCGGCGATATAGACCGGGTGGTCGTAATAAGGCGACGCGATCCGCAAGGCCGGCTGCCGGCGCAAGCCTGACAGCACGCGAAAGACCTCGTCGCCGACCGTCGCCGTGGTTGCGGCTGCGTACTGCGGATAGAGCGGAACCACCAGCAGGCGATCGCAGCCCTGCGCCATGAGCGCGTTAATCCGTCCGGCGATCCCGGGGCTGCCATATCGCATCGCCCAGTCGACCAGCACGGGGGCGCCGATCGCCTTGAGGCTGCTCGCGAGTTTCTCCGCTTGCGCGCGCGTGATGGTCTTGAGCGGCGCCTCGTTGTCCGCCGTGTTCCAGATTTTGGCGTAGTCGCGGGCGCGGCGGCGCGGCCGCGTGGTCAGGATGATGGCATTGAGAACAAACTTCCAGATCGGGCCCCGGTCTTCGATGACACGCGGGTCCGACAGAAATTCCCGCAGATAGCGCCGCACCGCCGCGGGCTCCGCCGCGTCCGGGCTGCCGAGATTGACGAGCAGGATGCCGACAGGCGGGAAGACTGGACGATCGATCATCGTTCGTGCGGCGGCTTTGAGGCTCCCACCATCGTTAGCCTACCGGGCGCTCGTCCGCGATCACCTTGCCGTCATTCGGCAAGCTGCCGGGCGTCACGAACTCGACACTGCCGCGCAATTTAGTCACGGCTGTAAGCGTTGCAGCGACCATGTCCGACAGCGCCGGGCTGGGCGCGGCGCACTCAGCCACGATGGTCATGACGTCCTGCTCCTGTGCGCGCGCGACCCTCAGGCGCACGCGACCGAGTTCCGGATGACGGCGCGCGAGCTCGGCGATCTGCCCAGGGTGCACGAACATGCCTTTGACTTTGGTCGTTTGATCGGCGCGCCCCATCCAGCCACGGATGCGCGTGTTGGTGCGCCCGCATGGCGATGTTCCGGCCATTACCGCCGACAGGTCGCCCGTCGCCAGCCTTATCATCGGGTAGTCCGGGTTGAAGGTCGTGACAACGACTTCGCCGACCTCGCCGGCGGGCACCGGCTCGCCGGTTCCGGGCCGCACGATTTCTATCAGCAGATGTTCGTTGACCACCATGCCGGCGCCGGCGGACGTCTCATACGCGATGACGCCGGTTTCGGCGACCGCGTAGCATTGCAACACCGCCAGCCCATGGCCGGTCAGTTCCTCGCGCAGCGATGACGGCAGTGCCGCCCCGGAGACGAGGCCGCGCCTCAGGCATGAGATGTCCTGGCCGGATTTCTGCGCCGTATCGAGCAGAACCTTCAGAAAATCTGGCGTCCCCACATAGGCGCTCGGGCGCAACCGAGCGATCGCCGCGACCTGCTGTTCGGTGTTGCCGACGCCGCCGGGGATGACCGCGCAACCGAGCGCATGCGCCCCGGCCTCGAGAATCCAGCCGCCCGGCGTGAGATGATAGGAAAAAGCGTTATGCAAAACGTCGCCTCTGCGAACGCCGGCTGCAAACAGCGCGCGCGCCGCGCCGCCGTTATCCTCACCGTGTCCTTCGAGTTCAAAAATGGGGCCCGGCGACACCATCAGACGCTTGGCCTGGCTTGGCGAAATCACGTTGAAGCCGCCCAGCGGCGGCGTCGCGCCCTGTAGCGCCGGCAGGTCGGATTTACGCAACAGCGGCAGCTTCGCCAGCGCGCCTCGACTGACCACCGCGCGGGGATCGACGCCGGCGAGGTGCGCAGCCCAGCCCGATGCGCGGAGCGCATTGGCGATCGCGTCCGGCAGCCGGGCAAACTGCTCGCGCTCGCGCTGCGCCGGATCGCGCGTCTCGAGAGCGTCAAAGTGATCGGACATGTCTTGACTCGTGACGTCGCACTGCCGCGGAAATGACTCAAGCGAGCCAGCGCTTGCGTCGCTTGTAGTGCTTCACGTCGCGGAATGACTTGCGCTTACCCTCTGCGATGCCGAGGTAGAATTCCTTCACGTCGGCATTCTCCGACAACGCCTTGGCTTCGCCGTCCATCACGACCCGACCGTTTTCCAGAATGTAGCCATGCTGGGCGTATTTGAGTGCCATGTAGGTGTTCTGCTCGGCCAGCAGAAATGAGACGCCCTCGTTCTGGTTGAGGCTTTTCATAATTTCGAAGATTTCCTCGACCACCTGCGGAGCGAGCCCCATCGACGGCTCATCGAGCAGGATCATCTTGGGCCGCGACATCAGCGCACGACCGATGGCGCACATCTGCTGTTCACCACCCGACGTGTAGCCAGCGACCGCGTTGCTGCGCGCCTTGATCCGCGGAAAGTAGGAATAAACCCGCTCCAAATCGTCGCGGACCGCGGCCGCGCCGTCGCGACGCGTGAAAGCGCCGGTCAGCAGGTTCTCCTCGATCGTGAGATGCGCAAAACAATGGCGCCCTTCCATCACCTGGATGCAGCCGCGCCGCACCAGTTCGTTGGGCGACAGCGCCTCGACTTGCGCTCCGTCGAACACGATCGCCCCCTTGGTGACCTCGCCGCGTTCGGCATTAAGCAGGTTTGAGATCGCTTTGAGCGTTGTGGTCTTGCCGGCCCCGTTGGCTCCGAGCAACGCCACGATGCGACCGCGAGGAACCTCGAGCGACACGCCTTTGAGGACCAGGATCACATGGTCGTAAACGACCTCGATGTTGTTGAGCGAAAGGATGGTGTCCGCCGCCAGGGCGGGAGCAGCGGCGTCAGGCTGTGCGACCGAGGCCACGCGCTATCCTTCTCCTTGCCTCTCCCCGGGCGGGGAGAGGCAGCATGCCAGGCTCTGCGATTACGACGACTTGTCGCAGGCCTCGGTGCGCTTCGGCCAAGGCTGATTCTTGGTCACATAATCCTTGGCGGCGGCGTCGAGCAGCGGTTGCACCTTGTCCTTCATGGGCGCGATCCAGTCGGAGATCTTGACCCACTTGGTGCCGTCCCATTGCTGCACATAGGCGGCGTGGTGGCCGTTGTGATCCGTGCAGCTTACGTCAATCGGGCCCGCAAAGCCGTCGAGCCCGAGTTCCTTCCAGCGCGCCGCCGAGATT
>Ga0066388_100003380_pt1 | contig 10313 bp, 6 predicted proteins | sample PanSoiMetaGPlot6_FD_64539 | JGI IMG/M metagenome (GOLD analysis project Ga0066388, IMG submission 64539) | Tropical forest soil microbial communities from Panama analyzed to predict greenhouse gas emissions - Panama Soil - Plot 6 (Hybrid Assembly) | ecosystem: Environmental > Terrestrial > Soil... | reverse complement strand
CCTCGCCAGAGCCCGGGTCCTAGCGAGAAGGCAAAAACCGCAATTATCAACAATGAGAGCCACCGAACGTGGCTCGCGGGTTTCAGCCTGGAGAAAGGTCCGAACTGCATTACTTTATTGTCGATTAGTTTGGAGGCGTTTCGCAATCGGCTGCCGCCACTCAGCGGCAACCGCTTGTTCTATGCTAAATACGAACAAGCCGGGACAATACGTGCCTGGTCACAGTAATCACTTTCCGCTGCCCGACAACGGATCTCTTGAGTTGGGACCCGGATGATCGAGAGTATAGCTCATCCAGCCGATCATCATCTCCTCCCAGGTCTGGTCGCCCCACCTCACTTCTTTGCGCGGATCCGGGTTGTACTTGTTCTGCTCCGAGTTATCGAAATGCGCAAGGCAATCAATCCTGGTTCCTTTGGGGGCTGCAAAGGGCTCTTTCAGAATATAGTAGCTCTGCCAAGAGAAATCGTACCTCGGAACCGAAAGGATAATCTTGGACGATCCGTCAGGATACGTCGCCTTGAAGAGGAAGTCCTTTCCGCGCAGGTGCATATGCGGCATCAGGGAGTAGATATGCGCGTCGTCGCTAAAGGTGTAAGAGGACTCAACCTTGTAGTTGGGATCGCCCGGTGGAATCGCAAACCTCGCATTCAAAACCGGACGGGTCAGTATCTCGTGTTCTGGCTTCGTCTTTGAGAAAACAAACCCGACGTAGGACTTGTCTTTGGTCTCGGTGCCGTTCGGAGTGTAGTGCACCTGGAATATGAGATCCGAACCAGCGGGTATCTTGCGCGCGCTGCCTTCCGGAATCACTGCGGCTTGTTCACCGGGAGCGTAGCCAACGATCAGGCGACGGTCCGCGCCTTTTTGCGAGAATACGATAATGTGGTGGACGACTCCCCTGTTTCCGGGCCTGATCTCGGCAGCTTGAATCCAGCGATCCTCGGTGAAATTCGTTGGCACTGTGAAGTACTTGTACTCCACGACGCCGCTCGCCGGAACGGCGTATTCCTGCGGCATGTAGAACACGACATCAGGTTTTGGGACATTCCATCCGTCCAGGAAATCGGGTTTTTTTGGCAAGTCCTTGGCGTCGCCCTCGCGCGCACCCTGATCGACCCAGGCGACAATGGTATCAATGTCCCGCTGCGAGAGGCGCCGGTCATTAGAGAATTGCTCATACCGCGGATCCGCATGCCAGGGCGGCATATCGTGGCTTTGGACCTTTTCCTTTATCGAGCGCGCCCAGGGCCGCGCGTCCTTGTACGATAGCAATGACATCGGAGCTACTTCCCCAGGCCGGTGACAACCAGCGCAGTTCCTATAGATGATCGGAGCGACATCTTTATTAAAAGTGACACCGGGCGCCGTCTCCGGGCTGTCTGCTTTGCTCTTATGAGGAGCTAGCGAAATGCCGGCGATGACCAATCCTGCTGCGGCCAAGATGCCAAATGCTCGTCTCATTCCGGGCCTCCTGAAACAAGAAATGAAGAAACAGGTCCGGCGCTAATGCGCCAGGACCTGCTTCAAAGTTAAACCGCGCCACGCGAGCTTTTCAAGCTCAGCATTCGTTCGACGCAAGGTCTCCGGGAAGTCCTACTTTGCCGGCGGAGTTGCCGCGTTGGCAACCTTCTTGGCCCGGAGTTGCATTCCGTTCATATTCAACGTAACTCCGGTGATTTCACCGGTTTCGCTTTTGGCGAAGATCAATTCAATGTCCATGACCTTGAGGAAGTACTTCGTCTCCGATTCGGGGAAGAGCTGTACCACGGGCTGGCCGGTCGCCTGCCCCATGAGCCTGTCACCCTCTCGAGTCACAGTCAACGTGAAGGTCGGCGTTACCTGGTACAGGCCGACGTACTGGTCGAAGATCTTGGGATCGACCTTTGCGACAACACGGTCCTTAGGCTTGTCGACCTCGTAGTCCATCCAGCCGATCATCATTTCGTCATAAGTCGGATCACCCCATCGCACCGTTTTGGTCGGATCCGGGTTGTACTTATTCTTCTCCGAATTATCGAAATGCGCCGTGACAATGAACTTCGTGCCTTTGGGCAGGAACACTGGCTCTTTTAGCTTGTATGTCGTTTGCCAGTTGAAGTTGTATCGCGGTACCCACAACAGCGTCTCTGTCCGTCCATCCGGGTAAATGACGTCGTATTTCATGTCCTTGCCGCGCAAGTGCATATGCGGCATGTAGTCTATGAGGGTCACATCCTTGTCAAAAGTGTAACAGCCGGTCACCTGATGAGAAGGATCGCCGGGAGGCAATTCAAAATAATGATTTTGAATTCCGAGCGTTCCGATTATCTTCTTGGGCGGCTCTTTGGCAAACACGAAAGCTATCGTTGTGCGATCAGTCTCGGGCTTGTTAGAAGACCCTCGGAAGTTGGAGTAATGGACCTGGAATACGATGTTCGAGCCTGCCGGAATCTTCTTGGCCTCGCCGGGTTGCCATATGTCGACGTCTTTGCCTGGAGCATACCCGGTGAGCAGGGCCATGCCACCCAGTCCTTCCCCGCTGCGGCGGCCCAGCGCAGACCCGCCGTTCGGATTCGCGCAGCCGTCGTCGATCACTTGCGCGTCGGCCTTGACCCGGACGAGCTTACCGTCTTGGTAGAAGATGGAATTCGGACCTTGTCCGGCAAACTCCCGGCCGCGACCGCCGCCGGCAGCCTTCATCATAGCTATGACCTCGGGCGGCTGAACGAACGCTATGACATGGTGAACAACCCGCTTATTGCCAGGATGGATCTCAGTAGCCTGAACCCATCTATCTTCCTTGAAATTGGTAGGGATCGTGAAATAGATGTATTCGTCCGGCCCGTTCGGCTGAACGGTATAGGTCTCCTGCATTGATAAAACGGCATCCGGCTTGCCAATCACCCAGCCATCGACAAAGGCAGGTGCTGCGGGCAAGTCTCTTGCGTTGCCTTCGACAGCTCCCTGATCAACCCAGGCCGCAATCGTGTCTACATCCTTCTGACTGAGGGACCGGTCATTTGTGAACTTGCCGTAGTGAGGATCTGCGGACCAGGGGGGCATTTGCTTTGTTGTTACTGCTTCTTTTATAGATCGCGCCCAGGGCCGGGCGTCTTTGTACGTAAGCAACGACATCGGCGCGACGTCGTTCGGCCGATGGCATTCAACGCAGTTGTTAAAAAGGATTGGCGCAACGTCTTTGGTAAAAGTGACCGCTGCCGGTGCATCCTTTGCGGGGCCGTCGGCCAGGCCACTTGAAAATGAAAGGCAGCACGCTGCTGCCACTACTAGAACGCTCAGACAAATCACTCGCGCTTTTCTCACGACCCTCACTACCCCCTTCGTTCACCAGAAGTTCAGGAGGACCGAGCGTACCGCTTGGGCCCGGCCCTCCCTAAGAAATGGTTCATGCAACGAGAAGCAAGCCTCGTTTGACTACTTCGAACTAGCGTCCTGTCCGGCTGAGCCTACCTTCTTTGCATGCATTGCCCGGCCGTTCATGTTGAATATCGCTTCGGTCACCTCGCCTTTCTCATCCTTTACAAAGGTGAGATCGGCGTCGATCACTTTCAGGAAGAACTTGGTATCTGATTCAGGGAAGAACTGGACCTTTGGCTGGCCCGGCGCCTGGCCCATCAATTTGTCGCCTTCTCTGGTGATCGTCAAGCTGTAGTTCGGCGCAAACTGGTATTGCCCAACATACTTATCGAGCATTGCCGGCTGTATATTGGCTACGACTCGCTCTTTCGGCCGGTCTACCACGTAGGTGATCCAGCCTATCATCATCTCATCATAAGTTGGATCTCCCCAGCGAACTACCTTGGCGGGGTCTGGATTGTATTTGTTCCGCTCTGAGTTGTCAAAATGAGCAGTAACCGCCAGCTTACTGCCTTTCGGAACCGCTACCGGGTCTTTGAGCTTGTAGACAGTCTGCCAGTTGAAATTGAACGTAGGCACCCACAGGAGAGTTTCTTTGCGGCCATCAGGGTATGTAAGGTCGTATCGCATATCCTTACCCCTGAGGTGCATGTGAGGCATGTAGGATACAATCTGCACGTCCTGATCAAAGGTCATGCAGGACGTGACTTCGTGATTTGGATCACCAGCAGGTATCTTGAAAAACATGTTCGAGACAGCACGCGTGACAGCCATCTTGTTCAACTGGGACGCGGGGGTCTTTGAAAATGTAAGTCCTACGCTGGTCTGGTCGGTTTCGGGCTTGGTGAGCGCCCCCTTGAAGTTGGAGTAGTGCATCTGAAGCATGACGACGGATCCCGCTGGTATTCGTCTGGCGAAGGCTTCACCATAGGTTTCCGGTTCCAGTCCCGGCGCGTAGCCGGCCAGCAGTGAACCCGAGAATCCGTTGTCGCGGCTATTGCTGCCAAACGCCGAGCCACCATTCGGACTTCCGCATCCATCGTCTCGGACCTCCGCATCCATCTTTACTCTTTGCAGAGTGCCGTCCTGATAGAAGATCGAACTCCCGGCAGCGGCCCGCCCCTCGCCCAGTCTACCCTTCATTGCTGCCGCTTGCTCCGGAGTCAAGACAAATGCGATGACATGGTGCACGACCTTCTTGTTCCCGGGCTTGATCTCGGCCGCACGAAGCCACATGTCCTGTTTGAAGTTGGTGGGGATGGTAAAGTAAACGTATTGGTCGGGGCCGCCCGCAGGGATCTCGTAGGGCTTGTCCATCGTTAGGACGATGTCTGGATTGCCAATGCGCCATCCCTTTACTATCGCTGGTTCGGGTGGCAAATCGCTGGGATTGCCTTCCTTGGCGCCCTGATCGACCCAGGCAGCGATCGTATCAATATCAGATTGATTGAGCTGTGCATTATTCGCGAAGATGCCATAGTGCGGGTCGGCAGACCAGGGCGGCATCTGTCGAGTGGTGACCTTTTCCTTTATGGACCTTGCCCACGGCCGAGCGTCTTTATACGTCAGGAGGGACATAGGCGCGATATCATCAGCGCGATGACACGTGGCGCAATTCTTGAAGAAGATCGGCGCGACATCCTTAGTGAATGTGACTTCCTTCTTTTCCCCAGAATTGGCGCTGGTTGGGTTAACCCCAAATGACACTGCAAATGCAAGCGAACCGAAGACGATAGCAGTCAGGACTAGTCTCTTCAAGGACATGGCGGTGCCTCCTGGTGAGCGGCCATACTGGACAGGCCGTGTTTGCAAATAACTAGCTCCACTCGCTATTTTGCGACGCTACCATATTATTTCCCGCGCCAGCATAAGTCAAGAAAAATTCTGAAACTCACTACAGATTTCTACCGCAAAATATGAGTTCAGCTTCAATCTCGTCTCGCGCGACTCGACAACTCATTTACCGGCTCAAGATAAAGGTGAGGGACTTTCGAATTGTTTCTTGCTTTTGAACCGCCAGGGCAAAACAAACCGCGCTTTGACCCATCGCGATGGCGCGCGCGCCGGGCTCACAATCAGGGCTGCTTACCGTCCGGCGCGGGGACAATAGGCAGCAGAATTCTTGATGGATGGGCGCGGTCATGATGAACGGAATTTGTAGCGATGCGCGGCTCGCCCTCAACACCATAAGGCTTGCCATTGTTTAGGTTCTTTTCGAACCGGGGATAGTTTGAACTCGAGACTTCCACCTCAATCCGATGGCCCTTGTTGAAGACAAGGCTGGTAGACCACAGATCTATCTTGAATCTGTAAACGTGGCCCTTCTCGAGAAATGCCTCGTGATCGAACCCGTCTCTGAACCTGGCCCTTGCCGCTGAATCAAGCACCAGACGTTCAGAGCCGTTGGGATAGACATCAACCAGTTTGGCCATCCAGTCGGTATCGGGTGCATCCGATTCAGCCCACAGCTCAACGGTTACGCGACCAGTCACTTCGACAGGTTCTTCGAGTACCGGTGTTTGGTATCGCAGGACATCTTTTCTCTCGTCAAGGGACCGCTGGTCCATCGGCCCTTTCTTAAGGAAAAGATTACCCCCGCCTATAGTATCGACGGGATTGGCCGGATCATATTTGTAAGTGTCCCTGCTCTCGCTGCTATCCCCGATTTTTCGGCTCAGTCCCCCATTCTGCAAGAGGTAGTATGATGTGATTCTAGACGGCGGCGGCCATGAAAGGGCTGTCCTCCATTGATTGCCCGGTGCCGCCGGATCTGTGACATCTCCCATCACATAGTATTTGATCGGAGGCTCGGTGATGATGCCGTTGTTCGTGCCTTTAAGCCAGTAGTCGAACCACCGAATGGCTTCGTCGTTCGGATTCACCGTAGAATTCGTCGGGTACTTGACCTCTTCGAGATTGCCATGCCCCCACGGGCCCATGATTAACTTCTGGTTGCCGGCCGCCGGCCCGCCACCATGAGCTTGGAGACCGGCAAAATCATCTATGTTTCCTTGCAAGAAGATGTCGTACCAGCCTCCATAGTTGTAGACCGGCACCTGAATGTCACTCCAATGAAGCGCCATTTCATTCGAATCAAAGAAATGATCTTTGATGTTGTGCTTTAGCGTCTCGCCGATCATCGCTTCAGCGTGCTCGCGTTTGAGCCACATTTCGTTAAGCTCTTTGCGGAACACACCGCCCATGAACGCCGACTGGGTATAGATGCTTGCTCGCGCAACCATTGTAAACATGGCGACAAGGTGAGGCGGCACCGCCGTGGCTGCAAGGTTAGCCGTTATACCCATTGCCGATGCGCCGAACATCCCGACCTTGCCATCAGACCATGGTTGTTTGGCGGCCCATTCGACTGTGTCGAATCCATCGTTGACGTCGTCCTGAAAAGGCCGGTAACCGCCCTCGCTTTTGAATTTTCCTCGTACGTCCTGTATCACAAGGGCGTACCCGCGACCGGTCCATACTCCCCCGGAACCGCCCAGAACGTCTTTGTTATATGGAGTCCGCTCGAGCACCACTGGCCAGGGGCCCTGACCCTCTGGCAGGTAGATGTTGGTTCCGAGCTTGACGCCATCACGCATGGGCACCATTTGCTCGAGGTGCTTCGGGGAGGGGGCCTGATTCGCCTGGCCGGACACGGCCGGCCGGCTGAAACCCAGGCAAGCGAGCACTACGACTGATACGACCGTCGCGATTCGTTTCATATTGCACCTCTCGAGGACTGGTATGGCGAAATTGGGTTGATGCTACGGCTGTGTCCCGCACCGGATCCAACCGAGTCTCCTAGCGATCGCACCCGACGGCCTTCTGCACTTCCTGGGACCGCCTTCCCGGGATCGCACGCATCCCTGCGTGCTTGGCTTCATCACGGACCCTATTCGTTTCTTCGACCGACGGCTGTGTCGCGCCCTGACCCCAGCGGGGTCTCCTATCGATAGTACCCGACGGCAGTGTCGCGCTCCTGACCCCGGAGGGGTCTCCTATCGATAGCGCCCAACGGCTGCACCGCGCACCTGACCCCAGCGGGGTCTCCTATCGCGATAGCACCCGACGGCAAATCACCCCGGCCCTTATGCTCGCGCGCCGCCCTCCCTCCATACCCAACCAAACTGGGTATTAGAGGGAGCCGGATTCTCCTGGTATTCCTGTTTGGCCATGGCGATCTTGTCATTGTCGATCGCGTTGCGTCTGGCCTTTACATCGAGCTTGTAAATCCGCGCGGCATTCAGGCCAAACACTTTTGCCTTGATCTCGGGGGTCAGCTTCTTGTAACCAAATTTTTCGGCTACATCGTCCCGGATCTGGAACCGGCGGAATCTCTCGATCTGGCTCTGCGGGCTGCCGCCCCAGATCGAGTCGGTCCCCCAGATAATCTGGTCTTCGACCCCCATATTCAGGAGCTGACCGAATAAATGCATGGCTACTTCGGGCCTCGCGCCCGACGTTGCATTCCATGTCGATCCCAGCTCGAAGAATACATTCTTGAAATGGTTGCGCTTGACGATGTCCATCAGCTCAGAGATCCAGGGTATATACTGGGGATCATTCTCGGTGCCTTCTTTTCGCTTCGCCGTGGGATGGAATGCCGAGTGGTAAATGATGAAGTTCAGATCCGGAAAATCCCGGGCCGCTTTTTCTATGTCGCGCGGATGGCAGTGCTCTTCGTTGAACAGGCCCAGCGGCAGTCCTTTGTGAATGCAGATGTTTCTGATGCCCAGCTTTCGGGTTTTCTGCCAGAAGGGGTACGTATTCTTCTCGTCATCGACCCACCATGCGCCCTTCCCAATCTCGGCGCCTGGATAGAGCTTCCAGGAATCAATCTTCAACTGGGCGACCTGGCGGTCCATTTCATCCAGCTCCGATGGCCCGAAGTTGGGTCTCATCAAGCCGTGAGAAAGCATTCTCTGGGATTGCGCCCAGGCATTCACTTCGTTGCGGGTCTTGACCATCTTGTCGGGCGGCAGGATGTTGTCTTCCTTCCATGACGAAGAGGGCACTCCGCTGATGATCGACATCACCGTGTCCGAATCGAAGAATAGCTCTTTGATGTAGTGAGTCTCGTTGAGCGCTTCCAGGCTCTTGATCGTGGTCTGTTCCTGCGGGCGAAAGCGTCGCAAAAAGGCTGCCGCATCGCGCCCGGCCTGAGTCTTTTCGAACCAGCCGGTCTCGACATCGATGTGGTGGGTCTGATTGTCGAAAATGAAATCGCCCTTTGGCCAGGCCTCCTTGAAAGCAGCCGGTTCAAGAGCTTCTACCGGATCGACCTCGTAAGTCCTGCCAAAGACCTCGTTGAAGCAAATCATCGCCGCGGCCATACCGCAAGAGGTCTGCAAGAACCCGCGGCGCGACAGGCCCAGTTTCTTTGCGTTTTTGTCCGCCATTTCGCGCAGCCTGTTCTCGACTTCCAGTTCCCTGGCCGACTGCGGAGGAGGATAAAACTCCTCATTCGAGCTGATGCAATTTGGGATCGGAGACTGGATGTCGGACTGGTCGTCAACGTAGCATTTTCGAATCCACATAACCCACTCCTTTCAATGATGAATAATGGCCACTGACGGCACCAGACACCTGAGAGCGCTGCGGCATCAGGCACGTGAACGCTGGACCGGTAGGGCGTCTTTCGGCCCTTCCTCGGCGTGCATGCCTCAAGAACCTCAAGTTAGAGCGTACCGTTTCACGTAATAGCTCGCAGTTTACAGATTTCCGGCTTCAACTTCAACGGTTCGAGTGAAATCCGGCCGAGGAGGTCGTGCAGGGAAGGATTTGGGACACCATATGCGCTCTACGTGGGCACTTAAGGGATCCCTCGTTTATCACGGCAAAACACTACTTCACACTGACGACGTTTTCGTACTCCCGGGCATCGAGTGCTCGCTTCGCCGCCGCCAGTGTTGGATCTCGATCAGGCCCGCCCATACAATCTGCCTCCTTGTCCTTGTCGTCTGATGATTCCACTAAGTAGTCCTGATGCAGGCTCAGTCTCTTCAACACCCTAAATTACCGGACAGTGGGTTTGAGGACAACAGGCTGCTAAGACTTGCTTAATAGAACAGCTAGCTTGGCGGGTCCTGGCCAAGGAGGCGGAGCAATTCGGGTTTGCCTTTTACCAGCAAATACACCGCGCTGCGCAACCGGCTGAGTTCCGTTTCGATTTGGTTCAGCCCGGTTATTCAGGCTTTCTCGATGGATGTCAGGCGCAGTTGGACTTGTTCGACGTCGCCCCGCACGACGGCGATCTCAGTTTCGATCTTCGCTGAAAGCCGAAGTTCGACCTGCCGAAGGTCGTCCTTGGTCGCGATCTGATCGCGCATAGTGGCCACTTGGTCGCGCAGATTCTCGACAGTTCCGGCGATGTAATTCAATAGTCCGTTATGATCCGGCTTCTCCTCGCCCATGATCAGCGATCTTAGCACAAAGCCGCCTAATTATGAACGGCGAGAAAGGCTGGCAGTAACCAGGTTCCCAACGTTCCAGCCGCCGTTACTTAATTTGAGCCGAAGAGCCGATCCTGAGCAGCATGGACCGTGACTCCTTAGCAAGGCAGAACGCTCAAACTCCGCGCTGGTTCCGCTTCCAGACGCGGCTGGCCTTATCGAACCTTCAGAGCTAACGCCGCTGATATGGTCGGACGCGATGTGCTATTATTTAGTGCAGGCTGAGCATCAGAACCGAGGAAACAGTATTGCCCAAAACGGTGGTCTTTCAGTCCATCCTGCTAGTGGTGGCATTATGCGCCGCCACAACTAGAGCCGTATCGCAGGAGCATCCACACGAGCATATAGAATCGATTCCGATGGAATTGTTGGAGCGCCCTCTACCACTCAGGTCGGGAATCGGGCCCTTTCACGATCCGGTAACGACCGGGTCTAAGCAGGCCCAGGCCTATTATGACCAGGGAGTCTCCTATTTGCACTCCTACGTCTGGATCGAAGCAGCGC
>Ga0066388_100003379_pt1 | contig 10314 bp, 9 predicted proteins | sample PanSoiMetaGPlot6_FD_64539 | JGI IMG/M metagenome (GOLD analysis project Ga0066388, IMG submission 64539) | Tropical forest soil microbial communities from Panama analyzed to predict greenhouse gas emissions - Panama Soil - Plot 6 (Hybrid Assembly) | ecosystem: Environmental > Terrestrial > Soil... | reverse complement strand
CGGCGCGGCGGCCAACTTCCCCGACATCAACTTCGTCATCTTCCACGTCGGGCTGCCGTTCCTCGACGAGACCTGCTGGCAGCTGATCAGGTACCCGAACCTGTACGCGTCGATCGCGGCCACGGTCAACTTCTTGGTCCGCTCGCCGCGGATGTTCGCCGAGATCATGGGCAAACTGCTGTTCTGGTGCGGCGAGGACAAGATCATCTACGGCTCGGAGGCGCCGATCTTCCACCCGCAGTGGGCGCTGCAGGCGTTCATGGACTTCCAGATCCCCGAGGACCTGTGCGCGGGCTACGGCTACCCGCAGCTCACCGACCAGGCCAAGCGCAAGATCCTCGGCGAGAACCTGCTCCGCCTGCACGGCCTCGACATCGCCGAGACCAAGGCCAGGCTAGGAACCAGGTCGTAGGCCCGGGGGCAGCAGCGCCGCGGGGAAGTTCTGGTAGGCCACCGGGACGAGCCAGCGGCGGATCGCGGCCGTGCCCACCGAGGTGGTGCCGGGCACGGTGGTGGCCGGCCAGGGGCCGCCGTGGTGCTGCGCGGCGACCACGACCACGCCGGTGGGCCAGCCGTTGCACACGATCCGCCCCGCGACGTGCTCGAGCACGGTGATCACCTGGCGGGCCAGGTCCAGGTCTTCCGGGGAGGCCGTGTCGACGTGCACCGAGCCGACCAGATTGCCGGCCAGCGCGCCGAGGACGGGCAGCAGGTCCTCCACCGACGGGTAGGTGATCACCAGCCCGGCCGGGCCGAACCGCTCGCGGGACAGCACGGCCAGGTCGGCGGCGAACTCCTTCAGGGTGACCTGGAACACCCGCGGCGTGGCGCCCCACGGTCCGTGGCCGGGCTGGCCGGCGGCCAGTTCGGCGACGCCGGGGTGCTCGGCGGCCTCCTGGACGGCTTCCTCGTATCCGGCGAAGATCCGGCCCGTCAGCATCGGGCCGCCGGCCGAGGCGCCCACCGCCTCGGCGATGGCCGACAGCAGGCCCACGTCCTCGGGGACGAACAGCAGGCCGGGGTTGGTGCAGAACTGGCCGGTGCCGAGCGTCAGCGAGCCGCTGTAGCCGGTGGCGATCGCGGCCGGGCGGGCGAACGCCGCGCCGGGCAGGACCACCGACGGGTTGACCGAGCCGAGCTCGCCGTAGAACGGGATCGGGACCGGGCGCTCGGCCGCGATCCTGGCCAGGGCCAGGCCGCCGGCTGTCGAGCCGGTGAAGCCGGCCGCCGCGACCGCCGGATGACGGAGCAGCCGCAGCCCGGCCTGGACGCCGTGCACCAGGCCGAACGTCCCGGCCGGAGCCCCGGCCGAGGCCAGCGCCCCGGCCACGATCTCGGCCGTCACGTCCGAGGTGACCGGGTGCCCCTCGTGCGCCTTGACCACCACCGGGCAGCCGGCGGCCAGCGCCGAGGCGGTGTCGCCGCCGGCCACGGAGAACGCGAACGGGAAGTTCGACGCGGCGAACACGGCGACCGGCCCGACCGGCCGGTTGATCCGGCGCAGGTCCGGTATGACGCCTTCGGCCGGGGTGAGGACCGCGTCGGCGTACCCGCCGTCGCGCAGCACCGCCGCGAACAGCCGCAGCTGCGCGGTGGTGCGGGCGACTTCGCCGGTGAGCCGCTCGCCGCCCAGGCCGGTCTCGGTGTCGGCGATCGCCGCGAGCTCGCCCACGCGGGCGTCGAGCGCGTCGGCCACCGCCTCCAGCGCCTCGGCCCGCCGGCCGGACGAGGCCCAGGCCGGGGCCGCGGCCGCCGCGGCGGCGACGAGCGCGTCCACCCCGGCGTCGGTCGTCTCGGGCACGGGCTCGCCCTCCGGCTCGCCGGTGCGCGGGTCAAACGCCTGAATCATCGTGTCCTCCAGGCTGACAGGCTACTGGGCGTTGGGTTCGGGATTGCGGCCGCGCCGGGCCAGGAAGCCGAAATCGCAGCCCTCGTTGGCCTGGGTGATGTGCTCGGTGTACAGGGCGCCGTAACCCCGGTCGAACTTCGGCGGCAGGGGCCGCCATTGTTCCCGGCGAGTCACCATGTCCCGTTCCGTAATCTCTACGGACAGCGACCGGGCCGCGACGTCCAGCGTGATGAGGTCCCCGGTCCGGACCAGAGCCAGCGGGCCGCCGGTGAACGCCTCCGGGGCGACGTGCAGCACGCAGGCGCCGTAGCTGGTGCCGCTCATCCGGGCGTCGGAGATCCGCACCATGTCCCGGACGCCCTGGGCCAGCAGGTAGTCGGGGATGGGCAGCATGCCGTACTCGGGCATGCCCGGGCCGCCCTTGGGCCCGGCGTTGCGCAGCACGAGGACCGAATCCGGCGTGACGTTCAGCGCCGGGTCGTTGATCCGCTCCTGCAGCTCGGAATAGGAGTCGAAGACGACGGCCGGCCCGGTGTGCTTGATCAGCCGCGGTTCGGCGGCGATGTGCTTGATCACGGCGCCGTCGGGGGCCAGGTTCCCGCGCAGCACCGCGACCCCGCCCTCGGCGGCCAGCGCCGTGTCGGGCCCGCGGATGACGTCGGGGTTGCGGACGGGGATCTCGCCGATATTGTCACCGAACGGGCGGCCGTTGACTGTCACCCGTTCTGGGTGCAGCGCCCCGGGCACCCGGGCCAGCTGGCCCAGCAGGGCGGGCAGCCCGCCCGCGTAGTAGAAGTCCTCCATCAGGTAGGCGCCGCTCGGCTTGACGTTGGCCAGCCACGGCACCCGGCGCGAGATCGCGTCGAAGTCGTCCAGGGTCAGCTCCACCCCCGCCCGCCCGGCCATGGCGATCAGGTGGATGAAGGCGTTGGTCGAGCCGCCGAGCGCCAGCACGGTGGCCACCGCGTCCTCGAACGCCTCGCGGGTCAAGATCTTGTCCGGGGTGAGGTCCTCCCAGACCATGCCCACGATCCGACGGCCGCTGGCCGCGGCCATCCGGTAGTGGGCCGAGTCGACGGCCGGAATCGAGGCCATCCCGGGCAGGGTCATGCCGAGCGCCTCGGCGGCCGAGGTCATGGTGGAGGCCGTCCCCATGGTCATGCAGTGGCCCGGCGAGCGGGCGATGCCGCACTCGAGTTCGGCCAGCTCGCAGTCGCCGACCAGCCCGGCCCGCGCGTCGTCCCAGAACCTCCACACGTCGGTGCCGCTGCCCACCGGCTGGCCGCGGAAGTTGCCGCGCAGCATCGGGCCCGCGGTCACGTAGATGGCCGGGATGTTGGCGCTGGCCGCGCCCATCAGCAGGGCCGGCGTGGTCTTGTCGCAGCCGCCCATGAGCACCGCGCCGTCGGCCGGGTAGGAGCGGAGCAGTTCCTCGGTCTCCATGGCCAGCAGGTTGCGGTACATCATCGGGGTCGGCTTCTGGAACGTCTCGCTGAGCGTGGCCACCGGCATCTCGACCGGGAAGCCTCCCGCCTCGAGCACGCCCCGCTTGACCTGCTCGGCCCGCTGGCGCAGGTGCATGTGGCACGGGTTCAGCTCGGACCAGGTGTTCAGGATGGCGATGAGCGGCTTGCCCAGGTGCTCCTCGTCCTCGACGCCGAGCTGGCGCATCCTCGACCGGTGGCCGAAGGCGCGCAGCCCCGAGGTGCGCTCGCCGCCGAACCAGCGGTAGCTGCGCAGGTCTTCCGGCTGCTTCGCGGTCACGTCAGGCCCCAGCCGGCCAGGATGCCCGCGATCTCGTCGGTGATGTGCGGCGGCAGCGGGCGGCTGGGCGGGCGGACGTCGGCCCGGCACAGGCCCAGCTGGGCCAGCGCCTCCTTGACCACGCTGACGTTGTCGGCGCTCGCGTCGGCGGCGCGGAGCTCCTCGAACCGGCGGGCTTTCTCCCAGACCTTCATCGCCTGGCCGAAGTCGCTGGCGCGCAGGGCGTCGAGCATGGCCAGCGGCAGTTCCGGGGTGACGTTGGCCAGGCCCGAGGTGAAGCCGTGCGCGCCGTAGACCCAGTACCCGGGCGCGGTCAGCTCGGCCGCGCCGGCCAGCCAGGTGAATCGGTCGAGGCCGGCGTCCCGGGCCACGGCGGCGAATACGCCGGCGTCGCGGACGCCGTACTTGACCCCGATGACGTTCGGCGCCCGGTCGGCGAGCGCCGCGATGTCCGCGCCGGTGATGCGCTCCGTGCGCAGGTAGAGCACGACTCCGAGGTCAGGGGCCGCGTTCGCGATGGCAGCGTGGTAGTCAACCCAGCCCTCCCGGGACACGTACGGGTGCACCGGCTGGTGGATCATGATCATCCGGGCGCCGTGGGCGGCGGCGTGCCGGGCGGATTCGACGGCGGTGGCGATGTCGTGGCCGACCCCGGCGAGCAGCTCGGCCCTGTTGCTGCTGGCACTGTTGCTGCTGGCCCTGGCCGCGGTCTCGAGCGCCTGCCTGGCCTCGGCGTGGCTGAGGGCGTAGAACTCGCCGGTGTTGCCGTTCGGCGTGATGACCGTGATGCCGCCGTCGATCAGGCGGCGGGTCAGCGCGGCGTAGGTGTCCCAGTCGGGCTGGCCGCCGGCGAGCAGCGGGGTGACCGGGACGACGACGACCGTGGCGAGGGCCTGCCGCAGGGTGGCCGCATCGGCCGGGGTGAGGCTCATGAGTTCTGGTTCTCCTGTAGTTCCGGCGTTATTCCGGTTGTTCCGGGAAGTTTCGCGCCTAAACCGGGCCGAATCTGGTGCCGTCTCGGAGTGATACACGAAAAAATCGTTAGGCCGCGGCGGGCCGGCCTAGCAGGACCGGGCGAGAGCACGCGCAGGCTTGCGGAAATGTCGGTGGGGGGTGGTGTGATGGGGGGCATGGAGAGGTTCACGATGGTGCCGCGCGGGGCGTTCTCGCTGGCGGCCAGTATCAGGTTCATTGAGGGGTTCACGCCGGCGCGGTACTCCCCCGGCCCGGCGGACGTGCTGGAGCTTGCGTTCCCGGCGGAGGGCAGCTGGCGGACCGCCGGCGTGCGGGTGAGCCAGGTCGGGGACAACGTGACCGCTGAGATCGTCAGCCCGGCTGAGCCGGATGCCGAGCTGATGGCGGAGGTGCGGCCGCAGGTGGAGCGGATCCTCTCGCTCGACGTCGACGGCTCTGGGTTCGCCACGGTCGGCGAGCGCGACCCGGTGGTGGGCGAGGTCCAGCGCCGGTACCCGGGGCTGCGCCCGGTCGGGTTCTGGTCCCCGTACGAGGCGGCGGCCTGGACCATCATCGGGCACCGCATCCGCATCACCCAGGCCGCGGCGATCAAGGCCCGGATGGCCGAGCGGCTCGGCGAGCCGGTCAGTTTCGGCGGGCGGGTGGTGCACGCGTTCCCGTCGCCGCAGCGGCTGGCCAAGCTCGACACGTTCCCCGACCTGGCCGGGCGCAAGCCGGAGTGGCTCCGGTCGCTCGCCCTGGCCGCGCTGGACGGCCAGCTCGACGCGGCCCGGCTGCGCGCCATGCCGCCGGATGAGGCGCTGGCGGACCTGAAGAAACTGCCCGGCATCGGGGATTTCTCGGCCGGGCTCACGCTGCTGCGCGGGGCCGGCGCGCCGGACGCGGTGCCCACCGCCGAGCCGCGGCTGGCCCGCGCGGTCGCGCTCGCCTACGGGCTGCCCGGGCCGGCCACGCCCGAGCAGGTGCTGGCGATCAGCGAGGGCTGGCGGCCCTACCGGACCTGGGTCACGCTGCTGCTGCGGACCCAGCTGGAGTACGAGACCGGCGAGATCACCGGCAGGCAAGGTCACGCCCGGGCGCGTTAAGCTGGGCCCAGCACGTGGTTGCGCCTAGGGTTCCGCCGGCTGTCCGCCAGGCCACACGACAACCAGGACGGCCGGGACTGGACCGAGCGGCGCCGCGACCCGGCTGAAGGGCGGCCCATAGCGGCCCGGCGAGCCGGGGAACACCTGACGGGATAGAAGCCCTGAGGGCTCCTGTTCAGCCTGCCCGAGGAGCCCCGTTGGACCCGTCGACCACCCTCTCGCTCGCCGTCACGTTCGCGGTCATCGCCGCCGCCGTCACGCACGCGGCCTGGAACGCCATCGCGCACGGCATCAAGGACCAGACGCTCGCCTTCGCGCTGATCGGCGTGGGTGGCATCGCGATCGGGATCCCGCTGGTCATCGTGACCGCCGCGCCCCGCGCGGACGCCTGGCCGTACCTGCTCGGCTCGGTGGCGATCCACGTCTTCTACAACCTGCTGCTGATGCAGTGCAACCGGCTGGGCGAGTTCAGCCAGGTCTACCCGCTGGCGCGCGGCACGTCCCCGCTGGTCGTCACCATCCTGGCCGCGATCTTCGTGCACGAGCACCTGGCCCTGCCGCAGGTGGCCGGGGTCCTGGTGGTGTCCGCCGGGCTGGCGGTGCTGGTGCTCGCGGGGCGGCGGCCCGGACGGGCGGCCTTCGCGGCGGCGGTCGGCACCGGGCTGACGATCGCCGCGTACACCACGGTGGACGGCGTGGGCGTGCGGCTGTCGGCCAGCCCGGTCGGCTACATCGGCTGGCTGATGGTGCTGGAGAGCCTGTGCGTGCCGATGTTCGCCGTGTACCGGCGCCGGGGCGTGCTGCTACACCAGCCGAAGCGGCTCCTGGCCGCCGGGCTGACCGCCGGGGCGCTCAGCGTGCTCGCCTACGGCCTGGTGCTGTGGGCGCAGACCCGGGGCGCGCTGGCCCCGATCGCCGCGCTGCGCGAGACGAGCGTGATCTTCGCCGCGATCATCGGCACGCTGGTGTTCCGCGAGCCGTTCGGCCGGACCAGGATCGCCGCCACCGTGCTGGTGGCGGCCGGCATCGTGCTGCTGAACGTCAGCTAGCCCGGCGCCCGCCCGTGCCTCAGCCGGGCGGAGGGAAGGCGAGGGGCTCGCCGGTCTCGATCAGGCTCTTCAGGCTGGACAGGATCATGGGCCAGCCGCCGGTGACGATGCGGCAGAACGGGCCGTCCGTCTCCAGGTCGCCGTGCACCGTGCGCAGGTGGGTGACCTCGCCCATGGGGGTGAGCTCGAACGTGACCGTGGAGCGGTGGCCGCCGTTGGCCTCGGGCGCGCCCGACTCCTCCCAGTCGTAGCTGAGCCGGCGGCCCGGAGCGGCGTCGAGCACGGTCCCGGTCCCGTCGGGCGACCGGCTGGCCAGCGGCCCGCCGGCCTGCCAGGTCGTTTCGAAGCTCATGCCGAACCGCCAGCGGGGCACGAAGGCGTTGTCCGTCAGTCCTCGCCAGACCTCATCTGGCGTGGCCCGCACGTAAAAATCGAACGTCAGTGTCGTAGTCGTCACGACCTCCATCCTGGCAGGAAAATCCGTACCGGTCAGGCGTTAGCCGGTGTTAGCGTGACGGCGTGTCGGAGGGGGAGGCGAACGCGCCGGTCAAGGGGACGGCGCTGCGGCCGGACCTGACGCCGCTGCGGTCGTCGCACGCCTTCAGGTTCCTGTTTGCCAGCCGCACGGTGACCGCGCTCGGCACCCAGGCCAGCGAGGTCGCGCTGCTCGTCCAGGCCAGGCAGCTGACCGGATCGCCGCTGGCGGTGGGGCTGCTCGGGGTCGTCGAGCTGGTGCCGCTGGTGGTGTTCGGCCTGTACGGGGGGGTGCTCGCGGACCGGTTCGACCGGCGGGCCCTGGTCCGGTGGTGCGAGGCGGCGCTCACCGTCTGCGCCGTGCTGCTGCTGGTCAACGCGCTGCAGCCGGATCCCGCGGTGTGGCCGCTGTACACGGTCACGACGGTGATGGTGGCGGCCGCGTCGCTGCAGCGGCCGTCCCTCGACGCCTCGGTGCCGCGGCTGGTCCGCCGGGAGCAGCTCACCGCCGCGTCGGCGCTGCTGTCCCTGTCGCAGAGCGCGAGCTTCCTGCTCGGCTCGGCCCTGGGCGGGGTGCTGGCGGTGACGCCCGGGCCCTGGCTGGTCTACGGGATCGACGGGGCGGGTTACGCGGTCTCGTTCTGGCTGCTGACGCTGCTGCCCCGCCTGCCGGGCGCGGCCGAGGCCAGTCACGCGGCCCTGCGCGGCATCACCAGCGGCCTGCGCTACGCGGTCCGCCGTCAGGACCTGCTCGGCTCCTACCTCGCCGACCTCGCCGCGATGATCTTCGCCTACCCCAACGCGCTGTTCCCCTTCCTGGCGGCCGAACTGCACGCCCGGTGGGCAACCGGGCTGATGTTCGCGGCGCCGACCGCGGGAGCGTTCGGCGTCACCCTGACCAGCGGCTGGATGGGCCGGGTCAGGCGGCACGGCCTGGCCATCGCGCTGGCGGCCGCCGGCTGGGGCCTGGCCATCGCGGCGCTGGGCCTCTCCCCCGACATCTACGTCGCGCTGGCCTGCCTGGTCGTGGCGGGGGGCGCCGACATGGTGAGCGGCATCTTCCGGGAAACGCTGTGGAACCAGACCATCCCTGACAGGTTGCGCGGGCGGCTGGCCGGGGTGGAGCTGCTCAGCTACGGGGTCGGACCGCCGGCCGGGCAGCTCAGGTCGGGCGTGCTGGCCAGCCTGGTCGGCACGAGGTTCTCGCTCGTGTCCGGGGGGTTGTTCTGCGTGGGGGCAGTCGCCGCGATATCGGGGCTGCTGCCCCTGTTCGTTCGGTACAAATACGCGCCGCATGATCCGTGACGGAAGCCGGGAACGGACCCGGCCGGCGCCGGACATGGTGGTGCCCGGCGGCGCAGGGTTCCGCCGGGCACCAGGCCGATGGGGTCTAGGTCGGCCCTTTCCTACCCAGAGAAACGACGTGAATGCAGATGTGGATCGAAAAATACTGCCTCACGTAAGCATTCCGTCACATTAGGGCATCACCAGGCACACACGTCACCCTGATTACCCCGGTCAGCGCCGATCCACGCGTCGTATGATCCACGCAGGAGGCCGACCGCGATGGCTTACGAGATATCGACGACGATCGAGATCGCCGCCACACCGGAGAACGTGTGGGCTGTGCTGACCGACATGGCCAGCTATCCGCAGTGGCACCCGATGTACCAGGCGCTGACCGGGCAGATGGCCGCCGGGAGCACACTTACCATCACGAGCACCCACCCGGCGAGCGGCCGTTCCATGACCGCCAAGGTCAAGGTGCTGGCCGCGGAGCCAGGTACGGAACTGCGGTGGGTGTCGAAGCTACTCGGGCTGACGATAAGCGAGCGCACTTTCCGGCTGAGCCCGGCCGCCGGGGGCACCGCGCTGATGCAGGCCGCGACCTACCGGGGACTTGGCCGCAGCCGCAGCCGCGCGATGATCAAGACCGTCACCCGCATCGAGAACGGTTTCGCGGCGATCAACGAGGCCATCAAGCAGCAAGCCGAGGCCCGGCAGCGGGCACCGGGTTAGTCACAGCCGGAGGACGGTCATGATCGAGCCCTATCAGGCCATCGGCCTGGTGCCCACCATGCGGGGCATCCGCCACCGCGACGAGATCGGCGTGAACATCGAGCACATCCGGCACCTGATCAAGGCGGCGTCGTGGCTGTCCAGCCTGGACCTTCCGGTGCGGCTGATCGCCATCCCGGAAGGCGCCCTGCAGGGCTTCAACGACGAGGTCCTCGATCTCGACCACGAGACGTTCGCGCGGGAGTGCGCGATCGACGTCCCCGGCCCGGAGACGGATGCGCTCGGCGAGCTGGCCCGGCAGTGGAACGCGTTCCTGATGGGCCAGGCCAAGGCGCGGCACCCGGAGTTCCCCGGCCGGTTCTTCAACGTCGGGTTCGTGCTGAATCCCGAGGGCGAGATCGTCCTGCGGCACCATAAGGTGGTGCCGCTGCTGCCGGTCGAGCACTCGGTGACACCGCACAACGTGTGGGACAAGTGGATCGAGCTGTACGGCCGCAATCTGGACGCGTTCTACCCGGTGGCCGACACCGAGATCGGCAGGCTCGGGTTCCTCATGGCCAACGAGGGCTCGTATCCGGAGAACGCCCGCGGCCTGGCCATGAACGGCGCCGAGGTGGTGTACCGGGGCCCGTACCCGCACCCGCATGTCGGCAACGGGCTGTTCGAGGTGCAGAACCGGGCCCGGGCGCTGGACAACAACTTCTACCTGATCGCCTGCAACGTCGGCACCTACTACCTGCATGCCGACTCGGACGTGCCGATCGACACGTTCGGCGGCGGCTCGGCGGTGATCGACTACCGGGGCCAGATCGTCGGGCGGCACGACTACAGCGCGGGTTCGTCCTGGGTCGCCGGGACCATCGACGTCGAGGCGCTGCGCAAGTTCCGGGCCAGCGCCCAGTGGGACAACTGGATCAAGGACCTGACCACCGAGCAGTACCAGCTCATCTACGAGCAGCCGATCTACCCGAAGAACCTGTACCTGGACCGGGCCCCGTACACGCACGCCGAGTACCGGCGTGAGGTCATCGACCGGCAGGTCGAGCTCATGCACGAGCGCGACGTCTGGCGGCGCCCGGACAAGGGCTGAGGCTCCCCC
>Ga0066388_100003378_pt1 | contig 10314 bp, 8 predicted proteins | sample PanSoiMetaGPlot6_FD_64539 | JGI IMG/M metagenome (GOLD analysis project Ga0066388, IMG submission 64539) | Tropical forest soil microbial communities from Panama analyzed to predict greenhouse gas emissions - Panama Soil - Plot 6 (Hybrid Assembly) | ecosystem: Environmental > Terrestrial > Soil... | reverse complement strand
CAGACGAGCCGCCCTTCGGTTCCGGCCGTTCAGTTGCTTCCCGAACGTCAGATGAGACGAAGCAGATACGCCGGTTATTTCGCCGGCCGGAGCAGAGGGCGCAGGTAGGGCCAGAGATGGTCGGCGATCGCCTGCTGGCCGGCCGCGGTCGGATGGATCCCATCGGCCTGGTTGAGACGGGGGACGCCGGCAACGCCGTCCAGGAGAAACGGCACCAGCGCCGCCTTCGATTTCCGCGCGACCGCCGGGTAGATCGCCTCGAATTCCCGGGTGTAGTCGGTGCCGTAGTTCGGTGGCAGACGCATCCCGGCCAGCAGCACCTTGGCGCCGGCGGCCTGGAGCCGCCTCACGATCTCCTCGAGATTCGAGCGCGTCGCCTCCGGGCTCTGCCCGCGCAGGCCGTCGTTGGCGCCGAGCGCGACGATGACGACCTCGGGACTCGCGCGCAAGACCCAGTCGACGCGCCGGAGCCCGCCGGCGGAGGTATCGCCGCTCACGCCGGCGTTGACGACGCGGTATGCGTACCCTTCGCGGCGCAGGCGCCCTTCAAGGCGCGCCGGGAACGCCTCGTCCGGGGCGACGCCGAAGCCGGCGGTGAGGCTGTCGCCGAGCGCCACCACCACACCTTCGGCGCGCGCCTCACCGGGTGCGGCGAAGAGCAAGGTGAGGCACAACACCGCGAGCGCGCCGACGCGAATTCGCGTCACACGGCCAGTGTAGTATGAGGTGCGGAGATGATCAGGGTTCGCGACGTCGTCATGCGCTTGCCGAGCGGTGGACGGCCGCTCACGATTCTCGACGGCGTCACGCTCGACGTCGCCGTCGGCGAGGTGTGCGCGATCACCGGCCCTTCCGGCAGCGGCAAGTCGACCTTGCTCGGGCTCATCGCCGGCCTCGATCGCCCGAGCACGGGCTCGATCATGGTCGCCGGCGTCGAGATCACCAGCCTCGACGAGGACGCGCTCGCGCGGTTTCGCCGCGAGACGCTCGGCTACGTCTTTCAGTCCTACCACCTGATCCCGACCTTGACCGCGGCAGAGAACGTCGCCGTCCCCCTCGAGATCGTCGGCGCGCCCGACGCGCTCGGCCGCGCGCGCGCCCTGCTCGGCGACGTCGGGCTCGGCGGGCGGTCACACCACTATCCCGTCCAGCTCTCGGGCGGCGAGCAGCAGCGCGTCGCGCTCGCCCGTGCGGTGGCGCTCGATCCCGGTCTACTCTTGGCCGACGAGCCTACCGGGAATCTCGACTCCGAGACTGGCGAGCAGATCATCGAGCTCCTGCTGAAGCTCAACCGCCGACGCAGCTCAACCCTGGTGCTCGTGACCCACGACGAGGCACTCGCATGCCGCGCCGATCGCGTGGTCCGCCTGCACGACGGCCGTGTCCTGAACGGCGCCTCGTGAGCCTCGCGTTCGCGCTTCGCATGGCGTGGCGCGAGACCCGCGGCGCCGGTCGTCACTTCGCGGTGCTCTTCGGTTGCGTCGCCCTCGGCGTCGCCGCGCTGGTCTCGGTCGGTACCTTCGCCAGGAACCTCGACCGCACACTGACGCGCGAGGCGCGCGCGCTCACCGGCGGCGATCTCGAGCTCCGCGCCCCGCAGCCGCTCGATGCCGCCGCGCGCGCCGCGGTGGACGAGCTGGCGAGCGCGGGCGCCGTCATCACGACGGTGCGCGAGCTGGTGGCGATGAGCCGGGTTCCGTCGCGCGGCGCGAGCCTTCTCGTGGAGCTGAAGGCGGTCGAGCCCGCCTATCCGCTCTACGGCCGCATCGAGACAGCGCCGGCGTTGCCGCTCGACCATCTACTCGCCGACCGCGATGACGCCGGCGGCGCGGTGGTCGAGGCGCCGCTCCTGGAGCGGCTCGGCATCGCCGTCGGTGATCCGCTGCTGATCGGCTCCGCGCGCTTCGTCGTGACCGGCGTGCTCGTGCGGGAGCCGGATCGCCCGGTCGGTCTGGTCACGCTCGGACCGCGCGTGATCATCGCCGCCCCAGCCCTCGACCGCACGGGCCTCTTGCAGATCGGCAGCCGCGTGCGCTATCGGAGCCTCGCGCGACTTCCCGCCGGTGTGGCGGCTCGCCGCGCCGTCGAGGACCTCGCCCGCGCGATCGGTGACCCGTCAGTCCGCATCGCCGCGTTCGACGAATCACAGCCGGGTCTGCGGCGCTTCTTCACCCAGCTCGCGACGTATCTCGGCCTCGTCGGCCTGGCGAGCCTGCTGGTCGGCGGCGTCGGCATCGCGTCGACGGTCACGACGTTTCTTCGGCGTCAGCTCGCGACGATCGCGATCCTCAAGTGCCTCGGCGCCGGCTCGCGCGTGCTCGTCGCGACATATCTGATCCAGACTCTCGCCCTGGCGCTCGCCGGCAGCGTCGTCGGCGCCGCCTTCGGCCTGGCCGCGCAGCCGCTGCTCGTGCGGGCGCTCGCCCCGTTCGCGCCGTTCGTGCTCGAGACCGAATGGGATGTCGGGACCCTGGCGCGCGGCATCGCGCTCGGCCTGCTCGCGGCGCTGCTCTGCGCGCTCTGGCCGCTGCTCTCCGTGCGCACCGTGCCGCCGTCGCTGATCCTCCGGCGCGACGTCGACGTGAGCGCGTGGCGCGCGCGCCGGCCGTGGGCCGCAGCGCTTCCGATCGTCGCGGGGCTGGCCGCGCTGGCGGTCTGGCAGGCTGGATCCTTCCGGCTCGGCGGGATCTTCGCCGGCGCGGCGCTCGCCGCCCTCGTGATCCTGATCGGGCTCTCGCGCGTGCTCGTCCGCGTGGCCCGATGGGTGCCGCGGGCGCGCGGGCTCGCGTGGCGCCAGGGCCTGGCGGGCCTCGATCGCCCGGGCGGCCACACCGTGCGGGTGGTCGTGGCCGTCGGACTCGGCGTCATGCTGCTGGTGGCGATCGCGCTGCTCGAGGCGAACCTGGGCCGGCAGATCGCGTACGAGCAGAAGCGTGAGGCGCCGTCGTTCTTCTTCATCGACGTGCAGCCCGACCAGCGCGAGCCGTTCTCGAAGCTCGTGGGCGATGTGAGCGGCGTGGTCCCCGTCGTCACGCCGGTCGTCCGCGCGCGGCTCGCCGCGATCGACGGCACCCCCGTGACGCGCGAGCTGATCGATCGCCGCAAGCGCGAGTCGCCGGAGAAGAACTGGTACCTGACCCGCGAGTACATGCTGACGTGGTCGGACACACCGCCGGTGGCGAACAAGATCGCGCGCGGGCGCTGGTGGACCGCCGACGAGGCTGCCGCGCGCCCGCGCGTGTCGGTCGACGACGAGGCGGCGAAATATTTCGGGGTCGGCGTCGGGGGCACACTCACGTTCGACGTGCAGGGCGTGCCCATCACGGCCGAGGTGATGAATCTTCGCAAGATCGACTGGCAGAGCCTGAGCGCGAATTTCTTCATGGTGCTCTCGCCGGGCGCGCTCGACGGCGCGCCGACCGTCTATCTGGCGACGGCGCGCGTGCCCGCGGACCTCGAGACTCGTTTACAAGACAAGGTCGCGAGCGCCTTTCCCAACATCACGGCGATCCCGCTGCGGGGTGTGCTCGAGCGCGTCGCAGACGTGCTCGGGCAGATCTCTTTCGCGGTACGGTTCATGGCGCTCTTCAGCATCGCCGCTGGGCTCGTCGTCATGGGAGGCGCGCTCGCCGCGACGCGCTATCAACGGCTCTACGAGTCGGTCATCCTCAAAACACTGGGCGCGACGCGCTGGGCCATCGCGCGGGCGTTCGCCGTCGAGTATGCGTGTCTGGGCGCGGCGGCGGGCCTCGGCGGGACGGCGCTGGCCACCGCGCTCGCCTGGATCGTCCTGCGCTTCGTGCTCGACACGCCGTGGACCCTGGAGGTCGAGACCCTGGTGCTCGGCGTGGCCTTGACCACGTTGATCTCGCTCGCGATCGGGCTCCTGGCCACCGTGCGGCTGCTCGGCCGCAAGCCCTTGTCGGTGCTCCGCCAGGAATGAGCGCCGCGTGATAGTCTGACGTCCGCAGCGTGCATAGGTCTCCGCGGGGCTGGGGCCCCGCCGGCCGCGACACGCCGACGAATCATGGAGGTGACGATGTTCAAGCCGCTCGGCATCGATCACGTCGTCCTGCGGGTCCGTGACCAGGCGCGGTCGCGGCGCTTCTACGAGGATGTGCTGGGCTGCACGCTCGCCAAGTTCAACGAGCGGATCTCGCTGATCCATCTAAGATTCGGCGACGCGCTGATCGACCTCCTGCCGGCGACCGAGGCGGGGCCGGTCGGGCCGGACCACTTCTGCCTGTCGATCCACTGCGACGATCTCAAAGCGGTGGCCGAAGAGCTGCGCCAAAAAGCCGTCGCGCTCGAAGGTGACGTGGTCCAGCGGTTCGGCGCGTTCGGCGACGGGCCCTCGCTCTACCTGCGCGACCCCGACGGCCACATGATCGAGCTCAAGCCGCGCCCCTGATCGACTCGAATCTCGCGTAAACGTCCCGCCCTCTCCCGGCGTCCCATCGTCGGCAGGACGCCGAGGGAGGGTGAGGGGACATGCTGGCCGCGGTGCAACGCCTCGTGAAGTACGTGATCATGCTGTACCTCGTCACGCACGGCCTGCCGGTGGCCGCCGACATCGAGCTGCGAGACCTCGCCACGGCAATCGGCTGGAGCCTACTCGCCCAGCTCCGCATTTCCGGATAGCGCGCCGCCGAGGGCGCGAACGAAGCAGATGGGCCCGTTGCAGCGGCCTAGGCGAGGAGGTCGCCGACCATTCGCGTCAGCTTGTCCGGCGTGAACGGTTTCTGGAGGAGGACGGTCCCCGGGTCGAGCACACCGTGGTGCACGATCGCGTCGTCCGTGTAGCCCGACATATAAAGAATTTTCAGCCCCGGGCGGGCCTGGACGAGACGATCGGCGAGATCGCGCCCGCTCATCTCCGGCATGACCACATCGGTCAGGAGCAGGTGGATCGGCCCCGCGTGCTGCCGCGCGATTTCGAGCGCGACATTCGGGCTTGCCGCCGACAGGACCGAGTAGCCGGCGATTCCCAGAACCTCGGTGGCCAGCGCGCGGAGCTCGCCCTCGTCCTCGACGACGAGCACGGTTCCGCTTCCTGCGGCGGCCGGCGCATCGGCGGCCGGCTCGGTCGCGGGGTCGGGCACCGGCGCGACGCGCGCCAGATAGATCCTGACGACCGTGCCCACGCCCGGCTCGCTCTCGATCCGGATGTAGCCGCCATGCTGCTTGACGATGCCGTACACCGTTGCGAGCCCGAGCCCGGTGCCCTTGCCGACTCCCTTGGTCGTGAAGAACGGCTCGAACAGGTGCGCCTGCACGTCGGGGCTCATGCCCGTTCCCGTGTCGCGCACGCTGAGCATCGCGTGGGGACCGCCGGTCGCGCCGGGATGCGTCTCGACGAAGGCGTCGTCGAGATCGACGTTGGCGGTCTCGATGGTCAGGCGCCCGCCGTGCGGCATCGCGTCGCGCGCGTTCACCGCCAGGTTCAAGATGATCTGCTCGATCTGCGCCGGGTCGGCTTTCACGCGGCCGAGCACCGGAGCGAGCAGGCTGTCGAGCTCGATCGTCTCGCCGATCAGCGGCTTGAGCATCTGGGCCATGCCGGCGACGACGCCGTTGAGGTCGAGGACGCGGGGCTGGAGCATCTGCTTGCGGCTGAACGCGAGGAGCTGCTGCGTCAGCGACGCGGCGCGGTCGGCGGTCTTTCGGACCAGCTCGACGTCGCGCCGGTGCGGGTCGGTGGCCGCCAGCCGCAGCAGGAGAAGCTCCGTCCGGCCCGTGATGACGGTCAGCAGATTGTTGAAGTCGTGCGCGACGCCGCCGGCGAGCTGGCCGACCGCTTCCATCTTCTGGACCTGTCGGAGCTGTGCCTCGCTCTGCCGCAACGCCTGCTCGGCGCGCTTGCGCTCGGTGATGTCGAGCACGGTCGACTGGATAGCCGGCTCGCCGGCCCAGACGATCTCGGTCACCTGGATCTCGACCCAGATCTGCGTGCCGTCGGCTCGTGTCGCCTGCAGCTCGTACTGTGACGGGAGCGGCTCGCCGCGCAGCCGCGCCGCGCGGTCGTTCTCGAGCCGCGCGCGATCATCCAGCGAGAGCCAGCCGCGGGTATCGAGGCCGACGAGCTCGTCGGCGTGGCGATAGCCGAACATCCGCGCGAACGCGGGGTTGACGAACAAGGTGATCCAGTCGCGCTGGATGTGGATGCCCTGGATCGAGCTCTCCACCAGCGTGCGGTAGCGACGCTCGCTCTCGCGCTCGCTCGCGAAGAGCTGCGCGTTCCGGATGGCCACGGCCGCCTCGTCGGCGAGCCGCAGCAGGATGGCCTCGTCACGGTCGCCGAAGGGGCGCTTGGTGCGGTTGGCCACGTAGAGCAGCCCGATCACGCGCTCCTCGCTCTTGATCGGCACCACCATGGCGCTGACGCTGTCGTCCCGCGCGACCGCGGCCAGATAGTCCTTGCTGAACGCTGGATCGTTCACGTAGTCGTCGGTGCGCAGCGGGCGGCCACTCTGCAGCGCCAGCCCGCCGAACCCCTTGCCGGGCTCGATGCGAAACGTGCGATCCGACGTGTACCGCGAGCCGACCCGGTGACGAACGGTGACGGATTCGGCGTCGCCTTCACGGAAACCGATCATCGCGAGGTCGCTCCCGACCAGCTCCTTGGCGCTGTCGGTGATCCGGCGCAGCACCGTGTCGAGGTCGAGCGAGGATGTGATTACCTGGGCGACGCCGGCGAAGACCTCGGACTCCCGGCGCCGGCGCTCGCTCTCGGCGTACAGACGCGAATTCTCCAGCGCGAGCGCGGCCTGGTGGGCGAACGCCTGCATGAGCTCCACCTGCCGGCTGGAAAATGGGCCGGCGTCGTCGCGATACGTGACGAGCGCGCCGAGCGCGCGCTCGCCGACGAGCAGCGGCACGGACAGCACGGCCCGATAGCCCTCGGCCTCGACAGCCGCGCGCGTCGAGGGCGTGAGCTCGAAGGCCGGATCGTTCAGCAAGTCCGCTGACCAGACCGGCCGGCGCTCCACGATGGCCGTCGGCGTCGTGCCGTCGCGCGGATGCAGCGGGCGCATGGCCGGAAACGCGCGGCTCATCCCGCGGCTCGCCACGAAATGCGTCGCGGTGCCGGGCCGCTCCTCGTTCACCAGCGCCACGGCCGATCGCTGCGTCCCGAGCAGGGTGCAGACGCGGTCGACGACCAGCGACAGGATCCTTTCGAGCTCCAGCGACGATGCGACGGCGCCGCCGAGCTCGCTCAGCGCTTCGGCTTCGCGTCGGCGGCCGGCGCTGTCGGCGAAGAGCCGCGCGTTGTGGATGGCGATCGCCGCGTGGTCGGCCAGCCGCAGCAGGATCTGCTCGTCGCGGTCGGTGAGCAGGCGGTTGTCGCGGTTGGCGACGGAGAAGAAGCCTTCGACCCGGCCCTCGATCTTGATCGGCACCGCCATGTAGGCGTGCAGGTCTTCGATCCGGGCGACGGTCAGGAAGTCGGGCCCGAACCGAGTGTCCTCGAGGTAGCGATCCGTGCGAAACGGCGTGCCGCTGGCGAGGACCAGACCGCTGGCGCCCTGACCCGGCGTGATCCGGAACGAGCGGTAGTCCTCGTAGCGTGCGCCGGGCCACTGGCGAAAGAAATAGCTGTCGCTGCCTGGCTCGCGCAGCGCGATGAATGCCATGTCGCTGCGGCAGACCTCGCGCGCGCCCTCGGCGATGCGGCGGAGCACGGTCGTGAGATCGAGCGAGGCGTTGATGCTGCGGACCACGTCCGCGAGCAGCTCGGCCTCGCGCTGGCGGCGCCCCGCTTCCTCGTAGAGGTGGGCGTTCTCGATGGCGATGGCCGCCTGGTCGGCCAGGAGCCCCGCGAGCTTCTTTTCTTCGTGCGTGAATACGCCGCGGCGGCCGAACACCACGACCAGCGCGCCGACCGCGCGGTCGTGGTGGATCAGCGGCAGCGCGATGCACGCGTGCAGATCGCTGGTCTCGGCGAGCGCGCGAAGGCCCCAGCGCGGATCGCGCTGCACGTCGTCGATGTACTCCGGCTGGCGCGAGGCGAGCACGGCCCCGGCGATGGTGCCGTGGCGCGGGGCCGGCGCGATGCGCATGGGGCGCCCCGCCAGCTCGGGCCCGGCCCAGAAGCTGCCGCCCTCGCGCAGGGTCTCGGCGCCGTGGTCCACCCAGACGTACGCCATCCGCGCCTTCAGGAGTGTCGTGGCCGCCTCGGCAATCCCGCGGAACGCGGCATCACTATCGGCCGCCGAGGTCATCAGCCGCGTGAGGCGGCTGAGGCTGGTCAGCCGCTCGGCGCGCTCGTCGGCCTGTCGAAGCGTGTGGCCGTGGCGATCCGGGACCGCGCGCGCCCGCTTCGCCGGCTTGGGGCGCGGCCGCTTACTCAATGGCGAAGTGCAATCGTGCGTGTGCCTGGCGGAGGGCGTGCTCGACGGCGGCGGGCGTCTCGGCGCGGGCGAAGATGAACCCGAGATACTGCCAGCCCTCGGGAAGCGGCACCACCGCCTGCCCGGGGTGCATCGTGATCGCGACTTCGTCGACGCTTTCGACCTCCGCAGCGTCGTCGGCGCCACTGACCGAGACGAGCCGGCCGGCCCGAGGGATCGGGATCATCATGACGCCGGCGGCGCGCCGCTCGCGCTCGAGCGATTCGAGCGGACGCCCGAGCGCGTGAGAAAGGATCAGGTCCTCGAGGGTCAGACCGGTGCCGAACGTCAAGGTGCGGGAGCAGAGGCCTCCGATCGAGCGCGCGGCCACCTCGAGCACGAACGGGCCGCGCTCGTTCAGGCGAAGCTCCGCGTGGACGGGGCCCTCGGTGAGCCCGAGCGCCGCGCACGCGTCGCGGCTCACCGCGGCGATACGGGCCTGGACGGCTTCCGGCAGACGCGACGGCGTCACGTAGATCGTCTCCTCGAAGAACGGGCCGTCGAGCGGATCGGGCTTGTCGAAGATCGCCAGCACGTGCAGTGTCCCGCCGAGCAGTAGCCCCTCGAGCGCGACCTCGCCCCCCGGGATGAAGTCCTCGACGAGCAATGCCCGGCGGGCCTCGTCCGGCAGCGGCGCCTCCACACTTTCGAGGATCGCCGCGATCCGGTGAAACGCCGCCACGAATTCTTGCGGATCGTTCGCGCGGATCACGCCGCGGCTGGCCGAGAGGGCGAGCGGCTTGAGCACGCAGGGGTAATCGATTTCCCGGGCGAGAACGACGGGGTCGTCGGCCAGGAGGACGAGCCGGTAGCGTGGCACCGGCACGCCGGCCTCGGACAGGCAGCGGCGCATCGCGTGCTTGTCGCGCGCGGTGACTACGGCGGGCAGGGAGTTGGCCTTCAGGCCGAGGCGCTGGCTGATCGCGGCCGCGACGATCGTGGTGAGGTCGTCCACGGGCACGACGGCGTCGATCGGCCGGCGCGCCGCGAATTGCGCGATCGTGTCGGCGCTGGCGCCGGGATCGGCGAAGTCGAGCGTGAGGAGCGAATCGGGCGCCAGCGCCTCGAACGTGCTCGGCCGCTCGGAGGCGCACACGAGCTCGACACCGAGCCGGGTGGCGGCCTCGACGAACGCCTCGGTGCGGTAGGTCGTCGTCGGCAGGAGGAGCAGTAACCGGCCAGCCGAGGGCGGCACGGGTGTCAGCTCCCCACGCCGAGGCGCGGAGCTACGCTTTGCCGGCGGTGTAGTAGGGGTTGGTCCCGGCGGAGTGGTCGGTCGCGTCGAGGACTTCGGCGACCTCAGGAATCTCTTCCTTGATCAGGCGCTCGATGCCCTGCTTCAGCGTGACGTCCGCGGCGCCGCAGCCCTGGCAGCCGCCGCCCATCTGTAAGTAAACCCGGTTGTCCTGCACGTCGACCAGCTCGACGAACCCGCCGTGGCCCGCGACCGCTGGGTTGATCATCGAATCGATCAGCTCTTGAACTCGAGTCTTCAAATCCTCGCTCATGAGGCACCTCTCAAACCGTTACTTTACCCGAGTTTGCATTCAGGGCCAACTGGCCCTCGGTAGGCTCCGCTCAGCAGAACCAGGGCTCCGTCAGCCGTGGCGGCCGCTTGCGGCGGGCCGCCGGCGCCGACAGGGGCCGCGGCGCCACCCCGGCGTGCCGGTCCGCGAGCTCGCGCACCCGTTGAAACGTGACCGCAGCGTCCTCGCGCCGGTCGGCGGCACCGGCCACGAGCGACGAAACCTCCACGTGGAGCGCCTCCATCCTAGAGTCCGGGTGATTCCAGCGGTAGTAGAACTGGTCATCGACCAGCTCGCCCAGGAACGGACGCAGCGCGGGGCTGTCGAGCAGGAGCGAGCCGGGCGGCACCAGGAGACGGATCGAGAACTGCACCGGGTCGACCGCGTCGACGAGCCCC
>Ga0066388_100003377_pt1 | contig 10315 bp, 8 predicted proteins | sample PanSoiMetaGPlot6_FD_64539 | JGI IMG/M metagenome (GOLD analysis project Ga0066388, IMG submission 64539) | Tropical forest soil microbial communities from Panama analyzed to predict greenhouse gas emissions - Panama Soil - Plot 6 (Hybrid Assembly) | ecosystem: Environmental > Terrestrial > Soil... | reverse complement strand
GCACGAGCGCGGGCTCGTTCTGCGATGTCCAGGACAACGGGAACGGTGCGCAGCGCCTTGGCGAACCCTCCTGCGCCGGTGGTTTCCTGGCCCAGGCAGCCGCACTTGCCCGGCCAGGTTTCGTCCCGCTGCCGCGTAGCCTGGCCGCCGACGCGCAGCTGGATCAGGACGGCGCCGGCGCCGTCCAAACCGTCGTCGAGGTCGGACGTCCAGCGGACCGTCGCCGGGTGAGCGTAGGCGCGCATGATCCTGGCCGAGAACGGGCCCACTACCGACAGCCTGCTCTGGTCCGGGTCAACCAGCACGATCTCGGTGATCGAGACCTGACCGGCCAGCCTGGCGAATCCGTCAATCAACTCGGGCGTGTACGTCGAACCACCGCCGACGACCGCAACTTTCATACGAATGCCTTCAGTTCTTCGTTTGCCGTCGCCACGTGACAGGCGGCGGAGTGATCGGGGAGCAACTCGAGCAGCGGCGGCGTGACCTGGTGGCAGACATCGATCGCGAGCGGGCACCGCCACCGGAACCGGCAACCGGGAGTCGGGTCGATCACCCGCGGCGGCTCCCCGCGATCGGTATCGGCTCCCACGCTCACGTCCGCGCGCGGGTCGGGCACCGCCGACACAAGCAGCTGCGTGTAGGGGTGCCGCGGCCTGGCAAGCACGTCCTCCACCGGGCCTGACTCGGCGATATGGCCGGCGTACATCACCACCAGCCGGTCGGCCACGTAACGGGCGCTGGCGATGTCGTGGGTGATGTACAGGATCGACACGCCCTCCTCGTCGCGCAGCTTGGTCATGAGGTTGAGCAGGCCGATTCTGATCGAAACGTCGAGCATGGAAACCGGCTCGTCGGCCAGGATCAGCTTCGGCCGCATGGCGAGGGCCTGGGCGAAGCCGACGCGCTGCCGCTGGCCGCCGCTCAGCTCGTGCGGGAACCGCTCGAGCACATCAGCGCCCGGAGTCAGGCCGACGACGTCGAAGATCCTGATCGCCTCGGCGCGGCGCTGAGCCGCGCTGAGCTCGGGGCGGTGCAGCTTCAGGCAGCGCTCGATGCCGTGCGACACCCGGAAGACCGGGTTGATCGAGCTGAACGGATCCTGGAACACCATGGGCACATCGCTGCGGTAGGCGAGCAGTTCCGCTCGCGACCTGATCCCGGACAGCCGTCTGCCCTGCAGGTAAATCTCGCCCGCAGTGGGCTTGTAGATCCTCGCCAGCAACCTCGCGATGGTCGACTTGCCGCTGCCGCTCTCACCGACCAGCGCTACGATCTCACCGGTGCCGATGTTCAGGTCGACGTCATCGACCGCGTGCAGCGTGCGCCGGTTCAGGCCGCCGCCGATCTTGAAGTGCCTCGTGAGCCCGTCGGTTCTGAGCAGGGGAGCATTGCTGTCTGCCGCGCTCGCGGCGCGCCTTCCAGCCTTCTTGCTCAGCTTGACTGGCTGGGCGGTTGTGGGTTCGGTCATGACGCGCTCCCGTCCGCGTAGAGCAGGCAGCGCACCTCGGTGCCCTCGACCACGTATAGCGGCGGGGTCACGGTCCTGCACGAGTCCATCACCTTCGGGCATCTGGGCGCGAACAGGCATTCCTCTGGCGGCTCGATCAGGTTGGGTGGCTGGCCAGGGATGCCGGTCAGCGGAACCCGCTCGCCTTTAATGGACGGGAACGCATCCATCAGCCCGATCGTGTACGGATGCCGAGGTGCGCCGAATACCCGGGACGTGGGGCCGAGCTCGGCCACCTGCCCCGCGTACATGACCATCAGCCGGTCGGAGAAGTGCCTGACCAGAGACATGTCGTGGGTGACGAAGATGATGCTGAAGCCGAGCTCGGCCTGGAGCTCCTTGATCTGCACCATCAGCGAGCGCTGCGCGACGACGTCCAGCGCGGATGTCGGCTCATCCATGATCACAAGGTCAGGGGTGAACAGTAGCGCCATCGCGATCATTGCCCGCTGGCGCATGCCGCCCGATAGCTGATGGGGGAAGCTTCGCAGGTGCTGCGGATCGATGCCGACCATCTTGAGCACGTGCGCTGACCGGTCCGCGATCTCGTTCTTTGACTTCACGCCGTGTGCCCGCATCGCGTCGGTGTACTGCGCCGCGATCGTCTTGACCGGGTTGAGCGCGTTCATCGCGCTCTGCATGACAACCGACATGTCCTTCCAGCGCACGGCGGCGAGCTGGGAGTCGGTCATGCCGACCATGCTGACGCCCTTGAAGACCACGCTGCCGCCGACGATGCCGGCGGGCGGGCTCAGCAACTGGGCGATCGCGAATAGCAGGGTCGACTTGCCACAGCCCGACTCGCCGACGATGCCGATGAATTCGCCCCTGCCCACGTCGAAGCTCACATGATCGACGGCCCTGACATTGCCCTGCTTGGTCGCGTACTCGATGCTGATGTCGCTGACCTGCAGGATGGTTTCGCCGGTGCTCACCTGGGCCCGGCCGACGTCGTCAGCGAGCGCGCTTGACACGGAGCCTCCGTACTGGTCTGAGCGCCGGGTTGCCGATCTCATCGAATGCGTAGTTCAGCAGGGCGAATGCGGCGCCAAGGATCGCGATCCCAAGGCCAGGCATCAGAGCCCATAGGTATTCGCCGATGGCAAGGGCCTCGTTGTTCTGGGCCCAGTACAGCATCGTTCCCCAGCTGACCGAGTTCGGATTGCCGAAGCCAATGAACTGCAGGCCTGCGGAGAACAGGACGTTGTATACCGCCGTCCCGAGGAAGGCCGCGACGATTAGCGGCGTCATGTTCGGGATGATCTCGACGGCGATGATGTATGCCCTTCGTTCGCCGCGCACCCTCGCTGCCTCGAGGTAGTCCCGCCCGCGCAGCGAGAGCGCCTGCGCTCGCAGTTGCCTCGCGCCGTAGGCGTATCCGGTGACCACCAGGATGGCGATCAGCACGACAACGCCGCTGTTGGGCAGGTAGGCCGCGATGATCAGCAGGAGCGGGAAGCTGGGAAATACCAGCAGGGTGTCGGTAATCAGGTTCAGCGTGTTGTCGGCCATCCCGCCCAGATAGGCGGCGGAGATTCCCATGATCACCGAAAGCGTTGTGGAGAGCACCCCGCTGACCACGGCGATAATGAGGGTCTCGCGTGCGCCCCAGATGAACTGCGAGAAGATGTCCTGGCCGTAGACGGTGGTCCCGAACAGGTGCGCTGAGGACGGCCCCAGCGAGCGGCCGTAGATTTCCGCCCGCGGTGGATCGTGCGCGATCAGGCCGGGGAAGGCCGCGAGGATGCAGACGAACAGCAGGAGTATGAAGCCGGCGCTCGCCTTGCGGTTTGAGCGCACGGCGCTGAACAGGCGGTTCAGCGCCATTCCAGCCCTGGCTGCTGCTTCTCGCCCGCGATCAGGACCCTGCGCGGCTGTCGGCAATCCCGGCGTGACGTCGGTACCAGGACCGGTGGAGATCGGAGTGGTGGCCATCGCCGCTATCCCGCCGTCCTGGTCCGAGGATCGAGTACCGCATTCAGGACGTCGGTGAGCAGAACGGCCAGCAACACGGCCAGTGTGATCAGCAGGAACAGCGCCTGCATGAGCGGGTAGTCCTCGCTTTCGACGGCCTGGACCAGCCAGAATCCGAGCCCTGGATAGTTAAAGACGTATTCGACGAGCACCGAGCCGCCGAGCACGAATCCGAGCGACATTGCCAGGCCGCTCAGGCTCGGCAACATGGCATTGCGGGCCGCGTAGTCGAACATGATGCGCCGGCCAGGCAGCCCTTTCGCCCGTGCCATCTTGATGTAGTCCTCGGACAGCACGGTGACCATGTTGTTGCGCATGGTCAGGATCCACAGGCCGACCGAGGTAATCAGGATCGCTCCCGCAGGCAGCAGCGCGTGCTGGAGCAGGTTCAGGATGAACGGCAGGTTGAAGGCCGGGAGCATCGTGTTGTCAAAGGTGCCGTTGGACGGCAGGTGCGGTCCGTGCAGGCTGAATGCCACGATCAGCAGCATCCCGATCCAGAAGAACGGGATGGCGGAGGTGATCACGAAAACCGGCGGCAAGACATTGTCCAGCCAGCCGCCGCGCCGCCACGCACCGACAATGCCGATGCTCGTGCCGACAAGGAACGCTAGCAGGGTGGTCACGCCGACCAAACCGAGCGTCCAGGGCAGCGCGTTGCTGATGATCTGACTTACCGGAGTCGGCAGCTGGCTCAGCGATGTGCCGAGATCGCCTTTAGCCGTGTTGCGCAGGTAGTCGAAGTACTGGTGGATGAGGCTCTCTTGGGTGTTCACGCCGAAGGCGATCTCGAGCGGCTTCAGCGCCAGGGCGCTGATCCGGCCGTGGAATTTGGCTATCAGAGCCTCCGCCGGATTGCCGGGCATCAGGCGGGGCAAGAGGAAATTCAGCGTCAGGCACGCCCACAGCGTGCCGAGGAAGAAGGCGAGCCGGCGAAGGGCGAACCTCATGGCGTCCTCCTCATGGTCATCGTCCTCTTCCCAAAGGTCAGCCAATCAGCGCGAATCCGCAAGTGCTGTGATGTCAAGACCTGGAGTGCCCCGGAGCCCGGCCGGGCTCCGGGGCTAGCTCAGGTCAGCCGCCGGCCGGCTTGAGGTGGAGGAGCTGGATGCCCCAGTCGGGAGTGCTGTAGGGAGCCGGCTGGGCGTACGGGTCCTGCTCGGAGACCCAGCCGCTGAACTTGCTCGTGTCGTACTGGAACCAGTCGACTGACTCGGTGACCGGGATAAGCGGAACCTGGCTCAGCATGACCTGCTGGAGCTTGCTCACGATGGCCTGCTGCTGAGCCGGGTCAGTCGTGGAGCCGTAAGACTCAATCAGCTTGTCCGTCGCCGGGTTGCTGTAGCGCTCGTAGTTGGTGCTGGCCAGCTGGCCGATGGGGGCGGTGTTCGGACCGTAGAGCAAGCCCCGCAGCTCGTAGTACGGGCTGGGGCCGCTGGACCCGCTGCTGTAGTAGGCCAGCTGGAACTGGCCCTTGAACACCCGGTTGTCGTGGTCGGTGCCGGACAGGTTGATCGGCGTGATCTTGATACCGACAGCCTGCAGGTTCTGCTGGATGACCTGTACCGAGGCCACCCAGTCGGAGTATCCGCCGACGTTGACGATGCCGAACGACAATTCCTTGCCGTTCTTTGCCATCAGCCCATTGGCGTCCTTCTTGTAGCCATCGGCGGTCAGGATCGAGGTGGCCTTCTTGGGGTTGTAGGCGTAATCGCCGTACTTCGCGGACGCCGCCTTGTCCACCCAGGAACTGAAGGTCGGCGTGACGATGCCGGTCTGGTTGCTGGCTGGCTCATACCCGTACTCGCCGACGGTCGAGACCTTGTTGCGGTCGATCGCGTAGGCCATGGCCTGGCGGACCTTGACGTCGCTCAGGATCGGGTCCTTCAGGTTGATGAAGATGGACACGTTCGAGACGGGCGGGAACCAGTAGTGGTAGCTCGCGCTCTTGGATGTGTAGAACTTGTTGATGCTCGGGATGAACTGGCCACCCCACTGCGCCTTGCCCGTCGCCAGGTCCAGGTTGGCCGGATCGTTGGAGGTGTAGGAGGGATACAGGATCGTCGCGATGTGCGGCTCGCCCGCCTGGTAGTACTTCGTGTTGGCCTGGTAGGTGATCAGCTGCGGGGTGCACGACTTCATCGTGTAGGCGCCAGTGCCGACCGGGTTCTTGTCGGCGAAGTTCACCGGGTTACTGAGCTTCGACCAGATCTTCTGCGGCACGATGCCCACCTGGTCGGCGATGTAGTAGAAGTATGGCACCGCGGCCGACTTGAAGTTCATGACGACGTTGTCGCCCTGCTGAGTCACGCTGGACAGCACCGACCAGATCGAGTTGAGGTCGAGCGCGGGGAACTGCTTCAGCATGTTGTACGTGAATGCCACGTCAGCGGCGCTCATCGGCGAGCCGTCGCTGAATTTCACGCCCTTACGGATCGTGAAGGTCAGCGTCTTATTGCCGTTCGACCAGGCGAAGGCGCTGGCCAGCCATGGGGTGGTCTTGCCGCTCTGCAGCGCGTTGACAAATACCAGCGGCTCGTAGACCGGCCCGAACGATAGCCCACTGACCGACGGGTTGAATGGGCTGAAGCCACAGGTCCAGGTGGCGCCGGACTCGTTGGAGATTTGCAGGACACCGGTAGGCCCTGCGCCGTTCCCGTTGTTGTTGTTGGTCGAGCCCGACGATGAGCATGCCGCGGCCAGCAGACCAGCCGCGATGACGACCCCGAACTTGGTAAGGCGTCTCATAGTTTCGGCCCTTCTTGAATGCTGCACATTTGCTGAATGGAGTGCGTCACGGCGTGCCGATGTGCCGGACGGTGACTGGCCGGGGAGGCGTACCCGGCCCGGCGGCTGCCGACGACCCGTTTGTCGGCGATGGTGCCAGTAACCATCATCAATGTCTAGATTTTCCTCAGTCCTGAACGTCGCCCATCGCAGCTGTTCGGCCACGCGTGGGTGCGAGCAGTCGGACCATGACCCTGCCAGCTGAGTAACGATGGCGGATCCCCACTATCGTGCAGATTGTTAGGACAGTATCCTAACTATCCAAGACGGAACAGAGTTCGTGGCCGAACCGTAATGTGGCCCATGAACGGAGGCTGCGCGGTGGACATGATCTCGTTCGGACTCATCTTCCTTGAACTGGTCTTCGGTCAGCTGCACCGGCTTCCCGAGCCCGGCGAGGAAGTGTTCACCGACGAGTTCGCGATCTCATGTGGCGGCGCGGTTACCAGCGCCACGGCGGCCGCGGCGGCGGGCGCGCGAGCCGGCCTGTGCACGACCTTGGGCGATGATCTCGGCTCGCAGGTGGTCAGCGAGCACTGCGCGACGGTTGGCGTGAGCGTGTCGCCGTCGGATCACGTCGAGGGGCCGACAGCCGGGATCACCGTCGTGCTGAACTTCGACGGCGACCGCGGTTTCGTGACCCATTTGCCGCCCGCTGCCTCCGGCGAGGCAGCCGAGATCCGGCGCTGGCGCAGCGTATTGCGCAGGGAACGGCCTTCCTGGTGTTACCTGCACGCCGGGCAATGGGTGCCGGAATTCTTGCGCGAGGCCCGCGAGCTCGGTTGCAAGATCATGCTCGATACGTCCCTGGGCGACGCCCGGGACCGCGGCATGGTGATCGAGTGTGTGAGCCTGGCCGACATCTTCGTGCCCAACGGTGCGGAGCTGCTCACGCTGACTGGCGCATCCGACCTAGCTGACGCCATGGCGTCGGCCGCCGCGTGGGGTGCCCAGCTTGTCGTGACACGGGGTGCCGCGGGCGCTGTCGTTGCAGGCCGGGACGGCTCGGTCACCGAGGTGACTGACGGTGTCCGGGACGTGCCCGTCAGGGATCTCACCGGCGCAGGCGACAGCTTCGCCGGGGCGATGATCGCCGCGCTGATTGGTGGCGCCTCGGTCACCGAGGCTGCCGTAGCGGCCAACGCCGCGGGATCACAGGCTGTCGGCCGCCTCGGAGCCGCGGGTGAGCTGGGGGCGAAGAGCAGCGCCGGCTGGCCGTTGCGGCCGATGGTTCTCAAAGACGTCGCGGACGCGCTCGCCGTGGTCGATCACTCAGGCGCGCTTAGGCCGGAACACAGGGGAGCGATGCGATGAAGCTGGCGGTGCTCGGTGGCGGCGGTGTGCGGATGCCCACATTCGTGCGTGCGGTGCTGGCGAGCAGGCCAGGCGCATTCGACGAGATCTGCTTGTACGAACCCGATGCCACCAGGCGTGCCACGACGGCCAGACTCGCCGCCGAGGTCGGCGACGTGCTCGGTCAGCCCGGCGTAGTCACCGTCACGGCGGACGCCGCCGAGGCCTTCACCGGAACCGACTACGTCTTCTCCGCCATCAGGGTCGGCGGTGACCGCGGCCGGGTCATTGACGAGCAGGTGGCGCTGCGCCGCGGCATCGTGGGCCAGGAGACCACAGGTCCTGGCGGCTGTGCGATGGCGCTGCGGACGATACCGGTCGTACTGGCCTACTGCGACCTGCTGAGCCGATGTTCGCCCGATGCGGTGCTGATCAATTTCACCAATCCCGCTGGCCTCATCACGCAGGCCATCAGCGCGCAAGGCAAGGTCCGGGCCATCGGCGTCTGCGACACGCCGTCAGGGACGATCGCTGGCCTGGCGGCCTTCCTGGACGTGCGCGGCGCGCGCACCGCCGGCGCCGGCGGAGGGGCAGCGGGCCGGATCCTGGCCAGGTACGGCGGCCTGAATCACCTGGGCTGGATCAGCTCCTTCGAGGTGGACGGCAGCGAGCTGATCGGCGATCTGATCGCCAGGTTCGAGGAGCTGCAGCAGGTCAACCAGCACCTGGCTGCCTTCGATGCCGGCCTGGTCCGGCGGGTTGGCGCGATCCCTACCGAGTACGTGTACTACTACTACGACCCGCGGCGGTACGTCGACGATGTAGCCAGGGCCGGGTCAAGCAGGGGCGAGGACGTCCTCAAGCTGAACGATGAATTGCTGGCCGCGATCGGCAACGCCTTCGCCGATGGCGATGTGCACGCAGCGTGGTCGGCCTACGCGAGCCTGCTCGGGGTCAGACGCGACACGTACATGAAGACCGATATGCAGGGCGCCAGCGGGCAGGCCGAGGCGCGGGCGGCGCGGGCGGCGGCCGGCCCGGTCCCGATTGAGGCGGAAGAGCTTGGCGGCTATGAGGGCCTGGCCATGCGGGTAATCGACGGCCTGGCAGGCCGCGGCGCGAGCGAGGTGATCGTGAACATGCGCAACGGCAGTGCACTCGACTTCCTTGACCCTGACGACATCGTAGAGGTCCCGGCCAGGGTGGCCGCGGACGGGCTAAGCCAGCTGGATGCTGCCGACCTGCCGGGGTCAGCCAGGGCGCTGGTGCTGGCCGTCAAGGAATACGAGCGAGGAATCGTGGATGCCGCTTTGACCGGCAACGCGAGCCTGGCGGCCGTCGCGCTCGCGCAGCATCCGCTAGTGCCCGGAATCACGGCGGCCAGGGAGCTGATCGCCGAGTACGTCGACCTGCACGGCGAGCACCTCGCCTATCTGAGCTAGATGACTGACATCGAGGCCCAGGCAGCGTCAGGGCTGCAGCCTGCCCGGCCACAGCTCATCCGGACCATGAACGAGCAGCTCCTGCTCAACCAGATCCGGCAGCTCGGCGTGTGCTCGCGCGCGGACCTGGCCCGGCTTTCCGGGCTGTCCAAGCCGACCGTCTCGCTAGCCCTAGCCAACGTCGAGCGGTCCGGCCTGGTCAGGACCGCTGGCCAGCGCACGGGCGTGCCCGGCCGGTCGGCGGTCCTGTACGAGATCAGGCCGGAGGCAGGGTACGTGCTCGGGCTGGACATCGGCCATGAGTACCTGCGGGGGGCGGTCGCCGACCTGACGGGCGTGATCAGGGCCAAGGCCGAGGCCGCGTGCACCGCGGCGAGCGTGCGCAGACGGGTGAGCGAGCTGATCAGGCTCGCTGACGGCATCTGCGCTGCCGCCGGGATCAGCAGGGACGACGTCACGCAGACTGTGCTCGGCAGCCCGGGAGTCTACGACCCCAAGCTGGGCGCTATCACTCTGACCGGCGGGATGGCTGGCTGGGATAAGCCCTCGGTCCTGGCCGGGCTACGGGGCGCGTTCGGGGAGAACCTGGCGGTCGAGAACGACACTGATGCGGCCGCGCTCGCCGAGCGCGAGCACGGGCATGGCAGGGAGTTCCCGAGCTTCGTGTTCGTCTCCATCGGTTCCGGCATCGGGATGGGCCTGGTCCTCGGCGGCCAGCTGCACAGGGGCGCGCACGGCGTCGCCGGCGAGATCGCCTACCTGCCGATCACAGAGGGGCCCGGCGGCGATGCCGGCGATGACGAGGTGCGCAGGCGGGGCACTCTGGAGGCCGTGGGCTCGGCCGCGGCGATCGTCCGCGCCGCGCGCCGGGCCGGGCTTCGCACCCAGTCGGCGCGGCAGGTGTTCGCCGCCGCGGCCGCCGGAGATGAGCGGGCCAAGGCGATCGTCGCGGCCGAAGCCAGGCTCGTCGCCAGTGCGATCTGCGCGATCATCGCCGTCGTCGACCCCGGACTGGTCGTGCTCGGCGGCGGGATCGGGCAGGCACCAGGATTCGCCGCCGCGGTCGCAACCGAGCTCGGCCGGATCGCACCTGTCCTGCCCGAACTCCGCGTGAGCGCACTCGGCACCAGCGCCGTCGTCGACGGCTGCCTGGCGTCAGGAGCCGATCTGGCCTGGCGGCGCCTGACCGCTCAGATGGCGCAGGCGCAGGCCGACCAGGCGCCAGCCATGCTCGACGGCGAGCAGGCCGCGGCGCTGCCCGCGGTGACCTGAGTGCCGGTCGCCCAGGTGGGGAGGCTACCCGCCCTTA
>Ga0066388_100003376_pt1 | contig 10316 bp, 8 predicted proteins | sample PanSoiMetaGPlot6_FD_64539 | JGI IMG/M metagenome (GOLD analysis project Ga0066388, IMG submission 64539) | Tropical forest soil microbial communities from Panama analyzed to predict greenhouse gas emissions - Panama Soil - Plot 6 (Hybrid Assembly) | ecosystem: Environmental > Terrestrial > Soil... | reverse complement strand
TGGCATGCAGCCGCGTGTTCCCATTCGCAGACGCACCAGGGTGCCGGGCAGCAAGATCGGGAGCATCTCGCAGGCAACCAAGGTCGCTCAGGCCATGCGCGACGCCAGGCGGTAGAAGGCGCGGTCGGCGGCCTGATCGTGGTCAAGCCCGTCAACCTGCTCGCCCGCGCCGACGAGGTCATCGCGTAGGGGCGAATCTGCGGCAGTGCCCCAGTCCCTACACTATCGCACCTGTTGTTGATTTCATGCCGGAAGCGAGGAAAGGGCGGGCACTGATGGAAGACATCAGGAGCGCGTAGGCAAGGCGGTCTTTGTGAGCCATTAGCGAAATTCGAGGCGGATCCAACTCGCCGCCGAAGGGATCGAAGATGACGCGCAACGGAAATCGACGGAGCTATTCGACAATCTTGATTTTCACCGTAGCGCCGTCAGGAAGGTTGGAGATTTCCTTGTGAATGTGGCCCGTGAGCCCGAAGTGTTCCCTTGCATCAACGGGATTAAGGTTCTCCACCGCGTAGGCTCCTTGGCGAAAGATTGGCAAGATCGCGAAAGTATAACAGCGCCCAGAACTCAGAGTTTTTCCCGCGCTGATGAGCTTCTCAATTAAAGGTGGGAGAAACCATTCATCGGCCTTGTCAGTATCCAGAAGGCGCTGAAATTCCGACTGATTATCAGCCAATTTCGACACCTCGGCGGTTCCCGTGTTGAGCCACCAAATTTCGCCGCAGGGTATTTGATAGAACAGGTCGCCAAGTGCACTGAACAACACTGGTTGATAGTCATCGGGCAATAGCCATGACCACGCAGCCCGCAATTCCTCAATGGCATCGACGCTGGGGGTCATCGTAAGGGCATTGCATCCGACTGACATCTGTATTGGCCTCAAATGGCACATTTTTGATGATCGCTATGCGCGCAGGATACGCGGGTCAATTGCTAGCACTGAACGTATTGGGCCAATCGATTGCTCTTATGCCCCTAGGCTAGCGAGCCGCGGACACCGATTGAAGGCGTCGACGGCAGCAACCTTGGCGCCAGTTTGCGGCCACTTTTCGATTTCCGTTTTTCTCGGCATCAGCAAGCCTCCTGCGCATTGGACGATTTGCACTTAGAGCATCCCCACGCAGGATCGTGCAAACTAAAGAACCTGCTGGCTGCCGAGGGGCGCAAGATCGGCCGTCGCCATGTCACGACGCTGACGCAGAGAACGGGCATAAAAGCAAGCTATCGCAGGCCGAGAACGTCGCATCCTGCGCCTGGCCACAAAGTCTTGCCATATCAGGTCGGGGCCTGGGACATCACCGGTATCCCGATGGCGGGCGGTCTCGTCGCTCCCTTTCGCCGCCTCGTTGATCGCTTCTTTCCGCCAATCAAGGTGCTACACTCGTTGCCCTGTCGCCGCTTCGACGCCACAACTCGAGGCAGGAGCCCGGTGCGTTAGCAGCGCTCTGGATCTGGCCGGGGGCGCCGGCTCCCGTCGATATCGACGATGAGCCCTCGCCTTGAGACGCTCACCTTGGGGCGTCCAAGTTGGAGTCGATGTGGGGGCGCGCCTATGCTGAGCGGATTTGGAGTTGGCGATGAGCCATACCTTTTCGACCGACGTTTTGATCTGTGGCGCCGGCGCCGCCGGCCTGACACTGGCAATCGACCTCGCCCGCCGTGGTATCGCCTTCGGCTTGATCGATAAGATCGATAGGCCTTTCCAGGGCGCGCGCGGCAAGGCAATTCAGCCGCGCAGTCAGGAGGTGTTCGAAGACTTGGGTATCGTGGACCGCGTCGTCGCTGCCGGTGGGCCGTATCCACCTCAGCGCGTCTATCGGCATGACAGAAGCTATCAAGAATCGCTCATGATGGAGCATCGCGATCCAACGCCCAATGAGCCTTATGCGATAGCAATCATGGTGCCGCAGTTCCTGACCGAGGCCGCCATGCGCGAGCGTTTGGCAGAACTCGGGCAGCATCCCCAGTACGGAGTCGAACTGGAAGGGTTCGTGCAAGACACCGAGGGCGTGAGCGCACGGATCAGCAGCCCAAAGGGTGTTACCTCGCTTCGGGCCCGTTATTTGGTGGGCGCAGACGGTGGTGGAAGTTTGGTGCGGCGCGCACTCGACATTGGCTTCCCTGGTAAAAGTCTGGATATCCGAGCGGTCGTCGCGGATGTCTCCGTGGAAGGCCTGGGGAGGGACGCTTGGCACCGGTTCAACGACGGAACCCCGCATCAGATATCTCTGTGTCCGCTCAGGGGAACCGACCTCTTCCAGCTGCAGGCCATCGTCACCTTGGAGGGCGATATCGATCTCTCTACCGAGGGATTGGCGGCCATGGTTACCAGACGCACTGGCCGCAACGACATCCTGATCCGTACGGTGACCTGGGCTTCGGCCTACAATATGCACGCACGCCTGGCGGATCGCTTTCGCGTAGGTCGCGTATTCCTGGCGGGCGATGCTGCTCACATCCATCCACCGACCGGCGGGCAAGGGCTTAATACCAGTGTACAAGATGCCTACAATCTCGGCTGGAAGCTTGCTGCAGTCCTCGGCGGTGCCCCGGAAGCGCTACTTGCGAGCTACGAGGATGAACGTCGCCCGATTGCCGCAGCAATGCTGGGTTTATCAACCAAGCTCCTCGACGAGCTGAAGAAACCCGGTGGCATGCGACGCGGCCGCGACACTCAGCAATTGGACCTCGGCTACTTGGAATCGGCACTTTCTTTGGAAAGACCGCTTCGAACCTCGGGGGTGCGAGCTGGGCATCGCGCGCCTGATGCACCAATTCTCGGCGCGGCGGGAGTGCGAACCCGTCTGTTCAATCTCTATCAAGGTCCACATTGGACTTTGCTGGGGTATGAGGTTGATCGCACCACAGCTGCACGAGCGCGCGCTGGGCTGCGCATCCACATGCTGGGGCCGCGTGGAGATATCGTCGACGAGGGCGGACATGTGCGCGACGGCTATGCTCTTGAACCAGGCACTTGGGTGCTGGTTCGGCCGGATGGCTACATCGGTGCCATTATTTCGTGCGATGAGCTGCCGGCCCTTGACCGCTATCTTGAGCAGGTTGGGCTCGGAGCGGTCACCGACCGTTAGACGCGACCGGACAGCACGACGGCCAGTACAAAACCAAACCCAAGCACGGCGCCGAGTAGCAGGTTTTTCATGGCTATCACCCCAATATCTTGAGTATCCACTAGCCAGTTGGACGAAGGCGCAATGGGCACACATCATCGCACGAGCGCCACCACATTCACTTGAACGTCAGCCAAGTCGGCTATCCGGGGTTAGCCGAAGCACGGGACACGCCGGTGGGCAAGTTTCGGCAGGCGAAGTTGGCCCATCGTTGTCATTTCGACGAGCACGCGACGCAGAAATTGTGGATCTGAGACGTGTGTTCAATCACCCAGAGCACCGCATGGAACCACTTATTGACGATTCCACCCCTGACGCACGCATGTCGGGCCTGGAACATTTTCTTCAGCGTTATCTTGGTCCGCGCCGACCAGAGTTCGGAGCATCGGCGGATGAGGTTCGCTCGATTAAGATGCCTGCTCCATTGCAACGCTTCTTTAGCTTTGCAGGGCGGTGGCCGGGACACAATCCTCAGACGCCCTTCGTGAACCGATTTTGCATGCAGGACATGCTCGGTGCGATTGCTAAGAAGCAATGGGCGCCAGCGCTGCAGCACATGGACAATCGGCTGGTTTTTGTGTGGGAGAACCAGGGCGTATGGGTGGCTGCGACAGAGTGTACGGGCGACGATCCGCCGGTCTGGATAACCGAAGAGTGCTCACACCGGGAGACGCAGCAGGTATGGCGGCAATTCGGCAACCCGCTCTCACACTTCCTTGTAAGCTTCGTGCTGCAGGAGTTGATGTTTGGCTCGGAGCTTCTCGCGGTGGCGCCGGGTGCGCTGGAAAAGTTCGAGGCAGCGGGGCTACCAGCCGAGCCCGTGTGGATCAGGGGCGAATATGCCTGGGATGTCGATCGACCGTCTTATTTTTTGGTTGGCGAGCGGTTCTTGGTTCGTCGGGCGCCAGATGAGGCCGATGGCGAGGACTGGTACGGCTGCAAAGATGAGGTGGGCGCGGGAGTACTTAGATCCTTGGGCTTGCCGACGCACATTCCATGAGGCACCTCGTCCGCTTGTGGCGCTAGGAAAAGCGCTCGCCGCCGCGGCGATCCCGTCTGGGTGAGGTACTTCTGCCGCGCCAACGAGGTAGATTGCACGGCGACTTCGGCACACAATTCGTCATTGGTATTGGCTTCCCGCCCAGCCGAGACGTTTCGACATTGCGCAATGGTTCGTCACCGCCCGAGGGTTTTGTCCAGCGACGCCACATTTCGGTCTCGCTCTTGACGCACGACATCGGACGCCGCCGCAGGAATACCGTTTAGATGCAGATGTAAATCTGAGGCGCTTTTTTGTGGATTTTGCAAAGCTGGCCCATCGTCACTTGACACACTGAAGGGCAGGTAACCGGTGCAGCACGTTCAGGCGGGGTGAGTAGTGCGCTGGGCAGAGGGAGGACATGAGGATGGACGAGAAGAAATCGCTCCGCAGCAGGGCTGGTGCTTGGAGTGCATTGCTATCCTCGGTGGCCGCGCTCATCTTTTCGGTTTATAGCCTATACGAGACAGCGATAAAGCGAGGCGATCTGCATATTTATCAACCACCTTTAATTTACATGTATCGTGAAAACTTTCGTGACGTATTTGCTATTCCAATCACACTCTCCAATGTGGGCACGCAGCACGGTACGGTGCTGTCCTTTGATCTTGAAGTAACCCATCCTGAAACACTGAAGCGAATGAATTTCCAAGGCCTCCATTTTGGCGAGTCGCCCAAGCGGAATACGCGCCTATTCACGCCGATCACCGTTGCAGGGCGTAGTTCATTCACTGATGTCGTATTATTTTATGCCCTTGGTCGCGGATCATTTGTGGAGACGACCGGCGGCGTCAAGCTGCCGCTGCGGTTCAGACTAACCTTGAATGCGGATGCCGCCGGTGGCTGGCTCGGGACGAAGGAGCCGGCTCCAATCGTTTTTGACATGACGGCGGATTACATCCAAAGCCATAACAAAATGGAGGCGGGTGACCCGACCCATTTCCACGATCTGCGCTGGACAGAAGAGGTGGCTACCGCTGCGGCGACCAGAGAGAAGCAGCTCCAACCGGAACAAGAAGCGGCGCTCGCCAAGAACGTTGAGGACACTACGAAGAAGTGCGGGTCCGCCTTGACAGTGAAATTCGACTGGACCGGTGTACCGGCCAGTGCTCTCAAGGAGTTCAGCGCTTCGGGTTATTGTGACGCTGCGCTCCAAGGCATCAGGCGTATTTGCGACGATGCGCTCGGAAAGGATGCGGTCAAGCAGAAGATAAAGAGCATGACCTGCGGCTTCGGTGTCGAGCGCTCGATTTCGCTGAAGGACGGATCGCTGGCCTACACGATCAATTTCAAGTCCACCAATGACGCGGACTTCGTCTACGCCTACCTCACGAACAATTTGTGATATCGAACGTTGGACAGAGGCTGTCGATGTCAAAAACTGGCGCATTGCTTGGGCTGCTACTATGCGTTCTCGGCCTTTCCACCTGCTTGTCAGGGCCAACCCAAGCCGCAAAGCGCGTCGCGCTGCTGGTCGGAAACAATGGCTACGAGAACGTACCGAGGCTCGACAAAGCGATTAATGATGCGCATGCGCTCGGCGAAACGCTGAAAAAACTTGGCTTCAAGGTGTTCGTTGGTGAGGACCAGTCGCGGCGCTCAATGAGCGAGGCTTTTCTAGCGTTCGACCGGACAATTGAGGTCGGTGACACGGCGCTGTTCTTCTTCGCCGGCCATGGCCTCGAAATCCATGGGCAGAACTACCTTCTTCCCACTGACGTCCCCGCCGCCACCGAAGGGCAGGAGGAGCTCGTGCGCGACGCTTCTTTTGCCGTGGAACGCATCGTCGACCGTCTGCAGGCGCGCGGCAGTCGCATCGCGATCCTCGTCCTCGACGCCTGTCGCAACAACCCGTTCGAGCGACCGGGCACGCGTGCGATCAAAGGGACCGCCGGTCTCGCGCCCATCACCCCCTCCGAAGGGGTGTTCGTGGTGTTTTCTGCCGGCGCAAAACAGACGGCGCTCGATCGGCTCAGTCAAACCGACCCGGACCCAAATTCCGTATTCACTCGCAATTTCGTCCGCGAGGTCTCGACGCCGGAGCTGACGCTGGTACAGATTGCCAAGCGCACGCAAATCGCCGTAAAGCAGTTGGCGGCAACTGTCCGTCACGACCAGACACCGGCCTACTATGACCAGATCGTCGGCGACGTCGTGTTCAAGCCTTCGATGGATAATACTCCCCCAATTGAGGTGCTTCCGAAGGTCGTGACCTCGCCACCCGGGACGCCTGGTCCGCCGGACCGGCAGGCGCCAATACCGGCGGAAGCAGTCAAGCGCTTGATTGCCGATCTCGATGCTTTAGCGGCAGCCCGCAATTGGCCCGAGTTGCACGATCGCTTGACCGACCTCAATCCCACCGCACGCGATGCGCATTGGAGCGCGCTGGTCGAGCAAGCCGCCATTGGCGAGCTGACCCCTCTAGCTGCGCCCGGGGGAACCTTCGCCGAGCGCATGGCCACAATTGAACGCTACTATCCGAAGTTTCCCTCCCTCGGTGGGTCGCCGCAGTTTCTCGCATTGCGCACATCGATCGGGCTCGATGCCTTCGGCCGCTGCTTTGATGAGGCCCAGGATCCGGGAAAATGTTTTGGTGCACTCGAACGTTTCGTGCATGTGGCGCCAGTGAGCGCGGAGCTTGCCCGAGGCGCTGCGCGGCTCGTTGGTCTGAAACTCAATCGGTCCACCTCGGCTCTGTTTTTTGCGGCCAGTCTCGACGCGGCCGGCGGCGAGGCAGCGTGCATCGATCCGGACGTCGCCTATTCAACCGTTACCGCCCTGCAGCGGCCGCCCGATTGGCGTGAGGCCAAGGCTGCGCGCAAGCTTGCGGAGCGCTGTTGGGAGACGCTGGGGACCGCCGTGGTAGAGAACGTCGCGCACGAGAGCGCGGATAGCTATTACCTGCACAATGCCTGTCCGATCTTGATGGAACGCAAAGCGGTAACCGGACTGCGTGCGGCGCGCTGCCAGGCACTTGGCCCCCGTTAGATGGAGCACGCTAGCTCGGCGCGCCGCAGCTGGCTGGGTCTCCTTCAGTCCCTCCTGCAAGGCGCATCCAGTGCGTGAGCGACGGCGGCGGTTGCGTGCAATCTGATGCAGCATGGGGCGATAGCGCCGCGGGTTGCTGCAGTCGGCACTACCATGCGCTCGAGTCTGATCGTGGGCCCACGCGACGAGGCGATGCTTCACTGCCAGCTTGTCCTCGGGGCCGGCCGCTGGAACGACCGCCAGGTCCCTTCCAGAGACTGGATCGAGCCCTCGACGGCAGCGAAGATCGAGGGTACGGGCGGTCTATTTGAGCGATACCTGTGGTGGCCCGATCGGTCGCTGAGGTCCACTGGCCTGGGGCGCTTGGTGCCGGGCAGCCGATTGGCATCGTGCCGGAGCTCGATCTTGTTGTCGTGGTAACCGCGGGATACAGGACTACAGCCCGCGAGCGTTGCAACTGCAGTCCGGCATTTTCAGGGACGTCGTGCGGGGGATGTCGCATTCGGGCCTGCGTGCGGTGTGCACTTGACCGACGGCTCTCTCCGGGCGTCGACCGTCGGCTATTCGGGCTACAGCCGAAGCAGCGGTATAAGACATTCACGCCGCTGCGGCACCCGAAGGTGACTGGCCATCAGAACTGCCGTGTGGAACCCGTACGTGTCGATTGGCGCCCGTGGCTGACGGCGCATTTGGGCGAAGTTAGCTTTGAACGACGGCTTTGCCTTTAAAAGGCAGCTTTGCCGACGGCCTGGGCCAGCTCTCGGCAGCTAAAGCTCTGGCCTGTTCCCTAGGGAACAGCGCGACAGTGCCTTTCCCGAAATACTCGCCTCGTTGCAGCGCGCGATGCTGCGTCGCGAGCTGGCCAGGATCAGGCTGCACCAGCAAAGAACGACTTCCTGTGAGGAGAGGACGATGCGCAAGATCGCTATGACCGCAGCGACCGCGGTAATCACCGCTCTCATTACCGTCTGGAGCATGTACCCCGGTAGCACCAATTCGGCCACAGCCAAGGCATCCACGACATCACTGAATATCATGCAAATGATGCGCAACGCCAAAGATCTCCCGGTAGAACGCTACGACGCATGTGCGTGTGCCTATTAGCTGGCTGTGCCGCTGCAGCCTACCGGCGAGGCGAGCGAGCCTTTGAGCTTGTACGTCTCGCGCACCTCACCCGCGCGCAAAGTCTGCGGCAAAAGAAGATCTGCCGCCGATTCGTTGCAATGCAGTTCGATGGTCAGGCATCAACCCTGGGTCGGGGCTCGAAGTCTTGGACCAGCTTAAGAATTTTTGCTAGCAGTGGCGAGGTATCGTTGGCACGATAACTCATGATGATCGGCGACGTAATATCGGGCTCGTCAAGCGCTAGGTACTCGACATCGTCGCGGCCGAGGCGGCGCACTGAGGAGGGCACCAGAGCGATACCAACGTCGGCCGCTACCAGACCTAGCGCGGTCTGCAGCTCGCGCACCTCGAAACCAACCTTCGGCTCAAGCCCCAGCTTGCGATAGAACGACAAGACCTGATCCGCATAGCTTGGGCGTGGTGCGTTTGGATAGAGGATAAGCGACGCATCCAGCGTATGCTTGAGTTTCAGCGGCTTTCTCCTGCGGACCAGGAAGTGGCCACGAGGAACGGCGACCGCGAGTTTTTCCTCGTGGATGACGCGTCGTGCCAGCCCGTCATCCTCGAAACGCAGTCGGCCGAAGCCAATGTCGATCCGCCCGACCTTTAAAGCAGCGGCTTGCTCGAGCGTCGTCAGTTCCGTGAGCACGATTTCGACCCCAGGTGCCGTCAGCCGGAACCTGCGAATGAGCTCAGGGAGGACATCGTAAAGCGTGGACGCCACGAACCCGATGCCGAATTGGCGCTTTTTGCCCGTCCCAATACGCCGGGTCATCGCGCGGATTTCGTCAGTGCGCTGAAGCACCTGCACTGCCTGCTCGAAGAAATAGCGCCCCGAATCCGTCAGGGTGATAGGACGCCCGCGATGCAAAAGCAGGGTACCGAGTTCCTGTTCGAGCTGTTGAATCTGCCGACTGAGAGGCGGTTGGGCAATGTGTAGCTTTTCAGACGCACGACTGAAGCTGCGTTCGGCAGCGACCGTTACGAAATAGCGCAGATGACGGAGCTCCATATCATACCTCCAAGGTATGAAAATAGACGCAATCAATCCTGTCCGCCATCCACTGTGCAGGTTACGCTTATAAGCCGGCAGTCTCTGATCTGCCCTAGACCGCCGGTCCCATAAGATTTTGATAAACGGAGGAGATCGCCCACATGCCAGCCAATTTGATCAAGCGAGATGTGATTACCGCCTTGGCGGCGCGCGCCGCTGGCCTTGACCAATCCGGTGGGGATCCTCGCCTAAAGCAAGTGGTTAACCGCCTTCTTGCAGACCTGATGCTCGCCATAGACGAACTCGACATCTCGATGGACGAGTTCTGGCGCGGCATTGCCTACTTCACGCAGGCAGGTAAACAAAACGAGTTTGGGTTGATCGTACCGGGCGTTGTTCTCGAGCATTTCCTGGATTTGCGCCTTGACGAAGCCGAGCGGCGCGCCGGGCTCGCAACCGGGACAGTGCGCACTATCGAGGGACCACTCTACATCTCTGGTGCGCCGATCTCGAAGGGAGAAGCGCGCTTAGATGATGGCACTGACGACGGCGAGGTCCTGTTCATGGAAGGCCAGGTTCGCGACGTTTCCGGCGAACCGATCGCAGGCGCCGTGGTTGACGTCTGGCATGCTAACACGATGGGCAACTACTCTCATTTCGATCCGGCGCAAGCTGCTTTCAATCTTCGTCGTCGCATCGAGACGGACAAGGAAGGTCGGTACCGCTTCCGGTCAATAATGCCAAGCGGCTACGCATGTCCACCCGGCAGCCAGACGGAAAAGCTGCTGCAAGCGATGGGTCGCCATGGTAATCGGCCAGCGCATGTCCACTTTTTCGTCACCGCCCCCGACTATCGCAAGTTAACGACCCAGATCAATATAGACGGCGACAAGTACCTGCACGACGATTTCGCCTTCGGCACTCGCGATGAACTCATCCCCCGAGTGGAGCGCATTACTGAGGCGGCAGAGATCTACAAGCTCGGCCTCAACAAGCCTTTCGCCCGCATCCAGTTCGATTTCTCGCTGACCAAGGAGGT
>Ga0066388_100003375_pt1 | contig 10317 bp, 11 predicted proteins | sample PanSoiMetaGPlot6_FD_64539 | JGI IMG/M metagenome (GOLD analysis project Ga0066388, IMG submission 64539) | Tropical forest soil microbial communities from Panama analyzed to predict greenhouse gas emissions - Panama Soil - Plot 6 (Hybrid Assembly) | ecosystem: Environmental > Terrestrial >... | reverse complement strand
TTGACGCATCAAGAAATGGAAGGTCCTACAAAGTGTTCGAAAAAACCCAGTTGAAATAAGCAGCGCTGCCGGCCGTAAAAGGGAGTGCGACAATCTCCGGCAGCTCGTAGGGATGGAGGGTCTTGAGGCGTTTTTCGAGGCGCTGGTAAAGGCCTTTGCGGGTCTTGATCAGCATCAGGATTTCCTTGTCTCGGTGGAGTTTTCCCTTCCATTCATAGACCGAGCGGATCGGGGCGCTCAAGTTGACGCAGGCGGCCAGTTTTTCCCTGACCAAGGCGGAGGCGATCTTTTCGGCCTTGACGGGCGAGTCGATGGTGGAGAGGACCAAGAGGCAGGGCTCTTTCTTCATCGTTTGGCTTCCCATAAAAAAGGCCGGGATCTCCCGGCCTTTTCATTCGTTTGCGCGGACCTATTTTTTCTTCGTAGCGGCGGCGGCCGGAGCCTTCACTTCGATGGATTTGGCGGTCATCGTGTAATCGATGGTGACCTTTTCTCCTTTTTTAAGATCGCCGGTCACTTTGGTGGAGCCATCCTTTTTCAGCTCCCAAAGGTCCTTTCCTTTTTGAACCACCACGTGGTGGTCGTCGACCTCCATGACCGGGCCGGTCACCTGGTAGGTCTTGTCCGCCGCTTGGACGGAGGCCGCCGATAAGATGAACCCCAAGAGAAAAACGGGAATGAGTTTTCTCATAAGCCCCTCCTTTTATTTTTTAGGCTCGCAAGTATTTTAGGAAAGAGGGGACTCTTTCGCAAGAAAACTCTCGATTTGGGAGAGCGGCATCGTGTTGATCACGTCCGCGGGGATCAGCCAACCCTTGCGCGCGATGCCCACCCCGTAGAAAGTATCTTTCAGCCCTTCCGGGCTGTGGGCGTCGGGGTTGATGGAAAACTTCACCCCCTTATCCCGCGCTTTTTTTAGGTAGCGCCAGTCCATGTCGAGGCGGTGAGGGCTGGCGTTGATCTCGATGATCTTTTTTCTTTTCGCCGCCGTCTCGATGATTTTATCCACGTTCAGGGCATATCCCTCGCGGCCCAGGATCAACCGTCCGGTCTTATGGCCCAGCATGGTGGTGTAGGGATTTTCCAGCGCCTTGATCAGTCTTCGTGTCATGGCCTCTTCATTCATCTGGAAGCGGGAATGGATCGAGGCGATGACGAAGTCGAATCGTTTCAAGATCTCGTCCGGATAATCCAATGACCCGTCAGCCAGGATATCCGATTCGATGCCTTTCAAGATCTTGATCCCCTTGAGGCTTCGATTCAGCTCGTCGATCTCAGCCCACTGCTTTTTCAGCTTGGCGGGGGAAAGGCCCCCCGCGTAGGCGGCGCTCTGGCTGTGATCGGAAAGCCCCAAATATTTGAATCCCAATTTTTGGGCCGCACTCGCCATCGTTTCGATGGTGGCGGTGCCGTCGCTGTAGGTCGAGTGGGCGTGAAAAACCCCCTGGATGTCTTTTTCTTCGATGAGATCGGGGATTTTTCCTTTTCGGGCCCATTCGATCTCGCCCTCCGCCTCCCGGATCTCGGGAGGGATGTAGGCGAGCCCTAAGGCCTCGAAGATCTCTTCCTCGCTTTTTAAGGGAATCCGCTTTTCCCCTCGGAAGAGGCCGTACTCGTTGAGCTTGAGCCCTTGGGTCTTCGCCAGGCCGCGCATCGCGGTGTTGTGCTCCTTATTGCCGGTGAAATAGAGGAGGGCGGCGGGATATTCGGCGTCGCTCACCACGCGAAAATCCACTTGGATGCCCGTGGCGATCCTTAAGCTCGATTTGGTCTCGCCCTTCGCCAGCACTTCCTCCACGCCGCTCAGGCGCGTGAACCGGTCCATGATCTTTTCCACACCCGATCGGGCCGAGGCGACGATGTCGATGTCGTGGATGATCTCCTTGCGGCGCCGAAGGCTTCCTCCCACCGAGGCCCGAAGCACCCCGGGCATTTTCTGGACTGCTTTCAAGATCCATTCGGCGGTTTCATACGCCTGATCGAAGCGAAAGGACCCCTGGTGTTTCCGGGTGTATTCGATGCCCTTCAAGATGTTTTCTTGAGTCTTGGCGCCGAAGCCCTTCAGGTCGAGGAGGCGGTTTTCCTTGCAAGCATATTCGAGCTCGCCCAACGAATGGATCTCCATCCGGTCGAAGAGGATCTTCACTTTTTTAGGGCCGAGCCCCGGGATGCAGAGGAGGCCGGGAAGGCCGGGAGGGAATTCCTTCTTTAAATTTTCCAAATACTTCAACTTCCCCGTCTTGAAGAGCTCTGTGATTTTTTCCGCCAAGGCGACCCCCACGCCGGGGATCTCGGTTAAGCGCTCTTCCTTCACAAGGAGGCCAAGATCGTCGCTTAGGCCTTCCAAAGTGCGGGCCGCGTTATGGTAGGCGCGGGTCTTGAAGGGATTTTCGCCCTTGAGCTCGAGCAGGGTGCCGATCTCTTCCAGCGTTCGGGCGATTTCTTTTTTGTCCATAGGATAAAAAAAGCTTAGGTCAGGCGTTTTTTTTAGTCAAAGGCGTTGGAAGGGAAGAGGGCCCCAGGATTGATTTGACTTCAAAGGAGGGGGGCGCATAATCTTCCCTGAACAAAATGAAAACAAGATCCTCCGTTAAGCCTTTCCAATTTATGATGAATCCAACGCGGATTGCCGTGTTTTTCTTCGCAATGATTTTAAATGCCTCCGCCGTACAGGCCCAGGCTCCCACGACGGAACCCGCCACCCAACCCTCGGCGGCCGCACCGGAAAAACTGGTGAAGGAAAAGAACTATCCCCTCTACAAGGTGCAGGTCTTCGTAAAAGAAGACCCCAACGGGCCCAAGTCCACCCGTGCTGTGATTCTCGATCAAACGGGGCTTAAGGTCGCCGAGATCAAAGATTTCGACGTGGAGCCCGACCCCCGCGAGACGGTGGAGGGCTTCTCCGGCGGGACTTTGGATTTAGACGGGGACGGAAGCGAGGATCTTCTCCTCCGGACCTTCAGCGGCGGGGCCCACTGCTGTTACGGCCTCAAGGCCTATTCGCTGGGAAAGGGTTTCAAAAAGATCGCCGACTTAAAGCTTTTGGACTGCGGCGAAAAGGTGAGACTCAAAGACTTAAATAACGACCGCACTCTCGAGATCATCGCCTGCAATGCGGCCTTCACTTACATCAAGGGCCTCCCTTTTTCCTTAAGCCCATTCCCCCCCTTGGTCTTCGGCCTCGAAGGGGGGCATTACGCGAATCAAGATAAAAAATACCCCCAAGTGTTCGATGAGGACGCGGCGACGGAGAAGAAAAAGGTCGATGCAAAGACGGCCAATGAAGGCGACATCCTCCAGATCGTTCTCAATTATTTCTTAAGCGGGCGGGAATCAGAGGGCTGGAAGCAGTTCGATTCGCTCTATAACTTCGCCAGCAAAGACAAGGTGAAGACCGAGCTCAATGACCGTTGGCGTAAGTACCAAGGACTTCCCCCCGAAACGAAACCGGCCGAGACGAAACCCGCCGGCCCTTCCAGCGCGGGCGCACCCCATTCATGAACCGGACCACCGATATTCAACGCCGGTCCTTTCTTTTCTTTCTCTTGGGCCTGCTCGCCTTTTTCTTCTTCCTCTTGAAGCCTTTTTTGGTGCCCCTCTTATTGGCGGTGGTGCTGGTCGTCCTCTTCTATCCTCTTTATTCCTGGTTTTTAAAACGCTTCCGGGGCCACCGCTATCCGGCCAGCTTTATGGCGACCTTTCTCGTCACCGTTTTTCTTTTTCTCCCCGGCGTCTTTTTGCTCTCCCTCGTCGTGAACCAGCTCTTAGGCGTCGTGGACCAGGTCGTGACGTTTGTCGAGAAGGGGCAGTTCATGGAGCTTTTGAAGAACTGGAACGTCCATCTCCAGGATTACATCGGCGAGATCGAGTCGAGCTTTAGGGTGCAGGTGAATCTGAAGGCCATGGCGGTCGGTGCGATCAAGCAATTCGCCGTTTATGCCTACAAATACTCCCCCGGCGTCTTAGCCCAGACGCTCACGTTTTTTTTCCAGGGCTTCCTGATGCTCATCGTCGTGTTCTTCCTTTTCGTGGAAGGGAAGGGCATTTACCGGGAATTCATCCTTCTCTCCCCCTTGAAGGATAGCCATGAGAGCGCGTTGGCGCTGGAGATGAGAGGCATGATCTACGCGGTGGTTTATGGCTCCTTCGTGACCGCCTTGGTGCAGGGTATTCTTGCCACCGTGGCTTTTTATTTTTTAGGCATTCAAGGCTACCTCGTCTGGGGGGCGCTTACTTTCCTTTTTTCGTTTATTCCCATCCTGGGAGCGGCAAGCGTCTGGGTTCCCGCGGCGATCATCCTTTTTCTCACCGGAGAAGTGAAGAGCGGGATCTTTCTCACCCTCTACGGCGCGCTCCTCATTTCGGGCATCGACAACGTGCTCAAGCCCCTGCTCATGCGGGGGAAGAACAAGCTCCATCCCCTCCTCCTCTTTCTTTCCATCATGGGAGGACTCCTCTTTGTGGGACCCATCGGCATCCTGCTGGGCCCCGTCACCTTGGCGGTCTTCTTGGCAAGCCTCAAGATTTATAAACAGGAATTCCTTCAGGCCGAAACGGCCGCTGCGGAATAATCCCTCCCTATCAAAGGCGGAATAACTTGAATTTTATGGAGGTCACAGCCAGGGGCGAAGGCGCCGGCGGCGCTCGGCCTCTTTTTCTTGGTAGCTGTTTTTATAGCGGGTGTAACTGGGGTCGGTGTTGGGACCCATCGTGCAGGCTCCGGGTCCTCCGAGACATGCGCCGGCCTTCCGTGTCTGGAGGTATTTGAGCCGGGGGTCATAGCGCGGGGGGCGCTCATACTTGCGGTTGACGAAGTTCTGGCGGGTCGCGGCGCCGAAAACGGAGGCCGGAAGGATCAGAACCAACATGAAGATCAAAATCAATCGCCGCGTCATAAAATCTTCACTCCAGGATCAACCGGAATCGATTTCCGATAACCTGCCTAGAGTAGCGGTCTTGTCACGGGGTTTCAATCGTAAAAGAAAGTGAGTTGGAAGGATTCTCCAGCACCAACAGGAAAAGGCCCGTCGTTCCGGGCACCGCGTTCGCGGGAACCTGGAAGGTGATCTCCTCGGTCGCCCCGTTCGGGAGGCTTGGATCGACGAAGCGATGGGTCAGGGCCTGGGCCGAGGTGTTGTCCAGGATGATGATGTTTTCGTTGGGAACGATACTGAACCCCACGCCCTGCAGGGTGACGGTGGATCCCGGGGCGCCTTGAGAGGGCAAGGCGGCGATCAAGACGGGTTGGGAGGTAACGACGTTGGGATTGAGTTCATCGTTCTTTCCGCAGGCCCATAGCAAAATGAGGGAGAGAAGGATAAAAAAGCGAATCGGGAGTTTGAAAGACTTCACGACTTGTACCATCCCTTCAGCCATTTTTCCGCGGGCTTGCCCCGGGGCGTGTAGCTTTTGTCCTTGAGTCCGCCCTCGCCCCACCAGACCCAAAAGAAAACGCCCGCCAAGTCTTTTGAATCCCTCCACGTATCGATGAAGGCGCGGTAACAGAGGGCTTGCTCCTCCGGATCGGCCTGTCCCTCCAAGTAATAATTCCAGGGGTAGATCGCCGTTCCGTCGACGCTCGGGTAGCCGATTTCCGTGAAGACGAGTTTTTTGTCGGGGTGCATCTGCTTCCAGCGCAAAAGCTCCTTTTGAATGTAGCCCCAGCTTTGTTTCAGCTCCCCAAGGGACGGGGTTTTCTTCTTCGAGACCTCGTAATAGGCCGTGACACCCAAATAATCCAGATCATCCCAGAACTCCGGGTGGAGGTAGTGGTCCCAGTTGGCGCTGTAGAGAAGTTTTCCGGGAAAGACCCGGCGCACCTGGGCGATCAAATCCTTCCAGTGGGCCGTTTCCTTCTCCCGGCTCAAGAGCTCGCTTCCCACGGAGAAGATGTCGGTGCCTTCCTCCGCGGCGATCTGCGCGTAATGGAGGATGAAGGTCTGGTAGCTCTTCCACCAGAGCTCCAAGTTTTTCGGCTGGATCACACCGCGCCAGTCTTTGTCCTGCCGCACCTCGAGCCTTAAGATCGGGAAGAGCATGGTTTTGAGTCCCAGGGAGTGGGCCTGGCGGATCACCTCTTTGAGCTTTTCATCGGGGATCGTCATGACGTCGTCGCCGTCATAGTCCCGGGGCCTGATCTCGCTTCCCCGCACGTCTTTTTGGTACCAGGAGACGACGAGCATGACGTGGGTCACTCCCCACCCCTTCATCTCCTTTAAGTCGTTCAAATAGGAATAGTTCTTCTCTTTCGAGAAAAGTCCTAAAGACATCCCCCGTTGCTCCAGGGGGGCCGGGCCCTTGTCCAGGAAGAACCAGGAGATGGAAAGGCTCAAGAGGAGGGCGAGCAAGATTTTTTTCATCGTCTTTTCCATACTCCGATGATTTTTAACGGGTCAAGACGACTTTGATTGTCCTACAAAGGGTGAGGTTCCCCCTTCCCCAATTTTTTTTGTGTTTCCGAACGCCATTGTAGGGGCGGCCCTGTGTGGCCGCCCGTCCCTTGCAAACAATTGCGGGCGGTCACACAGGGCCGCCCCTACGGACTTATTGAAGAATTCCCTGCGTTACGAAAAAAAGTAGGCGACGCCTACTTTAAACATAGGCGTCGCCTTGGGAGTGGGTGATGGGTTGTACCTTTCTATAAAGCAAGGGGGATGCCAGAAATCGGCTCTACGTAACTAATTGATTTGTATATATTTTATAATTTTTAAGGTTAAAATTTGATCGTTTTTGAAATGTTTGAAATTACAAATAATTCATTCTTGAGGCCTCCGTGGGGAGGAAAAGTCTTTTCAAAATACTATTGTTTTGAGGCCGCAAACCCCTTATACGGTGAGGGTTCTTGCATCTGATTTTTTGGAGAGATCATGGCCGTTCCCATTCATCAAGCCGTCGCCCTGGGCGCTTACCTGATCAAGCAGAAGCTCTTGGGCCGTAAAAAATATCCCTTGAACCTCATGCTGGAACCCCTCTTTCGCTGCAATCTGGCATGTCCCGGCTGCGGAAAGATCCAGCACCCCGAGGAGATCTTAAAAAAACACATGCCGGTGGAGGATGCCTTAAAGGCCGCCCAAGAGTGCGGGGCCCCCATGGTGACCATCCCGGGCGGGGAGCCCTTGATTCATCCGGAGATCGAAAAGATCGTCGAAGGGCTTTTGGCCCAAAAGCGCTATGTGATCCTCTGCACGAACGCCCTTCTTCTGGAGCGGAGCCTGCACAAGTTTCGGCCGGATAAGCGCTTCACCTTCAGCGTGCACATGGACGGGCACGGGGAGCATCACGACCACTGCGTGGACCGGAAGGGCACCTACGAGATCGCGTCCAAGGCCATCAAGGCGGCGGTGGAAAAAGGTTTCCGCGTCATCACCAACACCACGGTCTTCGAAGGGGCCACCTTGGAGAATTTGGCCCGGCTCTTCGATCACATGAGCGATCTCGGCGTGGAAGGGTTCAGCATCTCGCCTGGCTACAGCTATGAGAAGGCGCCTGACCAGGATCACTTCCTCTCCCGGCGCCGCACCCGCGAGTTTTTTCACGAGCTTCTCGAATACAAGCGCCGCCACAACAAAAAATGGAACTTCAACAACAGTCCCTTCTACATGGAGTTTCTCGAGGGGAAGAGGGAATACGAGTGTACCCCGTGGGGCATGCCCGCCTACAACGTCTTCGGCTGGCAGAAGCCCTGCTACCTTCTCACCAACGAAGGCTACGCGAAGACCTATCGGGAATATTTAGAGGCGACGGAGTGGGAGAAGTACGGGGCCGCCTCGGGCAACCCCAAGTGCCAAAACTGCATGACTCACTGCGGATATGAACCGACGGCCGTTTCCGACGGATTGTCCAGCCTGCCGAAGATGATTCAGATCGCCAAGGCGGTCTAACGGGTTCTAGAGCTTCGCGTCCACCGCAAACTCCGAAAAATCATCCGCCAATTCGGTGTTCGGGAAGATTTCCCGGGCCTGGTTCAAGAGAATCTTGGGGTCCGGATAGCGCGGACTCACGTGGGTGAGGATCAAGCGCTTCGCCTTCGCCTCCCGTGCCGTCTCCGCCGCCTGCCCGGCCGTGGAGTGGCCCCACTTCTGCATTTCGTCTCTCACACTGTCGTCGAAGGTGGCCTCGTGAATGAGAAGGTCCACGCCCCGGGCAAGCGCCACCGCATTTTCACAAGGGGCCGTGTCGAGGCAGTAGGCCGCGCTGCGGCCCGGACGCTTAGGCCCCACCAGCTCATTGGATCGGATCTTCCGGCCGTCCCCCAAGACCACATCTTCGCCTTTCACCAGGCGCGCCCTCAAGGGGCCAGGAGGGATTTTCAATTGCCCCGCCTTCTCCTCGTCGAACCGGCCCGGACGGTCTTTTTCCCGGAAGACGTATCCCCAGCACTCGATGATGTGGTTTAAGCGGATCGTCTCTACCTGGTAATCTTCCGTCTCCAAGATCACCCCCGGCTTTTTGATCTCGGTCACCTCGATGGGGAATTGAATCCAGAGGGTCTTCAGATCTTGAAGAAAACGAAGGTAGGACTTCATCCCCGGAGGGCCGAAGACCTTCAAGGGGACGCTGCGATCGCCCAAGCTCCAGGTGCCCAAGAGGCCGGGGAGACCGCTCACGTGGTCGCCGTGGAGGTGTCCGATGAAGATGGCGGGGATGGTCCCCCAGCGGAGAGGCGAGCGGGCAAGCTGGACCTGAGTCCCCTCGCCGCAGTCGAAGAGGATCACGTCGCCTTCGTATTCCAGGGCGACCGCCGAAGCGGAGCGTTGGGGGGTGGGGCGTCCGGCGCCGGTTCCTAGGGTGATGATGCGCACAAATCGTTCATCCTTGTTTGTTTAAGAACTCATCCAAAACTTGCCGGGCGTTTCGGTCGATCGACGCCCCGTCGCCCACCAAGAGGCGCTCGAAATCGAATTCCAAAAGGACGTTCAATCCGTCCTTCGCCTTCCGGGGATCTTTGAACTTCTCGTCGGGGAGCATGGAGAGGCCGCCGGGAGGTTTGCCGATCACTGCATCTCCCACGATCATCGTCTTTTCTTTGGCCCAGTAAAGGGCGCACTCGCCGGGTGTCTTGGCGTCGGGGATTCGAATCGCCTTCAGCTCCTGGGCCAGTGTCTCGCCGTCGTTGAAGCTCGCGTCCACGGGGATCTCCATCAGCGGAAGGTCGTTTTTGTGGATGGAGATCTTCGCACCCCAGCGTTCGCGAAAGGCGGCCGAGCCACGGGTATGATGCTTGTTAGTGAGAAAAACGGCCGCGGGCCTTCCGAGTTTTTCCGCCTCGTCCCGGTCTTCATCGGACATGGGCGGAGGGTCGATCAAAACCGCGGCAAAGGCGGTCTTCAGGTAGAGGCCGTTGAAGGGCAGCTTCTTTTCCTCGTTGAAAATGGACCAGGTATAAAGTCCGTCCATCATTTTTCGCATGGAGACCTCCGACAAGCTTGATGGCTTCTCAAAATAAACGGCCTGTTTTCGAAGCACAAGGGTTTAAAGCGGGATTACTTGTTCTTGCCATGGCCGCCGCCGGAGGACCGGGGGGAAGGGGAAAAGGATTGATTCGATGAATCGTTCGATTTTTTGAAAGAACGCTCCTCTTTTTCTTGGGATGAGGATCCTTCCGAGGATCGGGGAGAGCGATCGGATGACTCTTTCGACTTTTTGAAACGTTCTTCTTTTTCTTCAAAAGAAGAATTCTTTTTCTCTTTTTTGTCGGACTTAAATTCCGAGCCCTTGGATTTGTCGGGGCGTTTTTCCGATTCTTCTTTTTTCTTCGATTCGAAGAAGTCTTTTTGCTTTTCCTTCCCTTCCTCGAGCGAGGGTGTCCCACGGTCGGAAGGAGAGAAGACGGCCTTGGTTTTGGAGATCTCGCGGGCCGCTTTTCCGAGCTTCTCCAATGAAGGTTTCCCAGACGCGTCTTGTTCATCGATCAATTTTTCCAGCCGGCGGGGCGGGGTTTGGTTCAAGGAAAGGGCCCTCTGAAAATTCAAGACGGCCTCCCGTTTGCCGGCGGGGGAGGACGCGAGATCCCTTCGCTGGATGGCCCGATTGACCAAGGTCTCGGCCTGCTCGGTCTGTTTCCGCGTATTTTCCAAGGCCCCGCCGATCCGGGCGGGTGGGGCCCCCTTGGCCAGGCCTTCGCTGGCCTTGAGGAAATAAGGCTCGGCGGGGAGCCCCCGCTCTCGGAGTCGCTTGCCCTCCTCCAGCACCTTCACGGTGAAATCCCGCGAGGCGCCCTTTCGGGAGGCCTTTTCCAAAAAGGCGGCCGCGGCGGGGCTCTCCTCCCCAAAGGCGGGAACGGAGGCGGCGAGATCGGAGGGGATCGCCTGGGCCTGG
>Ga0066388_100003374_pt1 | contig 10317 bp, 8 predicted proteins | sample PanSoiMetaGPlot6_FD_64539 | JGI IMG/M metagenome (GOLD analysis project Ga0066388, IMG submission 64539) | Tropical forest soil microbial communities from Panama analyzed to predict greenhouse gas emissions - Panama Soil - Plot 6 (Hybrid Assembly) | ecosystem: Environmental > Terrestrial > Soil... | reverse complement strand
TCCGAGGAACCAGCCAAACGCGAAATGATACGAGCGAGAAAACGGAAGATTCCGAGTCGCTGCACAAAATAGAAGCCGGCAAAGGCGAAAAGGGCGATCACGATTCCGATTAGGGTTGGTCCAACAAAGCTGTTTTTCCCGGTAGCTGTGACCAGCAGCACAAGACCAAGCAACGTAAATCCGGCCTGAAGAAAGATGCCGAGCGTGATGTCAACGAGCACCGTGCCCGCGGCCACGGGGAGCGAGGCGCCATGAATTGCCGCCAGACGCGCTCGCACAATGTCGCCGCCGATCGCGGCAGAAGGCACCAGCGCGCTGATGGATTCGCCAATCCAACGCATCCAAAAGAGTTGGCGCAAGGGCAGCCGATCAGATTTTGGGAAGAGCACCCACCAGGCGATCGTATCGAGAAACAGTGGAATAAGATGGAAGACAACAACTCCCAAAATTCCCCACTCACCCTTAGCAAATGCAGCCAGGACTTGCCCGACGCCCTGGTGAATCAAAAGGACGGTGAATAGCGCCGCTCCCGCGAAAGCAAGCGCGTAAATCGTGAGTCCAATCTTGCCGGGCGCTCTCATGTGGCCTTGCTACTAAAGAGAGTCCCAAAGACAACGCCAAAATCAGTCTGGACGAAACATTCCAGAAATTGTCCTTGCTAAATATTCCCTCTCCGATACATCGCTTTCTGGTTGCTCATCCGATATTTCGATGGCCGGGTTGCCTTGACTACACAATGATGAAAACCAGTAGCGGGTTCTGTGTTTTCCTATTTCTTGCGGCTGCAACATCAGCGCTGGCGGGGCCGCCGGCTTTCGAAGCCCAACCTTCTCCTACGCCATCGGATGAAAATTCGCGCGACCTTTTTTCTTACGAAACGACTTACACCTTCAGCAGCGATTTCAAGGAATCTAAACTGGGTGATGGCGATTCGCTCTATAACGATTTTAGCTACGACCATCGTTTTCTGATTACCGGCAAGTGGTACTTCCGCGTGGGTGTCGAATACGAACGATATGACTTTGGCGGCACCGACAACGGATTACCCGATCATCTGCAAGCAGCGTCCGGTCATCTTGCGATCGAATACGTTTCTCACGATTTCCCTGGGATCTCGCTTGAATTAGACCCGGGAGTTTATTTTCAAGATAACGTTACTGGCGACGCGTTCGACATTCCCGTCAAAGCGTACACCACGTTTCCGCTGAAGAAGGATAAGATCTTTGCGGTGGTCGGTTTGGGGTGGTCGCTTTATCAGCACCCGGTTGCCGCGCCAGGTGGCGGGATTATCTGGGTCTTCAGCGACAAGCTTCGACTTCAGGCAGTGTTCCCAAAGCCGGCGCTGATTTATCAACCCAATGACGACTGGGAGTTCCGCATCCTCGGCGAGCTCAACTACACAAGCTTTCGCACTGATGACGTGCTAACCACGGAGCGGAAATTGCAACTGCACAATGCGGTCGTCCAGTACAGCGAAGATCGAGTCGGCGTGCAGATCGGGTATACCGGAATCAAGCACTTAAAGCTTATTGCAGGCGCCGGCGCCACAGTCGAACGGAACTTTGACTTTTTCCGCGCCAGCCAATCCAAGCGAACCGACAACCCTGCTCCGTACCTCAGGATCGCAGCCGAACTCAAATTCTAAGGGAAAATTTCACCAAGTTTTCTCGCCAGTCCCTGGTCGCCACGAATCCTTAGCCGACCAGTGAGATATGCCCACGTGCCACCCATTTGATGGTTGGAAACGGCGACCCAATCCTTGTCCTTCGCCACGAACGTCACATTTGGATTGTCGATTTTTCCTTTTCCCATCCTGTATTTCCCGTCCTCTACGTCGATCCACCACTGTCCGCCTTGTGGACCACTCAAGTCCCATTGATAGCGAGCGTGAACTCCCTTCGCCTGGGCCGGTTGGAAACTGAACCGCATCGAGTCGAACACCTCCTGCGGTGTCGACTCCATGTGTTCCGCCGCGCTCGCGCTAACCGCGCTCAAACAAATCGCCATGGTAAGGGCCTTGATCGCCAGCGGCAGGCAGCGCTCGCCTGATGGACAGTCGGCTACGGCGTATCGGGGCATTCCTTCGTCTTCGTCATTCGTGCTTGGGCATTCTCGCGGTCTTATTGCTCAATGCGCTTTAGAAGGAATGCTGCGCCGAGAAATGTGATTAAAGCTCCAGCAAGCAAGACTACCAGGTCGCCAACATAAAATTGCGCTCCGGCGTGATACATGTTCACCAGCCGAAAGGCACGGCAAAAGTGAGTAAGCGGAAAAAGCTCGGAAATATACCTGATCGCCTTGGGTAGTTGTTCCAGAGACGCAAATGCACCTGAGAGGACAAACACTGGCAGCAGAAAGAATACGGAGAATTGGATTGCCTGGGTTTGCGTGCGCGAAAACGCCGAGATCAGCAAGCCAAGCCCGAGCGAGCAAAGCAGGAAGAGCAGGCAGATTATGCTAAGCGCAAGGGGTTGATAAAACGCCACTCCAAAATGCCACCTGCTGACCAGCATGATCACCAGTACCAAGAACATGGATACCACAAGATAAGGCAACATCTTGCCGATCACGATTTCACGGCGTCGCAGTGACGTCACCATCAATTGGAAGAGAGTGCCCGATTCACGTTCCCGCGCGATCGTACACGCCATCAGGGTGACCGTCAGCAGCTGCAAAATCAGCCCAATAATGCCTGGGACAACAAAATCGATCACCCGCAATTTCGGATTGTAAAGCAGCTTGCGATCGACCGTCCACATTTCCATCATGGAAACAAAGCGTTTACGGATTTGCAGCGGAAGCTGCTTTCCGAGATCAAAGACCTCTTCCGGCAGATTCTCAATCATTTGATCCCGTTGTTTTAACTGGAAGTCACCCAAACTCTGTCGAACACTGCCTTCTACGGCCTCTACCATGTTGATATCACCGCCGTCGACATAAAGCACCATTGGTTTCGGGTCGCCGTTTTCCAGGCTCTCATTCCATCCAGCAGGAATAACCAGCGCAGCCTGCACCCTGTGGCCGAGCAAGTCCGATTCGTTCTTTGTATCAGGCGATCCGCGTCGCCACTGGAATGTCTTGTTCTTAGAAATAATGTCGATGAATTCCTGCGCGCGTGGCGTGTTGTCCCGGTCAATCAACAGGCTGCTCACCCCGGTCAATTCGCCGCTTTCAAAGGCATGACCAAAAAGGAGCGTGAAAAGTGGCGGCAGAGTCAGCACAAGGAGCAGCACGCGCCAGTCACGGTAAATGTGCAGGAATTCTTTGTATGCGACACTGGCAGTCGCCTCGAATGACAGCAATTTCATGAAGCCGATTTTTTCAAAACGTCGTTGTAGCCCTGTGAATATGCGGTGAAAACGTCCTCCATATCGGGTTCCACCCAGCGTTCGCCTAACAAGTGAAGATCGGGAAATGGCCAGGCTGCGCGCCATCTGGCCATCAATTTTTCGGGCTCCGCGGCGTAAAGCCGCAAGCCGCCGCTGCGCAACGAGACGCCAAGCAGTTCGGGAAGATCCCGTAGTCGAATCAGCGCCGGCATCAGCGGATCGACATCGATCTCGAGCAAGCGAGTGCGAAAGCTCGATTTCAAAGCCCGCGGTGAAGCTTTTGCCAGGAGCCGCCCGGCCTCGATAAAACCGACTTCCGTGCAGCGCTCTGCTTCATCCATATAATGCGTCGTAACGAAAATCGTCCTTCCCTCGTGGCTTAGATCGTAAAGAAGGTTCCAGATTTGCTGCCGGTGAACTGGGTCGAGACCCGAAGTCGGCTCGTCAAAAAACAGCAGCGATGGATTGTGCACGAGCGCGCATCCAATCGCCAGCAATTGTCGCATCCCTCCAGATAAGCTTTGCGCGGGGATATTACGCTGTTCCTGCAAATCGATTACGCGGAGCAGCCGCGAGATTCGCCCGTCTAACTCAGAGCCAGGCACACCATAAGCCCCGCCGAAAAAGCGGAAATTTTCGAGAACGGTGAGGTCGCCATAGAGACTGAAGCGCTGCGCAACGTACCCGAACTTGGTGCGTACACGTTGCCGGTCTTTCCAGGCGTCTGCGCCTTCGATGGTCGCAAGACCGCCCGTTGGATGGGTCAGCCCGCACAACATCCGCATCGTGGTGGTTTTGCCAGCGCCATTAGGGCCGAGAAAACCAAAAATCGTTCCCGCCTCGATATGAAGAGAAAGATCCTGTACAGCGCGGACGTTACCGAAACTCTTGCTCAGATGGTCGAGCACAATGACCGGTTCGTTCATAATGAAACCCTATTGCGATGATCCAAAAAATTTGCAACCATCTGGCATTGGCCGTCACATATGTGTGTCATGAAACCTAAGATGCTGAATCTGCAGCAGCACTTCTTTATAAGGGCGGGCAGCCTCTTACTGCTGGCGTTGGGCCTCGGACTAACCACCGCACGCGCTGACGCCGTTTCTGATCTCGCCTCGTTTTCTATTTTTGACAAGGTTGATCTCGCCCAGCTCGCGAAAAGCGATGTGAAGACGGCGCACGGACCGCCGATGAGTAATCCGCGATTTCTCGCGGTTCAGAGCTGCTACGTTGCGCCGGGATCCTCGCCTGCCCAGCAAATCGAGGCGTTGCGCCGATGGGATGCAACAAGGCATCGCGAATTGAAGGTTTTTCTGCACTCTGAACTGCCTTCGAACCCTACCCCGGCTAATTTTGAAAAACTGAAAAACGCACCCGGCAACGCATCCGTGCGTTCATTCGTGGCGGCGACTCAAAAGCTCAGTCCGAGTCTCCAGATTAGTAAGGAAGAGGCAAAGAAATTTTCCGCCGGGGCCGCAGGAGGAGGAGGCGTCATGCCTGCGCCGGTTGTGGCGTTCTGGACAGACATATTGACTGCGCGAACGAAAAGCTATGTGTCGAGCGGGATGGCTGGGCAACCGCCTTACGATCATGCCGGCTCATCTGTTCGGGCGAGCGACGAAGCAAACGGATTGTTGCGTGAGCAAGGGAAAATCCGAAATCAGTTTTCCGGATTACTTGGAGCCACAGGTATTGGGCGCGGTGCCGGTTCGCTCAAGCCGGAATTGTATTGGGAGCTTCTCGAAGCCGATGATCAAGGCGTAATAACGCTGGGCGCGTCTTACAGCCGCGGCGGGGCGGGCGGGACGTATCAAGCTGCCGACGTCCTTTATTACGCAAGCGGCGGCTACTACGTGGCTCTCACATTGTACCAGTTGTGGCCTGTTACAGTGGAAGGGAAACCTTCCACGCTTGTCTGGCGCGGCGACATGATCTCTGCGGCGTCGCTGGGCACTCTGCATGGGGTGGAGCGGCTCGGGTCGGAGTCGGTGATGATGAAAAACATAACCAAAGCCGTCACACTCTTTCGTCGCGATACAAGTGGAGGCCGTTGACCAGTGAAACGCCTTGAGTATCGAATTTTCTGTGCCGTTTGCGCAGGGTCGTCGTTGCTATTTGCAACGCGACTGTTCGCGGAGGAAAACAGTGATAACTGGCTCCAATCCGTAAGTCACATCCCCTTTGAATATAACGCCGAAGACACCTATGTCGGCGGCGGTGACGTCCAACGCGGGCCCAACAAGAGTGTGAACGATTTCGACGAAAACGATTCGATCGTGCATCTGGTATTCACTCCGCGAACCAAGCTCGGCGTTCTGCGAATTGGCGCGGAGTGGGAACGATTCTCATTCGGACTTCCGGATCATGCGGCGCTTCCGGACACGCTGCAGTCCGTCAGTCTGGTCATGGGACTGGATATGCAGTTTTCCGATTCAATAATCGTCAGGGCGGAAGGCCAGCCCGGCGTGTACGATACTGAGTTCGACAATCTAGGGTACGACAATTTTAATATGCCGTTCCTCATCGGCGGCACGTACATTTATAGCCCCAATCTGCAGCTCGTTCTGGGCGTGAGCGTCGACATCGAGCGGAAATATCCGGTTATTCCCGTTGCCGGAGTTCGCTGGAAAATCGCGTCGCAGTGGCTGCTTGATGCCGTGCTGCCGACTCCCCGTCTCGAATATGAAATGAAGAAGGACCTCTCCCTTTACGTAGGGGCGAATGTGAAGCAAACCAGTTACCGTGTTGATGACGATTTCGGGACCGCGAATGGAATACCGAGGCTTAACCATGCGATCCTGACGTACAGCGAAGTACGAACGGGGGCGGGATTGGACTGGAAGATTTCCCACTTTATCACTGCCACCGGCGAAGTCGGCTACCAACCGTACAGAAACTTCGATTTCTATCGCTCCGACGTGCGCTACCATCAGGACGGTGGCGCCCCTTACGGCATGATCTCGTTGCACGGCGCGTTTTAGCTATAAGCGTTATCGTCGATACCGGCCGTGTGGTGGCCATCCGCTGCTACAGCAAGGCCACTTCATCGCAAGGTCCGATCCAGCGCGCCGATCTTGCGCGTCTCCGGCCAGCGAAACGCAACACCCAGCACAACCAGAATTGTCCCAATGCCTCCGGCAACGACCGAAATCACCGGACCAAACAGCGCAGCCGTCAGTCCTGATTCCAAAGCACCGAATTCGTTCGATGTGCCGATAAAAATATTATTCACCGACGAAACTCGTCCGCGCATTTCATCCGGCGTGACCAGTTGCACGATGGAACCCCGAATAATCACGCTCACACTATCGAACGCGCCGATGAGAAGTAACAGGCTGAGCGATAACCAAAAGGTTCTGGACAAGCCAAACAAGACAGTCGCAATTCCAAATCCGCAAACACACCAGAGCAAGGTCTGGCCAGCCCGCTTCATCGGCGGAAGGTGCGCTACCACCAGCGCCATGGCAAACGCACCAATCGCCGGCATTGCTCGCAGCCAACCAAGACCAACCGGGCCGCAGTGCAGAATCTGATCGGCGAAAATCGGCATTAATGCGGTGGCGCCTCCCAGCAGCACCGCGAACAGATCCAGTGTGATCGTCGCCAGGATCACTTTTCTGCGAAACACGAAGCGGAGTCCGGCCATGAGGCTCTTCCACGTGCTTGTCTCGCTCTGGTCGCGCCTCTGTTTGCTGCGCCGAATCGAGAGAACCAGAAGGAAAAAGAAAAACGCGCATACCGCATCCAACAGGTACACAAACGGGAACCCGATGTAGGCGACCAGCAATCCGCTGAGTGCAGGGCCCACAACGGATCCAATTTGAAAAACGCTGTTATTCCATGTCACCGCGTTCGCAAAGGCATCACGAGAAATCAACGTAGGAAAAAATGAACTGCGTGCTGCCCAACTGAATGTGCGAGCCACTGCTCCGAGAAAAAGAAGAAGGTAAATCAGCGGAATTGACGCGTCGTCGAAATGGAAGATTGGATGATGCCGTTCGAAAATTCCGGCGATGGCCGCCAGGATGCGATTACTCTCACGCAACGGCGCAAATGGGGGAATGGCGAGATGCTTCCACGAAACGAAGGCCAACGCGATTGAGGTAAGCGCGCTAAAGATTTGCGTGACCAGAATGATTCGCTTTCGGCTGAACCGATCCGCCAAATGGCCAGCGGGCAAAGATAGAGTGACGACCGGCACGGCAATGACCAGGCCGACCAAGCCAAGCGCGGTAGCCGAATGGGTGCGGGCGTAAACCTCCCATTCCACAGCTACCGCCAGCATCAGGCGGCCGGTGATCGAAAGAAGATTGCCGGCTGTGAACAAGGTGAAGTCCCCAAACCGGAACGCCGCATAAGGATCATGCGCTCCTCGCCCCAATTCGACGGGGACGGGAACCGCCGGACGTTCGCCCTCAGGCGGTTGATAGGAACTTGGATCGACTCGTTGCGGCATGTCGAGCCCAGCTACTTGTTAAGAACAGCGGAGTAATCTTCGATTCCCGTTGGATTCCAGCAGCTGGGCGCACGAGATTGTAGTTTGAGCAGCCAGCACCGCAACCTAATGGCGTTGTGATATCTGTCTGCCTGAGATCGACAGCTCCGACGCGGGATTGGCAACCACAGTGTGGCTGGGGCGCGCCAGGGCCCAAAGAATTTGCACAAATTCTGCCGATTTTTCTTCCATTCCCCAAAGTGGATGCGTTAGAGTCGGCGCCTTCAGAGGAAAATGGATAACATCATCGAGGCGAGAGAACTGCAGATAGAGCGCAAGCATTTTTACGTGGAGCTCCGAGAAAACGAGCGCGGAAGATTCTTGCGCATCACCGAAGAAGCGCATGGGCGCCGCAACAGCATCATAGTGCCTAGTACCGGCGTCGATGACTTCACGGCAACGATTTCTGAAGTTCTAACGAACAACGAAGGCGCACCCGCTTGACCCGCTTGATCGCGGGTTCGGCGCTCCGGGCAGCCAGGTCGGCTGTAACCGTTTCTGACCCTTCAACAAGACGACTCGTCAGTTTTCAGGATCGTTGACAGAGCGGCACCTGAAACTACTTTGGCCTCCGGCAGCTGCCGGATTCCTTGGCGATTTTTTCGCATCCTCCAATATGGCCACAAGACGTAAATCTACATTTCAAAAATCAGCTCGGCGCACATCAAAAAGACCGAAATTACAGGCCGGCCGCCGTAATCGGGTAAAAAAAACGAAAAAGCCGCGCTACGTTTATTACTTCGGAGACGGCCACGCAGATGGATCAGGTGGTATGAAATCGCTGCTGGGTGGCAAAGGCGCGAACCTCCACGAAATGACGCGCATTGGTCTGCCGGTCCCACCGGGGTTCACCATCACCACTGCAGTATGCGCTCACTTTTACGCTCATGACCGAACCTATCCGCGAGAGCTGGACGCACAGGTCGCGACTGCGCTGGCGAAAGTTGAGAAATCGGTCGGGAAAAAATTCGGCGACAGGGAGCGACCTTTGCTCGTTTCCGTAAGATCGGGCGCGCGTGATTCCATGCCCGGGATGATGGACACGATACTAAACCTCGGGATGAATGACGAAGTCGTCGAGATTGTCGCAAAAAAAACAAACAACGCGCGTTTCGCCTGGGATTCATACCGGCGTTTCCTGCAAATGTTCGGCGACGTGGTCATGGGAGTTCAGAAACGGCCAGGGGAAGATCATGAACCGTTCGAGACGGTCATCGAGCATCTAAAGGACGAACGCTATGGCAAACACGACTTTCCAGATGTCAGATTGACGGTCGCCGATCTCAAAGAGCTGGTGCAGCGGTTCAAAGCATTAATTAAGGAACGCACCGGAAAATCTTTCCCGCAGGATCCGCACGCGCAGCTTTGGGGCGCGATTGGAGCGGTTTTTGGATCGTGGATGAACGATCGCGCGATGGTTTATCGTCGGAAATACGGTATCCCGCACGACTGGGGAACGGCCGTGAATGTACAAACGATGGTGTTCGGAAACATGGGCGAAACGAGCGCTACAGGGGTCGCATTTACGCGGGATCCTGCGACCGGCGAAAAAGTTTTCTACGGCGAGTATTTGATCAACGCTCAGGGCGAAGACGTGGTCGCGGGCGTGCGCACGCCTCATCCCATCGCCCATCTGGCGAAGGAGATGCCTGCAGCTCATAAAGAGCTAATGAAGGTCCGCACGACCCTTGAACATCACTTCAAGGACATGCAGGACCTCGAGTTCACAGTGGAGGAAAATCGCCTCTACCTTCTGCAGACTCGCAATGGCAAACGCACCGGTCACGCCGCAGTCCGTATTGCAGTGGATATGGTGGGCGAAAAACTGATTACGAAAAAGGATGCGGTGCGCCGTATCCCTGCCGATTCCCTGGCTCACCTTTTGGCGCCGGTGTTCGATCGTCAATCAGCGAAACAAGCGAAAAAGATCGGAACCGGCCTGGCCGCCGGCCCGGGGGCGGCTTGTGGCCGTGTGGTTTTTAACGCGGAGGAAGCTGTGATCCGATCCGAAAAGGGTGAGAAGGTTGTGCTCGCCAGGATCGAAACGTCACCTGAAGACCTGCGCGGCATGATTGCTGCCGAAGGGATCCTGACTTCGCGTGGGGGAGTTTCTTCGCATGCGGCCCTCGTTGCCCGGCAAATGGGAAAAGTGTGTGTCTGCGGCGCGACGGGGATCCAAATCGATTACCAGAAACGCACCCTCAGCGCGAATGGCACCACCTTAAACCGAGGCGATTACATCTCCATCGACGGCACCGCGGGCGAGGTGTTTGCCGGCGAGGTTGCGACAGCGCCTTCAGAAATCGTCCAGGTGCTGATCGATCGCTCACTTGATTCGAAAAAGAGCGTTACTTACCAGGAGTACGCAAAACTGATGAAGTGGACGGACGAATTTCGCTCGCTGGGCGTGCGCACCAACGCGGATACGCCCGAGCAGGTTGCAAACGCAGTCGCGTTCGGTGCGGAAGGTATTGGGCTCTGTCGCACAGAGCA
>Ga0066388_100003373_pt1 | contig 10318 bp, 5 predicted proteins | sample PanSoiMetaGPlot6_FD_64539 | JGI IMG/M metagenome (GOLD analysis project Ga0066388, IMG submission 64539) | Tropical forest soil microbial communities from Panama analyzed to predict greenhouse gas emissions - Panama Soil - Plot 6 (Hybrid Assembly) | ecosystem: Environmental > Terrestrial > Soil... | reverse complement strand
CTCTAGGTTTCGCGCCGCTCGCTTCTCGACTGGCTCGAAAAGCGAGTCGATGAGGGAGGATGAACTCACCCGCTTTATTCGCGTTAAAGACCCGACCGTCCCTTCGATGCTGGGATCAGTCGACCGATAATCATCTCTTATATCTATTCCTATATCACCAACTTGACACGCCTGGAGGCTAGCCAAGCAGGTGACGATAAATACTTCCGCCGGTTTCCAGCCAGACTCTATTACACTCCCGGCAAATATCCGATTGGCGACGGTTACATCGAGAAATAATTCAACCGATTTTGTTTGTTCGCTGGCAGATATGTCCTCCTCCCAAGCCGGACTATTAATTGCCTCGTATGCCTCTGTCGCAAAATGACGCCCTTGTAAAACTACAGTATCTTCGAAGCGGCCATGATCTTCGAACTTAAGGATGAATTCCGAATAGTTTTTCTCGATAGGGCGTAGTGATATTTCCACTTCGTTCGACAGCTGCTCATAAATTCGGACTAGGTCCTCTAATAGCAAGGCCGCCGCTCTGGCGTCAGCTATCGCCCGGTGAACGAATAGTAATACATTGCTAGATCCATCTTTGTTGTTCCAAAATGCGACTCGTATCGAGCGTCTGCGTTCAGCGCGCATATCCGCCGAGGCCCTCGTCAGAATCGCTGGTATAACGTTAGCCAGGTTTTCGGGATCGTCATCGAAGGTATATTCGTATACCAGTTCCTCCTCCGGCCCCTCTTCGGATGCGGCGGCAGATACATATTTTCCCTCCTTCAAACTCATCTGAAGAATTTCGTTGAAATCTATGAGGCGTTCCGCCGAGGCGGCAAGGATATCTTTGTCCAGTGACTTGCTGACAGCCACTTGATAAGCCAGTACGTTTAGTCTATGCGGCAACTCTGTTTCATTAGCGAAAACCCTTAAAGGATTTGCCGGCGGGCAGGCCATTTCGCGATGAAGCCCTGTGTCTTCGTAGACTTGAGATGCAAGTGGATACAGTCTAACCCATCTGTCTTCGGCCGCGAATCTCTCAGCCATACTATATATGTTTGGGAGCCCCAAATCCGAAGCCAACTTGGAAATTCGCTGTAGCCTCTCGAACCGAACGTCTCGTGTTGGGGATATTCCATCCACTTCCCAAACTTTAAATCTCGTAATTTCATTTACCTCGTCCGGATAAAGTGAATGACAGGTATGTAGCCTCGACCCCACCTGACCGTATGGGTAGTAATAATAGGGGTGAGCTTCCAGTTCATAGATGTGCCGATGATGGTCTCGAATGAAATCAAGTGTCTCCTGAAAATCTTCCTCAGTTTCCCCCGGAAATCCGACGATCCAATAGGTGGTCGTTCGAATACCAGCGCTTGCGAGAGACTTTAGCACTTCAGAGATGACCCCGGGATTTGTCTTCTTGTCCATTGTGGCCAATACTCTGGCCGACGCGCTTTCTATCCCTAACCTGACTCGAAAGCACCCGGAACGCGCCCACTGCCTCACCCTACGCCTGTTCGTTACGGGCTTGTCAGCCCTGAGGTATCCGTCATAAAGTATGTTGGCGTTCGTTCGGATCAACTCCTCGGAGAACTGGATAATGTAGGGATTCATAAGAGAATCCCCCATAAAGAAGAAATTGTTTTGATGTTTTCGCGAGAGCTCGGTCACTTGTTGCGCAAATAGTTCTATCGGCTTCTTGCGATATTCCCCCCATTGGATTGTCTCCGAACAGAAACTGCACTGGAACGGGCAACTACGCGCCCCCTCGATGGTCAGGTGGAAATAGTTATCAAGGTCTAGGTCTGAAAAATCCGGTATAGGGACGTCCCTCATGTTCAGCGTCGTCCCTTTCAAATCGGCGATCGAAACGACCCGCTTGTTTGCCAACTCGCCTTCCAAGAACTTAAGTAAAAGAAGTTCGCCCTCTCCAAGAATGATGTGATCGACGAAATTATATTCGCGGACGAGCGTGTCGAGGTTTTCAGAGCCCAACGCCAGATCGTCGGCGAAAACGCCTCCCCCCATTATTGTGGTTATTTGCGGGTGCTTTTGTTTCACTTTCCGCAAAATGAAAAGCGACGCTGCCAGCGACGTAGTATAAGTACTGGTTCCGACCACGGAAAAATTCTCCAGCTCTAAGCTGTCAACTAATTGACCCAGCCTCATGAAGAATTTCTCGACGAGCGAGAGAACTGTGTTGGTCGAATCATGGCTGAGTTTTACACCATACATCGGCGCTATCGTCTCGACTACGCGCGCACAACTAGCCCTGTCAGCGCCATTCGCATATGCGATCAAGTGACTGTTAAGAATCCACCATAGTTTCGAGTAACCGTCGTTGGTGGAAACGTTTTCCAACTTCTGTAACGCGGCGAAGTAGGTGTGATGCATCCCCCACAATTCCGGGTCTATGTTGAAATCGAGGCACTGAGCTGAGTATCCCTTCTGCTGAAGGAAAGATTTCAGCGTGGCGATGCCCAACGGAGGTGTCCAAGGTGTGAAATAAGGGGCCTTTATGAGCAGTATGCTCTTGATGGTCTCACACCGTGGGGCGCCGTTTACACGGCGCTCGATGCAAACGAGTCCTTGGTTACTCATTGTTTCTAACTCCAACTTGAGAGATTAGGTTAGCGAGAAGTTGAAAGTTCCGAAGAGGTCTATATTGTTTCTGCGCGTTCAAGCCTGGCCTTGATTTCATTCGGCGAAAGTTGCTTCAATTCCGCCAGGAGCTGCGCCATTTCGGCCTTAGCTTCCTGCCCCGCTTGCGCTGCGGCAATGGCTAGAGTCATGTCTGCGATCGTGGGATGATTGAAAAGCACCCCCAAGGGCATCTCCACGTGAAAAGCGTCCCAGATTCGCGAGGCGAGTTGTGTAACTGATAAGGAGTGTCCACCCAGCTCAAAGAAACTGTCATGAATCCCGATCTGCTTGACCCCGAGAATCTGTTGCCAGATCTGCGCCAATTCTTTCTCGACGGAGGTGCGGGGCGCTACATAAAATCTCTGTAAATCGGAGCTGTACTCGCCGGGGGCAGGCAAATCCGAACGATTCACCTTACCCGACGGCAGTCTGGGCAAAGCTTTGAGGGCGACGAAAGCGGAGGGAATCATGGTCTCGGGTAGATGCTCAGATAGATACTCTCGAATTTTGCTCGACTGAACGCCCTCGTCGGCAACAATATAAGCGCAGAGATACTTCTGACCCGCTAAGTCCTCCCTGTCTACAACAACCACGTCCCGGATTCCCTCGTGGCGGAATATTAGGTTCTCAATTTCATGTAACTCGATACGCACTCCTCGCACCTTCACCTGGGTATCTTTACGTCCGAGAAGCTCCAAATTCCCATCGGGCAATACACGACCGAGATCGCCTGTCTTATATACGATGTCATTGGAATCTTCGCTGAAAGGGTTCTGAATGAAGACCTCTTTCGTCAAGTCCGGCTGCTTGTAATATCCCAGCGAACGAAACTGCGTTCGAATATAGACCTCGCCCGCCGAGCCCGGCCCGCAGAGAGCCCCGTCGTCACCGACAATCAAGGCAGACGCGCCTTCCATAGGCTTCCCAACCGGCATCAACGTCCGATCCAGGTCCGAGCGTTTTATGAAATAAAAGAATTTCGCCAGCGTTGTCTCAGTCGGTCCGTAAACATTGACCAATTGAATTCGTTCGCCAAAAACATCCATCCATTTCCGCACGTCCGATGGCGGCAGAGGCTCGCCCGCCAATAGAATGTTCTTGAGAGAAAAAAAGTAATAGGGGTTTAGGTCTTCGTTCACCAACGAACGAAACAGGAATGGAACGCAATGAATCAGATTAATTTGCTGGATATCGATCCAATCAATCAGCTTCCTGGCATGGAGGATGGTATCCTTTCCGTCGGGTATACATACCACGCCCCCCGCGCACAACGGCACGAAGATGTCTCGTAAGAACGGGTCAAATATAGGGGTTGTAAGTTGGCTAACACGAGTTCCTTCTTCGAGCCCAAAGGTTTTGATCTCCCATCTGATGAAGTGGTCGAGCCCTTTCGAGCGGCCCAGAATGGCCTTCGGCCTCCCGATCGAGCCTGAGGTAAAGTAAATATAAGAAGGGTCATCAGGGCCGGAACGGGCAGAAGGCCTCGACGTATTGCCATACGTTTGATACCCCTTCGCACAAACCAGTTCGCCCTGACAACCGGCATCTATCTCTCCATCCATGCAAATTGCGAAGGCTTTCAACCCGGAATTCTGCGCTATTCCGCATATCTTGGAGTAATAGATTGTTTGAGTAATAAACCACCGAGGCGAGGTCTGCGCAACCATCGCTTGAAGCCTTTTTTCGGGGAGACCTGGGTCGAGGGGCGCGAATACGCAGCCGGCCTTTAAGATACCGAGGATTGCTGTAATAACAACTACGGTATCTTCGACCATAATGGCCACAATAGAGCCGGCCGGAGCGCCATTCTCGACGAGAAAGTTCGCAACCTTATTGGACTCTGCTTCCAAATCGAGATAGCTGATTCGCCTGCCCTTAGCTTCGATCGCCGTATTGCTCGGAAACTTCTGAGCGGCTCGGCTGAACATTTCTGAGACGCCTTCATGTCCAATCATGCGCCTATCTCCTTTACACTAACCCTCAATACTATCTATCTACCCGCAATCGCGGCTCCTATGACTTGAGCGTTAGAACATTGACACCAAGATCTTTCGCGGACCCGAGTACGGCATCCGCCCATGACAAACAAGGAGATTATCGATCAATAAAACGTCGCCTTCCCGCCAAGGGAAGCAGACGCTGTGCTCTCGAGCCACTTCCCGAATCTTATCAAGCATCGAAACATCTATTGATGCGCCATCTCCAAAGCAAGCGTTTTGGGGGAATGAATCGTCTCCTTCACGGTGTATTTTCTTCATGGATTCCCACACCGGTTTGGGATTATTCGACGGATGAAACTGGTCGGCCTGGTTGAACCAAACCTGTTCACCTGTTTTTGGGTGTGTCATAACGCCCGGACCTATTTGAGTAAGTTCCAAGCCGCCGTCAGATTTCCACTTATAATTAATCGAAGCTTCCTTGCAAAACTTTTCCACGATTTCTTTGTCTGTGGTCTCGAAAGTGTCTTGCCACGAGAGACCATACCCATGACCATTATGCAAGTTGCGAATATATTTAACGCGCTTACGGGTGAACGCCTCTACGATTTCGGACGGCAAGCTTCTCAAAATGGCCCTGCCGTCGGCAATAGGTGTTTCACCCCCCTCCCGCGGCGCAACAATGCAGCAAAAGACCAGCCTGTTCGGATAGCAATTCGAGTAAGATAATTCATTATGCATCGAGATGGCGAACTCGGCAGGGTATTCAGTCGATGTGTAAATCCCATCCCCCAGTCTCGTGCGAGGAGAATTACCGTCGATATAATCCAGCAAATTACGGGAAATCGATCTTACAAGCTTCGCGTACGCCGAGGGCGCTTTCACGGCAAAGCCCCGAAAGAGAATCGCTCCATACTCAAGCAGCGCTCGCTCCAAAAAGTCACGATTGTTTCCGTACCATGAAATGAGGTCGTCAAGGCCCCCCTCTGACTGACAATGCGGCTCTATTAGCAGAGGGAGATTGCGCTTCTGCTCGTCGATTCTTATAACCACGTTCATATGATCTACTTGAGAACCTCTATGATTCCTGGTATTGATAAAGCGCTTTTATTTCATCTGGAGATAGATGCTTCAGTTCGTTCAGAATATCAGCCAGTTCTCCAGGGGCTGCTTGTTGCGCTTGCTTGGTCGCTATCACAGTCACCATCTGGGCTATGGTCGGATTTTTGAAGACACTTGCGAGTGATACTTCAACATGAAAGACGTCCCCGATTCGCGATACCAGTTGCGTGAGTAATAAGGAATGTCCTCCCAACTGGAAAAAGTTATCGTAAATTCCGATTTGCTCGATGTGAAGAAACTCGCGCCAAATCTTGGCCAACTCCATTTCGACTTGTGTACGAGGCGCGACAAAAGCAACGTCAAGTTCCGGCCGTAAGCCCTCGGGCTCAGGTAAAGCGCTGCGATCTATTTTGCCATTGACAGTTAACGGCAACGATTGCAGCATAATGTAGTTGGAAGGCGCCATGTAAACTGGCAGCCGCTCTTCCACATGGCGGCGTAGCTCGGCAATAGAAATTGGCTGCCGTTGATCGCAAACCACATAGGCTACAATTTGTTTATCGCTCTGCGCATAGTCTCGAGACGAATCATCGCCGGCAGCTATATGAGTTAAGTTTGGTTGCCCATTGAGCCGATTGCGTACCAGGACAATAGCTTCCCGCACTGATGGATATTCCGCTAACGCGGACTCGATCTCGCCCAACTCGATTCGAAATCCGCGGATCTTCACCTGATCGTCTATACGACCCAGATACTCTATGTCTCCGTTAGGCAGAGAGCTAGCCAAATCGCCCGATCGATAAAGGCGAGCCCCCGCAATGCCCCCAAACGAATCGGGGACAAACCTTTGGGCCGTGAGTTCCGCCCGGTTGAGGTAACCGGTAACGACACCTGCCCCCCCGACATAGATTTCGCCTTCAATTCCTGTGGGAACTAACTCTCCGCGCTGGTCTAAAATATGTATTTGCAAGTCGGGCAGCGCGCAGCCGATCACACTCCCGGCTGAAATTCTCAGGTCGGAGAACGAAATTGGCCTATATGTCACGTGGACGGTGGTTTCAGTGATGCCGTACATATTGATGAGTTGCGGTTTCTTATCCCCATGTCTGTAAAACCACGGCTCTAAGCTTTGAAGATCCAGAGCCTCGCCCCCAAAGATCAAGAAGCGAAGGTTGAGATTGCTCTGCCCGACTGTCTCTTCTACCCTCATCAGCTGGCGAAATGCCGACGGTGTTTGATTGAGTACGGTGACATTTTCGGCATACAAAAGGTCGTAAAAGGGTTCGGGAGATCGGCTTAGGAGATAAGGGACAACAATCAGTTTACCGCCGAAGGCAAGAGCGCCCCAGATCTCCCAAACTGAAAAGTCAAAAGCATTAGAATGAAAAAGAGTCCAGATGTCGCTTTCATTAAACCCGAACCAGTTTTGGGTAACGCTTAAGAGCCGAATGACATTTGAGTGGTTGACGAGAACGCCCTTCGGGTTGCCCGTCGAGCCCGATGTATAGATCACATACGCAGGGGCATCGGGGGATTCAACGAGCATTGGATTCGCGGGGCATCCTAGGTTCGGTAATTCATCAACACAGAGTGTCTGGACGCCGCAATCAGGGAGTTGATCAAGCATGCGGCGTTCAGTCACGACTACAGCAGTCTTTGTATCACCGAGTATAAAGGCGAGGCGTTGCTTGGGGTAAGCCGGATCAAGAGGTACGTAAGCGCTGCCGGTTTTGAGAATCCCTAGAATCCCTGTTACCATTTCCAAGGAACGCTCTACATAAATAGCTACCGATTTGTTCGGCCCAACTCCTGTTGCCTGGAGATGTGAGGCAAGGCGGTTGGCGTGGTCATTAAGACTTCCATAACTCAGATGTTTACTTTCACACACTAAGGCGATTGCATCCGGAATACGTTCTGCCTGTTTCTCGAATAGATTGTGAAGATATTTGCTCGGAAGCTCTATCGTCGTAGCCCTCTGCTCTACTAACGACTGACGCTGTTCTCCTTGGCTCAGCATCTGCAATCTATGGAGGGGTAATTCCGGGTCGGAAATGGCATTCTCTAGCAGGACCCGGAATTGTTCCGCCAGGCGTTTGATGTCTCTGACCGAGTACATTTTCGAATCGAAGGACAACTCGATCTTTAAATCCCCGTCGTAAAATGCGCAGCAAAGGCTCAGCTTGAAACGGTCAAAGTACGCGCATTTCTTCTGAATATGAAACGCCAGGTTGCCCATCGTGAGTTTGGGCGGTTCTGCATCGAACTGAAAACAGAAAGGAAAAAAAGGTTGATCTACAGCTTCTCCATTCGGCCGGGCAATCTGCCTCCAACTGAAGTAGCCTTGTCGCTCGTAAGCCTCCCGGGCGGATTTGGCAGTCTGCTGAAATGCCCGGCAAAACTGTGTGTCCGCTTGCAGATTACCCTGGACGGGGACGTATTGCGTCAACAATCCAAGCTTGTCCGCAAGTGTCTCATCTGATCGTCCATCGCAAGCGATACCTACGATCACATCCGATCGCCCGGTAAGGCGCCAAAGGAATGCAAGCCAACAGGTCAACAAGAATTCAGAAACACCCACTCCACATCTCTTTGCTTGTAGCTGGATGGCCGCTGCGAACTCGGCGCTTACACTAATCTTTAAAGTATCGGGTTCAAACGCCAACTGGCCCCGGAGAGGGATTTCAAAAGGAAGTTTAAGCGATGAGAGGGACAACAGATCCTTCTTGCGCCAAAAAGCTCTGCCTTCTTCACCGTCTTCGGTTTCAAGTAACTCCCTGAGGATTTCTGACAGATCCGCATACTGCATGATGTAGCCCTGCTGCTCCTCATCATGTGAGTCGCCGGCGCAGTATCGGCCGATATCACTTACTAATTTGTTTAAGGTTACGGCATCGGCGCAGAGCGCTGGGAGGCTAATTAACAACCCATGCTTGAAGCGTGAAAAGACTCCATGCCAGATCTGTATCATAGGCCCTTTTTGAACGTCGAATGGCAAGCGACTTAATTCCTGAAACTTTGCTTCAAGCTCCGCTTCCTGCTGTGTCAGATCCAGATGTCTCAAGTCGCCGGAGGGGAGCCAAAAGACGTCGCTTTCGGATATAACCTGCAATGGCATGCCGATTCCGGGAAAGCAATTGAATTTCGTACGAAGAATCTCATGTTGGTTGACAACACGATGCGCCGCTTTTCGCAGCAACTCTTCATTTAAGTCCCCTTCAATCACGACGGCGCACTGGGCTCGATAGGGGTTGTCTCGCTGAGTTTGCTGAAGGCGCCATACTCGCTCTTGCTGAGGCGACAGTCGGAACCCTTCGATTTCTCTATTCGCCATACTAATTCCTTCCCGTAATTCGAGGCGCTCAGCCAGTTTTCTGAAAAGAACCATGGGATGATTGTAAGCGAGCAGCTAAAAACGTAGAAAAATGAACACGATCCGGTTCGAACACCAAGCCAGCATCATCGCCGCAGGCGCTTTCCATGATCCTTCGGCCACTATCGAGATACAGTTGCCAATCCTTTCCATAATTTGGCTGTCCGAGCGATCACGGTTGGGCTCTCATATATTCCCAGGCTTTCCGCCTGCTGACTAGCAGCTTCCAAAAAAGCCACTACGGCCTGGGCCATCCCGAATCTGTGAGCCAGAGGAAGATCTATTCTCGAATCCCTGAGATCATCCCGTAACCGGGAGACGAGATCATCAAACGCCATAACCCAGTCTTTCGAACGCAGCATCACCTCCACCATATATGGAAAGGCGCTGTATCGGACTTCCAGCGATACGACGTGGAGATATCCGAGAAGAAAGGCCGCGTCTGAAAGGTCAAACTCTTCCCAACTGCGTTGTGAGAGGCGCAGACGACACTGTTGATCATCGTAGGCAAAGTCGTCTGCGTAATCCCGGCATGCTTCCAAAGTCAGCAACTGAGGCCCGTCCGGCGGCTCCATCATTGGCCCGTGAGCTTCATGGGAGCGAAGGCCGCATTCATCGCACTGATCAGATGAGCTGCGGCCTCACGCGACAGCTCAACGCGTTCAAGCTTACCCTCAACGATATTCCTGATCTCGACGACCTTAGCCGCCATAAACTATGACTCGATCTTTCCGTACTTCTCAGTTTTTTGATAGGGTTTGGACAGTAGCGAAATAACGAACCCCGGTTGACGTCAACAACCGGGGTATTCCTTTGGCGCCCCGTTTCCGAGGCAACCATCCTCATTGCCCCTATGTTGCCATCCACGGGCGCTAGTTGTCCAATTACTGCCCTTACGCCCTATGGTGTTGCTCGCGACGCCTTCGGATAGGCCTTTCCGTCAACGATTCTGTCAATCTTCAAGTTGTCGCGCTCTCTTCCTGATCTGTTCACACTGCGACCGGGGACAGCGCTCTTGCAGCCTGAACTGTCGCCTTCAATCATGCATCGAGCAACGGCGCGCAGCTCGCCGCCGACATCAGCAAAGTCCTGAAGGTCGCCTCGACCATTGTGATCGTCAGCGAGCTTATCGCCGTCGCAAGGCCGCTTCCTCTGAAGGCGCCTCCACAATTAGCGTGACGGATCATGCTTCCAAAGCTTCACTCGATTCCGCCACTATCGCTTCGCCGCCAGATTCGGGGCTTGCCGAACCAATCTATGGACGCGTTCGGCGGATTCTCTCCGAATTCGGATGGCTGATCTGTCACTTCTGCGGGCGACT
>Ga0066388_100003372_pt1 | contig 10320 bp, 10 predicted proteins | sample PanSoiMetaGPlot6_FD_64539 | JGI IMG/M metagenome (GOLD analysis project Ga0066388, IMG submission 64539) | Tropical forest soil microbial communities from Panama analyzed to predict greenhouse gas emissions - Panama Soil - Plot 6 (Hybrid Assembly) | ecosystem: Environmental > Terrestrial >... | reverse complement strand
AAAGACGGTGACCGTAAGTTCAGTCTCCGTCAACGCAAAGGACCTGCGGCCGGCGGAAACCGGCTATTACACCTACCAGGGCTCGCTCACCGCGCCGCCATGCAGCGAAGGTGTCACTGGTACGTGCTGAAAACGCACGCCACGCTCTCCCCGCAGCAGTTGGACGCTTTCGCAAAGCTCTACCCACACAACGCCCGGCCCTTGCAGCCAACGAACCGGGAGATTCTCGAGTCCAAATAATCCGGGGAGTGTAGGGTCCGCCCGCCGTGCGGGCGGGGCCGCATTATTGGCCGAAGTTAAGCGATCGAAGCGGCGAAGCCAGGTACTAGAACGGGGATAACCGACTAAATCAAGACGCCGGAAGCCAGGCGTCGTTCTACTCTCTTACCTGCCAAAACACGATATTGCCAACCCCCTTTTCCCGTAGTAGTGTCCCCCGCATGGCCACGAAGCCGAAGTCTCGTTCTAAAGGGGGCCGCCACACCATGTCAGCCGATCATGATGAAAAGAATCCTGCCAATGGGGAACTGCGCGAAGGCGCAAACGTAGACAAAATCCGCGACATTTTATTCGGCGCCAACATGCGCGAATACGAAAAGCGTTTCGCGCGTCTTGAGGAGCGCCTCACCAAATCCTCCGAGGCACTTCGCGAAGACTTGAAGAAGCGTTTTGATTCCCTGGAAACCTACGTCCGCGAAGAAATGGAATCCCTCGGAGGCCGATTGAAAACCGAAAAGTCCGAGCGCGCGGAAAGCTTGAAGGAACTCACGCGCGAGACGCGCGACAACTCCAAAGCCCTGGAGAAAAAGCTGTCGCAGCTGGAGGAGCAGCTTGATTCCGCGCAAGCGGACCTGCGCTCCAAGATCCTCGAGCAGTCCAAGTCCCTCGGCAACCAGATCCAGAAATCCCAGCAGGAGCTGGAAACCGCGCTGGAGCGTGAGGCCGAATCGTTGCGCAACGACAAGACCGACCGCGCCATGCTCGCCGATCTTTTGACCGAAATGGCCCTGCGCCTGAAAGACGAATTGGAGCTCCCCGAGAAATAGGCAGGTGCAACCGCGATGGGTTCTTCGCCAAGACATTCCCGGGACCCGTTGGAATTCCGGCCCAAGCCGTCCGACCGGCCCGCGCCGGAACCCGAGGAGCCTCCGCGGGAAGCCGATGATGTGCAAGCCTACCGCGAGTTGCGCGAACTGATTCTCGCGCCCGAGCAGGAGGCTCTAGAGCACCTGCGGCAGCGCGTGGATGATCCCGCCTCGCGCACCGAAGACGTGGGTAGCGTCGTTGCCGAAGCCATCCAGTTGCGCCGCAAGCAGGGTGGCGACGAAGCCCTCAGCTCCGCGCTCGCTCCCACCATCGAAACCGCGCTGCGGGAATCGGTTCGCAAAGACCCCGGCACTCTTGCCGATGCCCTCTTCCCCGTCATGGGTCCGGCCATCCGCCGCTCCATTCTCGAAACGCTCCGCGCGTTCCTGGAATCTTTCAACCAGATTCTCGACCAGAGCCTCTCGATCAAAGGGCTCAAGTGGCGGCTGGAAGCCCTGCGCACCGGCCGCTCCTTCACCGAAGTAGCCCTCCTGCACAGCTTGGTCTTTCGCGTCGAACAGGTCTTCCTCATCCATAAGAAGACGGGGCTTTCGCTGGGCCACGCCGTCGCGCCTTCCGTCGCCATGCAGGACCCCAGCCTCGTCTCCGGAATGCTCTCCGCCATTCAGGATTTCGTGCGCGATTCATTTCACACCGCGCAGGGCCAGGGTCTGACCCGCATGAACGTCGGCGACCTGGACGTCGGGATCGAAGAGGGGCCATACGCCATCCTCGCCTGCGTGATTCGCGGCGTTGCCCCGCGCACTTTGCGCGACCGCATGGCCGAAGTCCTCGAAAACATCCATCGCGACTACGCTGAGCAACTCGATCGTTTCAAAGGGGATTCCGCTCCATTTGCAAAGGTCAATACCGAACTCGGCCGTTGCCTGGAGCTTCGCTACAAGGAAGAAGCTCAGCCTCGCGGCTTTGGTTTTGTCTACGCCACCGCTGCAATCCTTTTTCTGCTCGTAGCCGGTTGGCTGACCTGGAGCACGATCCAATACCGCCGCTGGGACCGCTTGGTGAACACGTTCCGCGAACAACCGGGGTTCGTCATCACCTCTTTTGGCAGGCAAGGCGGCAAGTTCATCGTGCACGGCATGCGCGATCCGCTTGCCTCGGATCCCGAAAAGATCATCGGCGCTTCCGACGTGAATCGAATCGACGGCGAGTTCCACTGGGGCAGCTACTACGCGCTCGACGACGCCATCGTCCAGCAGCGCGCCACGGCTCTCTTGTCACCGCCTCCCACTGCAACCTTCGCGGTCAAAAACGGCGTACTGCACGTCTCCGGCACGGCGCGTGCGATTTGGGTGAAAGAGCTCCAGGCGAAAGCCCTCCTGGTCCCTGGGATTCACGCGCTGGAGTTGGGGCCGGAACTTGACCCCGATCGCTTAACCTCCAACCAGGCCAAATCGGAAATCGAAAACACCCTCGTCAAATTCCCCCTCGCCAGCGCCACACTGTCCTCGTCGGAGCAAACCGGACTTCACAAGCTTGCGGAAGATGCACGTGCCTTGTTGAAATCCGCGGACAACCTGCGCGAGAATGTCACCTTCGAAGTGATTGGGCACACCGATTCCACCGGGGCCGAGGCCTCCAACGAGGACCTCAGCCGCCGCCGCGCCGACCGAGTTGTGCAGGAATTGAGCCGCCTCGGTATACCCGGGCGTGTTCTTTCTCCGCGGGGTGCAGGCACCAGCGAACCCCTGCGCAAGGAAGACTCCGAAACCAACCGGCAGTACAATCGAAGTGTGAACGTTCGCGTAACTTCCGTTGCCCACTGATTTCGCCCAATGCTCCAGAAGAAAATCTGCATGCTCGGGTCGTTTGCCGTAGGGAAGACCAGCCTTGTCCGGCGATTCGTCGAGAGCATCTATTCGGACGTCTACCAGACCACCGTCGGCGTCAAAGTGGACAAGAAAAACGTACAGGTAAACGGCGCCGACCTTACCCTCGTCCTCTGGGACATTTACGGCGAAGACGACTACCAGAAGATGCGCTGGACCTATCTGCGCGGAGCGTCAGGTTATCTCCTGGTCGCCGAAGGCACCCGCAAAGCTACCATCGACAAGGCCGTCAGCCTCGAACAGCGGGTCAGGGAAGAAGTGGGCGTTATTCCCTTCGTCTTTGCGCTCAATAAATGCGATCTCTTGCAGGATTGGGAAGTGGATTCCGCCGTTGAAGCGCAGCTCGCGGACAAGGGGTGGAACACGCTGCGCTCCAGCGCCAAGACTGGCGAAGGCGTGGAAGAGGCCTTCTGTTTGCTCGCGCGGAAAATGCTTGGATGAATATGCCCGGCGTATTTGAAAACTTCCTCACGGAGATGAGCTTTGCGCTGCTCGAGCACCACGGCGCTGGCGCATTCGTGCCCATCGCCAAGCTCCCCGGATGGTTCACAGACCTGTGGGGCATATCGCTGGGTACCATTCCGCTTGCCGAGGTTTGCCCCTTTCTCGAAAACTTTCTGTTGGAAGCCGAAGCCTTCTGGGAAGCACCCGGCCTCGCTCCCTGCCAGTCGGAAACCTGGGTCGAAAGGACGTCCGGCGGCCGCGAAATTCCTTTGCAAGCCCGCGCGCTGCTTCTGGATGGCAAGCGCGTCCTGGCCATCTTCAGTCCGGACCTGCAATTTCACGAGCAGGTCAAAATGTTGCAGACCGCCCGCAACACCCTGCTCGACCACGAACGCCTGGCCCGCGAAATCCAGAAAAAGGAAATCCTGCTGCACTGCATCGTCCACGACCTCTCGCAGCCCCTCAGCGTGATGCATGTGGCCATAGATTGCCTTTCCGAAGAAGCCATCAGCGACCGATCCAGGCAACTCCTAACCCTCGGGAAACTCGCCAGCAACCAGCAGGAATCGATGATCCGCGACATCCTGCACACCTTCTCCGACGATCTGCGAGCCTCTCTCAACGCCGGCACCGAAGAAAACGCCTCCACCGATCTTCTCGCATGTGCGCGCAAGACCGCGCAGCGCCTCAGCCCCACATTCGAAGCAAAGCGTGTGCGCCTCGCGGTGGTTTCTCCAGACGACCCTGCGGCCATATGCCTGGTGCGCGCTGAAGAATCCCGCCTGCAACGCATCTTTTCCAATCTCCTGGAAAACGCTTTGCGCTATTCGCCCGCGGGCTCACAGGTCACTGTCGGCGTGGAAAGTGACGGCGAATTCCTAAAGGCCTGCGTGGACGACCAGGGCCCCGGCCTCCCCAAGGATTTGCGCCCGGAGCAAATCTTCGGGCTGTTCATGAAAGGGAAGCAGGGCGGCGGAAAGGCCGGCCTGGGTCTCTATTTTTGCCGCATCACCGTCGAACGCTGGGGCGGCAGTATCGGCTGCGTCTCTTTGCCGGAAAAGGGCTCGCGCTTCTGGTGTCGCCTGCCTCGCGCCGCAACCGCCACCGTCCAGCCGGCCCAGGCCTCGGCATCGTCCGGCGCAGGACAAGCGCCCCCACAGGCTACGCCGGCGCCCGCCCGCCCGCTTCGGATCTTGTTTGCCGACGATCAGCCGGACATCCGCACTCTCACCTGCCACCAACTCAAGCGCGGCGGTCACCAAGTGGTTGCCGCAAAGAACGGCACAGAGGCTTTGAAAAAAATACGAGCCGGTTCGTTCGATGTGATTTTGCTTGATCATGAAATGCCAGGCATGACAGGAGACCAGGTCGCCGCGGCCGTCCGCAAGAGTGAGACGGGAAAGAAGACACGCCCTTTTCTGATTGCATGCTCGGGAAATTCCGGTCCCGAAGATGTTCTCCACCTCAAAAAAGCGGGCTTCGACACCGTGCTCAGCAAGCCATTTCAGTTGGAAGAGCTCTATCGCGTTCTGTCCGCCTCTCCGGCGGTTTCCGGCGCTCCTGCCCAGCCCGTGAAGTCACCTGTTGCTTCGCAAGCCGGCTTCGATACCATCCTTGCCCGCATCGGCGGCGATTCGCAATTGTTGATGCGAATGATTCACACGTTTCTGCGCGACACTCCCAAACGCATTGCCGGCATCGCCGCAGCCCTGCGCCGCCGCAACGCCGAGGAGCTCGCTTCTCTGGCCCATGCCCTGAAAGGTTCCGTGAGTCTGTTCGCCGCCGAGCCTGCCCGCAAACTTGCCCAGGACCTCCAGGAACTCGGCCGCGCCGGCGATCTCACTGCAGCCCCCGCCGCCTTTGATTCACTAAAGGAAGAGATTGCGAACCTGCTCGAAAACCTGAGAGGATACGCAAAACAAAGCCCCGCCAGGCCCAGGTCGGCGACCACTGCGCGACGCAAGCCTCCCCGGACACGGGGGAAACGCCGGCGGTGACCGTTGTCCGCAACACCACTTCGGCCCACGGGAGTTCCTGCATGGCTCACATTCTGGTCGCGGAAGATGACGCCACCACGCGCGAAATGATTGGCGGCGTCTTGAAAAAACAGGGCTATAGCGTGAATTACGCCAGCGACGGAATGGGCGCCCTGAATGCCCTCAAGAAAAGGAAATTTGAACTTCTGCTGCTGGATATCTGGATGCCCAAGATGAGCGGCCTCGGCCTGATTGGCACGCTCCACGGCGAAAAACACATTCCCAAAATCATTGTGATGACCTCGGACAAGACCTCCGACACGGTCCTGAAATCCCTGCGCGGCCAGGTCTATCAATTTCTTCCCAAACCTTTCGAAGCCAACACCCTGATTAACGTGGTTGAGAACGCGCTCTCGGAGGATCCCTCGGTGCCGCCGATCGAAGTGCTCTCCGCCAACAAGCATTGGGTGGAGCTTCTCGTCCCTTGCGAGCGGTCTGTCGTCGCCCGTGTACAAAGCTTTCTCACGCGCCTGGAAACAGACTTGCCGCCCGAGGTCATGGAAAAAGTCGGCTATGCCTTTCGCGAATTGCTCAACAACGCCATCGAATGGGGCGGCCACCTGGACCCCAATCTGAAGGTTCGTATCTCCTATATCCGCACCAAGAAGCTTTTGATGTATCGCCTGGACGATCCCGGCCCCGGCTTCAAGATGGAAGATCTGAAGCACGCCGCGGTCAACAATCCCCTCGACGATCCCATGGCCCACATGGCCGTCCGCGAACAAAAAGGTCTGCGTCCCGGCGGCCTGGGCCTCATGCTGACGCAACAACTCGTGGATGAACTGGTTTACAACGAAGCCCGCAACGAAGTCGTCCTCATCAAGTATTTGTAGCGGCCACTTTGGTAGTGCCGGCATCTTGCCGGCAATCCGTCTCGCAGGTTTTGCACACCACAAAGAAAAAGCCCCGGTCGGTGACCGGGGCTCCCTAATCCAATCCATTTCAAAAAGCTACCGCTCCGAACTTCCGCTCGGCCGCGCCGGCTCCGCCGAATCTCCCAGCTCCTTCCGATGGCTCTTCACTTCGCGCAATGCGTAAATCGCCTTGTTCTGCGATTCATAATAGGTCCGCGAGCTGATCTCCCCCAGCAACCCCATCGAAACGAATTGAATACCGCTCACGAACAGCGCAATCGCCAGTAGCAGCAGCGGCCCGTGCTCCGTCATGATGTGCTGGTGATAGATCAGCTTGTCCACCAGCAGCAGCAGCGCGAGCAGGAAGCCGCTTCCGCTTCCCGCCAGCCCCAGCATCCCGAAGAATTGCAGCGGCCGCGTGGAATAGTCCAGCAGGAACTTCACCATGATCAGGTCGAAGAACACGCGAATCGTGCGCCCGATTCCGTAATTGGATTTTCCGCTCTTGCGGTCCGGATTCGAAATCGGCACTTCCGCGATGCGCGCTCCTGCCGAACCCGCCAGCGCCGGGATGAACCGGTGCAGCTCCCCGTACAACTGGATCTCTTGCAGAATCTACCGCCGGTAGGCCTTGAAGGTGGTTCCGAAATCGTGCAGGTCAATTCCCGACAGCTTGGCCATCAGCCAGTTGGCCGCAGCGCTCGGAATTCGCCGCATCAGCCAATGATCTCTCCGTTGGTGCCGCCAGCCGCTCACCAGGTCGTAACCTTCCTCGATCTTCTCCAGGAAGCGCGGAATCTCTTCGGGATCATGCTGCAGGTCCCCGTCCATGGAGATCACCACTTCGCCCCGTGCAAAATCGAAGCCCGCTTTCAACGCTGCCGTCTGCCCGAAATTCCTTCGCAGGCGAACCACGTTCACCCGGCGGTCGTGCTCGAAAATCTCGCTCAGCACCTTGTAGGTGTTGTCCTTGCTGCCGTCGTCCACAAACACCATCTCGTACGGCTCGCCGATGGAGTCCATCACTTCCGTCAGCTTCATGTACAGCGTAGGGATGTTCTCCTGCTCGTTATAGAAGGGAACGACGAGCGAATATTGAATGGGCGAGTCACTTCTCATACCGGTGCTTCTTTGCCTCTCTGAACGGTGCGGGCTGCGGCCCTGCCTCTTCCCCTGAATCCCAAATCTGCGGTCGGCGTGTCGCTAGGCATTCTGCGCCACAAAACCATAGTTTATCAGGCGAATCCCCTCCGTGGCGACAAGTTTTCGAATGGATACATCGGTCAGAATCTCCAGTTCGGTGGCCCGGGATTCCTGCAGCCGCGTCGACGTTCGCCGCAACTCCTCGTCCGCGTAGCCCGGGTGGCACATGAACTCCGTCGTCCCATTCGGCAGCCCAGCCAGCAGTCGCTCCACCCCTTCGCGGTTCATCACCCCGGTCTGCGCGATGCCGCAAAAATAGTCCGTGGACGCGATTCCCGCGCGATCGGCCATCTTTCGCGCGTCTCGTGCCAGCAGCTTCAGTCCCCGCGCCTGCACGCCTTGTTTCAACTGCACACCATTTCGCCCACCTCCGCCGGAGGAAAGCAAATCACGCAGCCGCGGCTCCTCGTGCGCAATGCGAATCGCTCCCACCCCATGTTTTTTCGCCAGCCGCAACGCCACCTCAAACAGGCCCGGCAGCATATGCACGTGTTTGTGCCCGTCCAGGTGTGTCGGCGAAATCCCCGCTTCCTTCACCTTGGCAATCTGAGCGTCCCATTCCCGCTCCACTTCCGCCACCCGCAGTTTGCGCCCCGCAATGCGTAGCAACAGACTCTCCGGGCCCCCTTCTAGTTGCCCCGCGGAATTCAGCAGCCCCGAAACGCGCGCTGCCTCTGCCGTCGGCGGTCCATCGCTCAGGTTCAGATGCACCCCGATGCCGAGTTCCGGAAGTTCGCGTGTAACGGTCAGCGCCGACGCAAATGCCCGCCCGTTTGCCAGCAGGGAAGTGCTGGTCACCAGGCCGCGCCGGTGCGCCTCCACAATCCCGCGGTTGACTCCTTCCGTCCACCCCAGATCGTCCGCATTCACGATTAGATTCTTCAACTTACGCCCGCCGCCTGTCCTTTCGTACAGCTACTCTTTTCGCATTTCACCGCGCATTCGTACCATTGACCCTTCTTTCTCTCTAACTCTAGCATGGCCAATTAGAGGCCCAAATGACGGTTAAGCTGAAGGAATTGAAGGAAGCAGGGGCGCGTTACAGCGACAAACGCCGTGGCCGCCGCATGAACTCCCGGGTGCAAATTCGCCTGGAATGGAAGGACGCGAACGAGCAACCTCACACCGTGCAGGCGGTCACGCGCACGGTCAATCCCTACGGCTGCATGGTTTTCCTTGAGGAAACGATGGAAACCGGTCATCGCCTCGCACTAACCAATCTGGCCACCGACACCAGCAACGCCGCCGTGATCGTCTGGCGAGGCAATCACCAGCCGGAAGGCTGGGAATACGGCATCGAGCTGGTCGCCCCGGATATGGATTTTTGGGGGATAGAACTGTGACGCCACCGCAGAAACTCACCGCCGCCACCCCGACCACCGCCGCCGTTCCCGGGCAGCACGTCAAGCGCAGCGGAGCTGTGGCCCGTCCACAGACCGCCGAGGAACGCCGCCGCGCCCAGCGTGTCCTTCTGAAGATGGAAGTGCTGATTCACATCCAGGGCAAAGCGAAGCCACTCCATGGTTACACGCATACAGTCAGCGCCAGCGGCGCCATGATCATTCTGCCCGAAGGAATTCCCGTGAACACCGTGCTGGTGCTGGAAAATCCCAGGACTCAGAAAAAAGTGGATGCTCGTGTGGTGCGCCCGTCGCAATTCAGTTCCGAGGGCTCGCTCGTGCCCATGGAGTTCACCGCGCCCGCGCCCCAGTTCTGGAACATCTTCTTCCCACCCGTCGCCCAGAACTAATTCTGTTCGTGCTATTGAACGCTCAGCTGGACATTGACCTGATGGACTGTGCTTCCTGTTACCGCATTAATGGTCAGATTTCCCGCAACTCCGGTCTGCACCACGGCCAGCGGCGTATGCACCTGAGACGGAAGATTGCTTGAATCTCCGCTGTACGACGCGGTCATTTGGTACCCTCCCGGAGAACCCAAATTGTAAGAGAACTGCGCTTGGCCATTCACCAGGTTGGTCATGTTCAAGCTGGAGGACCCCTCGAGTACCCCTAAACTTACCGTTCCCGTGGGCTGCGATCCGTTAACTTGAACCGTGGCCATTAAGTTCGCTCCTGGCTGGACCTTCGAGCTTGCCACCGAAAGGGTTGTGGTGGTTGCAGTTCGTCCGCCCCCTCCTCCTCCGCCCCCTCCTCCTCCCCCCCCGCCCCCGCATCCCAACGCAAAACTGATGGTGCTAAGCAGTAGGGATGCGTACGCAAACCTGCGCACTTTCAGGTGTGCGGGCAGCATCCCTAGAATCATCGCCAGAACACACAACAACCCGCCTGCAATCCACCAGGATGCCATCGGACCGGTTTTGTGCTGGCGCCACCCATAAACCTGACTTGTCGTTGTGGAGGAAGACGCAGCCGGAACATTGCAGGTCAATGTCGCTGTCGAACTATTTCCACCGCTCAATTGGACGGTGGCGGGACTCACACTGCAATTTATCCCTGGCCAGGAAGAAGGCAATTGGAGTTGAACGGGGCTGCTGGCTGAACTCGCAGGAGTAACGGTGATGGTCATGGTTGCAGGTTGTCCGGCGGTTATCGTTAAACCAGATTGAGCCGCGCTAACGCTAAAATCCGGAATGTTTACGATGACTTGGATGTTATTTGAAGAAGCAGATTCGTAATTTGGGTCACCGGTAAAGGAAGCGCCATAAAAGCCAGAACTTTGAGGCACGGTGGTTGCCATCGCGGTGAGCGTCTGGTTGCCGTTGCTGTCGGTTCCAGGTGTCGTAGTCACATTCGTGAAGGCACCCCCAATAAATTGTATCTGTCCGCTTATGGCCGGACTCCTGCCTTGGCTGGTGAGCGTGGCCGTAAGCGTAATGCTCTGGCC
>Ga0066388_100003371_pt1 | contig 10321 bp, 9 predicted proteins | sample PanSoiMetaGPlot6_FD_64539 | JGI IMG/M metagenome (GOLD analysis project Ga0066388, IMG submission 64539) | Tropical forest soil microbial communities from Panama analyzed to predict greenhouse gas emissions - Panama Soil - Plot 6 (Hybrid Assembly) | ecosystem: Environmental > Terrestrial > Soil... | reverse complement strand
GTGGGCGTGGTCGGCGTGATGATCGCCTGGCAGCGCGCGAAGACGGCGTCGAAGTCGCGCCGAATCAGCGTCCGCACCTTCTGCGCCTTCAGATAGTACGCATCGTAGTAGCCGGCGGAAAGCGCGTAGGTGCCCAACATGATGCGCCGCTTCACCTCGGGGCCGAACCCGGCGCCGCGCGTCTGTCGATACATGTCGAGCAGGCCGTGCCCGTGGTCGACCCGCAGCCCGTAGCGCGTGCCGTCATAGCGCGCCAGGTTCGAGCTCGCCTCGGCGGTAGCGATCAAATAGTAGGCGGGAACCGCGTACTCGGTGTGCGGCAGCGAGACGTCCTCGACGACGGCACCGAGGGATTGGAGTTGGCTTACCGCGGCGCGCACCGCGTCGGCGACCTCCGGCTGCATGCCTTCGACGAAGTATTCCTTTGGCAGCCCGATGCGCATGCCTGTGATGCCGGCGTCGAGCTGCTCGGCATACGCGGGCACCGGCTGCGCCACCGAGGTCGAATCGAATGGGTCGTGACCGGCGATGGTTTCGAGTAGGAACGCGGCGTCGCGCACGTTCTGCGCCAACGGCCCCACCTGGTCGAGCGATGACGCGTAGGCGATGACGCCGTAGCGGCTAACGCGGCCGTAGGTGGGCTTGAGGCCGACGATGCCGGAGTGCGCAGCCGGCTGGCGAATCGAGCCGCCGGTGTCAGTGCCGAGCGCACCGAGCGCCTGTCGCGACGACACCGCCACCGCGGAGCCGCCGGAGGAACCGCCGGGCACGCGCGCGACATCCCATGGATTGCGCGCCGGTCCGTAGCCGGAGTTCTCGTTCGACGAGCCCATGGCGAACTCGTCGCAGTTCGCCTTGCCGACGAAGACGGCACCGGCGTCGCGCAGGCGCTGCGCGACAGTGGCGTCGTACGGCGCGACGAACGACTCGAGGATTTTCGAGCCGGCGGTGGTGCGTACCCCCTTGGTCAGGATGACGTCTTTGATGGCCAGCGGGATGCCGCACAGCGCGGGTGCGTCGCCGGCGGCGAGGCGCTCGTCTGCGGCGCGCGCCTGCGCCAGCGCGAGCTCCGGCGTCGGGGTGATGAAGGCGTGCAGCGCGGGCTCGGTGCGCTCGATGCGCTCGAGCGCAGCCTGAGCCAGCTCGGTGGCGGTCACTTGGCGGGCGCGCAGACGGCGCCGCGCTTCGTCGATCGTCAGCGCGTCGAGCTCGCTCATGCGGAGACCTGAAACCGCGGGGCCGTGCAGCGTGTCGCCGCGCGCACCCGGAACGCGGTCATTCGATGATCTTGGGAACCTTGAAGAAGCGGCCGTCGTGATTGGGGCTGTTGGCCAGCCACGCCTCGGGATCGGGCGGGTTGGTGACCACGTCGTCACGAAACGGCGTCGCCATCGGCGCGATGTGCGCGGTGGGCTCGACGGCGTCGGTGTCGAGGTCGTCGAGCCGCTGGAAGTGCGCCAGGATGTGGTCGAGTTGCTCGGTCAGCGCCGTCTCTTCGTCGGCGCTCAACGGCAGGCGAGCCAGCAGCGCGATATGGCGCACGTCGTCGCGGGTGATCGCCATGCTGGGCGTCTAACACAGGGGGTAGGGGGGTTCAACGCAACGGTGCCGCGACGCCGCGTCCCGCATGACTGCCGCGCAGCGTTGACGGTTGCCGACGTTGGTTGTCGGCTGCCGCGTACGGCGATGGGAGCGCAACCGACACGCATGAGCGCAGAACGACAGCAGCTCGGCGCGGCCGGCGAGCGCGCGGCGGAGCGCTGCGTGCGCCGGCGCGGCTACGCGATCCTGGCGCGCAACTACCGCTGCCGGCTCGGCGAGGTCGATCTGGTGGCGCTCGACGGGCGCACGGTCGTCTTCATCGAAGTGAAGACGCGCGGCGGCACGCTGGTCGGTGCGGCGCTCGATGCAGTCGACCCGCGGAAGCAGCGTCAGATCGCCCGCGTTGCAGAGCACTTTGTGCTCACGCATCGCCTGGAGGATCGCGCCGTGCGCTTCGACGTCGTCGGCGTCTGGCGCGACGGCGCCGCCCTCGCTTGCGAGCTGGTGCAGGACGCCTTCGCGCCGGACGGGCGCGACCGGTGGTAGTCCGCTGCCGCTTACGTGCACGGTGATCCTCGTGCTACGGGGAAGCTTCCATGCTCGACATCAAGCTCATCCGCGAGCGGCCGGACGAGGTGAAACGCGCGCTCGGCACGGTCGGCGTCGCGCCCGAACAGGTCGACGGCGTGCTGGCCGCCGACGCCACGCGCCGCGCGCTCATCACCGACGTCGAGCGGCTGCGCGCGCAGCGGGCGGAGACGTCGAAGACGGTCGGCAAGCTGCCGCCGGCCGAACGCGAGCGCGTGGTGGCAGAGATGCGCGCGCTCGGCGAGCGCATCTCGGGGCTCGAGCAGCAGGTCGCCGCCGCCGAGGCGGCCTTCGATTCGGCGATGCTCGAGTTGCCGAACATTCCCCATCCGGCCGTACCGATCGGGCCGGACGAGAGCGCCAACGTGGTGGTGCGCGAGGAAGGCGAAGTCCCGTTTCCGAGCGGCGCCTTCCAACCGCGCCCGCACTGGGAGCTGGGTCCGGCGCTCGGCATCATCGACTTCGAGCGCGGCGTGAAGATCTCCGGCTCCCGCTTTTACGTGCTGACCGGTGCCGGGGCGCGGCTCCAGCGCGCGCTGATCACCTGGATGCTCGACCTGCACGTCGGCGAGCACGGGTATACGGAGGTGTACCCGCCGGCGATGGTCAAGCGCGAGTGCGTGGTGGGCACCGGTACGCTGCCGAAGTTCGGCGACACCATGTACCGCGACGTCGAGGACGACTTCTGGTTCATCCCCACCGCGGAAGTGCCGGTGACCAATCTCTACCGCGAGGAGATCTTCGAGCCCGGACAACTGCCCGTGTACCACGTCGCCTACAGTCCGTGCTTCCGGCGCGAGAAGATGTCGGCGGGCCGCGACGTGCGCGGCATCAAGCGCGGGCACCAGTTCGACAAGGTGGAGATGGTCAAGTTCGTCACACCGGAGACGTCGGACGCGGAGCTCGAGCGGTTGCTGAACGACGCCGAGGACGTCTGTCGCCGACTCGGCTTGCGCCATCGCGTCGTGCAGATGTGCACCGGCGACCTCAGCTTCGTGGCCGCCATGAAGTACGACATCGAAATCTGGGCTCCCGGGTGCGGCGAATGGCTGGAGGTCAGCTCGTGCTCGAACTTCCGCGATTTCCAAGCCCGCCGCGCGCGCATCCGCTACCGGCCGGCGCACGGCGCCAAGCCGGAGCTGGTCCACACGCTGAACGGCTCGGGGTTGGCGTTACCGCGCGTGATGATCGCCGTCCTGGAAAATTACCAGCAAGCCGACGGCAGCGTCGTGATCCCACCAGTGCTGCGCCCATACATGCGCGGCTTGGAGCGCCTTGCCCCACCCGCATAGACCGGGCCGAGCCCGACGGCGGTCGCCGTGCCGCCAGGTTGCGCCACAATCCCGTGGTGCTACCGTTCGAATGTGGCCCGGGGGGGCCGATCGGCACCGAATCAACGTCGTACAGGCGCCGCCACTTGGCCATAAGTGCTGTATTATACAGGAGAATTGATGTCAGATCGATCAACTGAATCGACCGGCGAACCGCGGCTGCGGCCGGTCCGCCGCGCCGATTCGCCCGACCGAACGTCCACAAAATGGGTAGAATTGGTGACCGCGCTCGACCGCCACCGCGGAGAACGGATGTTGATTCTGCTCACCGGCTATCCGGACCCCGACAACATCGCCTCCGGGTTGGCGCTGCAGTACCTGGCACGCGAGCACGGCGTCGAATCGCGTCTGCTCTGTTTCCACGAGGTCAGCCATCAAGAGAACCAGGCCCTGGTCACCAAGCTCGACCTCGATCTCTGGCTGTACGATCGGCACGCGGATCTGGCGCCGTACACGCTCTACGCGTTCGTCGACAGCTCGCGCACCGAAACACCGATCAACGATCTGCTGGCGAAGAAGACCTTCCTGGCCTTCATCGATCACCACAAGAAAGCCATCGACGCGGCCGCCGAGTTCGTCGACGTGCGCGAAGACGCCGGCTCGACGGCGGGCATCCTGACCGAGTACCTGCGCGAAGCGCACCCCGAAGGTCTCGACGCGGATGATCACGAGCACGGCAAGCTCGCCACCGCCCTCATGCACGCCATCCGCTCCGATACGCGGCTGCTGCTCGAGGCCTCGCCGACCGATTTTCTCGGCGCCGCATACCTGTGGCCGGCGGTCGATCAGGAGCTGCTGCGCAAGATCTCGGCGCAGTCGCTCAGTCCGGCGGTGATGGACATGATTCAAGCCGCGCTCGAGCGGCGACGGATCTACGACAACTTCCTGGTCAGCGACGTCGGCTTCGTCCGCAAGGAGCATCGCGACGGCATTCCGCAGGCGGCCGACTTTCTGCTCACCCGCGCCGGCATCGACACGGTGCTGGTGTTCGGCGTCGTCGACGGCAAGATCATCGAGGGCTCGCTGCGCACGCGCAGTGACACGATCAATCCGGACACGTTCCTGCGCAAGGCGTTCGGGGTCGATGAGGAACGCGGCGCGCCGTTCGGCGGCGGCAACACCCGCAACAAGGGCGGCTTCCAGATCCCACTCGGCTTTCTCGCCCAGCACCGCGACCGCGAACAGCTCTACCGCCTGGCGTGCGAGGTCGTGCACGAGAAGTTCCTCGAAGCCATCGGTCGCGTGGAATCCAGCGCGTAGCAGCTGGGACCGCGGGCGGCCCGCCCGCTGGCACCGTGCGTCGCGCTCGAGCGCAGATCGAGCAAGCTGCGCTCGCCGTGGCGAGCTGAAGGTCGCGGCTACGGAACGCGTGACCCCCCTAAGGCTCGCCTTCACGATCCCACCGTGAGCCCGCGCGGGGTGGCTAGACGCTCGACGGCGCCGAGGCCGGCGTCGACGACCAGCGCCAGCAACGCTGCCGGCAGCGCGCCGCTCAACACGAGATTGGTGTCGGTCACCGTCAGGCCGGTGATGATCGGGTCACCGAGCCCGCCGGCGCCGATCAGGGCGGCCAGCGTCGCGGTGCCGACGCTGATCACCGCCGCGGTGCGAACGCCCGCGAGGATGACCGGCGCCGCCAGCGGCAGCTCGACCCGCCACAGGAGATCGCGCGCTCGCATGCCGAGCCCGCGTCCGACCTCGAGCAGGTGCGGATCGACGCTGCGCAGCCCCGCGACCGTGTTGCGCAGGATCGGCAGCAGTCCATAGAGGAACAGCGCGGCGATCGCCGGCACGACGCCGATACCGAACAGCGGCAGCATGAACGCCAGCAAGGCGAGCGAGGGAATGGTTTGCAGGACGCCGGCGGTTGACAGTGCCAGCGTCGCGAGCGCCGGGCGGCGGCTCACGGCGATGCCGATCGGCAGGCCGACGATGACGGCGCCGAGCACGGCGATGCCGGTGAGCCAGAGATGGCGGCCGGTGAGCGCGAGCGTGATCCAGCGGCGCTGCCAGAGGAGATCGAGCAGACCGGTCGCGCGCGCCTCGGGTACCGCTTCGGCGTGTGCGATGCCGAGCTGATTGAGGAACTCCGAGGCCACGTCGGCCGGACTGCGCCGCTCGCCCTCGACGGCGTAGTTGAGACGCCGCATCGTTGCCGCATCGATGCGGCCGGCGAGCAAGCGCAACGCCGGCTGAGCGAGCGGCACGCGCGTGAACAAGTTGGGGTTGGCCAACGGAGCGGCTTCGTACGGCGGGAAGAAGCCGCGGTCATCGCGCAGCGGCAGCAGGCCGAAGGCGACGATCTTGGCGTCCGTCGAGTAGCCGTCGGCGACATCGATCGCGCCCTCACTCAGCGCTTGATAGGCGAGGTCGTGCTCGAGGCCGACCGCGCTCGCCTCGTTGAGGTGGTATGCGGCGCGCAATCCCGGCATGCCGTCCGGCCGCTGCAGAAACTCGTGCGACACCCCGTAGCGCAGCGGATGGGCGGCGAGGTCGCTCAGCGTCGCGATGTCCAGTGCGGCGGCGCGCTCCGGCCGCATGATCAAGACGTAGGTGTTGTCGAAGCCGAAGGGCGCCAGCCATTCGAGCGCATAGCGCTCGCGAAAGGCGGTGCTGACGCGCGCGAAGATCGCCGCCGCGCTGCCTGCGGCGTCGGCGTCGCCGAGAATGTTGCGCAGCCCGGTGCCGGTGTACTCGGCGTACACATCGAGCGCGCCGGTGCGCAGGCCGTCGAAGCACACCTGCGTGCCGGCGAGGTTGAAGCGCCGCTCGACGGGGCTTCCCGTTTGCGCTTCCAGCACCTGCGCCATCAGCTCGCCCAGCACGGCGCTCTCGGTGAACTTCTTGGCGCCGACTACGATGCGCGGCCCTGGGTCGGCGACCGCCACGGTGGTGCAGAGCAGCGCCGCGAGGCTGCCCAGCTGCGTGCGGCCGAGTACTCGCCACCTCATCGCGCGGTCGCCGCGGCGGTGCCGATCAGCGCCGCGACGAACGGCGACGCTGGGGCAGCGCGGATCTCGGCCGGTGCGCCGATCTGCACGATCACGCCGTCGTTCAGCACGGCGACGCGGTCGGCGAGGCGGAACGCCTCCTCGACGTCGTGCGTCACCAGCACGATCGTCTTGCGCAGCTCCGCCTTCAGGTCGAGGAATTCCTCCTGCAGGCTGCGGCGCGTGATCGGATCGAGGGCGCCGAAGGGCTCGTCCATCAGGACGATGGGTGGGTCGGCCGCCAGGGCGCGGGCGAAGCCGACGCGCTGGCGTTGGCCGCCACTCAGCTGCGCCGGATAGCGTTCGGCAAACTCCGCATAGTCGAGACGCACGAGTGCGAAGAGCTCGCGGGTGCGCGCCACGCGGCGCGCCGCGGGCCAGCCGAGCAGGCGCGGCACGACCTCGACGTTGCTGGCTGCGCTCAGATGCGGGAACAGGCCGGCATCCTGCACCACGAATCCCATGCCGCGGCGCAACTCGACCGGATCGCCGTGCGCGGTGTCGTGCCCGTCGACGCAGATGCGTCCGGCGCTGGGGCTGAGCAGCCGATTGATCAGCTTGAGCAACGTCGTCTTGCCACATCCCGACGGTCCGAGCAGCGCCAACGTCGTGCCGCGCTCGACGCGCAACGACACGTCGCGCAGCGCCACGTGACCATCCGGGTACACCTTGCGGACGCCTTCCAGCTCGATCATGTCGATCCGGCGCGGTGCCTCCGGGCGCCGGATAGTGGAAGCGCGCGCGGACCGCAAACGCAGCGCCACGGCATCGTCGCAGGGGTGGTTCCCCGACCCAGCGACGCAAGGTATGCTGCGTTGACTTCGGCGTCGGGCTGTGTTGCAAGAGCGAAACGGGCGGGTTGGACGCCGTGCCTGCCGACAGTGCGCTGCCTTGACCGGGGCGCCATGACGAGCCGAGAGGACGTGCGCGATGAAACCCGCTAGGAAGGCGGCGCCCTATCTGCGCCCGCGCCGATCGCGAGACGCGACCGGCGATCCGCTGCTGCGTGTCGAACGCCATCGCGTCGACGACCGGCGAACGCAGCTCGCCGCCGACGTGCGGCGCGGCCTCACCGCAACGCCGAAGCGCCTGCCGCCGAAGTACTTCTATGACGACCGCGGCTCCCGGCTGTTCGAAGCGATCTGCGAGCTGCCCGAATACTATCTGACGCGCACCGAGCATGCGCTGTTGGCGGACATCGCCGATGCGGTGATCGCCGCCACGCGCCCCGCGCAGCTCGTCGAGCTGGGCAGCGGCAGCGCGCAGAAGACGCGCTTGCTGCTCGACGCGCTCGGCCGCGCCAATCCGTCGGCGGCATACGTACCGATCGACGTCAGCGAAAGTACGCTGCGGCGCAGCGCCGCCGCGCTGCGCGCCGACTACCCGGCGCTGCGCGTGCACGCCATCGTCGCCGACTACGAACACGGCCTGCCGCGCCTCGCCTCCGCCGTGCCGCGGCTGGTGGCGTTCCTCGGCAGCACGATCGGCAACTTCGTTCCGCCCGACGACGTGAGCTTCCTGCGCGGGTTCCGCCGGCGGCTGCGGCGCGGCGACCACCTGTTGCTCGGCGTCGATCTGGTCAAACCGGTCGAGCACCTGCACGCGGCGTACAACGATGCGGCCGGGGTCACCGCGGAGTTCAATCGCAACGTCCTACGCGTCCTCAACCGCGAGCTGCGCGCCGATTTCGACCCGGCGCGCTTCGACCACGTCGCCTTCTACGATCCGGCCGCCGCGCAGATCGAGATGCACTTGCGGGCGCGCGCTGCGCACACGGTGCGGATCGCGGCGCTGGATCTGTCGGTCGACTTCGCCGCCGGCGAAACCATCCATACCGAGAGCAGTCGCAAGTTCACGCGCTCCAGCGCCGACACCATGCTCGGCGCCGCCGGCTTCCGCCTCGTGCACTGGTATCCGTCGCGCGACGATGCCTTCGCGCTCGCGCTCGCAGCCATCGAGGACAACGGGTGACGCAATCGTGCCGTCGAGCGGGGCAGGGGCGGAGGAAGATGGTGGGTCGATGACAGCGAGCGGGCGCAGCGCTGCCGAAGGCGCACCGGTTGTCTACGTGGACAGCGCCAACAGCCTGCGCCGGGTGTGCGAGCAGCTCGCCGACGTCGAACGCTTCGCGCTCGATACCGAGTTCGTCGGCGAGCGCACCTATCTGCCGGCGCTCGAGCTCATTCAGGTGGCGACGCCCACCCAGACGGCGTTGATCGATTGCCGCGCCGTGCCGTCGCTCGAGCCGTTCCTGGCGCTGCTCAACGAGCCGCGCATCGAGAAGGTGGTACACGCGGGCCAGCAAGACCTCGAACTGTTCCAGGGGCTGACCGGACGCCCGCCGACGCCGGTGATCGATACGCAGGTGGCGGCGGCGATGGCGGGCTACGGGGCACAGGTCGGCTACGCGCAGCTCGTCGAGCGGCTGCTCGGCGTGTCGGTGGAAAAGAGCGAGACGCTGACCGACTGGGCGCGCCGGCCGCTCACCAAGGCGCAGCTCGCCTACGCCGTCGACGACGTGCGCCATCTCCTGCCGGTGTACAAGAACCTGCGCGCGCGGCTCTCCGGCATGCAGCGCTGGGAGTGGCTGCGCGAAGAGTGCCGGCGCCTCGAGCGCTCGGTGCGCACCCTGCACGTCGCACCGGCCGACGCCTGGTTGCGGGTGCGCGGCCGCGGCGCGCTGCGCGCCCGCGGGTTGGCCGTGCTCCGCGAGCTGGCAGCGTGGCGCGAGGAATTCGCGCGCGAGCGCAACCGCCCGCGTGCCGCGATCGCGCGCGACGAAGTGTTGGTCGAGATCGCGCGCAAGGCGCCGACCACGTTGGAGGGGCTGCGCCAATTGCGCGCCGTGCGCTCGCGCGAGCTCGAGCGCCACGCCGGCGACGTCTTGCAGCGCATCGCCCGCGCCCTCGAGCTGCCGAAGGAGGAATGGCCGCAGCCGCCGCCCGTGCAGGGCACGGCGCCCTCGACCGGCGTGGTCGAGCTGCTGCAGGCGGTGTTGCGCCTGCGCGCCGAGGAAGCCGGCATCGCACCGAGCCTGCTCGCCACGCACGCCGATCTGCAGCTGCTCGTGCAGCGCCACGCGTCGAAGGACTTTCACGACCTGCCGATCATGCAGGGGTGGCGCAAGGCGATCGCCGGCAGCGACCTGCTCGCGCTGCTCGACGGGCGCGCGTCGGTCGCACTCGATCCGGCGACCGGAGCCGTGCGCGTGAGCCAGCTCGGCGCAGACGAGAAATGAGGGCGATCAGGGAGGGACGCCATGGCCGTGCTGCGTATGACGCACGTCGGGATCTGCGTGACCGACGTGGAACGTTCGATCCGCTTCTACCGCGATCTGCTCGGCTTCACCTATCGCTCCGAGCTGCGCGTGCAGGGTGAACCGTCCGACACCTTGCTCCGGCTGCGCGACGTCGATCTGCGCGCCGTCTACCTCGAGCGCGACGGCACGCGCATCGAGCTACTGTACTTCGCCACGCCGACTGCGGTCGGCGGCGCCGCGCCGCGCGCCATGAACGCGCGCGGACTCACCCATCTCTCGCTGCGCGTCGACAGCGTGGCCGATACGCTGGCGACGCTGCGTGCCGCCGGCGTGCAGGTGCTCGACGAGACGCTGATCGACATTCCCGACTTCGGTGCCGCGGCGATCTTCATTGCCGACCCGGACGGCACCCTGATCGAGCTGGTGCAGTCGCCCGGCGATCTCGAAGCGCCGCCAGGCGGGTGAGGCTCCCAGCGGGGAATGGTCACTCGCGGCCGCGTCGGCGGTGGGCGCGCGCGATGCGGGTGAAGATCTCGGTCAAGCGCGGATTGCGCAGCGGCGGCAAGTCGACCGGTTCATCGTCGTCGACCGCTCGCTCGACCGGCGGTGCA
>Ga0066388_100003370_pt1 | contig 10322 bp, 11 predicted proteins | sample PanSoiMetaGPlot6_FD_64539 | JGI IMG/M metagenome (GOLD analysis project Ga0066388, IMG submission 64539) | Tropical forest soil microbial communities from Panama analyzed to predict greenhouse gas emissions - Panama Soil - Plot 6 (Hybrid Assembly) | ecosystem: Environmental > Terrestrial >... | reverse complement strand
TCCGGCCACTTGGACTTCGCGAAAGCGTCGAGCGGCTTGGAGGACACAAAGACGACGGCGGCATACTTGTCGTCGTTACGCATCTCGGCCAACGCCACCGGATGCGGCACGAATTGCGCGTCGACCTTGATGCCGAGGCGCTCGAACATGATAGGCCCGGTATAGGCCGCCGCCGTGCCCTTCGTATTGAAATTGACCCGCTTGCCGGCGAGGTCCTCGAGCTTGTTGATCTCGGGCCGGACAAAAACGTGCACCTCGGATGGAAACAGGGGCATGATGTAGTTCACGCGCTGTTCCAGGCTGCCGATTTTGGCATTGGTTCGGAAATGCTCGAGCACGTCGCCGTAGACGATCGCCGCATCGATGCCGCGCAGATACAAGAGATCGTAAATGTTGTCGAAGATGCCGCGCGTAACTATCGGTAGCACGCGCATGTTGTCGCCGTCGTCGAGAACGCGGGCGAGCTCGGTCGCGAAGCGTAAGGGGGCACCTTCAAGCTGACCGGCGGCAAGCCCAATGGTCCAGGAATTGAGCTTGATCTTCAGCGTATCGTCCGGCAGCGGCTGGCCTTGCTGGTCGCGCCGCGGGATCGGATTCGCCGGTCGTGCGGGGCGCTTGGGCTGTGCCGGTGACGGCTCCACTACCTGAGTAATGGAAAGTGGTTTTGCGGGCGTCAGCGGTTCAGCCAAAGCGCCCGGTGGATTAGTTGGAAGCAGAGGCAAGATTAAAGCGACAATTGTTAGAATACGCATACGCCACTCTCCCGCGAATATAACAAGTAGTCGTCATTTCGAGTCTCGATGCACGAAGTGCCGCGGAATCGTGCTGTCAAAAATTCATCAAGTTCGCTCGATGAAGTTAAAGTGTGGATTTGTTATGGCAAATAAAATTGGTTAACGCACAAAGATGCATCAAGGAACGAGTTGTTCTTACGTATTCAGAGTTGTTCGCCGTACGATTGCAAAACGCGCAGACGGAAATTCTAGCCGACTACTGTTCGAGATGTGCGAGATCGAAGCGGCTACTCGTCAAGCCCTCGCATGCAACACAAACGCGGAGACGCTTCGAAATCTGTTCCGCTTCTCCACATTAATGCAATGTTGAATGTCGCTGACGCGGCGCTGTTGCGATTTTTCCAGCGATCGAACGGTCAGTCGCGCGGCCGGGCCATCTGCCACGTCAAGCTCGCTTTCACGGTAGGCCACTCGCTGGCGATGATGCTGTAGACGTAGGTGTCGCGCAGTGTCCCGTTCGCCGCAATCTGATGATTGCGCAAGATGCCGTCGAGCTTTGCTCCCAGCCGCTCAATTCCTCTGCGGCTCTGATGATTGAAGGCGTGCGTTCGGAATTCCACCGCGATGCAGTTGAGCGCTTCGAACGCGTGCGTCAGCAGCAGGAGCTTGCACTCCGTGTTGAGAGCGGTGCGCTGCACGCTCTTGCGGTACCAGGTCGAGCCGATCTCGACACGCCGATTGACGGCGTCGATATTCATATAGGTGGTCATTCCAACCGCACGCCCGACCGTGTTGTCGATGACCGCGAACGGCAGCATCGAGCCGGCCGCCTGCAGGGCCAGCCTTCGCTCGATTTCCGCGCGCATTTTCTCAGGCTCGGGGATGCTGGTGTACCAAAGCGTCCACAACGCGCCGTCCTTGACCGCCTCGATAAGGTCGTCGCCATGACGCTGGTCGAGCGGCTCAAGGGTGACGCGCGGGCTCCGTAGCGTCACGGGCGCAATCCATGACATCTGTTGTCTCGTTCCGTTTGGTGCGGTGGTCCTGAATCTCCAGCCCCGGGCAGGCTGCGCAAGGCTGGCCGGTTTGACTGCATTTTGTCCATTTCGTACCATTCGGTCGACATTAACGCTATTCCGCGGAGGAGACATGCCGAAGATCCGTCATCTGGCCATCAAGACCAAAGACCCGGCACGGCTTGCGAAGTTCTATGAGGAAGTCTTCGGCATGAAGCTCATTCATTCCGAGCGCAGCGGCGCGATGTATATGAGTGACGGCTATCTCACGCTCGCGATCCTGCGTAATCGCGGCGAGGCCACGCCAAGCGGCATCAATCATTTCGGCTTCCAGGTCGACGACCTCAACGAGATCGAGCAGAAGCTCGCCAAGTGGGAGGAGCCGATGACGGAGCGGCCCTCGACGCGGCCATTCGCGGAGCACCGGGCCATGGACCCGGATGGCAACCTGTTCGACATTTCCGTGCACGGCTACGATCAGGTCGAGCTCGCGGCCGACCGCGCCGAGAAGAAGAAGGTGGGCGAGAAGACGCCTGCCTGAAGTCCATGCTGTTCCGTATCGTCGTGTTCTGTATCGCCGTCGCGCTGCCGCAGGCAGCGGTGGCGGCCGATGACGCGTTCGCCGGCAAGACCATCAACATCATCGCCGGTCTGCCGCCCGGCGGCGGTGTCGACGGCGAGATGCGCCTGCTCGCACGTTTCCTCGCCAAGTACATTCCGGGTCAGCCCGCCATCGTTGCGCGCAACATGCAGGGCGCCGGCGGGATTATTCTCGCCAATCATCTCTACAATCTTGTCGCAGCCGATGGGCTTACCCTCGGCATGCCGGGTCGCAGCGGATTCCTGCTAAGCAAGGTGGTGCCGCAGAAGGGTGTCACCTACGACCTGACACGGTTCTCCTATATCGGGGGTGCCGGCAGCGCCGCCAACGCATTGTGGGTGCATCGGCGCACCGGCATCACCTCGGTCGCCGACCTCAAGCGCTCGCGCGCCCCGATCGTGATCGGTGCGCTCAACGCGCGCTCCGAGAATGCGATCGCGCCGCGCGTGCTCGAATCCTACGAGCGCTGGCCTCTGAAGATCGTCACCGGCTATCCGGGCTTCAGCGAGGTGCTGATCGCGCTCGATCGCGGCGAGGTCGACGGACTGTTCACGCATGAGGGCAGTATCGCCAATACCCGCCCCGACCTGATCGCAACCGGCGCGGTCAAGCCGATCGTGCAGTCGTTCGATGCCATGGCGGGCGTGCCGGTGCTTACCGACGTGATTGCTGACGCGAATGCGCGGGCGCTGCTTGGGCTTGTCACCACACCCAGCCAAATCGGTCTGCCGCTGCTCGGTCCGCCCGGCATCCCGCCCGATCGCCTCGAGATCCTGCGCCAGGCCTATCTGCGGCTGATGGATGACATGGAGTATCGCGCCGACGCTGAGCGTCGCGGCCTTCCGGTCGGACGTGCGGTGAGCGGCGCCGAGCTGCAGCAATTGATTGCGCAGAAGCTCTCCGGCGTGCCCGAGCGCATCGTCAAGGAGTACATGGCCTTCGCCGGCATCAAGGCCGAGGAGTAAGGCGCAATATGGCGCGGGTCGAGCGATGCGACATCATCGTGATCGGTGGCGGCAGCTCGGCCTTTGAAGCCGCCGTGGCGGCGCGCGAGGCGGGCGCCGAGCGGGTTGTGATGCTGGAGAAGGCGCCAGAATCCGAATATGGCGGCAACGCGCGTTATTCGGGGACCGGCTTTCGCTTCGTGCATGCGGGCGCGGAGGAAATCCGCCGCTTCGTGCCCGACATCGACGACGCGCTGTTCGCCACCATGGCGATCCCTCCTTATGGTGCCGACGATTTCATGGCCGATCTCGACCGCATGACGCAAGGGCGCATGAACCGCGAGCTTGCGCGCACCCTGGTCGAGCAATCCAATGCGGCGGTGCATTGGATGCGCGAGGCCGGGATCAAATGGGAGCCGCTGAAAGAGCACGCCAAAGTCGATGGCAAGCGCTATTTCGAGCGCGGGATCGCGATCCACGTCGCCGGCGGTGGGCCCGGCCAGCTCGCACAGTGGCGGCGCATCGCGCAAGGGCAGGGCATCGAGATTCGCTTCGAGTCACCGGTCTGCGGTGTTGCGGGCGATCTGCGCCGGGTCGAGGGCGTCAGCGTGAGCGGCCCCGACGGCCGCTATGATCTCATGGCGAAGGCGGTGATCGCCTGTGCGGGCGGATTTCAGGCCAACCCCGAGATGCGCGCGCGCTATCTGGCCGGCAACACCGACTTGATGAAGGTGCGCGGCAGCAAGCACGACACCGGCGAGGTGCTGCGCCTCCTGCTCGATCTCGGTGCCCGGCCGGCGGGCCACTGGCAGTCCGGCCACATGTCGCCGATCGACGCCAACGCGCCCGATTTCGAGACGCCCCAGCACGAGGATGGCCGCGGCAACACCCAGAGCCGCTACGACTATCCGTATGGCATCACCGTGAATGCGCTCGGGCTGCGCTTCTTCGACGAAGGCGAGGCGCAGCATTCCTACACTTATGCCAAGACCGGCCGCGCGGTGCTCGGCCAGCCGGGTGCGATCGCACACCAGATCTACGACCAGAAGGGCATGCGCTGCTTCCGCTATCCACATCATCCGGCGACCTTCGTCGAGGCTGCTACGATTGCCGAGCTCGCCGTGAAGGCCGGGCTCGAGCCCAAGGTGCTCGCGCATACGATCGAGGAGTTCAACCGCGCGGTCCCCGATCAGCCGACGTTCGATCCGCGCCGACCCGACGGTCGGGCAACGAAAGGCCTCGCGGTGCCGAAGTCGAACTGGGCCACACGCATCGACGAGCCGCCCTACCGCGCCTATCCGATCACCTGCGGCATCACATTCACGTTCGGCGGCGTCGAGATCAACCGCAACGCCCAGGTGATGAGCACCATGGATCAGCCGATCAAGGGCCTGTTCGCGTCAGGCGATATCGCCGGACTGTTCTTCCATAACTATCCGTCGTTCACCGGCCAGACCCGCAATGCGGTCTTCGGGCGGCTCGCCGGCCGCGCGTCGGTGGCGGAGAATTGATCTTACTGAATCAGACGCAGAGCAACGCCTGTAGAGTGGGCAAAGGCGTTGGCACAGAGTTTAACACGAATGAAAGACTCTCGTGCGCCGTGCCCACCAACAGCATCGACGCGAGTGGCGCGATCCATGGTGGGCACGGCGCACGAGAAGCCCTTCGTCGTTGAAAAGCAGTGCCATCGCCTTTGCCCACCCTACAAGAGTGCGTGCGGCGAGCACGCGGTCATCGCTCCGCTACGCGGCGAGCGCGTGTGATCGTATCAGGTGTCGCGTTGACGCCCGCGATCGCGGCCTGCAATGCCGCGCCATCGAGTGGATCGAGCTCGAGCTTGAGCCGGCGCGCCTCCTCGATCAGCGCCGGGTCGCGAAGGGTGGCGTTGAACGCATCGCGCAGCAGCTTGATCCGGTCGGCCGGCACGTTCGGCGGTGCCGCGATCGAGCGTCCGATAGTCGAGGGCGAGGAGAATAATGTCAGCAGCACCCTGTCTTCGTCGGTCTTGGCCAGATCGATCATGCGCGGAACGTGGGTGAGCTCGGGGTGCTTGTCGGCGCCGGTCTGCAGGAGGAGATTGATCTGCCGGTCGCGCAGGAGTTGCTCGCCTTCCACTTTGAGCACCGGCCAGGGCTGGCTCAGCGCATCGATCTCGCCCCGCATCATCGCCAGTCGGCTGTCGCTCGAGCCCTGATAGCCGGTGATGAGCTTGAGGCGAGTGCCGACCACGTTGTTGAGCACGGTCCAATTGAGCCGCGAAGCGGAGCCCGATGTGGCGACGATCAGCTCGCTGGTCAGCGCATCCTCGATCCGTTTCACCTTGGCGAGGTGCCAGGCATAGAGCACGGCGCTGTTGCTCAGAATGCGGCCGATCCAGTTGAAGCGGGTCGCATCGGCGGTGAGGCCCGGCGTGCCGAGCACCTGGTCGAGATGGGTCGCCTGGTCAAGCATGCCGATGGCGGTGCCGTCCTTCGGCGCCGCGGCGTAGAGATAATTGGCGGCGCGAATGCCGGCGGCGCCCGGCATGTTCTGCGCCACAATCGTTGGCTCGCCCGGGATATGGCGGCCGAGATGGCGGCCGACGAGGCGGGCATAGGTGTCGTAGCCGCCACCGGTTGTGGTCGCGATGACGAGATTGATGGTCTTACCCTTATAGAAGTCGTCGGCGCCGGTCGGCGCGGCGAGGACGAGCGCCACGCATATCGTCAGCATGCGGAGCTTACTCACGATGCAGGCTCCCAATGGCGGGCGAACTCGCTCATGTCCCGACTGTATTCGATCGTCCGGCAAGCCTCCACCAGGGTGTGGGCGCGATCCGCGCCGAGCGGGCCGCGCATGAGATCGAGTGCCTTGGCCTCGACCTCGTCGCGCGTCATCGGATTGTCGGCGGTGCCGCGCACGGCGCGCATGCGGTGCGAAAGCACGCGGGCGTCGCGTAGCGCGATCTCGACGATCGCCTGCCGCGGCGGGTGGGCGCCTGCGAGCTCCTGGCTGGGGATGAGCTCAATCAGCTTGCGCACGGCGAGCACCGCTGGATCATGCATGCGGGCATGGTCATGTGCCGATTGGAACGTGACCGCGCGATCGGCAAGAAGCAACGCCACGAGGTGCTGCACATTGATGTCGGGCATCGGCGCGTTGTCGACCGTGCGGGCCGAGCGCGCGGGCAGATGCACGCGGATTGACGCAACGTCGGCAGTCACGAATGGTGTGCTCCCTATGATGTGTGTGAGCGCATCGAGCGCCGCCTGCGCGGGCGAGCCGACCGACCATTTCTTGATATTGGTTGCAAGGATCTCGAACCGCTCGCCGAGCGCATCGGCGAGCTGCGAGGGATCGGGCGCGGCCGAATAAGCCTCCAGGAAATTGCGCTCGCCTGCGAACACGTCGTCGACGCCAGTGAAGCCCGCCGCCACCATGGTGGCGGCGGCGACGCCGTCGCGCGCCGGCATGCCGCCGAAGTCGAAGGCCTTCTCGACGTGCTCGGAGTCGCGCACGTTGCAAGCGACGCCCGAAGCCTGCTGGGCGCAGTAGGACAGGAGATGGCGGACCTGACCGGCATTCAATCCGAGCAACGCGCCCGCCGCGGCGCCCGCCCCGAAAGTGCCGCCGATGCTGTGAGTCGCGTGCGCGGCCAGGGCCAGCGCATCGGGCCCGAGCGCCAGATTGACGCGCGCGCAGACATCATAGCCGAGCACAACCGCGCGCAGGAACGCTTCGCCGGACGCATGCATGCGCTCGGCGATCGCGAGCGCCGCCGGCACCACCGCGCAGCCCGGATGCGTACGCGAGGGGGCGTGCGAGTCGTCAGTCTCGTCGGCATGGGCCAGCATGCCGTTGGCGAGCGCCGCGTTCACCGCCGAGGTGCGCAGCCGCGTGCCCACGACCGACGCCTCGGGTGTCCCGCCCTGGGTCGCGGCATGGTCGATCGCGAGCCGCCCAGGCTTGAGCTCGGTTCCCGACACCATGGCGGCCAGCGTGTCGAGGATGTGATGGCGGGCTTTCTCGGCGACTGCGTCGGGCAGGGCGCGCATGAGCGCGCCGGCGATATGGTCGCTGAGCACACGCGTCGGCGCGCTGATCTCGTGCAAGGGGGCGATCATGGCGGATGCATGACTCTTACACCAGTTGATGTTTTGTCAAAACCGGGCCACAAGCGAGCAGCACGGCTGCGGCCGCGCCAACAAGAGCAAGACGCGGGAGGAACGATGTTCGAGAGCCACCTGCCCAGGCACAAGGTCGGCGTGCTGCTGCCGCTGTCGATCATCGACAATGCGGCCTACGAGTTCTACCGGCTGGCGCCACCCGGGGTCATGCAGGTGATGATCCCCATCGGCCTGGCCGAGTTCTCGCCTGGCGATGTCGAGCGCGCGCTGCTCAAGCCGCTCGCTGCCAATCTCGACAAGCTGATGGAGCGCGGCGCGAATCTCGTGGTGCAGAGCGGAACGCCGCTGCCGACCCTCATCGGCGTTGCGGCGCATGACCGCATGATCGAGTTCATGGCGCGCCACACCGGCGTCAAGGCCTCCTCCACGGTGCTGGCGGTCTGCCGCGCCGCCCGCCACCTCGGCATCAGCAAGATGGCGCTGGTCAACAAATGGTCGGATGCGATGAACAGGGTGCTGGGCGAGTTCCTGGCGCGCGAGGGCGTTGCGGTGTGCGGCGCCGTCACCCGCGAGTTGCCGCCGTCGGAGTTCCAGAAGATCAATTCGCGCGACCATATGCAGATGGCCTACGACCTCGGCCGCCGCGCCTTTCTGGACAACCCCGATTGCGACGCGATTTATGTCGGCGGCGGCACCTGGTTGTCCGAGCCGGTGTGCAATCGCCTCGAGGAGGAGTTCGGCAAGCCTGCGCTCTGCAATCAGACTGCGCAGCTTTGGGATATTTTGCACCTTCTCAACGACTGGAAGCCGATCAAAGGCCACGGGCGCCTGCTGGCGACAGACTGAGAAATGGCGGCTCGCTGTTGCGGGCGCAGTTCCGGGAGACGAGAGTCCATGCGCAACAAGCCGTGCCTGACCAGCGACGACGTCCAGCGCGTCGTTGCCGCCGCCAAGAAGCATGCCGCGAAGCTCAAGCGGGAACCGACCATCGCGGTGGTCGACGAGGGCGGCCATCTGCTTTATCTCGAGCGCCCGGACGTCAACGGCGTCAACACCGTCGAGATGTCGACCGCGAAGGCACGCACGGCGGCGCTGCGCGGGCGACCGAGCGGGGCGTTCGGCAAGCGGGTGCGGGAGCGGCCTGAGTTTCTCACCGCGCCGAACTATCTCGGCGTCGAGGGCGGGCATCCGCTGATGTTCGGAGAGGAATGCGTCGGCGGCGTCGGCGTGTCCGGCATCGGTCACGATGACGAGCCGGTGGCCAAGGCGGGCGCCGAGGGCTTCGGCAAGCCTAAGCTGAAAAAGTAGCCGGCCCAAAGAGAAAGTTCAGCGCAGGCGCGCCCGCACACCAGTATGGTCGAGGAACTCGATACCGTGCAGCTCGAAGGCGGCGCGGATGGCGTCGAGATTGCGGCCGCGGGTGCCGGGCACGACGTCGAATTTTTCCGCACGTGCGATCGCGGATTCCGACACGCCGCAGAGCTGGGCAAGATCTTGCACCGACCAGCGTAGGAAGGCGCGTGCCGCGCGGATTTGAGCACCCGTGATTGCCGGCTTCGCCGCTTGCATGATCCTGCTCGCGCGATTCTAGTCCGGCACCATATTTATCTCTCAAGGGCGACCGCTCCGCAAGATATGGAAGTTCCCGTCCAAGGTCTCCGCCCAAGGATTGAGCAGGGCGCTGCCGCGCTCGCGGGCAGCACGCGCCCGAATGGGGGCCGCGCGCGGATGTGCCTGTGCGGTGCGATGGCACGAATTCTGCAGTGCAGGGTTGTGAGGGGCCGTAAGCCCTTCTTGCCGGGGTATGAGCTGACATCGAGCGGAGATCACGATGCTCGCAAGAACACTTGTCGTCATTACTCTGGTGCTTGCATCTTTCGGGACGCAAGCACGGGACAATGGTCAATACGCGCAGGTTTCTCCAGACATCAAGCGTTGGGTGGAAGGCCTGACCGATGACAAGGGCCGTGGCTGTTGCGCCACTGCCGACGGCTTCCGGCCCGAGGAAGTCGAATGGGACATGACCGAGAATGCGTACCGAGTGATGATTGCGGGACAATGGTTCACGGTGCCGGATGGTGCCGTCATCAAGCAGGCCAACCGCATCGGCTATGCCATTGTCTGGTACTACATCGACAATGGCGCGGTCACTATCCGCTGCTTCCTGCCCGGGAGCGGCGCATAACTCAGTAAGCGTCGAACGGCAAAGCCTGACCGGCTGTTCGCCTGCCGTGAGCCTGCTTGACGGTGCCGCCGTCGAGCAGGCGCGCTGCGCCGGCTGACCCGCTTGCGTGCGGCTGCTCGATCGCCCATTCTTGCGCAATGGTGAGGATATCGCTCGCGGGTTTGGCCGCACTCCTGTTCGCCACGGTGCTGGCGGGGCGCGACGCGCTGGCCGATCAGCGCGAGGACTTTCTGGCTGGCAAGACCCGCAGCTGTCCGGGCTGTGATCTATCCGGCCAGAGTTTCAAGCGGCGCGACCTGGCCAATGCGGATCTCACCGGCGCCAACCTGAAAGACGCGAATTTCCATGATGCCAGGCTTACCAATGCGCGCCTCGGCGGCGCCGACCTCAGCGCCGCCAATCTCAATAAGGCCAGCCTCGGCCGGGCCGACCTCCGCGGTGCCAACCTACGGGAGGCCATGCTCTATGCGGCCAATCTCGACGGCGCCAATCTCGCGGGCGCTGACCTGACCGATGCGATGATGGGAACCGCGCGGCTCACGCGAACCGATCTCGCGCGTGCGACACTGCGCAATCTCGACCTGCGCAAGGGACGGTTGGCGGAGACGAACCTTACCGGCGCCGACCTCTCGGCGATCGCGCTCGACTTCGCGATGATGCGGGGCGCCAAGCTCGATGGCGCGGCGCTGGTCGAGGCGCGGCTCCTGGGCGCCGAGCTGCCGGAGGCAAGCCTGAA
>Ga0066388_100003369_pt1 | contig 10324 bp, 7 predicted proteins | sample PanSoiMetaGPlot6_FD_64539 | JGI IMG/M metagenome (GOLD analysis project Ga0066388, IMG submission 64539) | Tropical forest soil microbial communities from Panama analyzed to predict greenhouse gas emissions - Panama Soil - Plot 6 (Hybrid Assembly) | ecosystem: Environmental > Terrestrial > Soil... | reverse complement strand
CATCAGCACGCCTCCCGGGACCAGCATGCGTACCCGGACACGCCCGGCGAGAAGGAGCCAGGGGGCCCACGTCCACAGCAGCCCGCCGAGCACGAACGCGACGAGTGCATTGGCGACGCTGGAAAGCGGCACGCCGGCCAGCATGCGGCGCACGGCAGTGAGCAGGAAGATCAGTACCACGATCCCCAGCAGCGTCGCGACCCAGCGCCACATGGCGCGCAGGCTCGGCGGCCGCGCCGCGTCCCAGACACGGGTGTACATCCGCAGCAGCGCGCGGGAGTAGCTGGTCGCCGACAGCACGACGACGACGGCGCCGAGCACCCCGAAGACACCGGCCACGCTGCTGTCGGCCGGCATGGCCGCCACCAGCGCGTCTCGCGTCTGTCGGCTCAGGCCGAGCCCGTCGGCAAGCGTCGAACCCACGGGGTCTGCACCGCGCCGTGGGCGTAGCGTCGCGACGAGGATGAGAAGCGGGAACAACGACGTGAACGCCTGCGCCGCCAGGGTCATGGACCGGTCGAAGACTTCGAAGCTGACCAGTCCGCGCACGCTGCTGTCGAACACCCGGCCCGGCCAACTGTTCGCGTAGCGACTCATGAGGGACTGGGTGACCGTGCGAGCGCGGGGCAGCGTCATGACGTGGCAAGGTCCTCGGGGTCAGGCACCCTCCGTTTGCCCTCCGACCCTCCGCTGCGCCGGCGGGCGCGTCGTCCTCCGTGGCGGATGAGCCTGGAGTGGCGTTCGGCTGAACGGGCGGGGGCGACATCACCCCACGGAGATGGTGCGCCGCTGGCACACCACCGGCATGGTGCACCCGGGGGAATACGCCACGCAGCGAGGCGAGCAGGAGGTGCGTCGTGAGACCGGAGGCCACGCAGGAGGTTTCGGACGAGGACGGCTTCGGACGGTCACGCCGGCGAGGGACGGGTCTGCTCGGTTTCGCCGCGATTCTGCTCGTGACCTTCGGGGCGTTCAACATCTTCGACGGCATCGCCGCGATCGCGCGGTCCCACGTCTTCACCGAAGACGCCCGCTACGTCGTCGGAGACCTGCGGGCCTGGGGCTGGGTGGTCCTGCTGCTCGGCGCTGCCGAGCTCGGGGCGGCCGCGGCGATCGCCGCCGGCCGGGCCTGGGCGCGCTGGTTCGGCATCGTCGTCCTCGCGCTGAACGCCCTGGGCCAGATGATGTTCCTGCCCGCCTACCCGTTCTGGTCGGTGGTGCTCATCGCGGTGGACGTGGTGGCGCTCTACGCGCTGAGCGTGTACGGCGGGCAGGCGCTACCGGACGACATCCCCGCCGGCAGAGCGTGGACGGCGTCGCCGGGCCCCACGATGCGGCCGCCGGCGTGAGCCCACCACTCAGCCGGGCCGCCCAGCGGGGCTACCGGGCGGTGCTGTAGCTGCGCAGGAACAGGGCCTCGGCCAGGGCCATGTTGGCGATCTCCGTCGGGTCGACGCTCTCGTTGGGGGCATGGGTGAGGGATCGTGGTTCTTCCACGCCGATCAGAATGATCTCCGTGTTCGGGTAGGTGTCGGCGAGGACGGTGCAGAGGGGGATCGAGCCGCCCTGGCCGAGGGTGGTCATCGGCCGTCCGTACGCCTCCTGCAGCGCGGCGGCGATCGCCGTGTAGGCCGGCCCGCCCTGGCGAGCCTGGAACGGCGCCCCGATTCCCTCCGAGTCGAACCTCACCCGCACTCCCCACGGCGCCGCCGCCTCGAGGTGCGCGGTGAGCGCCTCGCGTGCCTTGTCGGCGTCCGTTCCGGGCGGGACCCGCAGCTCGAGTCGGGCTCTGGTCCTCGGCTGGATGGCGGCGGCCGACCCGACGACCGGTGGGCAGTCGATGCCGAGGACGGTGACCGCCGGCCGGGCCCAGACCATGTCCGCGACCGAGCCGTCGCCGAGCAGGGACACCCCGTCGAGCACCGTGGCGTCGGACCGGAACTGCTCCGGTGGGTAGGCCACCCCGCTCCACCTTTGGGTGTTGTCCAGCCCGGTGATCGTGGTGTTCCCGGCGTCGTCGTGCAAGGTGGCGAGCATGTGGACCATCGCGGCCAGAGCGTCCGGTGCCGGCCCCCCGTACATGCCCGAGTGCACCTCGGAGCCGAGCGCCTCGACCTCGACCACGAGGTTGGCCATGCCGCGCAGGCTGACCGTCGCCGCCGGTGCTCCCACCGCGGCGTTCCCGGTGTCGCAGACCAGGATCGCGTCGGCGCGCAGCAGGTCGGCGTTGTCGCCGACGAAGTCCGCCAGGCCGCCGGTGCCCTGCTCCTCCGAGCCCTCCACGATCAGCTTGAGATTGACCGCCACGTCCTCGTCCAGTGCCCGCAGCGCGGTCAGATGCATGAGGATGTTGCCCTTGCAGTCCGCCGCTCCTCGCCCGTACCAGCGTCCGTCCACTTCGGTCAACTCGAACGGCGGGGTCCGCCAGGCCCGCAGGTCCAGCGGCGGCTGCACGTCGTAGTGGGCGTAGAGCAGCACCGTCGGCGCGGCCGGATCCAGACCCGGCCGGGCACCGTAGACGGCCAGGCTGCCGTCCGCCGTCTCGGCCAACCGCAGGTCGCCGAAGCCGACCTCGGCGAACCGGTCCCGCACCCACTCCGCCGCCCGGACGCATTCCTGTCTCGGGAACTGCCGGACGTCGGCGACCGACTTGATCGCCACCAGCTCGGCCAGCTCGGTGCGCGCCTGCCCCATCAGCCCGGTGATCCGCTCGCGCAGCTTCATGTCCGACTCACCCGTCCGCCACCGGCGACGTCGTGACCAGCGCCAGCGCGACCCACGAGATGAACGCAGCCGGCGCCTGGGACCGGTCGATCGGCACGTCGGCTGAGCTCATTTACGCCCTCCCCGGTAGGGCACCCTGGGTGGCGTCCTGCGGCGTATGGGGGTGGTCCGTCGGCGGAGTGTGGCGGCGGGGGAGACCGTCCGTCTTCACTCCTGACGAATGAATAACGAGGCAGACCTTCGGCCCGGCGACAGGCTGGTGCATGCGGGACATTTGGGGAAAGAATGTACGTTAGCCCGGCGGTGTGTCATCCTGGCTCGGACCCTTACCAGGCCACGCGGGACGTATAGACTGTTCGGGTCAGGCGATGACTCGAGCGGATCGGCTCACCAGCGTATCAACGGGTCGCGTGACGCTGAGGAGCAGCGCTGAGGAGGCCGCGGTGGTTTCTGCCGCGTCGGGGGGCAGCGTTGATGAGCCAGTTGGTGGCGAGCCGGCGCCGTCCGCTGCTGCCGGGTCCGCTCTGACAGCTGCCGCACTGACTGCGACGACCCGGCAACCGCCGACTGCGCTCGCGTCGGTACGGCGCGATGAGCTAATAAACAGATTTGTAATGTTGGGTCCCGATATACGCCTCGTCCTCGTCGTCGCGCCTGCCGGCTACGGCAAGACGACCGCGTTGAGTCAGTGGGCGAACTCGAGCGACCACTACGTCGGCTGGGTGCATCTCGACGAGGCGGACAACGACCCGGTGCACCTCCTGCGCAGCATCGCGCTCGGGATCGAGCAGCCGCAGCTCGCGGGTCGGCTGCGCACCTTGGCGCCCGATACCGCGCTCGACATGGCCGCGCTGCCTCTGGTCACCTTCCTGCGTGGCCTCGACAGGCCGGCCGTGATAGTCCTCGACGACCTGCATCGCGTCCGGAGGAGTGCCGCGCTCGACCTGCTCGTCACGCTCGCAGCGAAGCTGCCCCACGGCTGCCGGGTCGTCGCGGCCAGCCGGCGGCGGCCCCGGATGAAGCTCGGCCGACTGCGGAGCCAGGGACAGTTCGCCGAGTTCGGGCCGGCCGACCTCGCGTTCAGCCCGGCCGAGGCACGCGGGCTGCTGGCCCAGGTCGAGATCGACCTGCCGGACGAGGCGGTCCAGGCGCTCCTGGAGCACACGGAGGGCTGGCCGGCGGGTATGTACCTGGCCGCTCTCTCCCTGGCGGGCACGCCCGGCCCACTGGCCGCTGTCGGTGAGATTGCCGGCAGCAGCCGCTACATCGTGGACTACTTCCGGGACGAGGTGCTCATCGAGCAGTCCGCCCAGACCGTCCGCTTCCTGTTGCGGACCTCTGCCCTGGAGGAGATGTCCGCGTCGCTGTGTGACGCGGTCCTGGACACGACCGGTTCACGGGCCTGGCTCAGCGAGATCGAGGCACTGAACCTGTTCATCGTGCCGCAGGACGAGCGGGGCGAGTGGTACCGCTACCACCGCCTGTTCACCGAGATGCTCCTGTCCGAGCTGCGCCGGCGGGAGCCCGGGGAGGAGCTCAGGATCCGCCGCCGCGCAGCAGCGTGGTTCGAGCGGCAGGGGTTGCCCGAGCAGGCGATCGGCTACGCGATCGCGGCACAGGACGACGCGGCCGCGGCGCGGCTGATCACGGTGTACGCCCAGCCCCTCACCAGCGACGGCCGGGTCGAGCAGGTCCGGACCTGGCTGGAGGCGCTCGGCGAGAGCGTCCTGCAGGGCTACCCGCCGCTGGCCGCCATGGGTGCCTGGGTCTGGGCAGCCGTCGGGGACGCCCCGCGGGCTCAGCGGTCACTGCGCATCGCCGAGTCGGGAACGTTCGACGGGAAGCTCCCGGACGGGAGCGCATCCCTGACCTCCGCCGTGGCGCGGGCCCGTGCCGCCCTCGCGCCCTACGGCGTGGACGCCATGGTTGCCGACGCCAAGCAGACCCTCGACCTCGAACCGCCGGGAAGCCCTTGGCACACCGCGGCGGCCATGCTCTACGGAGTGGCCTGCCTGCTGACCGGATCCCGCGACGAAGCGAGGAAGGCGCTCGAGCGGGCTGCCCGGCTGGGCCGCAAGGGGGAACGGGCGAGCGTGGCGTTCGCCCTCGCCCAGCAGTCCCTGCTCGCGGCCGACGACGGCGACTGGTCCACTGCCGCCGCCTGCGCCACCGAGTCACGCCAGCTCATGGAGGCCGGTGGCCTGCAGGCATCCCTTCCTGGCCTGCTGACTCCCCTCGCCTGCGGGAGGGTGGCCCTGCACCGGGGGGACACGCAGGCCGCGTGGACCGACACGGCGGATGCGCTGCGGCTCTACCGGAGCCCATCCCCGGTCGCTTTCCCGTGGCTGGCCGCCCAGGCGGCGATCATCCTCGGCCGGATCCTGCTCGACCTGGGCGACGAGGCGGCGGCGCAGCTGCGGGCAACGGAAGCGGCACGGCACCTGGACTCGCTGCTGACCGAAGGCGTGCTGCGCGAGGAGTACCGGCAGCTGCTGGCCGACCTCGACCGGGCCCGCAGCCGGTCCCAGGCCCTGGACGCGACGGACCTGACCAAGGCGGAGCTGCGGGTCCTGCAACTGCTCCCGACCCACCTCTCGCTCGCCGAGATCGCGCAGGAGCTCGTCATCTCGAGGAACACCGTGAAGAGCCAGGTTGCCGCGATCTATCGCAAGCTGAACGTTGCCAACCGCACCGACGCGGTCCACAAGGGCTACCAGGCCGGTCTTCTCGACCAGTAGACCCCGCTGCGTGGCACCGCTGCTCTACAGCGCTGCCCCAGCACCGGTGAACCCGTCCGTGGGCGACATCTCCCACCGTGGGGATGAAGACCTGACGCACCGGCGCGGGTCCCATGGGTTGACCGTGGCGTGCGTCCACGCCCGCACACCCGGCGCGAGGAGGGTAACCGATGACCGAGCATCAGCGCGCATCGTCCACGCCGCGCTCCGACGCCTCGACACTGCCCGAGGGCCTTGCGCCGGTCAGATCGCTCCCCGCCCCGGACTGACCGGAACGAGGGTCATGACGACGTTGGTAGCGGTCGCGTTCCCGTACGAGACCACAGCGAGCGCGGCCGCCGAGGACGTGCGATGGCTTGCGCTCGACATCCTCCTCGAGGCAGACGCCATCGCCGTGATCTCCTGTGACCGGACCGGCGTGTTCCACGTCACGACGAACCACCCTGCCGCCAAGGACGGCGCGGCGCGGGGAGTCTGCTGGCACCTGCTCTTCAGCATGCTGTTCTTCGTGCCCTCGTTCGACATGAATGTCGGTGGCGACCTCGACCCACTCCTGCGCGGGCTCGCACAGGCCGGCATCGACGAGGCATTCCAGGGCCGTCTGCGCGACCTGCTCCAGCCGGGTACGTCGGCCCTGTTCCTGGCCCTCGACCCGACGGTCCCGGCTGGCGCGGTGGAGGAGCTGACTCGCTTCGGCGGCACCGTGGTGAAGTCCACTCTGTCCGCCGAGGCCGAATCCGTACTCCAGCGGGCGCGGTGCGGACTGTAGGCCCAGAGCAGATGTAGGCCCCAGAGCACTGCAGGCCCAGAGCACTGCAGGCACGGAGCCGGGCCGGTTGGCGACCGAGAGTATCACCCAGGGTGGGCGATGACGCTCGTGACGACCCGCAGCAAACTGCAGTTCAGGGGGGTTCGTGGATGTCTGAGAACCGATGAACGTTCACGACGCGACCGGACCGGCCAGCCGTATGCCGACCGTGCCTACCGGCGACCCCCTGATGATCGCCAAGTTCGACATGCCAGAGCCGGTTCCCAGGATTTTGCTGCGGCCACGACTGGTGGACCGGGTGGCCACCGGAATCGCGGGCCGGTTGACCCTCCTCTGCGCGCCGGCCGGGACGGGCAAGACGACGCTGCTGCGGTCGTGGTTGTCCTGCGCGCCCGCACCGGGGCCGGTCGTCTGGATCAACCTCGACGACGGAGACCGGCAGCCGGGGGTGTTCTGGGCGTACCTGCTCGCGGCGCTGAGCCGGGCCGGGGTGTCGGTGGCCGGGGTGGACCGGCCCGAGCGTCCGGACTGGCTGGACCCGTCCTTCCTGGTCCAGCTCTCGGCGGCGCTCTACGGCCGGTCGGAGCCGGTCGTCGTCGTGCTCGACGACATCGATGTCCTCGCCGACGTGCCCGTCTTCGGCCAGCTCGACTTCCTGGTCCGGCACACCGGCTCCGCGCTGCGGCTGGTGCTGCTCACCCGGGTCGATCCGGTGATGCAGCTGCCCCGGCACCGCCTGGCCGGCACGGTCACCGAGATCCGCGGGGCCGAGCTGGCAGCCACGGCCGACGAGGCGGCGGCACTGCTGGACCTGCACGGCATCCGGCTGCCGGCCGAGACGCTCGGGGTGCTGCTGGCGCGCACGAGGGGCTGGATGGCCGGCCTGGTCCTGACCGGCCTGGCGTTGCGGGACCACCCCGAGCTGGCCCAGTGGCCGTGGGCGCTGGCCGGCGAGGGCAGCGACATCGGCGACTACCTGGACGAGGAAGTGCTGCGCGCCCAGCCGGCCTCGGTGCGCCGGTTCCTCGTCCGCACCAGCGTCGCCAACCACCTGCCCGCCGGTCTGGCCACCGAGCTCACCGGGCAGCGGGGGGCCGCCCGCCTGTTGGCCGAGCTCGCCCGCCGGAATGCGTTCGTGACACGGTGCGACCGGCACGTCGACTGCTACCGGTACCACCCGCTGTTCCAGGAGTTGCTTCGCGGCCGGCTGGACGAGGACGCCCCCGGCGTGGCCAGACAGCTGCACCGGCGGGCGTCGGCGTGGTTCACCGCCGCAGGCGAGCAGGTCGAAGGCGCCATGCATGCGGCCGCGGCGGCGGACTGGGGCACCGCGGCCCGGATCCTGGTCGAGGGGCTCGCGATCCCGCGCCTGCGCACCGGCCACCGCTCGGACCGCCTGGCATGGCTGCTCGCGAGCCTGCCAGCCGACACTCCAGGTGCCGAGGCGGCCATCGTGCTGGCCGCGGTGGCACTCAACCGACGCGACACCACCGCCTGCGCGGCACACCTCGAGCGTGCCAGGGAGCTGGCCGAGCAGGCTCCGCCCGAGCGGGCCGACGCCGTCGCGCTCGCAGTGTCGCTGGTTGCCGCCGGCCTGGCCGAGATGACCGGGGACGGCGACGCCGCGCTGGCGGCCGCGGGCGCCACCGAGGCTCTCCTCGGCGAGCTGGGCGAGGCCACCGCGGTACCCGAGACGCGGGCGCTGGTGCTGTGCGATGCGGGCGGGGCGTTGCTGCGGGCGGGCCGGCTCGATGCCGCCGCCGCGGTGCTCGCCGAGGCGAGGGCAGCCCTGGTGCCGGGCTGCGAGCACCTGCGCCCGGATTGCGAGGGCCTGCTCGCCCTGGTCGAGGCACTGCGCGGCCGGTTGCGCCGGGCAGCCGAGCTCGCCGGCGCGGACCCGGCCGGCGCGGACCCGGCGGCCGGGCCGACGCCTGCGACCGCACGCCGGCCGGTGGCGGCCGAGCTCGCCCTGGCCTGGACGGCGACCGAGACGGCGGACGCGGCGACGGCGCGACGGCACGCCACCGCGGTCGCCGCGGGCGACCCACAGGATCCCGTGCTCGCCGCCATCCTCGCCGTCGTCCGCGCCCGGCTGCACCGCGCAGACGGCGACTCGGCCGCGGCGCTCGCCATGCTCGACGCTGCCCACGAGACGACAGACACCGATCCGGTGCCGCGCTGGCTGGACGGGCGCCTGGCCGCGGTCGCGGCCGCGACCTGGACCGCGACCGGCCGACCCGACATGGCAAGCCGCTGCCTCGCCGAGGTCAGGCCTGCCGATGGGCCGGAGGCGACGCTGGAGCTGGCCTGGGTGCACCTGGCCCGCGGCGAGACCGACGAAGGCGCCGCTACGGTGGCCGACCTGCTCCGCCGCCCCGACCTGACCCTCGATGTGCGGGTCGACGGATGGCTGCTGCGGGCGGCAGAGGCGCTCGACCGCGGTAACCCGGCCGCCGCGCGGGCGGCCGCGGACCGGGCGCTGCGGGCGGCCGCCCCGGAGCGACTGCGCCGGCCGATCCTGGAGGCGCCACCCCGGCTGCGCGGGTTCCTCCGCCACGAGGCCAACCTCGCGGCCGTCCACCGGTGGCTGGACGAGGCCGACCCGCCGGGCCTGACGCGCGTGCAGGGCACGGTCGACGGTCATCCGGCGGCCGGCCTGGTCCTGATCGAACCGTTGACCGAGAAGGAGCACGAGGTGCTGGTGTACCTCGGCGAGCTGCTGTCCACTCAGGAGATCGCCGAGAAGATGTTCGTCTCGGTCAACACTGTGAAGACGCACATCCGGGGGATCCTGCGCAAGCTCTTCGCCAGCCGCCGCAACGAGGCGATCCGCCGGGCCCGGGAGCTGCGGCTGATCTGACAGCCGCCCAGCGGTCACCCACCGGACGACCGGTCAGTGACCGAGCCCTGCCGGGCTCCGACCGACGCTGACTCGCCTGCGGGTTCATTCCGGACGGATGAGGCGCCGACGCATCGGGGCGTGTCCCATTCGTTATGACCCGGAAGTGAAACCGGGGGATGAGCGTCATGACGACTCTGATCGCCGTCGGCTTTCCCCACGAGACCACGGCGTGCGCGGCCGCCGAGGACGTCCAGAGGATGGCGTCCGGCCCCGTCCTCGAGGCGGACGCGATCGCCGTGATCAGTCGCGACGAGGCAGGCGGATTCCACGTCACGACGAACCACCACGCCGTGGCGGGCGACAGCATGTGGGGGATCTTCTGGATCCTGCTGTTCAGCGTCTTGTTCTTCGTGCCGTCGCTCGGCATGGTCACCGGCCCCGGTCTCGGCCGACTGCTCAGGAAGATCGAGGAGGCCGGCATCGACGAGGCATTCCAGGACGGTATTCGCGAGCTGTTGCAGCCAGGCACCTCGGCGTTGTTCTTGGCCGTCGGTTCGACCGTCCGCACCGGCACGATCTCCGGGCTCAGCCGCTTCGGCGGAAGGGTGGTCGTGGCGCGCCTGCCCTGGAAAGCGGAGTCCGAGCTGCAGCGTGCGCTACACGGTCGCCTCCCGCGTGCAGTCCCAGGCTAGCCCGAGGCTATCCGGGGGAGGAGGCAATCACTCGGGTGGGATGAGGACGGCAACGCCGGGGCGTACCAGGCTCATCGGCACTCCCCGCCGGGTGGGACCGGCGGACTACACGAGGTGAGGTGTCGCAATGACCGAATCGGCGACGAGATCGACCGGGACGCTGCCGCCCACGCCGGGACAGGTGCGGCCCGAGCCAACAGGGTGGGTCGGCTGGGTGTTCTTCGGCGGAGCGATGCTGCTGGTGGTCGGCATCTTCCAGGCGATCGACGGGCTGGTCGCGCTGTTCAAGGACGAGCTGTACGTGGTGCGCAAGAACGGTCTGGTGGTGAGCGTGGACTACACCGCCTGGGGTTGGACGCACCTGATCATCGGGGTGCTGCTGGTGCTGGTCGGCTTCGCCGTGATCGCCGGGCAGAGATGGGCGCAGATAACGGCGGTCGTGCTGGCGGTGCTCAGCGCGATCGTGAACTTCGCGTTCGTCCCGGCCTATCCGGTCTGGTCGCTACTGATCATCGCCCTCGACGTCGTGGTCATCTACGCGCTGATCGCACACGGCAAA
>Ga0066388_100003368_pt1 | contig 10324 bp, 12 predicted proteins | sample PanSoiMetaGPlot6_FD_64539 | JGI IMG/M metagenome (GOLD analysis project Ga0066388, IMG submission 64539) | Tropical forest soil microbial communities from Panama analyzed to predict greenhouse gas emissions - Panama Soil - Plot 6 (Hybrid Assembly) | ecosystem: Environmental > Terrestrial >... | reverse complement strand
AAGAACGGAAGCGAGCGAGCGCGGAACAGAGCTTTCAGTTGGCGGCGCCCTGTCGAGAGATGGAGTGGGCGCGGTCGGTGGGTGATCGCGCCACGAAGTATTCACGTAAAGATCCGCGGTCAGCTCTGGGCCCAGCTTTGCGAGCACCTTCTCACGGGTGATTGCATCTCCTGGGCTGACGCTCAAAGTTTCGATCATTTGGTAGCCGATTGCGAGCGAGTCCTGCATCGTCCACGGACGCGGAGAGTAACGAAGAACACGGAACTCCAGCGGAAGTCTGTCACGGTGTGAATCGATGTAGGCATTCACGCCGCGAGCATAGGCTTCATACTGCTGGTGGTCTTCTGCGGTTGTTGTTTGCAGACCCTTCTCAGCAGTTGCTCTAATCCCAAGAATGCGCTGGCGGCGATCGTGGTCCAGCGCAACGTCGCCCACAATCTCAGCCAGTTCACCGGTTGCCGCCCGGCGCATCAGATCCAGTTGAAACAGTCGGTCCTGAGCGGTGACGTATCCTTGCGCGAAAAAGAGATCGTTCAGGGTTGCGGATTCGATCGTCGGAACTCCGTGACTGTCGCGGGTCACGCTCACGGGGGCAGAGACGCCAGCAACCGGAAGAGGACCATCAAGCTCCGGCAACGCTGAACGAGCAACACCTAGAAACCATGCGATACCGATGAATATGACGATGATCAAGCCAGCGACAATTGCGGCCAGAATTCGCCAAAAGCGTGAGCGGCTAGGTGTGGTCAACTCCGAGGAGACGGTGTGTGACGCCATGGCGAGATTCCGATTGTAGGGCGGGAGAAGAGGAATGACAAACTTCAGGATTGAGTGAATGAGAACCGTCGTTGGTCGTTCGTCGTCGGTCGTTCGCGCGCATGAGTCGAAGCGACGCGCAGTCATCCATCTGCGTCGTGCCAACGACCAATGACCAACGACCAACGACGGTTGTTAATGATTCAATCAACTCAATGATTCAATGACTCAATCCTGTATGATCTCTACAGCCTCATGATTTGCTCACAATGCTCCGCAGAGATGCCGGAGATCAGCGCCTTTTGTCCTGTTTGTGGTCATCCCGTGCACGAAGTCTCAGATCCTTTCCCGGCCAAAGACTTGAACGATCGACTTTTGGCAGCTATCGCCTACGTTGCACTGGTTCCGGCGGTAGTCTTCTTGTTAGTTCCAGCGATTCGAATCCGGTCGTTTGTTCGATTTCACGCATGGCAGGCGGTGCTTTTTGTGGTAGCTGGCTCCCTGTTCGCGTTAGCGCTGAGACTGCTATTCTTGATTTTTTCTGTCGTGCTTGGGGGATATCTGATTGCCTGGTTGCTGCTTGGGGTCGGAGCCATTGCAATCACAATTCTGTGGGTGGCACTAGTTGTTAAGGCTGCTCTGGGTGACCGTCACGAGCTGCCGTGGATTGGGCTCTGGGCAGCTCGGCTAGCACAGTAGCCGGTGCTGATTCTTCAAGATTTAACCTCCATTTGTTTAACGTGGCTTGACAGGAACCCACCCGGAGTGGCATTCCTATTTCCTTTTAGCCTGGCATGAACGAGAAAGGACACGCTTGAGAGTTAAAGTGTTTTACCACGACCGGTGCTTTGATGGCGCCTCTTCTGCCGCGCTATTTTCACGCTTTTATTCCGAAAGAATTCGCAACGACGTAGAGTTCGCATATTCAGGGTTGCTGCATCGCGCCGGCTCGCTTTTCAACGAGAATGACTTTGACGGCGAGGAGAACGCCATCGTGGACTTCAAGTATTCCAGCTCGCCGAAGATCACGTGGTGGTTCGATCATCACGAAAGCGCCTTTCTAACTCCTGAAGATGCCGCCCACTTTGAACAGGACCAAAGCAGCCGTAAGTTCTACGATCCCGCGTTTCGTTCCTGTACCAGCTTCATCGCGACGATCGCGGAACAACGCTTCGGCTTCAATCCCGCCCCGGTCGCCGAGCTCGTGCAATGGACCGACATCATTGACGGAGCGCTTTATCCCGATGCAAAAACAGCCGTCGAGATGAAGGAACCGGCCATGCAGCTGACTATGGTCATCGAGTCAACCCAGGATCGTGAGTTTTTGCCGCAATTAATTCCGCTCCTGGCGAACCGGCCACTGGCGGAAGTAGTGGCGACGCCTTTCGTAGCTCAGTTGCTGCCACCGCTGCTGGAACGCCATAAAGAGTCCATTGAAGTTCTGCGCGAGCGCATTGAATCACGCGACGGCACGCTGTTCTTCGACGTGACCGATCAGGAGCTGGAGGGCTACAACAAGTTTGTCCCCTACTATCTGCATCCCGAGTCCGTCTATAGCGTGGGCCTGAGTAAGAGCAGTTTTCGCGTCAAGGTGTCAGTCGGGTCGAATCCCTGGGCGCCATCTCCGCCCGTGGTGAATCTGGCGAAGGTATGCGAGCGGTATGGCGGAGGGGGGCACGCGCGTGTGGGGGCGATCTCTTTCGACGTGACGCAGCACGAGGCGGCGAAACACGCCGCGCAGGAAATCGTCCAAGAACTGCGAGCCAGCTTCCGCGATGGGCGCTCCTAATGAGACCCCGCATTGATCATCTGGTCCCTGGGAGCGATGAGCATCGCGCGCGGCTGCAAGCGTTGCGCTCCGTGGCCTTGCTGGAATTTGTAAAAGGCGCAGCAGTGCTGGCGGCAGCAGTTAGTTTAGTCTGGGTCGATCCCAGTGACGTAGCCACCGCTTTTTTGAACTATCTCCATATCAGTCCTGACCATCATTTCGCGCACCTGCTGTTTCGATTAGCGGACCGCCTGAGCAATATCAAGCTCTGGCACGTCATTTTGGGCGCATCAACTTATTCTGGGCTGCGCTTCGCCGAGGGCATCGGGCTATGGCGAGCACGGGCCTGGGCAGAATGGATTGCGCTGGTCTCGGGCGCGATCTATCTGCCGTACGAGATGCGGAGGCTGGCGCACCGTATCACGGTTGTTGATCTTGTGATTTTTCTGGTCAATCTGGCCGTCGTGGCGTTTATGTTCTACTTGCGAATCTATGTTCCCCGTAAGGAAGGGGAACGACAAGACACATCAGCCGTCAAGTAGAATCGAATTTCAGTTCACTACCTTCACCCCGGCGCCTTTTTGTTAACCCGACGAAAATTTCTATATGCGAGCGGATTGGCCGCGGCTGGCACAGCCGTAGCCGGGACCGTCGGATTTATTGAGTCTGACCGCCCGCAGCTAACGCGGGTTGATGTTCGTTTGCGACGGCTGCCCCACGAGTTCGATGGGTTCACCATCGCTCAGTTGAGCGACTTCCACTATGAAGAGTACTTCTCGATTGTGCCGATTCGGAAAGGCGTCGAACTAGTGAATGGGCTCCGCCCCGATCTGATTGTGCTCACAGGTGATTACGTGACGGTGCCAATCGGCGATTATCGCCGTAGCACAGCGTACCGATTCGCGAAGAACTCAGGTCCCTGTGCGGCACTGGTGAGCGAACTCAAAACGGCCTTTGGGATATTTGCGGTTTTGGGCAATCACGATGGCGCGTCGAATCCGAGTTATGTGTCAAGTGCTCTTGAGGCGCACGGCATTCCTGTGCTGACGAATCGCTCTGTGCCGCTTGAGCGTGGCAAGGCGCGAATTTGGCTTGCGGGTGTCGACGATGTGCTCGAAGGGCGGCCCGATCTCGGAGCTGCTCTGAGCAAAATTCCTGCGGGTGACGTGACGATTCTGCTGGCGCACGAGCCTGACTTCGCAGATCAAGTGATTTTTGCTCCTGTTGACCTGCAATTGGCGGGTCATTCCCATGGAGGACAGATTTGGATCCCCGGAATTGGCGCACCCTGGCTGCCGCAGCTCGCGCGGAAATATCCGAGAGGACTGTATGAGATTGGGAAGCTCCAGCTCTATACCAATCTTGGTATCGGCACAATACGCGTTCCGGTGCGCTTGAATTGTCCGCCGGAAGTCACACTGATCACATTGCGGAGCATCGCCGTTTGATTATCCTAAGGTGGCGTGGGATAGGCGGCTCGCCTGTCCTACGAGTGAAGCGAGGATTGGTGTAAAAGGGCGCGGACTTCGTCCGCGCAGGACAGGCGGGCCGCCTGTCCCACGTGTTTCAATTAGCCGCCTGTCCCACGTGTTCATTGCTAGAATTACACAACCAGAAACGATCCGAACAAGCTGTACAGCAGCACTGTCAGCACAAGCAAAGTGAACAACAGATACATGCGGTCGCCTTCTAAGGCGAATGCCACGGCAGAAGAAATTACGCGCGCAATCGGAGTCGCAATCAGCAGCAGAAGGCCGAGTTGCATGATGCCCTTTGCATTTCCCGAGAATGCATAGCGAACGACGCCATGAACTGTCTTGAGTTCGTCGGGCTCACCTTGGAATGTCCGGTAGTTCACTGGCGCTAAAGGATGCCAGCCCAGATACATCGCTGCCCCGCTCAGAACAACGAAGGCCGATAACACAACACCTGCACGCAAGAGATTTGCAATTGTGTTCTCCAGCTTTTGCTCATCCACGTTTCTTGAGCGCACTAGAAGCCTCCTCCCAAACCCTTAAGCACCATTTCCAAGCCGAGCAGCACAATCACGCCGCTGAAAATAAGACGCAACATTTTGGTTTGGGTCTTGACCAGTACGCGAGTGCCCATAAGTGAGCCAATCAGAACGCCCACCATAACCGGCATGGCCAAGCCCGGATCTATGTATCCTCGGCTCAGATACACTCCAGCACTCGCCGCCGCAGTGACGCCGATCATGAAGTTGCTGGTTGTGGTCGAGACTTTGAAAGGGATTTTCATTGCCTGATCCATGGCTACAACCTTCAACGCGCCTGAGCCGATCCCGAGCAAACCAGAGATCGCCCCCGCCACAAACATCACGGAGAACCCTGCTGGCAGGCGATAGACGTTATAGCTGCGAACTCCGCTTGTGTCCGGGAACGTCCCGTTCATGTTTAACTTCGTAGCGAGAGGGTCCGGCGGGTCTGGTGTCTCAGGACGGGGGCGTGTCCGGCGAGCAACCGAGGCGGAATAGATGAGCACAATTCCGAGGAGAACCGCGAGAGCGCTGGCAGGCACTTTCGCGGTCAGGAATGCGCCGAGCAACGCTCCAACTGTGGTTGCGATCTCTAGAAACATCCCGATGCGAATGTTAGAAAAGCCTTCCTTCACGTACGCCGCCGCCGATCCCGACGAAGTCGCGATTACGGACACTAACGATGCACCGATCGCATAGCGCAGATCGACTTTGAATAAAAGCGTGAGCAGAGGTACCAGTACCACGCCGCCGCCGAGACCGGTCAGCGCACCCAGAAATCCGGCGACTAAGGAGCCAGCCCAGACGAGGAAAGTGAATTCGATCACGTTCATGCGAACAAACTAGTCTGCCATAGAGAATGTGGGCGCTCGATGAGGTGGACACTCGTGAGTTACTTCTTGAACTCATTGCGGAGCGTCACTCTAGTTTCATGACTCACCAGAAACTTGTCGCAAAGGCGATCGCCTGGCTGCGTAGCTACGGGTGCGGAGTTGTCCTATCCGAGCAAAGCTGCGCCAGTGGTGAAACCCCAGATGCCATAGGTTGGAAGCGCGGATGCCATTCGGTGTTGGTCGAATGTAAGATTTCTCGCGCCGATTTCCTGCTTGATCGGGAGAAGTCTTTCCGTCGCAAGCCTGATACGGGAATGGGCTGCGAACGGTTCTATATGGCGCCTGCTGGATTGATCGGTCCGGATGAATTGCCCGTCGGGTGGGGCCTGATTGAGCTCCGGGGACGAGTCGTAGAAATGACCGTCTGGTCATCCAAAAAGTTGCGAGCGACAAGCGGCTTTCGTTATGAGATGAACCTACTGCTGGCCAGCTTGCGGCGAGTCGAGGTCCGGATCGAGCCGCAGTCAATCACAGAGTTTCTCAAATGGAAGAATCGCATGCTGGAATACAACCGCGGAACCTTGCCCGAGGGAATTGTGCCGGCGCAGGACGAAGCTAACTGTTTTCTCAATGCCGCCGAAGCTGCGGTCGATTAACTTCATCTGCGATCCGTTTCTCTGCGATCTCGGCGAGTCCTCGGCGAACTCTGCGGCTAAGAGCTTTCAAAGCGGCTGTAATCTCAATCCATCTCTCGCCACCTGCAGCGGCAGTACGCGCGCGCCGGCGTCTCCGATTGCTGTTGCCACGCGGCTGGCAGCGCCTTTCTCGACCAGAAAAATCACACAACCGCCGCCACCAGCGCCGCACACTTTGGCGGCCTTGCCCCCATGCTTATCGGCGACTGCGATTAGCTTGTCAATCAGCGGAGTAGTAATTCCTGGTGCATTACTGCGACGAAACTTCCACTCCTCGCGCAACAATCGCCCCACGCCTTCCCAGTCGCCAGCAACCAGCGCTTGATGCATCGAGTGGGCAATGCTGGCGATCCGCTCAAAATTTCGGAAGACACGCTTGTCGCCGTTGATGTGGGCCTGAAAAACTTCCCAGTTGTTGATGCCAGATTTGCGCGGCGCTCCCGTGTATGCGAGCACGAAGCGAGACTCAATCTCCTCAGGCAGGATGGGAATTCCTTCACGATAAATGCCGTCGGCATTTAGGTGGATCGCACTTACGCCGCCATACAGGGCGGGGTAATAATCCTGGCAACCGGTGGGCACCTGGATAATTTGTGCTTCTACGTTCTGTGCGATTACACGCATCTGCTCGAGCGTCAGGTGGCGACTGGTGAATCGCGCCAGCGCTGCCGTGGTTGCAATCATTAATGCCGAAGAACCGGAGATTCCCGCGCCCGCCGGAGATTCAGAGTCGCTTTCTACGAGCACCCCTTCCTTCGGCGCGAAGAATTGGAGCAGCCGCGCCGATATGGGCAGCCGAAACCGGTTTTTGGTTCGCAGCTCTTCGAAATTTTCAAAAGATTCTTCTCTCTTCGTGTCGAGCGAGCGCAGATAAATCCCAGAGCCTTTGAGCGGAGTCACGCGGCAGGTGGTGAGAATATTCACTGCAAAATTCAAGGTGAGCGCGCCGGGATGGAACAGATACAGCGGCCAAAGATCCATGGTTCCTCCGGCGAGATCGGCCCGGCAGGGCGCCTGCGCCACAATTGTCGGACCACTGCGCGAGGGAATTGGCTTCCGCATGAGAAGAATGCGGAATTATATGGAAGGGATGAGCGCCGAGCAATGAGCTTTGAGAAGCTTAGTTGTTTGCTCTTGATTTTCTCGGCGAGCTCGGCGGGTTTTCCCGGCGATCTCTGAGGTTAAGAGCTTTTAACCGCAGAGGGCGCAGAGAAATGCCCAGAGGGCACAGAGACACTCAACATAGCTCACTGCTCGATGCTACGAATTCAGATTGAGGGCCCGTTTGATGGTTCCGCGCTCAGCCTGAATCTTTTGTTGCAACAAAGTGATCGAGTAGATCAGCTGCTCAGGCCGCGGAGGGCAGCCGGGGACGTAAATGTCTACAGGAATGACCTGGTTCACGCTCTGAACAAGCGCGTAATTGTTAAATACGCCGCCAGACGTGGCGCACGCGCCCATGGATATGACCCACTTCGGCTCCGGCATCTGCTCCCACAGCTGGCGGATGACCGGGGCCATCTTGTTCGAGACGCGCCCAGCGATAATCATAAGGTCGGATTGGCGGGGAGAAGGCCGAAACACCTCTGCGCCGAAGCGGGCAATGTCAAACCGCGCCGCGCCCATGGACATCATCTCGATGGCGCAGCAGGCCAGGCCGAAGGTCATTGGCCAGATCGAGCTCTTGCGCATCCAGTTGATGACATTGTCCACCGTCGTGAGCACGACACCTTCCGGCGTGGGATTGCCGAACGTAAGCTCTTTAACGACACGTTTGCCGTTTTCGATTTCTACATAGGGGCCGAAGTCAAGCGCTTTCGCCATAGGGATATTTTAAATCATCCACGACGAATGATTTCATGGGTCAGCACGACCTTGCCAAACATCTGGCTATCCTCCAGATATTCGTGCGCGGCACGGGCTTCGCTTAGTAGGAATGTTCGATCCACGACGGGTTTCAGCTTTTCGCTGAAGACATGCTTAAGCACCTCGTGCAGGTCCCCCATCGTGCCCATGTATGAGCCAAGAAATGACAGCTGCCGGGAAAACAGGAACCGGAGATCCACGCCAACTTGATACCCAGTCGTCGCGCCGCAGGTGACCAGCGTGCCTCCCGATTTGAGAGAGCGAACGCTTTCATCCCAAGTGGCTGAGCCGACGTGCTCCAATACGATGTCCACGCCTTCTTTGTTTGTGATCCTGCGAACTTCCTCGGAAATTTTCTGCTGATAGTGATTGATGACATAGTCGGCACCCAATTCGCGCGCGCGTTCAGCCTTGCGATCATCACCGGCGGTTGCGATGACTCGACAGTGAAAAAATTTGGCGATCTGAATGCCGGCGATTCCAACTCCTGAATTTGCGCCCAACACCAGTACGGTCTGGCCAGGCTTGACTTGCGCGCGACCGACCAGCATGTGCCAACCGGTCGTGAACACGAGTGGAACGCTGGCTGCCTGATTGAAATCCAGAGAACTAGGAAAGGGAATTACATTTGCCGCCGGAGCCGCGATCAACTCACAGTTGCCACCATCCACTGCATTCCCCAGCGCAGTGAATTCTCGACACTGGTTCTGCAATCCCGCCGTGCACTTTTCGCAGTGGCTGCAAAAGTGCATGGGCGCCAGCATCACACGCTGGCCGGTCTCGAACCCAGAAACATATTCGCCAACTTCGACGATCTCGCCGGCAATGTCGCTACCGAGAATATGCGGAAGCGGAACCTTTGGGATGCCCTTGCGGACCCAGAGGTCGAGATGGTTCATCGCACAGGCACGAACTCGCACGAGGACTTGATCTTTGCGCAACTGAGGCTCGGGTATGTCCTCGTAGCGCAGGACTTCGGGTCCGCCGGTTTCGTGCATACGAACGGCTTTCATGGAGGCTCCTGACGAGAGATCAAGCTAACACAGGGAGTGTTTCCATTCCCGTTTTGGAACAGAAATCTGTGGGCTGTGACAATGTCACAGACAAATTAGTACAGATGTGCGTAGATTGTTGAACGCAGGTCGTGTTTGGAGGGCGTTGCCAGTGGGTACTGGACACGACTTGCCAAGTCGGTGAGTGGCCTTCAGCCACTGCGGTTCGACTCCGCCGCCCTCCGCGGTACCACTCACCGTTAACGCTTGACAATCAGGTCCGAAGCCATCATTATGAAGTTGCTTGGCAGGTCGTGTTCGAAGCGCCTACTGGTTTTACGCAGCCCCGGAGCGATCCGGGGCTTTCGTTTGACTTCCGTTTCTTCCCGCCAAATAATCATCGCGTGGACATTTACGAGGAAATTGTCGCGCTGCGCCAGCAGGGACGGCGTGGAGCCGTTGCCACCATTGTCAACGTGCGCGGCTCTATTCCTTCGTTCGAGACTGCGAAGATGCTCGTGCGCGACGATGGCTCGATAGTCGGCACCATTGGTGGCGGTTGCGTCGAAGCTGAGGTTTGGCAGGCGGCGCGCGAAGTCATGGAGAACGAGAAGCCTCGAACTCTCACGTTCAACCTGAACCAAAACCCAAAATACGATACAGGCCTCGTCTGCGGTGGCGCGTTAGATATTTTCATCGAACCTGTGCTTCCTCCTGCCAACTTGTACATTTTCGGTGCCGGTCATGTTGCGCAAAGTCTCTACCGAACAGCGCGGCTCGCAGGCTTCGACGTGAGCGTAATTGATGATCGCGAGTCTTACGCCAATCGCGAGCGCTTTCCCGAAGCCAAAGAGGTGATTGCCGAAGATTTCGAGCAGGCGATGACGCGATTCATGCCAAACGAAACCTCCTACATCGTCATTGTCACGCGCGGGCATCGCGACGATATGCGCGTGCTGCGTTGGGCGGTGCAAACCCGCGCACGCTATGTTGGAATGATTGGATCGAAACGCAAGACCATCAGTATCTTTCGCGAACTAGTGAAAGAGGGCATTCCTGAGAAGTTGTTTGAGCGCGTACATGCTCCCGTCGGCCTCGACATTGGCGCCATCACACCCGAGGAAATTTCTATTTCGATTACCGCGGAGCTCATCGCCGCCCGCCGAGGCGTGCAGCGTCCGCTGCCGCACATGAGCTGGTTCCAGTCGCGAAAGTTGAGTGAAAACGAATTAGCGCATCAAAGGGACACAGAAGAACAGAATTGATCATTGAGTCATCGGATCATTGAATCATTCAAGAGCTCGAACGCTGGTTCGCATCCAGATGATTCAATGATTCAAAACCTCAGTTCTCTGTGAAATGGCTTTGGACAAACTATGGCAACTCTGGGACTAATTGAATACGCAAACGCTGCGGCA
>Ga0066388_100003367_pt1 | contig 10324 bp, 8 predicted proteins | sample PanSoiMetaGPlot6_FD_64539 | JGI IMG/M metagenome (GOLD analysis project Ga0066388, IMG submission 64539) | Tropical forest soil microbial communities from Panama analyzed to predict greenhouse gas emissions - Panama Soil - Plot 6 (Hybrid Assembly) | ecosystem: Environmental > Terrestrial > Soil... | reverse complement strand
CGGGGATCCGGGCCCAGGTGCTGGCGGGCTGCGGAGCAGCGGATCTGTGGGCGGGCCGGCTGGATGAGGCGGCGGTCCGGTTCGCGGCGCCTGTGGCCGTCGCTCCGCCTGCGGGGCATGAACGGGCCGACGGCTTGGGGTATCTCGCGCTGGCAGAGGCGCTGGCGGGCAGGCTGAGCAGTGCTGTCGTCCGGGCTGGCCAGGCTGCTGATGCGACGAGCAGCGGTGACGACGACCTGATCGAGCACGTCATCCCCAGCGTGGACGTGGCGTTGGCCTGGGTCTACTTGCAGCGGGGTGATCTGCAGGGGGCACACGCCCGGCTGAAGCAGGCCGAGGCCGCCCTGCGGATCTGCCCGGACAGACTGGTGAGCGCGCTAGCCTGCACAGTCGCGGCCCAGCGCCGCTTGGCCGAAGGCCACGTTTCACGCGCGCTGGAGATGATCCGCCAGGCGCGCCAGGACTGGTCACCACCCGCTTGGCTCGAGCTCAGGCTGACCATCCTCGAATCGCGCGTCTTTATGGCAGCGGGCGACGTCCCGGCGGCCTTGGCCACGGCGCAACGCGCCGATCCGCACTCGGTACCTGAGGCTGCGGCTGCTCTCGCCCATGCCTGGCTGGCTGCAGGAGACCAACAGGCGGCCCGGCGCGTTCTGGACAACGTGACGGAGAACCTCGGCGGGAAGACTCAGCGACTTGGCCTGGCGGGATGGATGGCTGAAGCGCGGCTCAGCTACGAAACTGGCGACGGCGTACGAGGTCGCCGCTGTCTGGAGCGCGGCCTCGAGCTAGCCAAAACTGAACAGACAAGGCTGCCCTTCATGATGGAGCGGACCTGGCTGTGGCAGGTGCTGCGACGTGACCCTGAGCTGGCTCAGCATTATCACGAACTGGTCGCGCCCCCCGTCGTGAGTTCGGGTGCGGTTCCGTGCCAGAAAAAAAAGGAGCCACCATCCGACCAGGCGGCACCAGTGGTCGTCGAGCGGCTCAGCGAGCGTGAGCGCGAGGTCCTCACTCGCGCCTCGAGGATGCTCAGCACGGCCGAGATCGCCACTGAGATGTACCTTTCGGTAAACACCGTCAAGACGCACCTCAGGAGCATCTACCGCAAGCTATCCGCGACCCGCCGCAGCGAGGCGGTCCGTCGTGGACGGCAGCTGCAGCTGATCTGACAGGTCTGGCGTGGACCGGTCTAATGCATTTGACAGCATGCGGTACCTGCCCTGACCTTTGTATTGTCGGGGCGGATAATCATTTGGACTGCTGAACGCGACGCCCGATGTCAGGGGGACGTGGTGAGCGGATTAAAGCCGCGGATGGGGCACAAAGGCGTGCTTCGCCTGGAGGCGGGGCGCGCGGCGCGCACCGTCGTCTACGCGACCATGACGATTGTCCTCGCCGCAGTGAGCGTATGCGACAGACTGTATACCACGAGCGAGTGGCCACAGCGCTGGCGCCTGCCGAATGGCATCTCGGCGCACACCCTCGCGATCATCTTTATCGTGGCGCTCATCCTGGCGCTGCTCCTGCTGCTCGCCACCGTGGTAAACGGCAGGCGGTGGCGCCTCGCCCGCGTCGTGCGGGACCTTTCCGACGATCCGGAAATCGTCAAGTCCATGCCGCGAGCCAGCGCGGCAGAAATCCTGCCGAGGGCACACCTGATCCCGCCGATCTCCGTTGAGCAGTGCAAACCACGCGAATTTCCCCGGCCGCGGCAACTCAGGCGCGTCACCAGCGCCGGCAACGTCATCGGCGCCCGGCCGCTGACGATCGCCTATCTCCGGCTTTTCGAGAACGACGCCAGGAACCGGACGTTCATGCAGGGGGCGTGGCGGGAGTTCGGCTACGTGCACCTGCTGCGCAGCGCGGCATCGGTTACCCCTGGCGAATACCGGCGGGCGAAGAGAACGAGCGGCGTGGCCGGGCTCTTCCTCACCTCGATGTCGAAGCTCACCACCAGGCTCAATGCGGCGCCTCCGCCGCCTGAGCGCAGGCGATGGCATGCGTTCACCGACATAGCGCCTTGGGCGATCCGGGTATGGGACAGGTACGGAAGCTACCCGGCGAGCCGGTACCTGTGCCACGGCACCATCTGGAAGGCGGCCATCGACGAGCTGTTGCGCCGTGTCGACCTGGTCGTCCTCGACTTGTCTGGCTTCGGGCCGAAGAACCGTGGCACCGAATACGAACTCCAGCGCGTCATTGACCGTTTCCCCGTCGAGCGCATCGTGTTCCTTGCCGACCCCCGCAGCGATAAGAAGTTCCTCTGTGACCAGATCCGGGCCTCGTGGCACAAGATGGCCGAGGGGTCGCCGAACTCGGGGACGACGCCGAAAACCGCCTACCTGACCGTCACCGATCGCTATCGCATAACCCAGCCGCCACAGGTTACCGTTCCCGGGCCGAGCCCGGGAACGGTAACCACGAGGCCGCAAGGCCCTCCGCAGGTGCGGCTCGTCGCCAGCCGGGGACAAACCCGCCGGCTGGCCGCCGCCGCTCAGGAGCGGGCCGTTGGTACCGCACCGCCATCGCGCCTGAAGGGCCGGCTGTCCACTGGTACCGCACCGCCATCGCCCTTGAAGGGCCGGCTGTCCACCGCAGCCAAGCCGGAGCCCGTCATCCGCCGACGCGACGAGCCGGCGGATGACGTCACCTCCAGCGCGAAGTCTGAGCCGGGGTCCCGGGTGCCCATGCTCACCGCGCTAGCCGGGGCGGTCTTGTTCCTCGTGTCGGTGACGCTCCTCACCAGCTACGTCGACAATGGCACCGGCCCCAGGAGCCTGTTCCAGGCGACCCACGGCGATCTCGCGTCGCCGTTGTACCCGCACGATTTCCTGACCGTGATCGGCCTGCTCGCGGTCATGGTCGTCCTGACCGCGGTAAGCCTGCTGACCGCGGGACGGTGGGCCATGGTGGGCGCGACGGCGGCCGCGGTCGGCCTGATCGGCTACACGCTCTACATTCCGCGTATCGGACAGGCCCCGGGGTTCGGCCCGTACGGCTCGAGTTACTGGATCTCCCTGGCCGCGGCCGTCGTCATGGCCCTGGCCGCCGGGGTCGGTGCCATGAGGACGCCCCGGGCCTGAAGCCGAGCCGGACCCGCTCGACGCTGGACCTGGCCGGCCCACGGGGTTGACTCTGGCCGCGGACAGGGAAGACGTTCTCGAGCGGTTCGGGCCGTGTCCGATACGACGGACAGTCGGCGCAACTTCGGGATCGAGAGCAACGGCCTGGCCATGCTTGCGGCTTGGTGCTTTGAGGTCCGCCTTCGCCCGGAACCAGCGACAGCGAGCACACGCTAATCAGCCCCTGATACTCCGAGCCGTTGCCGCACCCTCGAGCATGGTCTCGGCCACCAGGTTGTAGGCGATGCGCCACGCCTCGCAGGTCTGGCTGTCGAAGCTGTCGCCGAGAACGGCAGCGAGCGCGGCGAAGAGTGCTTCGCCGACGGTCTCGTAGTCAGCGACCCGTACCCCGTAGCCGACGTGCCGGGCGCCGAGCGCGCGGGTATGGGCGAGAAGCTCGTCCAGGCGCGGGAAGGCCCGCACGATCTCGGTGAGCTTCTCGGCGAACCTGACCTTCTGCAGCGTCATGTCGGTGGTGAACAAGGGCCGCAGGGCCGGGTCACGTCCGAACAGCTCCTGGTAGAACCGGGTCGCCAGGGCGGGCAGTTCTGGGCCGACGCGCTCGAACGACGACTGGACCAGGGCGATCTGCTCCGGCGTCATGAGTCGCTCCCTAGGGCTCGGGCCAGCCCGGCGCGACTCGTGACACCGAGCTTGGTGTAGGCATGCTGCAAGTGGTTGTTCACCGTCCGCACCGACAGGTAGAGGCGGCCCGCGATGTCCTTGCTGGACATGCCCTGGGCCGCGAGCATCACGATCTCACGTTCGCGGCCCGAGAGAGGAGCCGCGCCGACGACGCGGACGAGTCCCGGAGTGGCAGCGCCCTCGCAGTTTTCAGAAAGACGGTCCGACCGTCGCCGCGCGGCCGTGGCCGCGCGCGGGTCACCGGCCCGGCCGAAGGCCTCGGCCGCGCCCGCGGTGGCCTCGGCCGCCAGCAGCAGCGCGCCCAGGGCCTCGAAGTCGTCCGCGGCGCCGGTCAGCTCCCTGGCGTCGCGCGCCCGCGCGGCCGCGGCGTGCTGGGCCCGAGCCGAAACGAGCGGCGAGTCGCACGCGCCGGCCAGCTCGCGCAGCCGGGCGGACGCGTCTTCCCCGCTGGTGCGCATCAGGTCGTGCCAGAGCCACGACTCGGTCGTGCGGTACCCCGTCGCCGCGGCCTGCGCGGCGGCGCTCCGGAACAGTTCCGACGCCTCCATCGGCTGCCCCGCGGCCACGGCTGTCCACGCGTCGGCGAGCTGCTGCTCCGGTCCGCGGAAGCCGAACTCCGGTCCGCTGGCCCGCTCGGCCAGCACCCGGGCGGCGGCGTCCGCGTCGCCGAGCATGGCGTGCGCCAGGGCCAGGCCCGACAGGGCGACGCGCCGCGGGCCGGCGAACCGGTTGGCCTCCGCCAGCCCGGCCGCCTCGGCGTAGTAGCGCCGAGCGGTCGCCAGCCGGCCCTGCAGGATGGCCACCCGCCCGAGGTTGGCGGCGAAGAAGATCTGGGCGATGGGCACCCGGTGGGAGGCGACGGCCTCGGCACCGGCCCGGGCCAGCTGTTCGGCCTCGGCCAGCCGGCCCGCCTCGGTCAGGGCGAACACCTGATTGACGATGTGCATGGCCGGGTGGGCGATGGCCAGCTCGTCGCCGAGCGCGACATGGTCCGCGTAGCCGGCTTCGGCGACGCTCACCGCCTCGGCGGTCCGCCCGGCGGCGGCCAGGGCAGGGGCCCCGGCGATGGCCCGGACGACCCGGGTCCGCCGGTCGCGGCCCCTGATGCGCTTGAGCACGGCCAGGGCCCGGTCGGGGCGCCCGGAGAACGTCAAGATGGACGCCTCGTCCGCCACGAGTTCCTCGGCCAGCGGCGGTGAGGTGACGACGGCCCACGCGGCGGCGTTGATGGCGAGCGCGGCCTCGGGCTGGCACAGGCCCCACTGGGCGTTCTTGGCCCGCATGACGGCCAGGCGGAGGGCCACGTGCTCGCCGCTGGCGAGCTGCTGCCCGCGGGCCAGGACCCGGTCGGCCGCCTCGAAGTCGCCGAGTTCGTAGAGAGCCTCACCCAGGAGCAGCGCTCCGATCGCATCTACCCGCGCGTCGGGCACCGCCTCGATCAGGCGTCGCACGACCCGGAAGTCGTGCGCGTAGCGGGCCAGGTGTGCGCCGCGGATCAGGACGGCCGGGTCGGGCCGCCCCCCGGCGTCCAGGCGCCACACCGCGATCCGCAGCGACGCCGGCCCGGGGTCGGGATTCAGCGCCTCCAGGCGTTCGGCCTCGGCCAGCAGGATCGCTCGCGCCCGCAGCTTCGGCATGGCGGCGCGGACCACCTCACCGTGGAGGGGATGGGCCAGGCGTACCTCGCCGTCCGCGACGCCGATCGTGACCAGCCCGGCCCGCTCCAGCGACTCCAGCACGCCGTAGGGGGTGACCGCCTCGAGATATTCGAGGTCCAGCGGCTGGCACAGCGCCAGCCGCTCGACCACGGAACGGGCCTCGGCGGACAAGCCCCCGATGCGGTGCTCGACCAGGTCGCGCAGCCGGCTCGTGCTCGACAGTTCGTCCTCCAGGTGCCACACCCCCGACCTCTCGACCAGCGCCCCGGATTCCAGGGCGCCCAGGACGAGTTCATGCACGTACAGGGGGTTGCCCCGGGTGACCTCCCAGAACTGCCGCCCCGCACCGGCCTCGATCGGGCCGCCGAGGGCAAGGTGCAGGAGCGTATCCAGGTGCGTGCGGCTGAGGTCGGCCAGGTCGACCCGCGCCACCCGGCCGTCCCGCCACAGTCCGGTTACCAGGTCCGGGACTGGCTCGCCGGTGCGTACCGTGGCGATCAGGAATATCGTCCCCTGCTCGGCCAGGTACCCGAGCAGGGCCAGCGACGCGGCGTCCAGCAGGGCCACGTCATCGGCGACGGTCACCAGACGGCGCCCGCGGTGACGCTCGTGCAGGGCCCGGCGGGTCTGCTCGAACAGAGTCACCGTGTTGACGTGCCCGTCGGGGCCGGGCAGCCCGAGCCCGCCTGCCAGGAGGGCGGCCACCGCGCCCAGCGGCAGCAGCGCGGTGGTCCGGCTGCCGACCACCCGTTCGGTCGGGTGATCGCTGGCTGCCGCCCACGCCCGGCACTCGTCGGCCAGCCGGGTCTTCCCGACCCCGGCCCGGCCGTGTATCACCAGGCCCGCGTGCTCGCCCGAGCACAGGGCTTCCTCGAACACCTCGAGCTCCGAGCGGCGGCCCACGATCGGCCACCGCTGCAGCGTAGGAGCCACAGCAGTCAGCATGACAGCTCGGCCGGGATAAACAAGCGCTGACCACGGGGATCTCGCGCCGTTACGCTTCAGGCGGTCACGACGGTCGGCCTGAGCCCGGCGACGATCCCGACGATGTGGTCCGCCAGATGGCGAGGAACGGACAGCCCGTTCAGGGTCGCGTACAGGTGGAGGGCGGCACGATCGAAATGGGCGTCGCTGATGCCCAGGCCGCGGTGGGCCGCGGTGAGGTCTGGCCCGCGGTAACGTTCGGGACCGCCCAGGGCTTCACCCAGGATCGTGATGACGTAGGCCCGGTGCCGGGCACCGGCGCCACGGGGAAATAGCGGGCCGAGCACGCGATCCGCCAGCAGCCGCCCGTAGAAATCGTCGACGGCGGCAGTCAGGGCCGCTCGCCCGCCGATCGCGTCGTAGACGCTGGTCTCCTCCGCTTCGGCCGGGGCGGGCATGCCGGGGCAGGTGGTCATGGTCATGGCAGTTCTCCTCGTCAGGGGTTTCGCTGCCACGACCATCCTCCGGGCTATCCGCCCCGCGCCTGAGCAATGAGTACTCATTTCCGCCCGGCGCGCCCGCCGTCATTACTCAGCCCGCCCGGCCGGCAAAAGATGAGCATCCGGTACTCAATCGCGCTCCGGGTCGCTTCGCCCACCATGGGTGGGCGTGACCCGACCCCTAACGGAGATTTCATCATGATCATCGCTTTCGCATCCCCCGGAACGCCGCCTGGGCCGGCCTCCGCGCTGGCCGTGGCCGGAAAGCAGCCAGCCACACCGAGCGACGCGCTCGCCGCGCTCGAGGAGGTCGTGGCCGCTCTGGACGTCGCGCACGATGCCCGCGCGGTCTTCCCGGACGTGTACGCCGTCATCACCGAGAAAGTCATCGAGCGACTGGGCGACGGCTCGGGGTATTTCCGCGCCCCCGAGTTCATCTCCATGCTGGTCGGCGTGTTCACGACCCGCTACCTTCAGACGCTCAACTGGTCGCTGCGCGGCCTGGCGCAGGATTCTGCCGGCTGGGACCTGGCCTATCGGCTGACGGCCGATGACGCACTCCCGGCGCTGGCGCATGCCGCACTGGGGATCAGCGCGCACATCAACTTCGACCTCGCGCTTGGCATCCATGAGGTGGTTGTCTCGCTGGGCGCCGCCCGCGATCAATCCAGGCTGGAGGCGTTCAAGCACGATCACGACGCGGTGAACGCCTTGCTCGCTGCCTCGTTCCCCGAGTCGCTGAGGCGGCTCCGCGAGACACACGATTGCCTCCTGGTCAGCTCGCTGCCCGACGCCGCGCTCGAGCGGCTTACCCGCTATTTCCTGAAGATGCTGGCCGGCTGGCGGGACGACGTCTGGCGGAACATGCTGGAACTGCTCGACGCGAACGACGCGGGTGAGCGCGCGCGTGTCCTGCGCCGGATGGATGACCGCGCCGCCGCGGTCGGCGCCGCCATCGCATGGCAGAGCGCAGCCAGCGCGAGGCTGGTACGCCTGCTCCCGGCCGGTGCCCGCCGCCGGCCGGGCGGCGCCCGCTCCGATCGTGCCCGCCAGCTCCTTGCGGCCTGACCCGCCACCGCGCCGGAAATGAGCAATCGCCACTTAGGCCGTGAAGGCAGCGCGACCTGCAACTTTGTCGGAGCGGCCGACTGGCGGCCGCGGTCTGGCCATGACCAGCGACGGGCTCCGCCTCCTGCAGGATCTGCGCCGCTCCTGCTCGTGGGTTCGAGCCCCACCCGCCCCGCGAGCCCCACCCGCCCCGCGAGCCGCCAGCTATCAAGCTAGACGGCAGGCCCGGGAGCACGGGGGGGCGATGCACCCGGGGCCTGCCTCACAAAGGTCAGACCCGGCGGCGTCCGGAGCGCTAAACGGTGCTTAGGTGGTAGTAAGCGCAGCCTCCAGGCCGGTGACCTAGGTTGATGTAATAGTCCCCTGTAGACGGCCCCTGTGGCTGCACCCGGAGCGAACGGGACTGTGCTGAAAGCGAACTACCAGCCAGGACGGTCACGGTGTCAGCCGAACCAGCTCGCGGGCTTGCCGACGATCCGTTGCCCGTGAACGGCCCTCCAGAGTTCCAGCCGAGCCGCTTGTGCCCGCACTGTTCCGCATACCTGGCCGTTGCCGGTTCGCGGGTGAGCGTACGCGGTATCACTCCTGTAACAGACAACGAGCGCAGGAGTGCCGCGATGACCGCAGAAGAACACTTCCGCAAGGCCGAGCAGCTCGCCGCGAAGGCCAGCGAATACCTTGGCCACGGAGACGGGCAGGACAGCGCCGCCGTCTGGGCCGCCGTCGCACAGGTGCATGCGACCCTCGCCCTCGCTGCCGCGTTCGAGCGGACCCAGACTGGCAGTACCTCCCTGAAACCGCCAGCCCAAGGGCCCACCCTGACGCGACCCAGCTCACCGGCGTAGCTACCGCCGCCCTAGCCGTGCTCGCCCTCGTCACGGCGGTCTTCGCGTTCCCTAAGCAGTCCCTGGAAGTTGGCATCCTCATCGAGCACAACGCTGCTTGAGCAAAGTCGGCTCGGCTGACCGTTACTGGTGCTGAGGGACAGCAGTCGCTCTAGATCGCGGCCGGGAATGAAGATCATTCCGACCGGCACACCAGGCACACCAGGCACACCAGGAATGCCAAACGGACCAGCCGACAGCGGAGCGCCATGGACTATAACCACGCGATATCAGGACCGGCGAGATTATCGACGCCGCCGGGGTCGCCGTCATCGTCGTCGGCGTGCTGATCAGCGTCGGCGCTGCCGCGGCCGGGCTCGGCCATCATCAGGCCGACATCTACCGTCGCCTCCGCCAGCAGCTCGGCCGGACGATCCTGCTCGGCCTGGAGTTCCTAGTGGTCGGCGACATCGTCCGCACTGTCGCGGCTCAGCCCACCCTCACCAGCGTGACGGTACTCGCAATCATCGTCGTGATCCGTACCTTCCTGAGCCTGTCGCTGCAGATAGAGCTGACTGGCCGCTGGCCATGGCAAAGCGACACGCCTGTGCGCCCGCCGGACTCATAACCCGTCGGTCGTGGGTTCGAGGCCCACCCGCCCCGCCGCGTTGGCCGGGTCCGGCAATTTACCCAAACCGGCCTTATGGCGCCGACGCATTATCATTCCGCCATGGGGCCTGGAGCGGTGGACGCCTGCGGCAACTGCGGGGCGCCGCTGGATCTGGACGAAGATGGCAGATGCCGCTGGTGCCGCGCGAATGTGCGGCCCGGGCGTCCGTCACCGCACCGCGACAGCGCGGGCCGCGCTAGGCCTAGCTGGAGGTGGAACTGGCGGCTGGCCGCGATCGCTGCGGTCGCGGTCGGCGCCGCCGCCGCCCTCGGCGTCGGCCTCTTCGGCTATATCGGCTCACATCAGTCCGGCCCGCCGGCGACCACCGCCGGCCGGTCGAGTGCGGCTCAGGCGGTGCCACCGGCATCGACTGACCTGCAGGCCCTCAGGCAGGACTTCGGCCCGTGGCGGCAGCTCAGCGGCATCAGCCAGCTGACCGGCAGCCCCGCCCTGCTTCTTCTGGACGGTGGCAGCGCTTACGCGTCCGAGCGGTGGACGGTGCCGTCTACCGCGACACGATGGGCTCAGGACATCGGCGGCAACGTTGCCTCCGTGGAGGACTCCGGTAATCACGCCACCATCATGGATACCGATGGTGTCACCTACACCGTTGGTATCAACCAGCCATTCATCATCTCTGGTAACCCCAATACCGTACTTCTGATCAGGCCGGGCGGCACGGTCATGTCGATGCCCCTAGCCCAGGCCACGGCCGTGCGGCAGCTCCTCCGGAAGTGAGCCATGTCCCCAGCAGCACTCGGCATCCTGTGGGCCGCCATGTTCGCCGTGCCGGTGAGCCTGCTCACGCGGGTCCGGCTGCGCTTCAAGCGGCATCCACGTCCGGCGCCGCCACCCAAGCGGCCTACGGCGCATGCCGGCCGCAGCCGGCCAGCGCAGCGGGCCACGCCCG
>Ga0066388_100003366_pt1 | contig 10325 bp, 17 predicted proteins | sample PanSoiMetaGPlot6_FD_64539 | JGI IMG/M metagenome (GOLD analysis project Ga0066388, IMG submission 64539) | Tropical forest soil microbial communities from Panama analyzed to predict greenhouse gas emissions - Panama Soil - Plot 6 (Hybrid Assembly) | ecosystem: Environmental > Terrestrial >... | reverse complement strand
TCGGCGTCCGCCTACAAGTGGGAGCTCGTCGGCGGCGGCTGGCTCTACTCGGAGGTGGCCACCAACGAGACGACGACCAACACCGGCTACGTCGCGCTCGCCACGGCTGGTCCCGCGCTCGCCCTGCCGCTCGCGGGCGACTACGTGATCGAGCACGGCGCGCTCGGCGGCACCTCCGCCTCAGCGAACACCTGGATGAGCTACGACATCGGCGCGACCGGCGCTGTCGACGCCGACGCGATCCAGCTGGCGACCGTCTCGGGTGTGGCGATGACATGCTCCCGGGCGCGGCGGAAGAACGCGCTCGCCGCAGGCACGCTCACCGCCAAGTACCGCGTGGCCGGGGCGACCGGCTCGTTCGCCCAGCGCTGGATGCAGGCGACCCCGGTGAGGGTCGGATGACGCTCACGCTCTACAACGCCAATGGGCTCAAGAAGGCACCGTCCTCCACCATCTACGACACCGACCAGGTCGGCACCGTCAAGGCGTGGGCGGGCGCCACGATCCCCGCGAACTGGATGCTCTGCGACGGGCGCCCGCTGTCGCGGCTCTCCTACGCGGACCTATTCAACGCGCTCGGCGGGGCGGCGTCACCGTGGGGGCTGCCGGACGCCTCGTCGTTCAACATCCCGGACCTCCGCTCGAAGATGATCGTCGGCGCCGGGCCGGGCTCCGCAGGAGCGCCCGCGCTCGGCGCAGGACTCACCGCTCGCACGATGCAGCAGAGCGGCGGCGAGGAGAAGCACCTCCTGGCCACGGGCGAGGCCGCGCAGAAGGCCGTCACCTCCGACGTGGACACGCCGGACCACTTCCACGGCACCTCGAAGAACGGGTTCGCTGTCTGGCGCTCGGGTGACGCCTTCGGGCCGGGCGCGGGCGGCGCGCCGCTGGCGCAGTTCGTCGACACCCTGACGGGTGGCGCGACCGCTCGGCACACCCACACGATCGCGGGCTCGGGCGCGGTCACCGCTCACGAGAACATGCCGCCGTGGTGTGCGGTGGCGTGGATCATCAAGGTGCAGGGAGTCCAGGTGGATGCGGGCACCGCGCTCGCCGGGCCTGCGGGCGCGGCGGGCGCGAGCGGCGGGCAGTCCTACACGGCGGTGATCGGCGACGCGCTCAACACCGCCTTCACGGTCCAGCACGGCTTCAACACCAAGAACGTCACCGTCAGCGTCTACCGAACCGCGACACCGTGGGACGAGGTCGAGTGCGACGTGGAGCGCACCGACCAGAACAACCTGACGATCCGCACGACCCCGATCGTGCCCGCGGCGGGCGAGTTGACGGTGGTGGTGGCCGCGCCGGGCACCCAGTCCACGCTGAACGTCGCGATGGACTCGTGGCATGCCGTGGGCGCTGCCGGAGAGCCAGCGTTCCAGTCCGGGGTGACCAACCAGGCGGGCGACACAGCTGTCGCCTTCCGCAAGTACCCAGACGGTCGAGTGCGCATCCGGGGCTGCGCGAACACCGGGGCCGTCAGCACCCAGGTGTTCACGCTTCCGGTTGGCTACCGGCCACCCACGGACTGGCGCCGCTTCATGTGCGCCGACCAGAGCGGCAACGCCTGCTACGTCTACATCACGGCGGGGGGGGCCGTGATGAAGCAGACCGCTTCCAACGCGAACGTTGATCTGTCGACGATCGAGTTCGACACCGAATCAGTGGCGCAGACCGCGTCGGTGGCGGCGGTGCCGATCGACACCGTTCACTACGTCGGTGCGCCGGGCGAGCCCGCCTTCACGAACGGCTGGATGAACTACGACAACAGCGCCGCGACGCCGGGCACCGGCTCGCAGCGCTCCGCGTGGTTCCGGAAGTACCCGGACGGCAAGGTGAGGGTCGGCGGCTGCATCAAGTCGGGAACGATCAACGCCGCTGTGTTCACGCTGCCGGTCGGCTACCGCCCGCGCGGCTCGAATCAGGACTGGGCAGCGAACTGCGGCGGCGCCTTCGGTGCGGTGCGGGCCGACTCGGGCGGCGCGATCGTGGTTGAGGCAGGCAGCAACGCCTACGCCTTCCTGGACCCCATCGAGTTCGAGACCGAGACGGTCGGCGCCTACGCCGCGGGGGCCATCGGCCCGTCGCTCATCACCTCGCTGCCGGTTGCACCGTTCGACGGGCAGGAGGTCTACTTCCTGGCCGACAGCACCAACGGCGTCATCTGGCACCTGCGCTACCGCGCGGCGAGCGCGAGCGCCTACAAGTGGGAGTTCGTCGGTGGCTCGGAGTGGTTCGCGCAGGCACCTGGCACGCAGAGCTTCACGAACACCACGATGGCGACGCAGGCGAACCGTCCCTCCGACTTCACCTTGCCGCTGTCGGGCGACTACATGATCGAGTTCGGCGGGCGCATCTACACACAGAACGGCAACGGCTACAGCCTCGACCTGGCGGAGTTCGTGGGCAGCAACGAGTACGGTCGCATCCAGCACTACCAGGGATCAGCGGGCGCTTCGATCACCCTGTTCGCCTCCAACTTCCAACGTCTAGTGCGACCAACGGGGGTGGCGGCGGGTTCCGTGCTTCAACAGCGCTGCGCTGTCAACGCCGGGACCGGCTTTATGGACGTGACCTACCACTCGATCCGTCCCGTGAGGGTTGGCTGATGCCGCGCCAGGCACCAAGCGGCAAGCGTCTCCCGCTGCACAGCGCGCTGCCGACACCCATCGACGGGCAGGAGGTCCGCACCAAGCCGATCGCCGGGCAAGGCGTCCTGGCGGCGCAGCGCTACAACGGCGCGGCGGCGGCGTGGGAGGGTGTGTCGCTGCCTGCGGGGCTGGTGCTGCTCGGGCCGTTCCAGGTGACCTCGACCGCGTACGGCAACGGGGTGCAGGGCACCACGAACTACGCGCACGGGCTGGGCAAGGTGCCGCTGCTGGTGCTGTTCGAGGTGGAGGACGGCGGCTACTCGGGCTATCTCGGGACGCGCGTCACCCGTGACGCCACGAACGTCAGCTTCATCAGCATCAACAACCGTGACATCGGCGCCGCCCAGTGGTCTGCCATCTACCGCTTCATGATCCTCACCAGCTAGGGGGGCACCTGTGCCCGTCAATGCATCCATCTCCATCAACTTCGAGGCCGAGGACACCGCTGCGGTCGACAAGGTGATCCGCAAGCTGAAGCTGCCGCCCGGAGCCAACGTGCACGCCTCGGTGTCCGAGACGGTGCTCACGGGCGTCGCCGACGACGCTGGCGATGTCGCCGAGGTCGCGCCGCCGCCGCCCGCGCCCGAGGAGGTCACGCCATGAGCGGCAACTTCACGCCGCGCGGCTGGATCAACGGCGAGGTCTGGGACGCCGCAGCGGTCATCGACGTGGAGACACGGCTCGGCAACCAGGTCAACGCGAAGGCCAGCGACGGCGACCTCGCCACCCACGCCGCCAGCCAGCCAGCCCACGGCGGCGACCTCGCCGGAACCGCGCGCCCGCCGCTCGGGCACGGGAGCTCGCACGCCTCCGGCGGCGCCGACCCGGTGAGCGTCACCACCGGCATGGTGCAGGACGCGGCGATCACGTTCGCGAAGGTCAACGCCGACGTGCCGATCATCCCCATCGGCTCCATCGTCGCGTTCGCCGGGATCAACCTGCCCGCCAACGGGCGCTGGGTGTGGGCTGACGGTGGGTTGATCGATCGCACCACCTACAGCGCCTTCATGAGCGCAGTGGGCCACGCCTACAACGGCGGCGTCGACCCGGGTGGCAACAGCGTGCGCGTGCCCGACAAGCGCGGGCGGCTGAGTGTCGGCGCGGTGTCGATGCCTGGCGGCGGCACGGGCGGTGCGGCGCCCGGGCGCTCGCAGGCGGCGCGCGGCACGAACGGCGGGGCGTCCACGGTGCAGCTGCTGGCGGCTGAGTCGGGGCTGCCCGACCACGTTCACGTTCCGAAGCAGTACCAGTTCGCCGAGTGGCGCCCGGGCGATGCATTCGGGCCGGGGCCGGGCGCTGCGATCCTGCCGCAGTTCGCAGACACCACCACCGGGAGCACCACCACCCAGAACGCGGCGCAGGCGCACCAGAACATGCCGCCGTTCGAGGCCGACAACTACATCGTCCGGGTGCTATAGGTGGCGCTGGTCGGCGGCTTCAAGCTGGGCGAGGCGCTGCTGCAGGCTGGCCCGCCCGTCGAGCGCGCGCCCGTGTCGAGCGACCGGGGCACCGCCGCGGACGTGCCACACCTCGCGTGGCCGTTCCGCGCGGTCACGAGGCGCCTGGCGCAGGTGGAGCAGGACAGCATCGACGACGTGGAGCAGAACGTGTACGCCTACCTCGCCACGCCGCGCGGTCAGCGCCCACTGAGCCCGGACTTCGGCGTCGAGGATCCGACCTTCGGGCCGGGGCTCAACGCGGCGAAGCTGGCCGCGGACATTGAGGCGATTGACGGGCGCGCCCACATCACGATCACGTACGTCGGACCCGATCAGTACGGCCACATGGACATCAAGGTGCTGGTGGAGCTCTCATGACGATGTACATCGACCCGGAGTTGATCGTCGACGAGACGGCGGTGGCCGAGGCCATCCTGGCGGGCATCGCGGACCGCCTGGACGCCGCGCTCGACCTAGCCGAGGACGAGGGCTGGCAGCCGCAGGAGGGCTCGCCGGAGACGCACCTGGCCGAGTCGGTGGGCATCGTGATCGCGACCGCCTGCGCGCTCGTCCAGGACCAGGAGCGCACCGACTACTCCGGCTTCGGGTCGCTGGTGCTCGGCATGACGCGCATCGCCGCGGAGCCCGCGCTCGGCTACACCACCTGGACGTTCAACGAGGCGCCGCCTGCGGGCAGCTACTACCTCATCCCCGATGGCTCCGAGCTCGTGCTGAGCACCCCGGACGGCACGCCCGTCGGCTACGCCACCGTGGGCGACATCCAGGCGACAGGTGCCGCTGCCACCGACGTGCAGGTGATCGCGCTGGAGCCCGGCTCGGCGGCGAACGGGCTGATCGGCCCAGCCGACAGCTTCGAGGCGCTGCCGTTCGTCACCGACGTGACCATGACCGCCGCGCCCACCGGGGGCAGCGAGGAGGAGACCAAGGACGAGTACCTCGACCGCGTGGTCCGCACCGCGCGGCGGATGAAGATCGTCCCGGTCATCACCGACGACTACGCCGACACCGCCATCGACAACCCGTCGGTGGACCGGGCCGTCGCGGTGCGCCTCCTCAACGCCGAGGTGTACCCGACCACGCCCAACTCGCCGGGCCACGTCACCGTCTTCCTGGAGGCCGGGGGCCAGCCGGTGTCCGCTGCGGTCAAGAACGAGGTGATCGCCGACATGCAGGGCGCCGACCGCCCGCTCGCCGTCACCGTCCACGCGCAGGATCCGACCTACACCAACCTGACCCTCGCCGTGTCCATCCGCCTCACGCTCGACGCCGACCACGACCAGACCATCGCCGACGTGCAGAGCGCGCTCACCGCCGCCTACGCGCCCGCCAACTTCCGCCTCGACGAGAACGCGCCGGGCCGCTGGCGTCCGCCCGCCACCACCAGCGAGCGCACCGTCACCGCCTACGACGTGGCCGCCGCCTGCGACGACGTGACCGGGGTGGCCGCAGTGACCGCGGCGACCGTCAACGGCGGCGCCTCGGTCGTCATGAGCGGCTGGGCGCCGCTGCCCAACCTGACCGCCACGCCGACCGTCACCGTGGTGACCTGATGGCCCAGCCCACCGTCGCCGACCGCCTGAGCACGCTGCTCGCCTCGCGCTACATCGACGACGACCCGGAGAACAACGCGGTGCTCGACGCGCTCATCGGCGCCATCGCCGACGCCGCCGCGCGGCTCGCGGTGATCGCCTACGGCACCGACACCATCCCGCCCGGGGACGCGCTCGACGACCCGTCCGTGGCGCCGACGTGGTCGCTGGCGCACGCCGGGCTGTACACGGGCGGCATCATGCCCGGGCGCAAGGCGGGCGAGTCGATCACGACCTACCTGGCGCGGGCGCGGGACGCGCTGGTCTACCCGATGGGGATCAAGCGCGGCACCGAGGAGGCCGTGCGCCGGGCTGCGGCACCGTACCTGACCGGCACCAAGACGGTGTTCATTAGCGTCGGCGGCTCGCCGTACACGCTGGTCATCCGCACCATCACGGCTGAGACGCCGGACCCCGCGGCGCTGCAGCTGGCCATCACCGGCAGCTACGTGTCGGGCGGCGCGCGCGGCGCGATCAACGCCGAGCTCGGCACCACCTTCCTCGTGTCCGACTATCCGCCGTTCGCGGAGGGCACGCGGGCGATGAACGCTGTGGCGAACGGGGTGACAGCACTCAACGTGACCCGAGGAGACGTGACCTGATGCCGGGACCGCCAAGCGCGAAATACGGGCTCGTCAAGCCAGCCGACGCCGACTACATCAACACCTGGCCCGCCAGCGCGCGCTCGATGATCGACGCGGTCGACGCGCTGATGGCCACCGCGGACACCACCGACCCGCGACCTGCCGCAGGCAAGTTCGGGCGGCTCCACCGCTCGCCGACCGGCACGATCAGCTTCGACATCGGCACCGCCTGGGTCGAGCTCTCCCGGAGCCCGCACGCCTCGCGGCACGGCGAGGGCGGCGACGACCCGATCGTGGGACTCACCCCGGTGGCCGCCATCGTGCCCTACGCGGGCACCGCGCTGCCGGGCGGCGGCGCCTGGGCGTGGGCGGACGGCGGGCTGATCAACGCCGACATCTACACCGTGTTCGCCTCGCGCGTCGGCCACGCCTACAACGGCGGGGCGAGTCCCGGTTCCGGCACGCCGACGCAGGGCGACCCGACCGTGGGCAACCTCGTCCGCCTGCCCGACAAGCGCGGGCGGAGCTCCATCGGCGCCAACACCTTCGGGCAGGGCTCGGCGGGCACCGCGAACAGCCGGGCGCAGTGGGCGCGCGGCGCGAACGGCGGTGAGGTCGCGCACCTGCTCGCCTGGCAGGAGTCCGGCACCAACGGCAACGCCACCACTGGCGGGGACACCCCGGACCACGCGCACGCACCGGACGTGGGTGGCGCCGCCTTCGCGACCAACTACGGCTACGACTTCATCGCCGGGCCGGGCGGCTGGGGCTTCCGCACCTACACGGGCGGCGCGAGCGCCCGGCACGCCCACTATCTCAACGCGCGGAACGCGGACTGGGCGCACAACATCGTCCACCCGTTCGAGGTGGACAACTACATCGTGAGGATCGCATGAGCGACGAACTGATCGTCATCGAGCACGTCCACGACACCGACGCGGGCGTCTACCGGATCGTGCTCGGCTACAAGCAGCTGCGCGAGGAGACCGTCTACGAGGACGACGGCGTGACCGCGCGGCGCCACCCGGGCGAGCCGGTGCTCGACAGCGAGGGCGAGCCGATGAAGATCGGCGAGGAGCCGGTCATCAGTCTGGGCGAGGTGATGACCACGGCCACCGAGGAGCTCGTGCCGGTGGAGGACTTCGTGTTCGCCGCTGACGACGAGCGCTGGGAGGGCAAGAGCCCTGAGGACATCGCGGCGGCGCAGCGGTCGATCATCCGCGACGCCATCGACGCGCGCGAGGCCGCGGCGGCGGAGGAGGCTGCGGCACGGGCGGCGGCGCAGAACCACATGCCTGGGGCGGGTGAGGCGCTGTGAAGGCCATCGCCCAGCGCGTGTGGAACGAGCCCGCGGTGGCGATCGGGCTGTTCACCTCCATCGTCCTCGTGGTGCTGGCGCTGGTCAGCGACGCGGACTGGGACGCGCAGACCATCGTCGGCGTGATCGCCCCGTTCGCCTCCGCGCTGGGCATCCGCCCGCTCGTCACGCCAACCGCCAAGATGGACGAGCCGCCACCTGCACTGGACCTCAAACCCAAGGAGCCCGCATGACCGAGATGCCCACCGCGCCCGAGCCCGAGGAGCCCGCGGCGCCGCCGGAGGCCGACCCGACCGCCACGGACCCGGAGCCTGACGAGGCGCCCGAGCCCGACGGCGACGAGGCCGCGAACGAGCCGCAGGAAGGCGCGCCGGGCGTGGAGCCCGAGCCGGGCGCTGGCCTGGGCGGCGAGGTCGAGGCCGACGACGACGAGGAGGGCGCGACCGACGACGAGAGCGGCGAGCCGGATGGCTAGGACGTACAGCCGCAAGGCGTTCCCGAACCGGATCCTGTTCGACACCGGCAAGGATCCTCAGCGCGGCGACGACGTGAAGGTGCTGCAGCGCAACACGATCGAGCGGCTGGAGGCGCGCAACATCGACCGCCCGCTGAAGGTGGACGGCGTGTTCGGCGTGCAGACCAAGAAGGCGGCGAAGACCGCGGCGCACTTCCTGGGCGTCCCGCAGGAGTGGACCGACTCGAAGTCCGGGCTCCTGGTGCGCGAGCAGAAGGTGATCGTGTACCCGGAGAACCGCACCTCGTCGATGATCAACGCGGCGCGCGCCCGGATGGACAAGCTGGAGAAGGAACGCGAGGAGCACGACGACGGCGGGTCGTCCGGGGGGCTGAGCGACAAGGAGCGCTCGGAGGCGCGCCGGATCGCCGTGGCCGCCATGCGCCTGCTGTACGACCACCGCGGGCAGGTGCACTACACGCAGGGCGGCTCGCGCTGGCAGGGCATCAGCGAGCGGCGCCGGTTCGCCAGTGGCGCCTACCCGCGGTACTGCGACTGCTCGTCCTCGACCAGCTGGGCGCTGTGGAACGCGCTGACCTCGGTGGGCGGGATGAACTTCCCGGACGTGGTCAACGGCTCGGCGTGGAAGGCGGGCTACACGGGCACGATGCTCAGTCACGGGCGCAAGGTGTCCGACCGCAGGCCGGGCGACCTCGTGCTCTACGGCTCGGGCTTCCCGGGCCACCACGTGGCGATGATCACGACCAACACCGACATGGTGTTCAGCCACGGCTCGGAGGCCGGGCCGTACTACCTCAACTGGCGCTACCGCGGAGACGTCATGCAGGTTCGCCGGTACATCTAGTAGCTTCGCGCAGGATCATCCTCCCCACGAGCGCCCGGGCTTCGATCAACCCGGGCGTTCGTCGTTTCTGGGCGAAGATAAAGATTGCGCTAGGGGACTAGCGAGGCGCGGCGGCGGGCGTTATACTCGGCGTATGCCGAACGCACTCACCGCCGCCGAACGCCACGAGATCCGCCTCGCCGAGCAGCAGTACAAGGCCACGGGCTCCGAGGCCGACCGCGAGGCGCTCCGCGACCTGTACGACTGGTACAGCGTCGACGAGTGGGACCGGCTCGTCTAGCCCGCCAAACCACACCACTGGAGAGACCGATGTTCCGCCACATGACAGACCGCCAGATCCGCGAAGCGATCGCCCAGAGCGAGCACCAGCTGCAGTACACCAGCTGGTACTGCAAGGCCGAGCGCCGCGAGATCGAGGAGGACATCCGCCTTCTCAACAGCGCCCTCGGGCTCCGCGAGGCGCGCCGCTGGGCGCGCACGACGGGCCGCAACGCGATGCAGGTGCGCTGATGACCCTGCGCCTCAACGCCGACGAGGTCGAGGCCATCCGCCGCTGTGGCGGGTGCGCCTACCTCGGACTGATCACCTTCCACCGCGGGCGCCGCGGTGCGCGCTACCGCCCGGTCCGCACGCACGTGTTCCGCACGCCGGAGGGCGCCGCTCGCGCCCTCGCCGGGCTGGGCGAGTTCGCTACCCCGGTGGCCCGCCGCGAGGTCGTCCTCGTGGACACGACGGGCGCCTACGAGCGCCTGGAGGCCGCATGAGCCTGTACGACGACGTGTACCGCGAGAGCCTGCGGGACTGGCTTGATGAGCGCCCGCCGCGCGAGCGCCCGAGCCGCGACGAATACGAGGACTTGGAGCAGTGGGGTTCCCCACGTACGGACCCGGGGACGGGCCGAGGCCGGGGATTGAGCGCTGCTGAGCCGCCCGTGAGCTACCCCGAAGCGGGCGGCACTCACCCACCCGAACCCAAGGAGAAGGACGATGCCCGCGATGAACGCTGAACAGCTGGAGCGCCGCGCGCTCAGCCGCATGGACCTGGACCGCGCCGCCGACCGGCAGGCGCAGTTCCTCAACGCCGAGCACACCTACGAGCTCGCCCTGGAGAAGCGCAACGCCGCGGTGCTCGCGCTGCTGGAGCGGGCCGGTGGCCGTCGTGGCGCGCAGGTCGAGATCGCCGAGGCGCTGAACATCAGTCCGGGCCGTGTGGCGCAGATCGCCATGCGCGCCCGCCGCGACGCGCGCCGCCGCCAGGACGAGCAGAAGAAGGTGGCTGTCCCCGAGGAGGTGAGCCCATGACCGAGGCCATCGGCCGCAGGCAGCGGTCGCAGAACACCCGCGAGATGCCGCGCGAGCCGGGCACCTTCATCCACGACCGTCCGCGCGGCGAGCCGTACCCGAA
>Ga0066388_100003363_pt1 | contig 10327 bp, 11 predicted proteins | sample PanSoiMetaGPlot6_FD_64539 | JGI IMG/M metagenome (GOLD analysis project Ga0066388, IMG submission 64539) | Tropical forest soil microbial communities from Panama analyzed to predict greenhouse gas emissions - Panama Soil - Plot 6 (Hybrid Assembly) | ecosystem: Environmental > Terrestrial >... | reverse complement strand
TCCGACATGGGCGGCGCATCCTTCGAGTTCTTCATCCATCACGCGTTGCTGGCGATCGCCGCTGGCCGCTGCGAGGTGGCGCTGATCGGCTACGCGTCGCGCCAGCGCAGCCGCCGCAATCGGCCGCGCGCCGTGTCGGGCAACACCGGGACGATCGGTGCGCAGTTCGAAGCCCCCTACGGGATACACTTCCCAATCGGGCATTATGCCCTGAGCGCGGCGCGATACATGCATGAATGCGGTGCAACGCCGGAGCATCTCGCACGGGTCGCGGTGACCGCGCGAAGATGGGCAGCGCTCAATCCGAAGGCATGGACCCGCGACCCCCTGACGGTCGATGACGTGCTCGCCTCGCCGCTGATCTGCGATCCGCTGCACAAGCTCGACTGCTGCCTGGTCACGGATGGGGGCGGCGTCGTCATCGTCACCGGCCGCGAACGGGCACGCGACGCCCGCAAGAAGCCTGTGCGCATCATCGGTGCCGGAGAATCGCACGTCCAATGGCATGTCGCGCAATGTCCCGACCTCACCGTCACTCCGGGTGTTGTCTCCGGTCGCGAAGCCTTCGGCATGGCCGGCATCAAGCCGTCCGACGTGGACGTATTCGAGCCCTATGACAACTTCACTCACGCCGTCCTGCTCTATCTCGAGGATCTCGGATTCTGCGAAAAGGGCGAGGCTGGCGAATTCGTCGCCGCCGGCCATCTCGACCCTGGCGGGAAACTCCCCTCCATGACCTCGGGCGGTGGTCTGTCGTACAATCATCCGGGTGCATTGGGCATTCTGCTGCTCATCGAAGCGGTGCGGCAGCTGCGCGGCGAAGCAGGCGACCGGCAGGTGCCCAATGCCGAGATCGCAGTGGCTCATGGCACGGGCGGACTTGCGTTCTCCACGGCTTCAACGGTGGTGCTGGCACGTGAGTGACAAATCCTCTCCCTCCTTGAGCGAACAGGGCATTGCCGATCCGACGACCGAAGCTTTCTGGCAGGCTTGCGCCGGGCACCGGCTCCTCGTCCAGCGTTGCGGCGCATGCGGCACGCACCAATTCTATCCCCGCCCCTTCTGCCTTTCCTGCGAGGCCACGAACCTGAAATGGGTCGAGGCAGCCGGCACCGGCACCATCTACTCGATCACCACGGTGCGGATTCCCGTGATAGAGGAGCTGAAGCCTCCCTATCTTCTCGCCCTTGTCGACCTCGACGAAGGGCCGCGCCTTCTCACCAACATCGAAGGCGATGTTGCGAGGATCGGCGATCGCGTGAAGCTCGCCTGGCGAAATCGCGGCAGTCTCCCGCCGCTGCCGGTCTTCAAGCCGGATCAATGCTGATGCCAAGCGTCGATGAGAGCATCGCGTTGATCCGCGACCTGATCGCCTTTCCAACCGTTTCGCGCGATCCGAACAAGGCGCTCCTTGCCTATGTCGAGACCTATCTCGCGCGCCACGGCGTCCGGTCCGAGATCATCTGGAACGACGACCGCAGCAAGGGCAATCTCTGGGCGACCATCGGTCCACCCGATCGTTCGGGAGTGATCCTGTCAGGCCACAGCGACGTCGTCCCGGTCGATGATCAGAGCTGGACGAGCGATCCATTCCGACTGCGAGAGTGCGATGGCAGGCTCTATGGCCGTGGCGCCTGCGACATGAAGGGATTCGTCGGCATTGTTCTCGCATTCGTGCCGGAGCTTTGCCGTCGCGATCTCAAGGTCCCCGTTCATATCGCCATTTCATATGATGAGGAACTTGGCTGCACCGGCGTGCTGAGCCTGGTCGACCGGCTTCGTGAACTTCCGGTGAAGCCTGCACTGTGCATCGTCGGCGAACCCACCAGCATGCGGCTCGTGCTCGGGCATAAATCCGGAACAGAGCATATCGTCACGGTCAAGGGCACGGCAGCACATTCAAGCCTTGCCCCGCGGGCCGTCAACGCCATCGAATATGCTGCCGAGCTCATCACGTTCATTCATGAGATCGGTCGCGAAATTTCCGAGGCCGGCGAGCAAGACCCGCTCTATGAGATCCCGCATTCAACGATCTCCGTGACAGTCATCAACGGCGGAACAGCGTTCAACATCATCCCTGAGCGCTGTGTCTTCGGCGTGGACATGCGAGCGCTGCCATCTCTGGATGTCCCAGCCGTGATCGGCCGGATCGACGATTTCGCCCGAAGGACGCTTCTGCCCCGGATGCAGGCCGTTGCGCCCGAGACGTCCATCTCGATCACGAGGGAGGTCGAATATGCAGGACTGGAGCTCGGGCCGGACCATCCTGCCGTCGGCTTCTTGAAGCACCTCCTGGGGCGCAATGATCACGCCAAGGTGGCGTATGGCACCGAGGCCGGCGCCTTCAGCACACGCGGCGAAATCGTCTCGGTCGTCTGCGGTCCCGGGTCGATCGAGCAGGCGCACAAGGCGGACGAGTTTCTCGCGGTCAGCGAGGTCGAACGCTGTCACATCTTTCTCGAACGCCTCGCAAATCGGCTGAGCGCTGACCACCTGCCATGGTAGCGACCGATGCACTGGTCGTCGGCGCTGGAGTCGCAGGTGCCGCGACGGTCTATTTCCTGTCCAAGGCTGGCATCTCGGTTCGGCTTGTCGAAGCCAAACGGCCGGGATGGGGCGCCTCGGGTCGCAATCCCGGATTCCTGTGGCTGCAGACCAAGCCCAAAGGCATCGCCATGGAATTCTCGTTGGCAGGACGCGCTTTCGCCGAGGAGCTGGCCGGTCACCTGCCCGATTATGGCTTCCGCAGCTGTGGCGGTCTCATCGCCTATCGCGATCATGAGCTAACAGAGGTCGCGGCGGATTTCGTCCAAGACCGACGGGCGGCTGGCCTGCCGGCGCGCCATATCGATCGCAAGGAAGCACTAAGCCTGTGCCCGCGCTTCGGTCCCGCCATATCGGGAGCGGTTTTCAATCCGCTCGATGCCCACCAGGACACGCGACGGCTTGTCTGTCATCTGATTGAGGCAAGCGAAGCCGCCGGCTGCGAAGTTCGCCGTGATGCGGTCGTTCGACGCCTACTGTGCCAGGGCAGCCGCTGCACAGGTGTCGAACTCGACCACGGCGAGCAGCTGATGGCGGGAGTGACGATTGTTTCAGCAGGTCCTTGGAGCAACGACCTTTTGGCACCCATTGGACAGGCCATTCCCATGGTGCCGATGCGTTTCGAGGCGGCCGAGACCGCGCCGGCACCGTTCGAGATCCGACCCGTCATTTGCGGCCAGGCGTTGTTCAAGTTCTTCAACACGGCCGGGAGGGATCGAACCACCCTGCCCTCGCATCCGGCGGAGATGATTCGCAAAGATCTCAATTTTACAGAGCAGATTGCGCAATATCCGGATGGAACTCTGCAATTCGGCTGCGCCTTCGAGACCGGTTCGGCCGATGATCGCCCGACCACTGCCCGGCAGGCATGGCCGCCGCCGTGATGGCCCAGAATATTTCGGGTTTCGCCGAGCTGCCGCTTCTGCGCAGCTGGGCTGGGATCGTGGGGCAGACGGACGATGGTCTTCCGGTGATCGATACCAGACCATGTTTCGATGGGCTTGCCATCAATGCCGGGCATTTCTTCGGCAATCTCGTCGGTGCACTGTCCGGCAAAATGATCGCCGACGCCTTCACGAACCGCGCGCCGGTCTTTCCGATGGATTCGTTCAGTCTCGCCAGATTCGCTACAAGGGACTGAACCTCAAGCCCTGACCGCCGCCGGAACCTTGAACACGTCGAGGGTCGAGCGGCCGCTGGCGAGCGCCTCCTCCCAACCGACCTCGGCCTTCAACCGGTCCATGCAGGCCTTGAGTTTGTCGTCGACAAGCAGATTGGGGACGATCACCAGCCCGTCATCGTCGCCCAGAACGAGGTCGCGCGGCACGACCGGAACCCCGCCGAAGATCACCGGTCCGTCGACCGTTCCACGCTCCATTGTCGAAGGCCCGCGCGAGGTGATCCACCGGGTGAACACGTGAAATTCCGGCCATTGCGCCAAGGTCGCGACATCGCGGATCGCGCCATCGACCACCACCCCGGCAATGCCTTTCCTGCGCGCTGCGGTCGACAGCAGCTCGCCGATGAGCGCTGCATCGCACCGGCCGCCGGCCGCAATGACGATGACGTCGCCCGCCTCGGCGACCGCGATCGCATGATGCACCGGGCCATAATCCGCCGGCTCGCACCAGGCAGTGACCGCATTGCCGATGAGCTTCGCCCCGCCGAGCGGCCGGATCGGCCGGATCCGCGCATCGGCATGCGCCTTGCCACCAAGCTGATCGGCGGCAATGGCGCTGGTTATCGGACGCCAGGCATCGATCTGCTTCTTCGACAACCGCTTCTGTGTTGGTGTTTCGATGACCGTGGACATCGCGCAAAAACTCCAGATTAGAAGGATGCTCGCGACAGGCTTGGCGGCACGCGCGAGTTTGACGTCAGATATCGCTCCACTGCACGGCGGAGTCGCCGAACCCCTTCCGCGATCACCTCGGGCGATGAGCGTGAGAAATTGACCCGCATCGCCGTTGTCAGGCGGCCATCGAAGTCGAAAACGCTGCTCGGCACGAAGGCAACCTTCTCCTCGACGGCATAGGCATAGAGGTCGTTGGTGTTGATGACGGGAGCGCTCGCGCCAGCCCTCGCCCGCATCCAGACGAACATGCCGCCAGGCGGAACGTCCCATTCGAACCAGTCGCTCAGATGCTCCTCTGCGGCATGGAGCAGCGCATCCCGCCGTTGTCGATATACGGCCACCACCTTTGGTGCATGCTCCTGCTCGAAGGTGCCGTCAATGAACTCGAGCGCCAGTGCATGTGTCAGCATGGAGCTGCTGAGATCGGACGACTGTTTGGCCACTGCCAATGTCTGCACGAGCTCCGGATCTGCGACGACCCACCCGACTCTGAGGCCGGGAACCACGCTCTTGGAGAGCGTTCCGAGATAGACCACAGGGCCGCGATACGACGTCTGCTTCACCTTTGCCGAATCGATCGCCAGGATGCTTGGTCCCGGCGTGCCATCGAGCTGCAACGGCAGATAGGGATCGTCCTCGACCAGCAATGTGCCCGCTTCGAGCACCTTTTCCAGCAGGCGTTCGCGGAGCGATGTGGCAACCAGCACACCGGTCGGGTTGGAATAGTTGGGCACCGCATAGACGAATTTGGCGTGCCTCAGAGCCTCTTCGAAACCGGGCCGCTGGAGATCCCAAGTCAGCTTCTCGTAGGTCGGCTGTCTCGCCCGCCATGCGTCCAGTGCGCCGAGATAGGTCGGAAACTGGGCAACCACCAGATCGCCAGGGTCGAGCAGCACCTTGCCCATGAGGTCGAGACCCTGCATGGCGCCAGTCGTGATCAGGATATTGTCGACTCCAAAGCGCTGGCCGGTCATCCGCGACATGCGACGGGCAATCGCGTCGCGCAGCGCCGGGAATCCCTCCACCGGTCCATACTCGAGTGCATCGCTCTTCCAGCGTGTCAGCGCTCGATCCATCGCCTCGCGCATCTTCTCGATCGGATAGAGCTCGGATGCCGGAAGCCCGCCCGCCAGACTGACGAAATCCTGCCGCCCACCGATCGCCAGGAACTGCTGCGTGATGTTGTTGGTCGACTGCAGCCATCGGGCATAGCGAGGGACGCAGCCTCTCTCGGTCCTGCTCATGGGCATTGCACCTCGGCGATGGCCGTCACCACTTCAGAACCGTCGTGCCGGGCGAGCTTCAGCTCGAGTTCCGCCACCTCGCCTTCCTCGAGCCGGCGGGTGCGAACCACCGATCCGGTGGCGTGCAGCGTGTCGCCCGGCCAAACCGGCGCCTTGAACCGGAGCCTGAAGCGTCGAACGCGGCGATCCTCGACCCAGGAAACGAGAAAGGACCCGAGCAGTCCTGCCGAGAACATGCCATGCGCCATCACCCCGGGAAGCCCGGCACTCCTGGCGAATTGATCATCATAGTGCAGCGGGTTGAAATCGCCCGAGGCACCGGCGTAGCGAACGAGATCCTGCCGGGTGATCGGACCGAAACGGAACACCGGCGGATTGGGCAGACCGGCGACGCTCATGGCGTCTGCGCCTCCTGCTCGATGGCCGTCATGCGCTCGAAGCCGATCGTTTCACCGGAATTTGCGTCCATGAGCTTCACCTCTACGGTCACCAGCCGCATCCGGCCGGCGCGCTGGCCCTGCTTGACCTCGTCCCGCAGAATCCTGGCCGTGCACTTGATCACCTGCCCGACCTGAAGCGGTCTCAAATATTCATAGTCCTGCTCACCATGAACGGTCCGCTTCCGGTCAAGAGGCAGCAATTCGCTGACAAGCCGTTCGACGAATTCAGCCGAAAGCACCACCGGAAAGGTGAGAGGCGGCACCGGCGGCTCACGCCCGAGCCGCGGATCGTGCACGGCCCGCGCGAACTCGCGAACCTTGCCCCATTCCACCGGGCAAGTCCATTCGCCAAGGAGCGCCTCTCCATCGCCGTTCATACGATGCCCCTTCCGAGATGGGTGCCACGACGCGAAAGCGCAAGAATGAGGACGAGCGCAAGGATATTGAACCCGATCAGCAAGGTGGCAACGGCAGTGATGGTCGGATTGATCTGCATGATCAACTCGTTGAACATCCGCTTTGGTACGGTCATGTTGGTCCCTGCAAGGAACAGCGTCACCACGACCTCATCGAAGCTGATCACGAAAGCGAATATCCACGCTGCGGCGGCGCTCGGCAAAAGATTCGGGAGCACGATCCTGCACAGAATCAGCATTCTGCTCGCCCCGAGCGTTGCGGCGACATGCTCGATCCTGACATCGAACGCCCTGATCGCGACCTGCATTATCAGCACGACATAGGGAATGACAAGAATCGTATGGCCGAGCACCAGGCCGAAGAAGGTGCCGAGGATCCTGAGCTTCGCGAACACAATGAACAATGCAACAGCGGTGATGATCGAGGGAACGATCATCGGTGCCATGAAATTCGCCTCGATCAAGGCCTTGCCCGGAAATGCGCCGCGCACCAGACCATAGGCGGCAAGCGTTCCCAGAACCAGGGCGATGGTGCTGGCGAGCGTCGCGAGGAGCAGGGAGTTCACCCCGGCCTGCGCCCAGACTTCATTGCCGAAGAATGCCGCATACCAGCGCAATGAGAGGCCAGGCGGTGGAAACTCGAGCGACTGCGCGCTCGAAAATGACATCGGCACCACGATCATGACCGGCAGGCACATGAACAGCAGCGTCGCAAGGCCAAGCGACGTGAGCCACAGCGGCTGACGGCGAGAGACGTGTGTCGCCGCACTCATGCCGCTTTCTCCCTGAGGCGCTGGTAGAGGCCGTAGAAGGCGAGCGTCACGACGAGCAGAATGACCGAGTTGACCGCCGCCATCTCCCAACGCGCGAACTTGTTGATGAGCAGGTCCATCATATTCGCGATGAGCGGCACGCGGCCGCCGCCCAATATGGCCGGCGTGATGTAGAAGCCGAGGCTGAGGATGAGGACCAGCACCATGCTGGCGCCAAGCGCCGCTGCGGTGAGCGGGAAGAACACCCGCCAGAAGATTTGAAGCCGAGAAGCCCCCAGCGTCTCGGCGACATGGATAAGGCGGGGATCGACGCGGCGCATGGCAGCGTAAAGCGGCAGCACCAGGAACGGCAGCAGCACATTGATCATGCCGACGGCCACGCCGCCCTCATTGTAGAGAAACTCCACCGGTCGCGACACGATGCCGAGCGACTGGAGCCAGCGGTTCAGGATGCCGCCATTGCCCAGCATCACGATCCACGCATAGGTCCGAACCAGGATCGAGACCCAGAACGTCATCGTGACGAGTCCGATGGCGATGAGCTGCGAGCGTTGCTCGAGTCGGCTGATCCAGTAGGCGAGCGGATAGCCGATCAGTGCGGTGGCGATGGTCACCTCGCTCGCAATCAGGAAGGTTCGCCAGATGATCCGGGCATAGCTGCCCGACTCGACGAAGGCAGCATAGGTGCCAAGCGACGGGAAGCCGGTGTCCGGATCGCTGAAGCTCCAGAACACCACGATCAGCAGCGGGACGTCGAAAACGATCAGCGCGAACAAGAGGAGCGGCGCCAGGAAACCAAAGCCTTCCCAGCGCCTTTGATGGCGGGAGACAGAGACCTCGCCGACGTCGCTGACCGCTGCCAAGCTGCTACTGCTCCAGCTTGAACTCGTTCCAGCGCTTCTCGATCTCGGCGGCATTCTTGAACCACCAATCGCCGTTGGGCAGCCACTGGACCTTTTTGTTCTCGCTATAGGTCGGGAACTGGTCGAGCTTGTCCTTCGGGAGAAGCTTTTCGAGCTCCGGGCTCGGCCCCGGATAGGAGATGTACTGGGCGACGCAGGCTTGCTTCTCCGGGATCGTCTGGTCGTGGAACCATGCGTAGAGCATCTTCTTCTGTTCGTCGGTCGCACCCTTCGCCACCACGAACCACGACACGTCGAGCATGCCTTGGTTGAACGAGGTCTCGACACCCTCTTGGCCGACCACCCGGCCCGACCATGAAATCGCATATTGCGCTTCATTGTCCTTGAGAAGCTGCGGAGGCTGGGCACCGGCCTGCCACCAAATCGAATCCTTCTTGACACGCTTCAGCGTCTTGAAGGCCCGATCGAGGTCGATTCCTTTGCTGATTTCCTCCGGCGTCATTCCATCGGCCATCGCCGCAAAGGGCAGGACGTAATCCGGATAGTCAGGCAGAGCGCGCTTGCCCGGGAACTTCTCGGTGTCGAAGAACTCGACCCAGTTGCTCGGTGCCGGGACACCCTTCCGCCACGCCATGATGGTCGAATAGTAGGATGAGCCGAAGCCATATTTGTTCTTGGCCTCATCGAACATCGGCTTGGGATCGATCGCCGCCCAGTCGATCTCGTCGATCAGCCCTTCCGCCGCCATTCGCGACAACTCTGACGTCGATCCGTCGGTCGCAACATTGTTGATCGCGCCCGACTTGGCCTGCGCGGCGAGTTTGGCATAGCCACCGGGCGTCTCGACGACGACCTTGATGCCCTTCTCCTTGAGCAGATCCGAATCGACGCACTTGGCCACCGCATCGCCCCATTGGCCACCTGCATGCATCACATGCAATTCCTTGACCTGTGCGAATGCAGAGATCGCAAAAGCCATCATCGCGGCTGCGGAAACCGCAGTAAGGCCGAACAATCTCGCCTTAGGCATTTCCTTCTCCTTTACCCTTCACTTCCGACAGAGTTTTGTCGACATTGCCGCTCTGTCTTCGGCCGAGATCGGAAGCGATCTCACCAGCTGACGCGTCCTCGGCTGGAATCAGCCATACCCGCGCTGGATCCCATGCAAGCTCCACCCGCTTGCCTTCGGCATGGCGCTGCCGCGAGCCGGTGACATGCGCCGTCATTTCGAGGCCGCTGTCGAGCCGAACGGCATAGCGCACGGTTTCCCCGAGGAACACCGCCTCACGCACGGTTCCCTTGACCATGCCGCCGCCGCTGCCATTGACGAGCTTGACGTCCTCCGGTCGAATGATGCCGCAGACTCGGCCCGTCAGCCGCATGCCGCTATTGGCCCCGACTGCAATGCTCTCGCCGCTGTCGAGCCTGATCGCGCACATGCCGCCCGCGGCATCGATCTCGCCGTCAAGGAAGTTGGCAAGGCCCAGAAAGCCTGCCACGAACCGGCTGTTGGGGCGGTAATAGGCGCTGTCGGGCGTATCGATCTGCCGCACCCTGCCGGCATCCATGACGACGACGCGGTCTGACATCGACAGGGCCTCGTCCTGATCGTGAGTTACCATGATGGTGGTGATGCCCAGGCGACGTTGCAGCTGGTGGATTTCAGCACGCACCTCCTCGCGAAGTTTGCGATCGAGTGCCGCCAGCGGTTCATCGAGCAGCAGTATGTCGGGCTTGAACACGATGGCACGTGCCAGCGCCACCCGCTGCTGCTGGCCGCCGGAAAGCTCGTGCGGGCGGCGCTTGCCGAAGGTTTCGAGCCGCACCAGCGCCAGCGCCTCATTGACCCGGCTGGCGATCTCGGCCTCCGATCGGCGACGTACCCGCAGGGGAAAGGCGATGTTCTCGAAGACCGACATGTGGGGAAAGAGGGCATAGCTCTGGAACACCAGTCCGATATTGCGCTGCGCCGCCGGAACGTCGGTGATGTCGCGGCCGCCGATGAGCATCCGCCCGGACGTCGGTTGCATGATCCCTGACAACAGCGACAGCGCCGTCGTTTTGCCCGATCCGCTCGGACCGAGCAGCGTCGCAAATTCCCCGGACTTGACGTTCAGCGATACGCTGCTCAGTGCCTGAACGGGGCCAAACTCTTTGGTCACACTGACGAATTCGACGGTTGTCATCTTGGC
>Ga0066388_100003362_pt1 | contig 10328 bp, 9 predicted proteins | sample PanSoiMetaGPlot6_FD_64539 | JGI IMG/M metagenome (GOLD analysis project Ga0066388, IMG submission 64539) | Tropical forest soil microbial communities from Panama analyzed to predict greenhouse gas emissions - Panama Soil - Plot 6 (Hybrid Assembly) | ecosystem: Environmental > Terrestrial > Soil... | reverse complement strand
TGACTAAAATCAGAGCACGTGGATTTTACGGAGAAGACCGATGAGCGAACGCACAAAACTTTTGAAAAAGGCAGTTTTGACGGGCGTCGGCGCGACCACCAACGTGGATCGCGTGAAGACTGCTTTGAGAGATGCCGTGGACGACCTCTTCAAGGTTGGACAAGACCTGTTCGACGATCTGGAAACCAAGGGCAAAGAGAAGCAAGACTCTGTGCAAAACTTTTTGCGCAACCTTCAGGATGAGGCACTCAAACGTAGCGAAGACCTGGGCAAGTCAGCCTCCTCTAAAGTGCAGACCTCGATGAAGAAAGCTGCAAAAGAGCTGGGCTTGATAACTCGCGAAGATTGGGAAGAGCTCACCGACCGGCTCACCGCCATCGAAGACGCCTTGACCGGCAACGACGACAGCGAAACCCGCAAGACCCCCAGCAAGCGCCGCCGTTCGTCGGCAGACTAAGCAAATTGCCGTCTGGCAGTTCTTAACGGGCGGGGGGCACCCCGCCCGTTTACGCCTGAGAAGCAGCCGAGACACCGGCGGGGCAGCCGAGAAGCAGCCGAGGCGCCCGCAGGGCGGCGGCCGCCTTCTGGCAGTCAATCGGCGCTGGCATCCCTAAGCCGGTGTAGTGCGCGTCAGCACGCGCTTCGGTCCGTGGATCGGATCTTCGATGACGATCGTCTGATCGCGCATCGGACCGACGCTGACCAGCGCCACCGAGACATCGAGCTGCTCGGCGATGAAGTTGAGATAGCGCTGAGCGCCAGCCGGCAGATCGGCATAGCTTCTGCATTCGGTCGTCGACTTCTGCCAGCCCGGGAAGCTCTCGTAGATTGGCTCCATGCGCCCGAAAGCGCCGGCAATGCTCGGCAGGTCCCGGTGGGTTTCGCCGGTCTTGCGATCGCGGTAGGCGGTACAAACTTTGATTTCATCAAAGCTGTCGAGAACGTCCAGTTTGGTGATCGCCAGACAGTCGAGGCCGTTGATGCGCACGGCATAGCGGCCGAGCACCGTATCCAGCCAACCGCAGCGACGCGGTCTGCCGGTGGTGACGCCGACTTCCGCCCAGGCTGTACCAGTTTGCCTCAGCTGCTCGCCGATGTCGCCAAACTGCTCGGTCGGGAACGGACCTTCACCGACGCGAGTCTGATACGCCTTCGAGACGCCAATCACCCTGTCTATTATGGTCGGACCGACGCCGGCGCCCACGCAGGCTCCGCCTGCCGAAGGGCTGGAGCTGGTCACGTAGGGGTAGCTGCCATGATCGACATCGAGCAGCGTTCCTTGTGCTCCCTCAAAGAGGATGTTCTTGCGGTCTTGTACTGCTTTGAAGATGAGAGCCGCCGTGTCGCAGACGTACTTCTCCATGCGCTTGCCGTATTCGACGTACTCTTTGAAGATCTGATCGGGATCCTGGGCAGGCAGGTTGTAGAGTCTTTCCAGAATGATGTTTTTCTTGGGCACAATCCAGTCGAGCTTGGCTTTGAGCACGTCCGGATCGAGCAAGTCTTCCACGCGAATGCCGATGCGATCGCACTTGTCGGCATAGGTCGGTCCGATACCACGCTTGGTGGTGCCAATCTTCATGTTGCCCCGGCTGTCTTCCTCTGCCGCATCAATTGCCAGATGGTAGGGCATCGTCACGTGAGCAGTGGTAGATACCTTCAACAGCGAGTCATCCATTCCCCGCTCGACTAGTTTGCCGACCTCGCTGATGAAAGCTCGCGGGTCGATGACCATGCCCGGGCCGAGTAAGCAAATCGTATCCTTGTACAAGATGCCCGACGGAATCAGGTGAAACTTGTAAGTCTCGCCATCTACTACGACGGTGTGACCGGCATTGGAGCCGCCCTGATATCTAACCACTACATGGGCATTCTTCGAGAGAAGATCGGTTACTTTCGCTTTTCCCTCATCTCCAAACTGCGCCCCGACGACAATTACGTTTGCCAAAGTTCTAGCCTCACAATGCTTTCCGTTTTCACGGACCTTTTTTCTAAGCGCTCCGGCTCCGTCCGGAACGCGGGCCGCTTGCCGGCCGCCCTTACAACCTTCGCGCGAGGAAACTGGCCGGCTCCACGAGACTCTGTCTCGCTCCAGCCTGTCACTCCCTCCCGGTTGCCTGATGGCGGCCGGAGGGCACCAAGCGCACAGGAGCCGACGTATCGGTCCTGTTTTTGACCCGAAATAGTCTAGGGCACCTGCCAACAGGTGTCAAACCAACAAGAGCCTGACCGTGCGCGACGTACACATTAAGATATTTTATCCTCAACCACGGTAAGCGGTGATCGCCACAGGCTGCTTAGATAAGAGGTAACCGGCCAGGAACGATATCAGTGAGCAAGATATTCGAGCCTTCATTGTCTAAACGTCAACCTGTGGCAGGCGCCCTCTTCGAAGCTGCCTGCCTGCGAGGAAAGAGCGCGCACGCCTTTTTGCTCACCGGTCGCGGCACACAGGATAAATGGCTGCTTGCCAGCCAGCTTGCCTGTTACTTGAACTGCACGGACGACGAGAAAGATCGCCTCGGGTCATGTCGGGTGCGGGCCGCCGCGGCGACAGGCGGAGCCACCATGTGTTTGAACTGTGACTGGATCAGCCAGGACAGGCACCCGCAAGCCTGGGCCACCCTCACCGGCGAAGGCAAAACCGGCAAGATTCCCGTAGAGAAATCTCGCCTGCTCGCCGCCGAGCTGTCCAGAACATCGCAGTTCGCACGGGTTGTCGTAGTCCCGGATGCCAGCGAGCAGGTTTTTCACCGCCCGGCAGCCAACGCACTTCTCAAGACGATTGAGGAACCGGGGGACCGATGCTTGTTCCTGTTTTTTGCACCACATCAAGAGGATGTGCTGGCGACGATTGTCAGTCGCTGCCAGGTGCTGCCGGTGCTGAAGTCGGCCGCCTCAGGCTTCTGGTCTCCGGAAATCGAGCCGGCCGACCCGGGTGAGTATGCCAGGGAAGTAGAATGCGCCCGCAACCTGGTCGAGCAGATGCCCGCTCCGCCATTTATTGGAAACAAGCCCACCAAGCCGGCATCGGGGTCGGATACACTCGACTGGGTTCATCGCTTGGCAGACCTGGAATCGGACAACGTCTCGGCGGAGTTGATAATCGATCTGATCGCTGCCCGCGAGGCAGAACGATTGCGATCAGCGGCCGCTAATCAGCCCGAACTATCATGGTATCTGAAACGCATCTTCGAGCTGTCCGAGTCCAGCAAGGAGCAGATCGAGCACTATGTCCCTGTCAGACCGGCGCTGGAAGCATTCGCCATCAGTCTGCGCAGTCTGTCCCACCAGGAGCGGAGGCTCAGCCCTTGAACGCCATAGAGCAACAACAGATTCTTGCTATCATCAAAGCCCTGGTCACGCCGGCGCTGCTGTTTGCCATCGTCGCCGTCACAGCGTTTGGATTCTCGATAATCAAGCCGGAAGAGATACTTCCTGCCGAAGTGGTCGGCGCTCAAGGGTCGGAAGAAGCCATCCTTTACTCGCCGGAAGTGTTGAAGAAAGCAGATTCCATGGAGCCCAATCGGCTGTTCGCTGCCGGCAAGCTGGACCAGGCGATGACAAAGGCATACGCGCTGGCAGCTAGCAAACCCTACGACGTGATTGCCAACATGGCTGCCGGCAACGTCCTCGTGCAATCGGAGACCGAAGATGTCTCCCAGGAAGGCTACAGGCTCCTCAAGCGCTCCGTTTCGCTTGCCCCGCGCAGCCGCTATGTGAGATCGAACCTGGCGGAAAACCTGGCCAAGCAGAAGAAGTTCGACGAGGCGATTGACCAGTACCAGCTGATCATCCAGGGCTTCCCGCGCTGGGCAAAGCCTCGGTTGGCCCTGGCCAATATCTATCTGACCACCGACAGACCGAAACAAGCCGCCGACGAGCTGGCAGTTGCCGTCGATCTCGAGCCCAACAATGGCGCTACCAAGAAATTGAGGGGCATTGCTCTGGCGAGGGCCGGCCAAATAAAGGAAGGATTTGACGAATACATAATGGGAGCCGCCCTCGAGAAGATTCATCAGGGACTCCCCGAGGACCTCAAGCAGCAACTGACCGTGCACGGCAGTCTCATGAAGGCTGAGAACTACTACCTGCAGGAACTTCGCAATCGACCCGACGATGTGACGATGAGGTACATGCTCGGTCGCATTTACCTGTACGAGGAGCGCTACGCCGAGGCGAAGGCGCGCTTGCTGGAGGCCCGAAAGCACGCATCATCAGACGCGGACATCCGGCGGAATCTCTCAATCGTTCTCAAGAAGCTGGGTGAGGACAGCCTGGCAACCAACGAATTCATGATGTCGGTCAAGCTGGAGCAAGCCGCAGAACAGGAAAAAAGAGAGAAAGAGAATACGCCTGCAGGCGGCTGATGGCCACAGGCAACGTCACGCTCCGGCTTTGGCCCGGCCTTTGGCCGCTTCCAGCTCGGCCAGTTTTTCGTAAAGTGCGCGTTCTTCAGCGCTGAGATCACCGGGAAGAACCAGTTTCAACCTGACCAGCTGATCGCCGCGCCCATCTTGCTTGTACCTGGGAAGACCCTTGGCTCTCAGGCGCAACATGCGGCCCGACTGCGATCCTGGCGGAATGACGATTGTGACCGGCCCGTCCATGGTCTGTACCGTCGCTTCCCCACCGAGAACTGCCTTTGCCGGCGTAATCGCTAGCTCGGAAATCAGGTTGTCGCCATCGATGGTGTAATAAGCATGAGGTTTGACATTGATTTTCAGGAAGAGGTCGCCTCTGGTGCCGCCATCCATCGAGATGCCGCCCTCGCCGGGCACGCGAACTTTTTTGCCCGCTCGCAAGCCGGCTGGAATCTTGACCTCCAGCGTCTTGGGCTTGAGACCGGGGCCGCTTATTTGAATGTTACGAGCGGTACCGCGAACCAGCTCGTCAACGGTTAACTCGATTTCCGCTTCCTGATCTTGCCCGCGACTGTGGCGCGGCCCACCGGCCGGCCCGCCAGCAGCGGCACCGGTCTCCGGACCGAAGGATTGTCCGAAGACCATTTCAAAAAAGTCCGAGAATGCCGAGCTGCCTTTCCCGGTGAACGGACCGCCCCTCCCGAACCCGCCTAGATCACCGAAGTCAAATGTGAAGCCACCGAAGTCGGGCGGCGGCCGAAACTCCGCTCCGGCTTTCCAATTGGAGCCGAGCATGTCGTATTTCTTTCGCTTGTCAGCGTCTTTTAAGACTTCGTACGCTTCGGCGATTTCCTTGAACTTCTCTTCGGCTTGCTTGTCACCGGGGTTGGCATCAGGATGGTGCTGCCGGGCCAGCTTGCGGTAGGCGGCCTTGATTTCCTTTTCGGTGGCCTTTCTCGAGACGCCGAGCGTGTCGTAGTAGTCCTTGTATTTGACCAACTGAACCCACTCCCCACAAACGGCCAATTGTTGACCGGAACTGCCATTTACTACACATCTTATTTTATTTTGGGGGCCCCGGCGCGGTCTGGCCGCCGGCCCGACAAAAGCTTAATTTAACCGCTTGTTCGATTGCGGTCAGGCAGATCATAATTGATACCCGATGGATATCAGGGAACTATTACAACTTGCCGCCGCAGGCGGACGTCTCAGCTTCGACGAAGGGCTAAACTTGCTGAGCGCAGCACCGCTGACCGATCTCGGCTGGGCAGCCGATCAGGCTCGCCAGCGTTTTCACGCGGACGACGCGCCCATCACGTTTGTCATCGACCGCAACGTCAATTACACAAACGTATGCGACGCCTATTGCTCCTTCTGCGCCTTCTATGCGCCTCCGGGCACGAAGAAGGGCTACGTGCTGCCCTACGAGAAGATCAAAGAGAAGATCGAGGAGCTGACCGCATTGGGCGGCACGCAACTGCTGCTGCAGGGCGGTCACAATCCCGAACTCGGGATTGAGTACTACGAAGAGCTGTTAGGTAACATTCGTTACGACTTTCCAGACCTGACGCTGCACGCGCTCTCGCCATCCGAGATCGACCACATCACTCGCGTAAGCAATCTTTCACTGCCGGATACACTCGAACGCCTGGTGGCAGCGGGACTGTCGTCCATACCAGGCGGCGGCGCCGAGATTCTCACTGATCGGGTCAAGGAAGCGATCAGCCCACTGAAGATGCCGGCGCGGCGCTGGCTGGAAGTGATGGAGGTTGCGCACGGTCTGGGGCTAAAGACAACGGCTACCATGATGTACGGCTCCGTCGACACGCTCGAAGACAGGATCGAGCATCTGATCAAGATCCGAGGCCTCCAGGACCGCACCGGCGGCTTCACAGCCTTCATTACCTGGTCTTTCCAACCAGGCAACACCCCGCTGGCAAAGAAAGTCACGCGGCCAACCACTGCTGTCGATTACCTGCGCATGGTGGCGGTGTCCCGCTTGATGCTGGACAACGTCGCCAACATTCAAACCTCCTGGGTGACGCAGGGCTCCGCCCTCGGTCAGACAGCCTTCTGCTTCGGGGCTAACGACTTTGGTGGCACCATGCTGGAAGAAAACGTAGTCTCCGCCGCCGGCACCTATCACCACGTCACCCTGTCCCACATGATCGAGTGTATTCACGCAGCCGGGCGAGATGCGGCACAGCGCGACACTCAGTACAAGATTCTCAAACCGTATCCCCGCAAACAGCACGCAGCGGCTTAGGCGACTTGCGATACTTTCGTCTCTGGCTGGTACTAAGCGCCACGTCGCTGGGCTTCTGCCTTGTCACGTTTGCCGTTAACGTCTATCGCGTCCTGCAATCCTCCGACACCGGCTGGATAGTGCGCAGCGGACAGTACATGATCACCAGCGGCAAACTGCCCGAGCACGACATATTCAGTTGGACATGCAGGCAATGTCACTGGGTCGTCTACCAGTGGTTGTTCGAGTGCGTCTGCGGAGCGTTGTTTATGTCTGGCGGATTGTGGCTTGTCGGACTGGCCTGCTGCTTGCTGGTGGCGCTTGTGTTTCTGTATTTGCTACCGCGCCAGTGGTTTTCGCTCGGCATTCCTGCGTTCGTCACTTTCGCCTGCCTGGCCCTGACACTGACGCCGCCCTGCTTTTTTGCCCGTCCCCAGGCAGCCTCCTACGCATGTATTGCCATATTCGCCGGCATTCTGGAGACGGTGCGCACAAATGGAAGACTGCGGAGCCTCTGGCTTTTGCCACCACTGATGGTGATATGGGCCAACTGCCATGCGTTCTGGTTCATCGGTCTGATCATGATTGCCGCTTATCTGTTAGACGGTTGGCTGACGGTGCTCAGGCGGCCAGCCGGCCGAACCGATCTACGGCCACAACTGATACTGACCTTCGTTCTCATGGCGGCGACAGCCTCAGTCCTCGTAAACCCTTATGGCAGCGGTCTTGTCACCCATGCGATCACGTTTTTGCAGGAGCCGGACTTCCATCGCATCCGCGAACTGCGCCCTCTGCTGGAGCCACCATACACCGGGACCCTGCTCTTTTGCCTCTACCTGATCGCCAGTTGGCTGCTCATTTTCTGGCGGCGGCGCGCGGTGCCCGCCGCTGGACTCTGCCTGGTAGTAGCGAGCAGCACGGCGGCCCTCTTGATGAAGCGCTTTGCCCCTGTGGCTGCCATTATCATCTGGCCTTTCCTGGGCCTGGCCCTGGCCGATCTGAGCATTGTCTGGCAGCGCTTTCCTGCCCCGATTGACGCGCAAGGCGTTGTGTTACCACCTAAACTTGCCCGCATTTGCAGCATGCTCACCAACTCGAGTGGACGATTGCGCCGGTGGCCACACCTGGGTCTTGTCGTTGCCATTGTCCTGGCCATGTGGCTGTACAACTTTCCAGATCCGCATAAGGTCTGGTTGACGCACGGTCAGGACAGGCGAGCCGCCACCGACTTCCTGAGACGTGTGCACCTCGGTCCGCGCATTTTCAACGATGCCACAGGAGGCAGCAATTTGATTCTTGCCGGTTGTCTGCCTGTATTCATTGATACTCGTTTTGATCTCTACGGAAAGGAGTTTTGCCAGAGATGGCAGTCGTGCTTGGATGCAGAGCCTGGCTGGCAAAAATACCTTCGGGAAATGGATATCACACACATACTCGTTGGCAAATATAGTCCCTTGGATCGAGTGCTCAGAAAGTCGGAAGACTGGCTGTGCATCTACGACGATTCCAAAGCGACGATCTGGTTGAGAACAGCGAAAGCGGCACTTTGAAGAAGGGCAGCCATATCCTATGATGGAAGCATAAATGGGGCCGGCGAATTACTCGGGAGCACCCGACGATGAAGCTTCACTTCCGGCGACATAGTACGATGCGGAGCCAGAGGGCCGGAGCGTTAGCCGAATTCGGTCCAGTGATGTTCATTTTCTTCGTTGTGATTCTGCTCCCATTGATGGGGCTATTCACCTTCGTCGAGGGCGTGACCACTATCGCCTTCGCAACCAACATCGCAGCTCGCAATTGCGGCACGGCAACGACCCGCTCTGGCGCGATTGCCAATATGAATGCCACAGCCGACCAGATCATCGGCGGTCCGTTCGGCCGGTTTGCCGGGTTGACACCGGCTGATCACACGGGGATGCAGCTTGTCGTACTGCAGGTTCCAGTAACCAGCGGCGCAAAGCAAGAATTCGTCGGCAGCAGTCCCGTGCCGACCATCGATACGGCAAACAACTTTTATGAGTACCAGGTGCGCTCAACCTACGGTGTTAAGCCATTGTTCGTCCCGAAGACAATTGATATGAAATGGATGTCGGCGTCTCACGTCGAGCATCCCAACGGCCTCAACAATTAATAGATGAGCGACTGCAGCCATAGCCTCAATTGGCCAGCCAAATCTCTGTTGGCACGGCTGGCTGACCTGTAGGTTTCCTGCGCTTCGGCGGATGTCTTGGACAGCTCGAGCGCTCGCCGCGCGTATGGCAATGCCTCGTGAAACCTTCTCGCCTGAATGAGCATCTGCGCCAAGGACAGATTGGTATCGGCCCGGTTCGGTGCATCATGGGCTGCCTGTTGGAAGGCGGCGATGGCGAGGCGCTGCCAGTGGAGCCTCCTGTCCAAACTCTGCGGCTTTCGCCTGTCCGTGGCAAGTTCGGCCGGCCGGCGGTACGCCGTGCCCAGCGACATGAATACGTCTGCGCAAGCCGGCAGGTTGTTTAGCGACTGGGCCAACAGCCACTCGGCGCCTGGCAACCCGTCCCAGGCGGTGTGCGCTGCGATCTTGGCTGCGAACTTATAACCGGCTGGGTTCTTAGGCTCCAGTTGAATGAGGCGCCGGGTCCAGTCGAAAGCACGGTTAAAATGCCATCCTCTATATTCCAGCAGCGCTTTCACCTTGATCGCAGGCACATAGTCAGGATCCAAAGTCATTGCGGTTGTGACTGCCTGGTAGGCGCCCCTGGTGTCCTGGTAGGCAAGATATGCGTGCGCCAGATTCAACCAGACGGCCTTTTCTTGAGGGAACCGACGACTGAGGTCTTCCAACTCACGGATGGCCTCTAGAGTTTTGCCCAGAGTCAGAAGGCACTGGGCCTTACCGATGCGAGCATAGGGAGCTTTATCTCCCAGCTCGACTGCTCGCTGGAATTCTGCCAGCGCTTCGCTGTAGTGGTGCTGGGCCTGCAAGCCCAGGGCCAGATTGTAATGGGCAAGTTCGTCTCCAGGGCGCAGCTGCGCTACCCGGCGGGCTTCTGTCACGGCTTTGCCCTGATCGCCTAACCCTGAATAGATAGTGCTCAACAATTCGTGAGTGGCAGGCTCTGACGGACGCAGCTCAGAGGCCTCGAGCGCCGGAGCGAGCGCTTCTCCGAACCTGCCTGCCTTGACCAGCCCGGAAGCCTGTCTATGCAGATTTGTGTAGTCGGTCCCCGCCTGCCCGGCTATTGCAACGGCGGTGCCCAGGAAGCAAGAGCAGCCGACGGCAAATATTGAAAGCCGGAAATATCGCATCTGGTTATTATGGTTGAAACCCTTGCTTAGCTCTCAACTTTCAATGGTGTGTCTTGACAGGCCGGAATCCTTATTTTACCATCATGTTATAAATGAGTTTTGCTTAAGGTAGTCGGGGGGCTTTCGCAGGTTCCGGTTAACGGAAGTATTGCTATGGATGGATCTGCCATACGCGGATCCGTGACTGTTTTTGCGTGGCGGAGCGCTTCTGCATCCCGGAATGTGACTCTTATACAGCCGAAACGCAGAGGGTTAATACTATGAGAAAGGCTAAAGGGCACAGGGGTAGTACGCTCGCCTTGGTCGTAGTGTGCATTGGTGTAATTGCGGTGCTGGTGGCATTCTTTGCGCTTAACTACGGGCAGTTCCTGGGGACCCACAAACGAGCTAAACGGCCATCGATGCTGCCGCCCTGCAGGCTGCCAGAGACATGG
>Ga0066388_100003361_pt1 | contig 10329 bp, 9 predicted proteins | sample PanSoiMetaGPlot6_FD_64539 | JGI IMG/M metagenome (GOLD analysis project Ga0066388, IMG submission 64539) | Tropical forest soil microbial communities from Panama analyzed to predict greenhouse gas emissions - Panama Soil - Plot 6 (Hybrid Assembly) | ecosystem: Environmental > Terrestrial > Soil... | reverse complement strand
CCTGCCCAGAGCCCAGGAAGCTCTTTGGGAAATGCTCGCGCGAGGAGTGCTGCAGTTTTTGCCGCTCGATATTACCGACGTACCTCGAATGCGCGAGCTGATGAGGAAGTATGCCGATCGTTCGATGGACCTTGCCGACGCAGCGCTGGTTAGGGTTGCTGAGCGTGAAGGCATCCGAAAAATCTTCACCGTGGACCGCAAAGACTTTGGTGTCTACCGTCTTCACGGGCGCGTACGGCCCCAAATCATCCCTTGAGCACAAGTTAAAGATCGGATGACCGCCAAATCCACACTCCCCGATAAGTGCGTTAGAATCAGAAGCGGAGGAGTGGGTGAGCGGTTGAAACCGGCGGTCTTGAAAAATTAAGACGCCGTTTCGCTATCTCCTAGAAAATTCAACTAAATCCCTTTGCCAGCTGCAAGACAGCGATAATTTCTGTTTGTTGGATTTGCCCCGTTTTTGCTCGTTTTGCGCCGGTTTTAGTGACAGTTTGGTGACAGCCGAACCGCTTTACCGATCGCGAGTGTGATTGTCACAACTCCGACCTAGCTTTTCCTTCAGCGAGAATTGAGGCAGGACCCCGAATCCGTTTCTTCTTGCATCTTCTTGACATAGCCATAACATATAGCTATGATTGGTATCATGAAAGTCAGCGTTGCGGATGCCAAGAATAAGCTCCCCGAACTTATCAAAGCCGTCGAAGATGGCGAGCCTGTAACTATCTGCCGCCGTGGTACGCCCGTTGTCGATATCGTGCGTACATCGAAGGCCAGCCACGAAAAGCCCCTGTTCGGCACCCTGAAGGGCAAGGTTATCATCCACGATTCCGATTGGTGGCAGCCCATGACGGACCAAGAGCTCGACACCTTCATGGACGGTCGCCTCTGAATGCGGCTGCTCCTCGATACTGTCACATTCCTGTGGGCGACAAGTTCCCCTGCCCAACTCTCCCGAAAAGCGATGTCTGCCCTTCGAAGCGGATCGGCGGTGCGGGAGATTAGCGCGATTTCTCTCGTAGAAATCGCCATTAAGTCTGCGCGGGGCAAACTAACATTCGGACAAGACGAGCTCAACGTGGGCATCGCTGCTCTTCGCCTGCGCGTACTGCCTTATACGGCGGCGCACGCGCTCGAATTGTTCCATTTGCCGCTACACCATGGCGATCCTTTCGACCGGCAAATCATCTCACAAGCTTTGACTGAGGGCATTCCAATAGTCACCCCTGATAAGAGCTTCAATCTCTATAGGGGCCTTGATGTCATTTGGTGAGTGGTATGCTCCGACGGCCTGGTGCGCACGCAAGTCTCGATTCCAAACGTTGCGCCAAACGAAGGAAAAAGGGTCACCAATCGCCCCGCTAAGTGCTGCTTCTAGTTATAATTAGAAACGGAGGAGTGGGTGAGCGGTTGAAACCGGCGGTCTTGAAAACGGGGCGCCTTGTACTGGAACGAAAGCAATTCAGCAACTTAGCCTGTGGAAGACAGTACCCAGCGGGATTGGTCGGGCACTGACGGCACGATTTAGGTCACCTATTTAGTCACCAATCCTCGAACGCAAAAAAGCGCTGCGAAGTGACCGGTCGAGTCAACTCCTAGGAAACGTATCCCGAATCCTATGAGGGTCTCAAGGGGCTGCATGCTATGGGCAGGTTGGGAGAAATCCACGAAGTCGTAGACGCCGTTTTGTTTTTGACCGAAGCCACGTTCACCACAGGTGAAATCTTGCACGTAGATGGCGGCGCACACGCCGGGAAATGGTAGCCGGGGTCTTCGATTGCCTGACCGTTACTGCAACGAGATTGTCAATAATGGAGATCGTCCGAATTCTACTTTCCAATTACCCTGAGAAAAATGCCCGCCAATCCGCCGCCAATGATCGGGCCCATGACGGGAACGATAGCGTAGCCCCAGTCCGAGTGTCCCTTGTCCGCGATGGGAAGAATAGCGTGGGCAAGGCGCGGGCCAAGGTCACGCGCCGGATTGATCGCATAACCTGTAGTTCCGCCGAGAGATAGGCCTATTCCCCAGACCAGGGCCGCAACCAGATAAGGACCCAGTCCCGCGGCAGGACCCGATGCGGCGACCGCCTTCGAGAAAATCGCTCCCACCACCAGCACCAGAACAAAAGTGCCGACGATCTCGCTGACGAGGTTTGCAGCGAATCGACGGATCGCGGGCGCGGTGCAAAAACAAGCGAGCTTTAAGTCTTTGTCCGTGGTTTCCTTCCAGTGCGGTAGAAAATGAATCCACACAAGAGCGGCTCCGGCGAATGCACCTGCCATCTGGGCCACAAGATACGGAGCAAAACTTCCAAAATGACCTGACGAAACGGCAAAGCCCATCGTTACTGCCGGATTGAGGTGGGCGTCGCTGCTGCCGCATGCCATGGCAACGAACACACCGGCCATCACCGCGAACGCCCAGCCGCTCGCGATCACCATCCAGCCGGCACCTTCCGCCTTTGAGCGCTTCAGCAGAACGTTGGCAACGACGCCATCACCCAATAGGATTAGAACAAGGGTGCCCATAAACTCACCGAAACACTTTTCGAGCATGGAACATCTCCAATAATCGATCTGGGTCTCTGTTTAGTTCATACCGCCCAGTCGAAAGAGCGGGTCACCGCCCGCTTCCAAAGGGCGTAAAGCTCTTCGCGCTTTTCTTTCTTCAACTTAGGTTCCCAAGTGCGGTCGGCCGCCCAGTTCGCGCGCAGATCTTTCAGGTCCTTGAAATATCCGACGGCCAGACCGGCAGCGTAAGCCGCGCCGAGAGCCGTGGTCGCATCCTTGGTAACGGGGCGTACAACGGGCCGATAGAGAATGTCGGACTGGAACTGCATCAGCAGCTCGTCGGCAACCATGCCGCCGTCGGCGCGAAGCACGTCGAGTTTGATCCCGGAATCTTTTTCCATTGCCTCCAAGACGTCGCGGGTTTGAAACGCAGTCGACTCAAGGACTGCGCGCGCCAAGTGCCCTTTATTCGCGTAACGCGTGAGGCCGGCGATCACGCCGCGAGCGCTGTCCTTCCAATAGGGAGCGTACAAGCCGGAAAATGCGGGGACGAAATACACGCCGCCGTTGTCGTCCACAGTGCGAGCCAAAGATTCGATATCCGAACTCTTCTCGATCAATCCAAGATTGTCGCGGACCCACTGCACGAGAGCCCCGGTGATCGCGATGCTTCCTTCCAGCGCATAGTGGGCAGGCTGTGTGCCAAACTTGTAAGCCATCGTAGTCAGCAGGCCGGACTTGGAATCTACCTTCCGCGTGCCGGTGTTCATCAGCAAGAAGCAGCCCGTACCGTAGGTATTTTTCGCCTCTCCGGGTTCAAAGCAAGTCTGGCCAACCAAGGCGGCCTGTTGGTCGCCCAGAATCCCGCTAATGGCTACGTCCTTGATTGCCGGCTCAATGGCGCGTCCGTAGGTTTCGCTGCTCGAACGAATTTGCGGCAGCATGTTCTCTGGAATTCCGAAGGTTTTCAGAATTTCCTTATCCCAGGAAAGCGTCTCCAGATTCATGAGTTGTGTCCGGCTGGCGTTCGTCACATCGGTAATGTGAACACCGCCGTTCGGTCCACCGGTCAAATTCCAGACCAGGAAGGTGTCGATATTTCCAAAAATCACTTCGCCCTTTTCCGCCAGCTCCCTCGCGCCCTTGACCTGTTCGAGAATCCAGCGAATCTTTAAGCCGCTGAAGTAGGTCGTCAGCGGGAGGCCGGTTTTTCCTCGAAAAAGGTCCTGCCCGCCGCTTTTGATGAACGCACTGACCGCGTCAGCCACGCGCGTGTCCTGCCAGACCAGAGCGTTGGCGACGGGCTTGCCCGTCTTCCGGTTCCATACGACTGTCGTTTCCCGCTGGTTGGTGATTCCGATGGCTATCAGATCTTTCGGCCGCAGGCCCCCGGTCGCCATCGCTTCCGCGATCACCTCGCGCGACCGCTGCCAGATTTCGTCCGAGTTATGTTCGACCCAGCCCGGTTTCGGATAAATCTGTTCGTGCTCCTTCTGAGCCACTGCCTTCACGCGACCCGCCCGGTCAAACACGATGAACCGCGTACTGGTCGTGCCCTGGTCGATTGCACCGATGTGGTCCGACACTGTGTACCTCCTGGAACAGAATCGTTGGATACGGTTTTTCGGCTCAGCTCGCCGCGCGCGAACGCATCGACGGGACCGGACTGTTGTCCTGAAGGCCCGCCGACTTCAAAAAATGGCCGACGTTTTGGACGTATTCGTTAATCGCTTCTGCCGTCGCCGACTTTGACCAGGTCAATTCCTTCGCCATCAAGAAACCAACGGCCGGAGCAGCTTCGATGGCATCGCACCATGAATGGAACTGCATGCCAATCCTGCGTGCCAGAACGTCTTCGATCGTGGCAGCCATTTCATGGCGCACGGTATAAATGACTTCCGCTCGGATCGCGGCGTGTTGTTCGACAATTCGCTCGAGGAGCGAGCTATCCTCGCTCGCGATCGAGAGAATGTTCTGAGCTGCAGTGCCAAATTTGGTCGCCAAGTGATGTGCAGTATCCGCACTCACGGCGTAGTAGCGTGCAAGTTTTTTCCAATAGTCGTCCGTATAACCTTCGCCGCCGAAAAGAACGTGGTTACGCGTCGGCGTTTCCGTCCGGGGCCGGCCGAGCGATTCCTGGACGCAGTGAATGGTGTCTTCCGCCATGGCGCGGTGCGTCGTCCACTTTCCGCCCATGATGCTGATCAGCCCGCTCGCGGGGTCGACTTCAATCACGTCGTCCCGCGCAAGGCTCTTGGTGTCGCCAGCTTCCGAGCCGACAAGCGGTCGCGCACCGGCAAAACCACTCACGACGTCGTTGGGCTTGACGGGACGAGTCAGATAGCGGTTCAGATGCCGCAGGAGGTATTCGACATCCTGCTTTGTTACGACCAGCTCCGCCTCCGGCGTTGTCTCTTCATCGGTCGTTCCGACGAGCAGTCTGCCTTGCCACGGAACTGCGAACAGGACGCGACCGTCTTCGGTCTTTGGAATCAGCAGCGCGTCTTCCGTCGGGAAAACTTCGAGCGGCAGAAGAATATGCGCCCCTTTGCTCGGTCGCATGCGCTTCTGCAATGAAGGCGTCGCAAGCTGCCTAACGGAATCCGATACCGGACCGGTTGCATTCACGAAGACCGTTGCTTCTACCGCGAACGTGTTCTTCGTAAGACGGTCGGCAACCGCCACTCCGGCAAGTTTTCCCCGAGCGTCCCTAGAAAAGCCCGTCACCTTGGCATGATTCAGAGTGTTTCCTCCGGCTTCTGTGAAAGTCTGTACCAGCGCCAGGTTGTAGCGAGCGTCGTCGAACTGTCCATCGGCGTAAGCGACAGAGCCAACCAGCCCCTCCGAGTTCAGATCGGGCATCCGCTTCAACGTTTCGTCGCTCGAAAGATACCTGCTTGGAGAAATCCGCCCCGGGCCTGCAAGCCAATCGTATATTTTCAGACCGACGTCCAGATAGGCGACGTCGATCCAATGATAAGTCGGTACGAGGAATTCCAGCTTTCGCGTGAGGTGCGGCGCATTTTCAAGCATCCGGACGCGCTCATGCAATGCACGCACCAGAACGTGATACTCCTCGAGGTCCGCACCCTTGATCGCCTCTTCAAGGTAGCGCACGCCGCCATGGATGATCTTGGTAGCTGTACTCGAAGTGGCCCCCGCGAAGTCGCCGGCTTCGAGCAAGACCGTGCGAATTCCACGGAGTTGCGCGTCGAGGGCGCAGGCCGCTCCGGTCGCTCCGCCGCCGATCACGCAGAGATCAAACTTTTGCCCGGCGATGTTTTTGAGTTCCTCAGCTCGGTCTCTCATGGGCATCCGGATTCAGAACGTAACCTTCGTGCGGATTCCAAAAACCGGGGCATTCGAGAGCGCCGCATTGCCGCCGACGTCCCCGTAGTATTGAAATGTTGGTTGCACGAGCCAATACGGTGTTACCTGAAGGGCATAGTTCAACTCGAAGGCTTTTTCCGAACCAAGAAGCGGAGCGCCCATGGATGCTTCGAAATTCCGGAAGGGGTCGCTGATCCTGCTGTACACGAAACCAACGCCAATCCGGTCCTTTGAACGGCGTGCAAACGGTGCGTTGATGCGCGCTCCCACCGTGATTTGAACATTCTCGCGGCTGACATCGCCAGGGCTGTAATCGAAACCGAAGGTCGCGTCCACGCCGCGATTCGATCCCGGTACCGGGCGGAACAGCGCCTGGCTCGCCATACCGTAGATGAGGTAGTTCCCGCCGCTTTTTATTCCCTGAGGGTCCGGGAATTTTCCGGCGTTGTACACTCCGCCGAATTTATATTCGCCGGGGTACGTTTTTCCCGTCAGGTAGCCGGCTTCAAACAGAAAGTTCGGTGAGTTGCGAATGGCGAAGTTTGTGCCCGTTGGATCCTGCTGATACGGATTCCGGTTTCCCGACATCACCGAACTCTTGACATACAGGTGTGTGGTCGGTGCGACGAGAATCTCCACGCCTGGCGTGCCCGCAGGGTTGAATGATTCAAAGATTGAGCTGAACAGGTTTCCGAACGCGTAGCCTAGAGGTTCGATTAACCAGGTACCTCCGTATTCCTGGTTGCCATAGAAGTCCAGCCCTGCCAGTTGCCCCACTCGCAGGCGGACCTTGTCGTGCATGAACAGTTGTTGCACCCAGAATGAATCGAGTCGAGTTGTGTGCTGGCTCACCAAATCGCTCGGATTCGCCAGCGTCCCGATCTTTGCTCCGAGATTAGCCCCCGATTGCCACAAACCCGTAGCGTGAAGGCTCAATCCCTGCCAGGAAAGCATTTTGTCGAAGTTAACATCGACCGTCCCGCGGATTCGCTCCCAACCGACCTCTGCCTGTTGCAGTCCGCCACTTGGATTGGCTTCCAAATCAGTGATATAGAAGAAATTGAACTTGATGCCTTTTTCTTCCAGTTTGCTCCTTGCTCCTCCCCAATTTCCCAAAAGATATGGACGCGATGAAATATCCGCAGGCGGGGGCGCGTCCTCAGTAAACAAAGCATTCTGTGCGCGTGCGGGCCCGAGACAGAACAGGAGCAGACTGAAGAGCTTGGCTCCCTGCCTGGCGCAGAACTTCGAGCAGCGGCGAAGACGACCGGCCCTGGTGCGAATCGCTGCGTGGAACAAGGAGCATTCCAATTGATCTTGTATTTTGCTGTGTTGCATGGCGACGGGAATGGAAGGCATGCGCCATGCCAAACAGAAAAAGCGGTTGTGACGTCTCGAGATGCGCGTCTTTGCGATGTTCTACCCGGTCAATCGCAAAACTCATTGCATTTCACGACGATGTCGTAACACCGTGTGTCGAAACTCTGTGGGATGAAGTCACTCGAGCGACATCTGTTCCTGAGCATTAAGAGCCGTTTTCGAGTTCTCGTCTTCCAAATCAAGCCCAGAAATTGCAGAGTTTCAGCGCGCTTCGCTTTCACACGATGGGAACGCCGCGTGCTCTCTCCTCGCGCTATGCGGGCTGCGTTGACAGGCGGGCGCGCGCCGGTCTGACGTCCCGCCGTTACGCATTCGCACTGGTTGGTTCGGGAGGGAGGCTATACAAATGGACTTCATGATCAGAATCCTGCTCAATCTGCGAATTCTGAAGCAAGACTTCGACTACCACCTGATCCGCGCTTCCATGGTTGTCATCTTCTTGTTCTTCGGGTATCAGAAATGGTTTGACTATGAGGCTCAGGCGCTTGTTCCTTACATCAGCCATGGCCCGCTGATTTTCTGGATGTATCCCGTCTTTGGTATCCGCGGCGCGTGCTGGTTTCTAGGCGTAGCCGAATGGCTGTTCGCTGTGTTGCTGTTTTTCGGTTTCTGGAACAAGCGACTCGGCATTCTGGGCGCTCTGGGTTCTGTCTTCTCCTTTATATCTACCCTCACGATCATTCCATTCATTCCGAACGGCTGGGCACCTTCCGCTGGCGGCTTTCCCGCGATGACTGAAACCGTTGCCTTCCTTCTGAAAGACCTCGTCCTTCTTACGGCTTCCGTCTATCTCTTGCGGCAGGATGTCGTGAGAGCTTCCATAAAAGCCAGCACCACACTTGATCCAGTCGCGCAGCTTCAAAATATGTGACTCCCTTTTTACGCGGGGCCGAGTCATTGGCATTTTCAGCGGCATGCGGACACAAGGCTTGTCGAGGAATTGGACTAGGGCAGAGCTTTTCAGCGCGGAAATGTGCCCCAAGCTTCGGCAATCGCGTACTTGTCCCTGACGTAGTGAGAGATCGTCAGGCGGAACAATCAACTCCTTTGGACTGTTCCCGGAAGGGCGCGCTGGCAGTTTTCTCTGCGTCAGCGTTGCCCACTGTACTTGAGAGACCTAACGGAAGAGCCAAAGAGCATATCGAATCGCCTGGAACACGGCCCACTGATGGTGTATTCGCAAGATCCGATACCACTGGATGAGTTTCGGTGTTGGTCGGGCCTTTGTTTGCCAAGACTCTGCCAGCCATTGACAATCGCGCTAGCCGCGATGGGAAGGCGGAATTCCCTTCTCCCCGAATTTTCCATTCGGCACATTTCGCCGGCCTTTGTCTCGTGTACCGCGTGTTCCCTCGATTAGCGCGCGTAGCTGCCGTCGGGCGCGGAACAATCGCGCCTTCAGGGTGCCCAGCGCAATACTCAGAATCTCTGCCGTCTCACCCAAGGTGTGCTCTTCGAGTTGTAAATCCACGGCGTTTCTAAATTCGACATTTAGTCGGTCCATCGCACCGAAGAGGCTTCGTGCCTTCTCCTCCCGTTCATATATCTCTTCGGGGTTCTCCCGATGGTCTACCATCGCGGCGACAAATCCATCGTTTGCATCGGCGAAATGCCCATCCAGAGATATTTCTCTCCGGACCCGGCTCTTGCGCAGCCACATGAGGGCTTCATTAATCACAATCCGGGTCAACCAGGTGGAAAAGGCCGCCTTTTCATGGAACCTTTCGAGGTTGATGAACGCCTTGTGAAGGCTTTCTTGCACCACGTCCCGCGCGTCCTCGCGGTCGCGGGTTATGTTGAAAGCAACTCTCAACATCCTCGCTTCGTGGCGGCTTACGAGCAATTGGAAGGCGTCCGACTCTCCGTCTCTTGTCGCGGCGACGAGCGCGGAATCGGACTCTTCACAAAGCGCGCTGCTTGCGAGCCCGCCCGTTCCATTCTTTCCCTCACATAGTCGGGACGTCATAGCGGCCTGCGGTTGCCCCAAGCATCGGCCGCAACCTTATGGGTTCCGCCGTAACGATCGACGGCAAAACCACTCCACCGTCGCCCGGCTTTGAGTTCACGAATGCACAGCGCGGCGTCCATGAGTCCAAGGTTTGCCACGCGTTGCATAGCCCGAATCAGACGCGGATAATGCCGCAAAATCGTGGGCAGGTGGTAGCTCCGCAAGAATGCGGACCGTGCATTGCTGGTCGTCACGTGGCACCTCCCGTTAACGCAACCCAGAAAATGCACCTGTACTGCCAAACCTTCTTCGCACGAGCGATGCGAACTCTTTCGTGTCTTTTCTGAGGGTTACCTGAGGGCGACGCTTCCGGCGAACGGAAGTTCTCTTGGCCTTCGCCTTTATTTGGACATGGTTGCGACACTTGCCGTCACTCTGACGACGGCGACGCAGCCGGCCGCCAGCCCTACATTCGGAAAATTGCGATTCAGAGCGTCTTGCTTTTGCGCACCGTGCCGGGTGCAAGAGATTCGCTCATGGACCGCGCAATCGTCACATTGCGACTCCGGTCGCGGCCGCGTGGTGCCGTGTACTGTCGTCATTGCGACACCAGGACATCTGCACGACACTCACTTCGACGCGCGGCCCGCTCAAGTTGCTGATTTATAGCGATTCCACGCGAAAAAAGCCGTCTTTAATGGTGGCCCGGCGTTTGCAATCACAACTCATCGAATGAATACCATGAGCGACCTGCATCCTTTACTCCGAGTACGGCCCGAAAACAGCGCAGCCCGACTGACCCAGAGGGGGAGGGAATAGACGTGATTTCGCGGCTCTGCATCGCCGTTATCGCCTCCCTGATTTTCGCCGGATATAAAGAAGCGAAATCCCCGTTACAGAACGACCGCGAGGGATTCGATCTGGTCGACAAAACTGGAAACATTCGCAAGCCGAGTGGCTTTCGCGACCGTTACCAGGCGCTCGGAACGTATATGGTGCTCGACCCGAAGGGCAACGAAATGCATGCCACTTATGCATCCCCTGGTGCAGTCGAGAACTATCGCAACAGGGGAAAGTTCGCTGATGGGACCGTGCTTGTCAAAGAAGTGTTCGCAACCGATCACGCACAGATGACGACCGGCGACGTGCATTGGGCTTCAG